>Ga0207665_10003654_pt1 | contig 10271 bp, 10 predicted proteins | sample LARL112metaG_FD_184351 | JGI IMG/M metagenome (GOLD analysis project Ga0207665, IMG submission 184351) | Corn, switchgrass and miscanthus rhizosphere microbial communities from Kellogg Biological Station, Michigan, USA - LAR L11-2 metaG... | ecosystem: Host-associated > Plants > Roots >...
GGTCTCGGTGAGCGCGAGCTTGCAGAACTCGCTGCCGGTGCACGCCACCGTGCCGCGGCGGAAGGGCGAGCCGTCGAGGCGGAGCCCGGCCGCGCCGACCGCGCGCTCGAGGTCGGCCGCGCGCGCGGCCGGCACGTTCACCACCACGAGGTTCTGCATGGTGGTGGTGCGCAGCTCGCCGGTGCCGTGGCGCTCGGCCAGGTCCGCGATGGCCCGCATCTCGTCCGCGGCGAGGCGACCGCGCAGGATCGGCAGGCCCGCGTACACCAGCCCGGCCTGCTTCTGGGGGTGCACGCCCACGTGATCGCGATAGGCCTCGTCGGGCAAGACCTCCGGCACCACCGGATCCAGGCGGAAGCCGAGGCGCTCCTCGAGCGCGGCCTGGAAGCGCTCGGGGGTCCAGCCGTGATCGAGGAAGAGGAACTTGAGCCGGGCCTTCTCGCGGTTCTGGCGCAGCACGTCGCTGTCGCGGAAGATCTCCGAGACGCCCTTCACCACCGCGAGCACCTGCTCCGGGCGCACGAAGGCGTCGAGACGCTCGGCCAGGTGCGGCCGGGTGGAGAGCCCGCCGCCCACCCGCAGCGAGAAGCCGACGCGTCCCGAGTAGAGGTCGCGTACCGCGGTGAGGGCCACGTCGTTGATCTCGGGATACGAGCACCAGACGCGGCAGCCCGTGATCGAGACCTTGTACTTGCGGGGCAGGTTGTAGAACTCGGGGCTGCCGTTGACCATCGCGGTCGCGGCGTGCACCAGCGGCGAGGCGTCGAACAGCTCGTCGCCGTCGAGGCCGGCCAGCGGGCAGCCGGTGATGTTGCGCGTCACGTCGCCACAGGTGCCGAGGCTCGAGAGGCCCACCGCGCCCAGGCCTGTGAAGATCGCGGGCAGGTCCTCGACCCGCACCCAGTGGAGCTGGATGTTCTGGCGCACCGTGAGGTCGGCCGTGCCGCGCGCGTAGCGCTCGGTGAGGTCGGCCACCGCGCGCAGCTGGACAGAGGTCAGGAAGCCGTTGGGGATGCGGATGCGCAGCATGAAGAACGGCACCGCCCGCCCCTCGCCGCCCTTGCCGCCGATCGCGCCCAGCCCGTCGCCCTGGGTGTAGATGCCCCACCAGCGGAAGTAGGTCCCGAGCCACTCGGGCGGGATCGCCCCCACGCCCTCCCGCGCGAAACGCTCGATCTCCGCATAGGCGGCCCACGGGTTCAGCGCCCCCTTCAGCCGCTCGGCCCGCTGCGCCTTCGTCTCCTGTCCCGGCTCGCTCACGCGCTCCTCCTTCGAAAGCACGAAAGCCGAGGAGGCCCGCGTGCTCCGCGGCCCTCGCTCGGCTTTCTGTCTCGATGCTGCGACTTGTGCCTTGCTTAGCGGTGCCTCACCCGACGTACCGGAGGGGCACGTCGACCCAGCCTTTACAGCGTGGACACTTGGCGGCCACGTGCCCGGAGGCGCGGTCCACCCTCAGGATCGCGTTCTTCACGACGACCTCGCTCGGCCCCGGCACGACGATCTTGGTCGCGCAGACCGGGCAACGGATGGTGGAGGCGACGGCGGGCTCGCGGATGAGCAACTGGGCCACGGCCGGAATAGTACTATTCCGACCGGCTATGTCAAGAACTTCTATCGGCCCGAGTTGACGAGCTGAATCTCCTGCTTCGGCAGCGGGACGCCGATGCCCGCCGAGCCGAACCGCTCGACCAGGGCCCGGTAGATCTCGGCCTCGGCGGCCACCACGTCGGGCACCCGGACCCACGGGTTGACCCCGATCCGCACCCCGGTGGCCTCGATCTGGGCAACCCCCACCACCGCGGCCGGCTGGGGCAGCACGCGCGCGTTGGCGCCGACCACCTCGCGGCAGTGGGCGAGCACCGCGGCCAGATCCGAGCCGTGGGGGACCGCGACCGACAGGTGGATCTGTCTCATCGTCCCGAAGTTGTGGAGGATCTCCCCCACGATCTTGCGGTTGGGGATGATGATGCGGGAATGGTCCGGATGCAGCAGCGTGGTCGAGAACAGCTCGATGGTGTGGACGTCGCCCTTCATGCCCACGATCTCGATGTGCTCGCCGACCCGGAAGGGCTTGGTGAAGATGATGGTGAGCCCGGCGATCACGTTGCCCAGCACGCCCTGCAGCGCGATGCCGATGCCGAGCCCGGCCACCCCGATGCCCGCGACCAGCGGCGCGATCTGGAATCCGAACTTGTCCAGCGCGATCACCAGCGCGAACAGCAGGACCACCACTCTCACGACCCGCACCATGAGCCGGCGCATCGGTGGCTCGAGCGCCATCCGGGTGAGCGGACGCTCGACCGCGTTGCCGACCCACCAGGCGGCGAGCAATCCGACGACCAGGATCACGAGCGCGCCGAGCACCTGGAATCCGTAGCGAATCGCCAGGTCGATGATCAGGTCTTGGGCCGGCATACGCGCCTCCGGGGGGAAGTGTGGGCCGTGAGAGGGCGGTCGGCGATCACTTCTCCTTGGTCAGGAACGTGTCGTTGCGGTTCCTCGACCAGCACGCCTCGTTGTGCTCGCTGCACACCGGCCGCTCCTTGCCGTAGGAGATGGTGGTGATCCGGCCCGCCTCGACCCCGTTGGACACGAGGTAGTTCATCGCCGCCTTCGCCCGCCGCTCTCCGAGCGCGAGGTTGTACTCGGCGGTGCCCCGCTCGTCACAGTGCCCCTCGATCAGCACCAGCTGGCCCGCGTTGGCCTTGAGGTACGCGGCGGTGGCGTCGAGCACCTTGGCGTCGTCGGGGCGGATGTCCGACTTGTCGAACGCGAAGTAGATCGGCTTCAGCGCGTCGTTGGACTTGTACTCCTTGGGCGGCGCGGGCGTCACCGCGGTGGGCGGCGCCACCGGCGCGGGGGCCACCGGCGCGGGGGCGGGAGCCGCCGGGGTGGGCGGCGCCACCGCGGCGGGGGGAACCGGCGGCGGGGCGGTGGCCGCGGTCATCGCGGGGCGCTTGGGACAGCCGGCGAGCAGCAGGGTGAGGCCGAGGATCGGCAGCACCGCGGCCGCCGATCGGAGATGTCTGATCCGGGATCCGGTCATCGGGATGTCCTCCTTGAGGTGGTGACTACTTCTTCATGCGCTGCTCGAGGCCGCGCAGGAGTCGTTCGGCCTGATCGATGTTGCGGCGCGCGTTGGCGTTGGTCGGATCCATGTCGAGCACCACCCGCCACTCCGCGATGGCTTCCTTGAGCTTCTCCTCGCGGTAGAACCGCACCCCCTGGGTGTAGTGCTGATCGACGAGGCGCGCGCGCGCCTGCTTGAGCAGGGCGGGCGCGTCCTCGTAGTCGGGCTGGAGGCGGGCGAGCAGGGTCAGGCTCTGGATCGACTCGGGGTACTGGCGGGCCTCGATCTGACTCTTGGCCTGCCCGTAGAGGGCCTGCTTCTTGATGGTCAGCCCCTCGCGATCCCCCGGCTTGCTCGCGAGGTACTTGTCGACGGTGCCGATGGCGTCCCCGTAGTCGCTGCGCTCGATGGCCTCGCGCGCCTCGGCCAGGAGCGGATTCACCTCGGGGGTGAACTCTTCCTTCGGGGCCGGCCCGACCGGGCCCGGCGCCGGCGCGGGAGCCGGACCGGGCCGCGGCACGTCGGGGGTGGGCACCGCGGCCACCGCGGGCGGCGGCTTGCGCGCCTCCGGATGCACGAACGGCACGCCGGGGATCTCGGGAATCTTGAGCGTGGTGCCGGGAGCCAGGCGTGGGTTGGGCGGGAGCTGGTTGGTCTCCCAGATCACCTCCGACCGCGAGCGATCCCCGTAGTAGCGCTGGGCCAGGCTCGAGAGCGTGTCCCCCGCCCGCACGGTGTGGCTGATGAACTCCACCTCGCGGGTGTCGTTCTGAAGCGCGTCGAAGGCGGCCCGGTTCGCGGGATCGAGCGCGAGGGCGGCGAGGAACTTGCGACGCGCCTCGACCTGCACGCGGCGTGCGACCGCCTTGCGCCCCTCCTCGATGCGCTCGGCCACCTGCTGGTCGATCCGCGCCTGCAGGGCGCGCAGCGACTCGCGGGCCCGCGTGTCCCCCGGGGTGATCGTGAGCGCGATCTTCCACTCCTCGGCGGCGCGGCGCAGCTGGCCGTCGCGCTCGAGCGCCTCCGCCTGCTGGCGGTGGCGCGCGGCGAGCGGATCGCGCGCGATCTGGGCGGTCCCGGCGGTCGTGGACTCCTCGGAGGGAGCGGCCACCCCCGCGCAGCCGCCCAGCAGGAGCGCGAGCCCCGCCGCCGCGAGCCGCCAGCCGGGCGCCTGACTCACCGGAGATTCTCCTCCTGGAAGACGTTCAGGTTCTTGACGAAGTCGTCGAGCGTCATCTCGGCGTAGATCTGGCTGCGATGGGCCGCGAGTGGGCGCACGAACGAGGCGTTGCCCTGACGGCGCACCGAGAAGGCGGCGATGTAGCCGTACTCCTTGACCTTGGGCAGGAGGCCTTCCTCCCACCGCCCGTAGGGATAGGCCAGTATCTGGCTGCGACGCCCGAGGTTCTTGCTGAACGCCTCCTGCGGCTGCTCGAGCTCGACCTGCATGCGGCGCGCGTACTGGGCCTCGGTCTCGCCCTGGGCGCGGCGCAGGTCGGCGTGGGTCTTGGTGTGGGCCTGGACGTCGAAGCCGGCCGCGGTCATCTCCCGCAGGTCGTTCCAGGAGAGCGCCCCGCGGCCCGCGCCGACCCAGTCGGTATAGATGAACAGGGTGGCGGTGAAGCCCAGGTCCTTGAGCACCGGGTAGGCGTAGTCCTTGAACGAGTGGTATCCGTCGTCGAACGTGAGCACCACCGCCCGCTGGGGGAGCTGGCGGCCGAGCCGGGTGAACTCGATGAACTCGGCGAGGCTCACCACCCGGTAGCCGTTGGTCTTGAGGTACTGCATCTGCTCGCGGAAGGACGCGGCGGCCAGCACCAGGCGGCCCTTCGCCTGCTCGGCGAGGTTGTGATAGGTGAGGATCGGCACGATCTGGTAGCCGCCCGGCGTGACCCCGGAGGGGTTCCACGGCCGTCGCGGGATCACCACCTCCTGGCCGGGCGAGAACGCCTGCTGCCCGGTGTAGTCCTCGATCATCCACGCGCGGTCGGCGGAGCCCAGGTAACGGGCCGCGAGCGTCGCGGGGGTGTCGCCCGGCTGGGCGAAGGTGACGACGAAGTCCTCGGACTCGTAGGCGGCGGGCCGCGGGCCGGGTCGGGCGGGGGTCGGCGTGGCGGTGGGGCCCGGCGCGGGCGCCGCGGTGGCGCACGCGCCCAGCAGCAGGGTCATCCCGGCCACCACGCATGCCTGTCTCCAAACCGGGCCCAGCATCATCCCCATATCCTACGCGACCGGGCGGAGAACGGGATCAAACTACGGGAGCCAGGCGCAGCACCTCGTAGACCTCGACCTCCTCTTCCTTGCCCTTGACCCGGATGCGTCCGAGGGGCCGCGCGTCCACCAGGTCGCGCACCCGCTCGTAGGTGCGGTGGCTGATGAGGATCTGGCCGGGCTTGGCGTTCGACTCGAGGCGGGCGGCCAGGTTCACGCTGTCGCCGATGACGGTGTACTCCATCCGGTCCTCGGTGCCGACGGTGCCCGCCACCGCCTCGCCCGCGCTCACCCCGATGCCGACCGCGATGGGCTCCTTGCCGTCGCGGGCGCGCCGCTCGTTCAGGCCCACGATCCCCTCCTGCATGGCGAGCGCGGTGCGGATGGCCCGGGCCGAGTGATCGGGATGGGCGAGCGGGGCGCCGAACACCGCCATCACCGCGTCGCCCAGGAACTTGTCGAGGGTGCCGTCGTGCTTGAACGTCGTCTCGATCATCAGGTTGTAGAAGTCGTTGAGCAGCAGGACCACGTCCTCCGGGCTCAGCCGCTCGGAGAGCGGGGTGAACCCGCGCACGTCGCAGAAGAGCACGGTGACCTCGCGCCGCTCCCCGCTGAGCGCCATGTTCTCCGGGTTCTTCAAGATCTCCTCGACCACCTCGCGGGCCACGTAGCGGGTGAACGCGCGCTTGATCATCTCCTTCTCGCGCAGGCTGCGGGCCATGCGGTTGAAGGAGTCGGTCAGCACGCCCAGCTCGTCGCGGGAGGCCACCGGCAGCGCGATGTTGAAGTTGCCCGCCGCGATGGCCCCGGTGGCCTGCACGAGGCGGAAGATGGGGCGCGAGAGCAGCGCGGCCAGGCCCACCGCCCCGCCGAGGCCGGCCAGGACCATCAACAGCGTGATCAAGAGTGCCTGGTTGCGCGCGCTGGCCAGCGCCGCGGTGATCGCCTCCTCGCTGAAGCCCAGGTAGAGCGCGCCCACCGGCACCCCGCTGTAGACCAGGGGCACCGCGAAGTCGATGATGCGCCCCTGCGGGGTCTTGTAGATCTGCACCAGCAGCCGGTCCTGGAGGGGCTCGAGGCCCTTGGGCCGCTCCACCGTGCTCTTCACCGCCGCGCGGGGATCGGAGTGGGCGAGGACGCGCCCGTCGTGATCGGCCACGATGACGTAGGAGACGTCGGGGTCCTTCATCGCGTCGGTCACCAGCACGCCCAGGGTCAGGTCGTCGCCGGTGAGCAGCGGGGTCTTGGCCCCCGCCGCGAAGTTCTCGGCCATGGTGAGGCCGCGCTTGGTCATCTCCGCGGTGAGGCTCTGCTGCTGCTGGCGCAGGAGGAAGAGGCCGACCAGGGCCACGGTCAGCACCACCAGCGCGGTGATGAGCAGGCTCAGCTTGATCTTGAGCGGCACCCGGATCGCGGCGGGCGGCGGCATCGCCCCCGCCGGCTCCGTCGCGGCCGGGGCGGTCGAGCCGCTCGCGGGAGACTCCGCGCTCACGCCGGCCTACAGTCCATGGAGAGGGAAGATCCGCTCCTGGATCTCCCCCACCTGGCGGCGCGCGTATTCCTCGGCCCAGCGGCGCGTGTCCTCGGGGACGGTCTCGGGCGGATCGCTGAGGGTCGGCCGCGCGAGCCCCAGCCGCCGCATGTCCGGCTGGCTCTCCTCCGGCAGCGCGTCGGGCAGCTCTACGTCGTTCATCGCCGCCCACGCCGCGGTCCAGGCCCGGGCCACGTTGGGCAGGTCGTAGCCGCCGCCGCCCAGGGCGACGACCCGCGGGGCCAGGGGCAGGAGCCGGCGCACCGCGCGCGTGAAGCCCTGCACGGTGAGGCTCAGGTGGGTGAGCGGGTCGGTGCGGTGCGAGTCGATGCCGAGCTGGATCACCAGCGCGTCCGGCCGGAAGGCGGTCACCAGCGGGGGCACCACCGCCTCGAAGGCGGGCTGGTAGACCGCGTCGTCGGTGAGCGGCTGGAGCGGCAGGTTCACCGCGTAGCCGAGGCCGTCGCCCTCGCCCATCTCCACCACGAAGCCGGTGCCGGGGAAGAGGCGATCGCCGCGCTCGTGGGTGGAGATCGTGAGTACCTGCGGATCGTCGTAGAACGCGAACTGCACGCCGTCGCCGTGGTGGGCGTCGATGTCCACGTAGGCGACGCGGAACCCGTGCGCGCGCAGCCGCATGATGGCGAGCACCGCGTCGTTGACGTAGCAGAACCCGGAGGCGCGCCCCGGCATCGCGTGGTGGAGGCCGCCCGCGAAGTGGAAAGCGCGATCGGCCTCGCCGCTCGCCACCAGCTGGGCCGCGAGCAGCGAGCCACCCGCGGCGAGCTGGGCCGCCTCCCACAGGCCCGCGAAGATCGGGTTGTCGCCGGGGCCGAGCCCGTAGCGCGCGGCGTGCGGCACCCAGTCGCCCGTGCTCACCGCGCGCAGGATCTCGATGTACTCGCGGGTGTGGAAGCGGGCGATCTCCTCGAGGGTGGCGGCCTCCGGGGTGAGCACCTTCGCGCCCGGCAGCGCGGTGAGGCCGTAGGCCTCCATGAGCCGCCACGTCAGCCCGAGCCGCTCCATGCGGAGCGGATGCTCGCGCCCGTAGTCGAAGTGGCGCCACTCGTCCGAGTAGACGATCGCGGTGGTGGTCACGGATCGTGGATCCGCTCGGCTCGCCTGCGGCTGCGCCTCGCCACGTCACCGCGCTTCCACGGGCCGGACTTGCCGCCCGACTTCTCGACGAGGCAGAGGTCGGTGAGGACGATACCCTTGTCGACCGCCTTCACCATGTCGTAGACGGTGAGGCCCGCCACCGCCGCCGCGGTGAGCGCCTCCATCTCCACCCCGGTCTTGTCCACCGTGCGCACGCGCGCGTGCACCGTGATCGTCGCGCGCCGCGAATCCAACGCGAACTCGACGTCGACACCGGTGATGCGCAGGGGGTGGCAGAGCGGGATCAGCTCGGGCGTGCGCTTGGCCGCCATGATGCCGGCGGTGCGCGCCACCCCGAGCACGTCGCCCTTGGCGAGCTGTCCCGCCCGCACCGCGGCCAAGGTGGCCGCCTTCATCTTGAGGGTGACGCGGGCCGCCGCCTCCCGGACGGTCTCCGACTTGGCGGAGACGTCCACCATTCGCGCCTCACCGGCAGAGGTCAGGTGCGAGAGGCCGCGGAACCCCGGCATATCCCGCGGCGGGTACATCGGTCGGGTGCTGGACCCGACTCAGGCGTGGGTCGCGGCGCGCGCGTGCCGGAGGAGGCTCTCCATCCGGTCCTTCGCGATGAGCTTGAGCTTCTTCAGCTCGCTCACACGCCACTGTTGGTCGGGGGAGAGGAAGCCGCGGCCGTTCAGGTCCGACAGCTCGAGCTCGTATCGATGATGCTCTTCGCGGAGCTTGCGGAAATCGTGGTTTTCGGCGGTGAGGCGCTCGATGAACGCTTCCGTGTCGGGCATGCGGACCTCCTTGCGAGGCTGCTCCGGGCTTGCCAGGCTGTTCCGGCTCCTCAGGGTCCCGTCCCTGCCAGCGTCGGTACCCGCGTTATACTCCCCGGCTCTTTCGGCTGTCAAGGCTTCGCGTGGCGCAGGAGGTGGGCCGCGGTGGCCTTGAAATGAGCGGTCACCGGGCGGCCCGGCTCGAGGCCCAGCTCCCCCACCGAGCGCTGCGTCACGAGGGCCACCAGTGGGAAGCCGCAGTCAATCGTCACGCGGACATGGGCTCCGCTCTGGGCCAGCCGGACGATCTGGCCGTCCAGGTGATTCCGCGCGCTCGACCCGCTGCCGACCGCCCGCGCGGTGAGGGTCACGTCCTCCGGCCGCACGCAGAGGCGCACCCACTCTCCGGCCTCGGCGGCCTGCGCCACCTCGATGGTCTGCGGGCCCGCCTCGAGGACCGCGACCCCGGCCGTCACCGCCCGGACCCGGCACGCCAGAAGGGTCTCGACCCCGACGAAGCGGGCCACGTCCTCGGAGACCGGGGCGCGGAAGACCTGGCCGGCCTGGTCCACCTGGAGGAGCCGCCCCCCGAGCACCACCGCCACCCGGTCCCCGAGGGCCTGCGCCTCCCCGCGCTCATGCGTGACCAGGACCGCGGTCGTCCGCCGGCGCTGGAGGATCCGTCCCAGGTCCTCGATCAGCCCCTCCCGCGTCGGCTGATCGAGGGCCGAGAACGGCTCGTCGAGCAGAAGCAGCTCGGGCTCGAGCACGAGCGCGCGGGCCAGCGCGGCGCGCTGTGCCTCGCCGCCCGAGAGGGTGCGGGCCGGGCGGGAGGCCAGGTGCGCGATGCCGAGCTGCTCGAGCCACTCGGCCACCCGGGGCGCGATGCGGGCGGCAGCCACCCCGCGGAAGCGGAGCCCGAGGGCGACGTTGTCCCGCACGGTGGTGTCGGTGAGGAGCGGATCCTGGAAGACGCTCGCCATCCGCCGGCGGACGGCGAGGCCGTCGCCGGCGGAGACGCGCTCGCCCTGGAAGCGCACGCTGCCCGCGGTAGGCGTCTCGAGCAGGCCCATCACCCGGAGCAGAGTGGACTTGCCGGCGCCGTTCGGGCCGATCACCGCGAGGACCTGGCCCGCGTCCACCGTCAGCTCCGGGACCTCGAGGATCTCGCGTCCGCCGCGGGCGACCCGGATGCCGTGTAGCGCGACGACCGGCGGTGCCATCAGGCGGAGGGCAGGACGTGGATCGCGCCGCGGTGCAGCGAGAACCGCCAGTGCCGGTCGCGGTCGATCTCGAGGATCTCGTAGACGAGGCGGGGCACCTCCAGCTCCAGATCGTAGTCGCCCTGCGCGGGGGCGCCCGGCTCGTCGAGCCGCAGAAAGAGCGTCCACGAGGTGCCGAGGTCCACCTCGCGCACCACCGTGCCGGACATGAGGTTCATGTGGTGGGAGCCGTCGACCTGCTCGCGGTCCTTGCGGATCAGCCGGACGTACTCGGGCCGGATGAAGAACGCGAGCGGGCTGTCCGGCGGGGGCAGGTACGAGCGCGTCGGGGAGTTGACCGCCTCGAGCACCTGCCCGCG
>Ga0207665_10003657_pt1 | contig 10267 bp, 11 predicted proteins | sample LARL112metaG_FD_184351 | JGI IMG/M metagenome (GOLD analysis project Ga0207665, IMG submission 184351) | Corn, switchgrass and miscanthus rhizosphere microbial communities from Kellogg Biological Station, Michigan, USA - LAR L11-2 metaG... | ecosystem: Host-associated > Plants > Roots >...
CATCCGCGAGCACCCGGCATACGCCCAGCTCCAGGAGCGGGTGCACGAGATCGACGAACTCAAGGCCCAGTTCTAACGAAGCCTTACCCGATCGCTTCCTCACGTTCCATCACCCGCGCCGAGCCACGGGTGCGCCCTCGTTCTCGCCACATACTGCCGCGCCGAGATGTGGCCGTCGTCGCATGGTAAACATTCAGGTGCCTGAGTTACTGATGGCTCCTGCCCGGATTGAGGGCTCCCGCCCGGCTGCACGTGGCGTGACCCGCTGGTGCCAGCGGACACGATACGCCCAATCCTGCCGCCAGGTCAGGGACACGGCGGCCAGGCGGGAGCGGGATCAGCCCGCCTGCCGGTAGCGGCCGGGGGCCGACAGGACGGTTTTCGCCTCGAAGATGTCGATGTCACGCGCGGTCCGCTCGACTGCGCCGCTGCGCTGCGCCTGGTAGTACAGGCCATGACTGCGGCGGATGTCGTGATAGGCCAGGTCGGCCTGGGCGACCTCCGGCGCCGACAGGGGCACGTCATGTTCTGCCCGGTACCGCTCAATGAGCTGGTACTTGATGACCCAGTCAATCTCCCGCGCGATGGCATCGAGGTTCCCTGCCCCGATCGCGTCCAGCGCCCGCTCCCACAGCCCGAGGACGCGCCTGCTGACCGCGTCCGCGCCACGGCTGCCGGTGAAGTCCTTAGCCCTGGTCAGGTACTCGCGCTGGATGTCGAGCGCGCTCATCCGCTGGCCGTGGGCCAGCCGCACCCGGCTGCGGCCGGTTATGTCGCGGCTGACCTCGCCGATGGCGCGGACCGGGCTGTCCAGGGTCAGGTCCGGCAGCATGGTGCCCGCCTCGGCCATGCGCAGCACGAGGTCGGTGGCGCCCGCCCTGAGCAGCGTGGTGGTCTCGCTCATGGCGGGGTCGCTGACCGTCACGCGCAACCGCCGGAGCCCCGCGGCGGCGCGCGGTTCGTCGCGGGTACTGATGAGCGGCCTGGACCGGGCGACCAGGGACGACAGGCCGTTCCCGGTGGGCCCGGCCGGGCGGCTGAGGCAGTACACGGCGCCGCGCGGTGTCTGCGCTACCGTGCCGGCACCGCAGATGAGCTGCCTGGTGGCCAGGAACGGGATCAGGATGTCGGCCAGTCGGCCGAACTCGCCGCGCCGTGCGACCAGGTAGTCCTCCTGGCAGCCGTACGGGCGGCCTGCCGGGCCGGCGCTGGCTTTGAGCACCGAGATATCGCCGGCGTCGCCTTCCTCGCGCAGCCGCTGGCCGGCGTCCTCCAGCAGCCCTTCCAAGATCCGCTCGCCCGCCTTGTCATGCACGACCAGGTCAGGCACGCTGCCGCACTCCGGCGTCGCGTACCCGGGGCGGCTGGCCGCCTCCAGGTGCAGTCGGCCCCCGTTCCTGAACAGCACGTCAGTGGCCTGGCCCCCGAACGCGACAGGGCCGAACAGGCGGCGCCCCGCCTCCTCCGAGGACAGCAGCCGCTGCCCACCAGCGGAGAAGACGACGCTGTACTCGTTCCGGAGCCCGAAGATGCGCATGCCCACAAGGCCGAGACTAAGCGCGCAGCGCCCCGGCGGCTACCCGTGAGGCACTGGCCGCAACCGAGTCAAAACCCGTAACACCGCGCCGCGGACGACAAGTAACTGGACAAACGACACCCGCGATGACAACTAAGGCGGTCCAGATGAGATCTTAAGCGGACCACTACATCAGCTCGCACTTATCAGGCGGACCTGAGTGCCTGCGTCGCATGCTGAGCCCGGGGACCGTGCTAGCCGTACCTCAGGTCCGGGTATCTGCACGGTGGATCTCCTGCTCGCGCACGGCGAGCATTGAGATGTAGGTGACCGGAGTGACCGGCACCGCAGCTCACAGGAGGCATCCAGTGCGCACTCCGAACGACAACGGCCCTTCCTCGCGATCCGCCCTCATGAGATTGCTAGTCAGGTCATGGGAATACCGCCACCCCCACATGTGGGTGCGTGTGCGCGTTGCCTGTGGCATCTGGAACCTCTTCCTTGGCGTCCTTCTGCTCGCTTCCTTCCACTGGTTGGGGCCGCTGACTTGGTTGGCGGCGCTGCCGCTGGCGGGGGCGGCGCTGATCTTCTGGACCGCCTACCGCCTGCAGACCAGTGTCCAGAGCTAGCTTGACGGCATCTCCCCGGAGCGGGATCGATCAACCCCTGGCCCGCTTGGGGAGATGCTCCCGTTCTCCGACTGAGGTTTCGGTCACTGGTGTCCCGCGTCCTTCTCGCAGCCGCCAAGATCCATGCGAGTGGCCGCCGGTTCTAGGCCAGTGGCCTGGTCGCCCTGATGCGGCCCATGTTCGGGCAAGCAGTCCGGAGCATGCGCGCGGCGCGTGAGTTTCGCGCGGATACTGGAGCACAGAAGGGCGAGGAGCGCGATGAACAGCAACAGCGCCATCCCGACGACTGACCAGCGGCCCAGCCCTTCCGTACCAGCGCCGGGCATACTCACGCTTGACACCGGTCCTTCCCAGGCTTCGCGGGCCTGGCGAGCATTGAGATGGGGTGACCGGAGTGGCGAAGGCATCGCAGGTCACTGAAGGTGTCTCGATGCGCGCACCGAGTGACAACTTCCCTTCCTCGCAGCCCATCCTCATGAGATTTCTGGTCAGGTCATGGGAATACCGCCGTCCCCGTCTCTGGGTGGGTGTGCGCGTTGCCTGTGGCATCTTCAATGTCGTCCTTGGCGTCCTTCTGCTCGCTTCCTTCCAACGGTTGGGGCCGCTGACTTGGTTGGCGGCGCTTCCGCTGGCGGGGGCGGCGCTGATCTTCTGGACCGTCTACCGCCTGCAGCAGGACAGCGTCCGCCGGGTGCGGGAGCTGGAGCAGTCCCGGGCTTACTTGGTGGACGACTCGGCCGCGAGGCTGCGCCGGATCGAGCGGGACCTGCATGACGGCGCGCAGGCGCAGATGGTCGCGGTCACCATGAAGCTGGGGCTGGCCATGAAGAAGCTCGGCGGCATGATCGACGGGACCGGGCAGACCGACCTGGATCGGGTCCTGGAGCTGGTCGTCGCCGCCCACCGCGGCGCCAAGGGGGCCATCACCGAGCTGCGTGACCTAGCCCGCGGTATACACCCCCCCGTGCTCGACCAGGGCCTGGGCATCGCGCTCACCACCCTCGCCGCGCGCAGCGACGTACCCGTCGAGCTCGTCATCGACCTGCCCGAGCGCCCGTCGGCCGCGATCGAGACCATCGCCTACTTCTGCGCCGCCGAGCTGCTCACCAACGTGGCCAAGCACAGCGGCGCCCGGCACGCCACGCTGGAGGCAGTCCACGCGCCCGGCCTGCTGCGGGTGCGGGTCAGCGACGATGGCTCCGGCGGCGCCCGCATCGAGGCCCGCGGCGGCCTGGCGGGGCTTGCCGAGCGGATCAGGACCGTGGACGGCAGGCTGCAGCTCAGCAGCCCGCTCGGAGGCCCCTCCGTGGTCACCGTTGAGCTGCCGTCCCACGCCTGAACGAACCGGAGCCCCGATGCGGATTGTGATCGCCGAAGACTCGGCAGTAGTGCGAGCGGGCCTAGTCGAAATCCTGGCCGACAGTGGCCACGAGGTGGTCGCCGCCGTAGGCGACGCCGACGACCTGCTAGCCGCGGTGGACGAGCACCACCCAGACGCCGCCGTGGTGGACGTGCGGATGCCGCCTGGCTATACCGACGAGGGCCTGCGCGCCGCGATCGCCATCCGCCGCGACCACCCCAGGACCGCGGTGCTGGTGTTCTCCCAGTACATCGAGACCCGGTATGCGGCTGACCTGCTCGGCGCGGCGTCTGGTGGCGGTGCCGCGGGTGTCGGGTACCTGCTCAAGGACCGGGTCGCCGACGTCGAGGAGTTCGTCGAAGCGCTGAGCCGGGTGGCCGCCGGGGGCACCGCTCTGGATCCGGAGGTCGTGACGCAACTTCTGGGCGCCAGCCGCCGCAACGACGGGCTCGGCACGCTCACCGTCAGGGAACGCGAGGTGCTCGCGCTGATGGCCGAGGGCCGCTCCAACGCCGCGATCGCCGGCATCCTGGTGGTTTCCGAGCGGTCCGTCGAAAAGCATGTCGGGAACATCTTCAGCAAACTCGGCCTAGCCCCGTCAGACGCCGACCACCGCCGGGTGCTGGCTGTCCTCCGCTACTTGGAGTCCTGACCGGCCATGTCGCCGATACCAATCGCAAAAAGCCGCTCGCCCTGCCGGTTTACAAATCCGTTACAGATCCTGGTCGGCCAGGACCGTGAGGCGCTCGGTGGCTATGCAGGACACGAGGCAACGCTCCTTGGCGTTGGCTGTCAACTGAGCCGTCCACGTCGTGAGCCCGCCGTCGCCGAGTTCAGCCTGGCCCTGGTCTGCTGTGATCCGCAAGGCGAATCCGGTGTAGTACCCGCGGCCATGAGCGCGGTCTGGTTTGTCCACTAGCAGCGCGGCGGGGCTGCCAAGTGCCGGGCGGATGGTGTCGGCGAGCCGTTCGGCCAGCACCGGGCTGTCGAACACTGACAGCTCGATCCGGGGCTGACGTTGCGGGATCAGGGCTTGCAGGACGTCTAGCCAGTAGGCCAGGTGACCGGTCAGCATGCCTGCCTCGGTGCGGCCTGACCCGCTGTCACGGCCGCTGGAGACCAGGGCGAACAGCCGGAAGTGGGCCGCTGCGCCGGGACCGAACACCTGGGCCCGGAGCTGGCGCTGGCAGGCGGCGAGGTCAACCTGCTCGGCCGCGCCCTGGCCACGGCGCCGGGCTGCCGCCTCGACCGCAAGGGCGTTCGTGGAGTCGCTGACCACCTCGGTGTTCCGGACAGTGGCGACGACCCGGTTCTGGCTGATCGGAGCTACCGTGCTGCAGGTGCCCAGGGGCGCGACCGGCGACAGCTCAATCCCGGTGAACCGGGCCGGTAGCAGCTGCCACAGCCGACTCTCGACCGCGGCCAGGCGGCGCGGATCAGATGCCGCGGGCCGGACGAACCGGTCGTGCTGCCAGCGGCGCATCACGTCAGCGGCCGTGATCTGGTCCGCCCGTGCCCTGGCCACGGCGATTAGCAGAGTTTGCAAGTCGGTGGGTGACAGGTCATGCTCGAGGGCCTCCCATGCACCGGCAGGCAGGGCACGCCGGACCCGCTCCGCTGCGCGATCCTGGCTGTCTGGCATCTGGCTACTGTCGCAGACGTCGAGATCACCACGAACAGTTTGTACCCGATCCGCGCTGAGCCCTGTTGGCTCACAAAGGGACCGGCTATACAGGGATTCGGCAGTCGCATCAGCGTTATGGCCTGTAGCTGCAGCGATAGGCCCTGCAAGTAGTCGCGGTTGCGCAGGCTGGCTACGCCCAGCGAGCGGGCGCCCACGGCCGCGGTGAGCTGCATGGCGGCACTGCCCACGCCCCGCCGCGGCGGTGATGAGCACGGTCTCGCCGGTCTGCAGCCGCACCCGGTCGACCAGTCCGTCCCAGGCGGTCCCCCGGCCGACCACCAGCCTGGCCGCCTCCTCGAAGCTCAGCCGCTCGGGCATGCGCGCCAGTCTGCCAGCCCATACTCGGCAAACCCCCCGCCGGCAACCCCCAGATTCGCCCACACCCGCTCGCTCGGCCGGACCTCGACCCCATCGCCGACCGCCTCCACCACGCCGGCGACTTCAACCCCGGGATGTAGGGCAGGACAGGCCGTCCAAAGGCGCCGCTGATCATCGCGACGCCCCATGGCCGACGCCCGCGCCCCGCACCCTGACCGCGGCTGGGATAACGAACGCAGCACTCGCGGCCGGGGTGTCTGCTCGTTATCTGAACCCTAGAGACAGGTGCTGCAGTTACCGCTGCGCGGCGACCGCCGACACGGCCTGTTTGATGAGGTCCGCCACGGCGGCCGGCTGCGATACGTAAACGGAGTGACTGGCCGCCACCTCGGCCACGGTCGACCCAGCCCGCTGGGACATGGTGCGCTGGGCCGCCGGGGGAATCATCCGGTCTTCGGTGGTGACCATGTACCAGCTCGGCTTGGTCCGCCAGGCGGGGTCGGTGATGGGCCCGCCGAGGGCGTCTACGCCCCAGGGGACCTGCGAGTCGGCCATGAACGCGGCCAGGTCGGCAGGCACGTCGGCGGCGAACGAGGCGTGGAACTTGGCCCGGTCCAGGAACAAGAACCCGTCCCTGGGCGGCAGGATCGGCGGCTGCGGCCCGTCGGCTGGGAAACCGGCGATGAGCGTGTTGACCGACTCATCCTTATCCGGAGCGAATGCGCAGATGTAGACCAGGGCCGCCACCTTCTGGTCGGTTCCCGCTTCGCTGATGACCGCGCCGCCGTAGGAGTGCCCGACGAGCACGACCGGGCCGTCTTGCGCGTCGATGATCAGCCGCGTCGCAGCGGCGTCGCCCTGCAGCGACAGGGTGGGGTTCTGCACCACGGCCACGTGATAGCCGTCCTCGGTGAGCAGGTCATAGAGCGGCCGCCAGCCGGACCCGTCCACGAAGCCGCCGTGCACCAGCACGATGGTCGCCGCTGGGTTTGCGTTCATGATGTCCTCTTCTCTCTCTCCCTGGCGGACGCCATGGGCGTACCGGCTTCTCCTGCCTAATCTCCGCACAGCGTCTCGTGCTGACAATGGAGGCGGTATGCAGATCCGATGGAGGCGGGCTGTAGAGCCGCACCAAGTTCCGGTGCGCTAACGGCGACCGAACAGACATGCTGGCCCGCTGCCGTGACCGTCCGCCAAGCCGCACTGACCTGCGACGGAACAGCTTGTCGCTATGCCGTCTGCGTGGCCGGAGAGTTGCTCGCGATCTTCTCGGCGATCCGGTGGGCGACGTTAATGAGCTCGTTTTGAGGAAGGAGTTCGTTGACCATGCCGAGCCGGTACGCCTCCTGCGCGCTGTCCTACCGCGGCCAGACACCACGCTTCTCCGATCGCTAAGCATCGAAGGGCGGAGAGCGAATCGCCGCGGCCGGCGGTGTCTATGGCTGGATGGTGAGGCTGCGTCGGTGAGCTGTATCCGCAGCTCACCGATGCAGCCGCGGGACTCCCGGCGTGTGCCGGAGTTCATCTGGCGCCGGCCGCCCAGCAATGACGCCTGCAGGAGGCTTGGATCACGATGGGCATGGTTTCGGTCTGGGTGGTGGTGCCATCGCTAGCCCACAGCATGATGTTGAACGACGAATTCGCCTGAAGGCCAGACGATACCGCCAACGCCACGTAGCCTTCCGCATCCAGCATGTAGCTTGCGGGTCTGGTTGCTGGACCACCGTCATGGTCGGCTTATCCACGCCTCGTCGCACTCTGATGGCCGGCTTCCCGGGAATTCACCGGGATGGGACACGGGCGAGTATTCGGCGTAGTGTCGGTAGCGGACGTTCGTGAACTAGCCGCTGGGTCAAGACCCCCGCCTTGCTGCTTAGCAGGAAGGCGGTCCTATGACAGCCGTTGCCGGACCGCCCGCCGCCGTTGTCACTGATCCGGGGCGGCCACGGCGGCGATCTGGCCGGGAGATCTTCCGCACCGCGGGCTCGGTCGCCCTCGCCGCGGCCATATTCGGCTTCGCCGTCCCGCATTTCGCGTCCTACCGCAGCGCGTGGGCCAGTATGCACGCGATGACGGGGGCCCAGGCACTGCTCGTCGCCGCCGTCGCCCTAGCCAGCATGATCTCTACCTGGATCATGATCTGCTCGGTACTGCCATCGATACGGCTGCGTGAGGCGGCCGTGGTCAACCTCGGCTCCAACGCCGTGGCGAACACCCTGCCCGCCGGAGGGGCCCTCGCCATGGGAGTCAGCTGGGCGATGCTCTCGAGCTGGGGTGTCAGCACGGCTGAGTACGTGCTCTACACCCTGGTGTCGGGAATCTGGAACGTCTTCGCCCGGCTGGGCCTGCCGGTCCTCGCCCTGCTGGTCCTGGTGACGGCGGCCCGGCCCGGGGCCGGCCTGGTCGCCGCCGCCGCCGTCGGCCTGGCTTTGCTCGCCGCCATGGTCGCCGGGCTCAGCCTCCTCATGCGCAGCGAGTCGTTCGCGGTCCGCGCGGGCCGCGCGCTGCAGCCCGCGGTCGCCATCGCCTGCCGGGTGGTACGCCGGCCAGTGTCCTTCGACATCCCCGGATCACTGCTCGGCTTCCGCGACCGGGCCAGCGCCTTGATCGCCGCGCGCGGCTGGCGGATCACTGCCGCCACGGCGGCGAGCAACCTCACCTTGTGGCTCGTCCTGCTGGCCTGCCTGCGCGGAGTCGGCCTATCCCAAGCCCAGGTCCCCTGGCAGACTTCCCTGGCGGCCTTCGCGTTCGTGCGGCTGCTGACGGTGCTGCCCATTACCCCCGGCGGTCTCGGCATCACCGAACTCGGACTGATTGCCATCCTGACCGCGGGCCACCAAGATGGTGCGCAGGTGACAGCAGCCGTGCTGTTGTACCGGGCGGTGACTTACCTGCCCCCCATCCCCCTCGGCGCGATCGCCTGCCTCACCTGGCGGCACGCGCCAGCGCTCATTCACCCTAAGCCCATCTCGCCCCAGCCTGCTCATCAGACCGAAACCGCGGGCCACCGTGGCCGAGTGGAGTTCTGATGCCGGGTTACGCCTAGCCGGACAGGTCAGCCCGTAGTTTGTCGTAGGGCGACGGCGACGATGAACGGCCCGCAGGTCTCGATCGATAGGAACAGGCGCTCAGCTAGGCCCAGGTCGCTGCCACCTTGGGTTTCGATGACGAGCCAGCCGAGCAAGGCCATGAACACGGCAGTCACGACGGCACGGCCGTAGCTGCTCAGGATCAGCGGTCGCGGCGGCGCGCGCCGAGCGACGAAAGCAGGCCAGACCGCGAGTACGACCGCGCCGAGCGAAGTCCAGGCGAGATGCTGCGGAGTCGAGCCGCGAGTGGGTTCGGGAGATACGGCGATGCCGATGCTGCACAGGCCCGCAACGGCCAGCAGGATGCGGGCAGGCACCCCGACGCCGACCAGACCAACGGCAGTCACGAGTTGACACCCGCCCACCAGGAACAGGGCCCCCGTCATGATCCACCGATCGGTTCCAGCGTGGCCAGCCAGCACGCTGACCGTCATCCGGATCGGGCTGTAGGAGGCCGGCTGGACCGCGCCGGCGATCAGCCAGCCCCCGGTCGCCAAGACGGGCGATAGGCCGGCCGCGACCACTGCCCACCAGGGAACCGGGTGGCGCCGACGGGGCGGCCACGGCGCTGGGCTTGCCAGCCGGCGCACATGCAACCGGGTGGCTCCTGCCGCTGGAAGCTCCGCGAGCCTGCCCGGCTGACCCGGCCGCACCCGGGTCATGACCGCGAGTCGGCGGGATGAGCGCGCTGTGCCGCGGGCGGCCCGGACCACCCCTGAGCAGACCAGGTACCGCGCGAAGGCAGGGTGCCGATGTGGAGGTCCAGGGTGCCAGCCGAAAACTGCGCCGGGTCACAGGCAGCCGAACGAGTCGGCCTAGGGCGTAGGTCGTACCCGGAAGGGGTGTGCGCGGGGTCTTGACGCACGGGCGAGGTCACGGTGCCCTCCAGCAGTCGTGCTCGGCTACCTGGGCGCGCTGCTGGCCCACGGCCAGGATAACCGTTACGGGACGGGGGCGGATAGGCTGGAGGCCTGTGGCTGCCGCCTCCTGGAGGCAGCGAGCCAGCGCCTGTGAACGGCACGGCGCCGGTCCCGGCCGCTGTCACGGTCGTGCAGCGCCCCCGCTGGGGTGCCGACCCTGAAATCGCCACATGCTGAGCTGCCAGATTCCCTGGCGGTGGCCTATGTGCGCTGGAGCGTGTCATCACCGGAACACCACTTGACCCGCTTGTAGCCTTCGCCGAACTCGGCCGGATGAAGCTGGGTGAAAGTGACCTGCAGGCCGTCCTCGGCCGGGTCGCGGAGCTAGCCCGGCAGACTTTGCCCGGTATGGCCGGCGCCTCGGTCACCCTGGTCGAGTCCGACCGGGCCTTCACCGCGGCTTTCAGCGGTCAGTTGGCCCTAGATCTAGACGAGACGCAATACCGGGACGGCTTCGGCCCGTGCCTCGAGGTCGCCCAGTCGGCCGGAACCGTCACCGTCCCCGATATGACGGCAGAGACCCGCTGGCCGGCATTCGCACGCCAAGCCCTCGCTGCCGGCGTGCACTCCTCCCTGTCCGTGGCCCTGCCTCTTCAGGAAGCTGTTCTCGGCGCCCTGAACATCTACGCCAGCCAGCCCGCCGCATTCGACCACGACACCATCGAGATGGCCCGGACCTTCGCCGGGTACGCCGCCGTCGCCATCGCCAACGTCCGCCTCTACCAGAGCACGGCCACGCTGGCTGAGGACA
>Ga0207665_10003658_pt1 | contig 10266 bp, 11 predicted proteins | sample LARL112metaG_FD_184351 | JGI IMG/M metagenome (GOLD analysis project Ga0207665, IMG submission 184351) | Corn, switchgrass and miscanthus rhizosphere microbial communities from Kellogg Biological Station, Michigan, USA - LAR L11-2 metaG... | ecosystem: Host-associated > Plants > Roots >...
GAATGCCGTAACTCGGATAAGCGCACCCTCGAGCTCACGAATGTTGCTCTGTATTTTCGTAGCGATGAATTCGAGGACCTCAGGCGGCGGGTTCATTCCCTCCTGCGACCCCTTCTTGCGGAGAATCGCGATGCGCGTCTCGAGGTCTGGCACCTGCACATCTGTGATGAGGCCCCATTCGAATCGAGTCCGAAGTCGGTCCTCCAGAGTCGACAGCTGCCGGGGCGATCGGTCAGAGCTGATCACGATCTGCTTGTTGGCGTTGTGCAATGTGTTGAATGTATGGAAGAACTCTTCTTGCGTGCGCTCGGCTCGCTCGAGGAACTGGATGTCGTCGATCAACAGCAAGTCGACTGACCGGTAGCGACTCTGGAACGCAGGCATCTTGTCGTCCCGCAGCGAGTTAATGAAGTCGTTGGTGAATTCCTCGCTGCTGATATAGCGAACTTTGAGACCGGGAAAGAGACGCTGCGCGTAATGACCGATCGCGTGCAATAGGTGGGTCTTGCCGAGGCCGGAATCACCGTAAATGAATAGCGGGTTGTACGCCTTAGCGGGCGCTTCGGCCACGGCAACCGCAGCCGCATGGGTGAACCGGTTACTTGCACCGATAACAAATGTTTCGAGTGTGTACTTGGGATTCAGCCGGCTTTCCCGATCTGCTGGCGTCGCGTCGCGGGGGCGGTCCCCGCCGTTAGGCCCGACTGATCGGAGCTGAGCCGTCCACTCGTCATACATCGAGTCCGGGGCAAAGCGGTCTTCCGGCTCGCCGGACACGCTGTCAAAGAAGTCGTTGGCGTCGTTGGGCTCGTCCTGCGGCTGCACCGTGACCGCGACATGGATCTCCCGGCCCAGCTCGTCGCTGAGCACCGACGCGATCATCGGCCGGAGCCGATTCTCCAAGTAGTCCCGGGCGAACTCGTTCGGCGCCGCGATGAGAGCGGTGTCCTCGACCAGCCCCACGGGCCGGGTCAGACCGATCCAGGCCTTGTGGTGGGGGCGAATCGTGTTGTCGTCGAAGCGGGAAACTGCGCGTGTCCAGACACGAGCCAGGTCGGTACTGTCGTCCACTTCGCCGTGTCCACTCCCACCCGTTTACCGCCGACCGTCGACACGATCTCACGGAGCCTCGCGACCTCGCACGTCAGGTGCGAGTCGAACTGCCGTTCGAAATATGGCTGTCCACAGCCCTGTCCACAGCCTGTGCATGTCCCTCGGCAGGCTATGGGGAGAACCCAGTGAGGATGTGCCGTGCTTCGGCGGGCGGCACGGCTGGTCAACGTAACAGCCGGACGACGCGCGGGACAATCCCGTCCGGCGTGTCGCTGACCACGGAGTTAACCCAACTGTGCTAGGCGATCCAGTGACGTGCGTGCATCTCATGATCCCAGTGGGGAGCCGACGAGATAGGGGCGGGCACGGTTTGGCTCGGTCCGTGGCCGATCCGGTACCGTAGACAACCGATACCGGTTCAGGGACGGGCCTGACGTCCTGCCCGGAAACACCTGACGACCGATGGAGTCTCACCGTGACCAAGCGGACCTTTCAGCCCAACAACCGCCGGCGGGCCAAGACGCACGGCTTCCGACTACGCATGCGGACCCGCGCCGGACGGGCCATCATCGCTGCGCGCCGCCGTAGGGGCCGCAGCGAGCTATCAGCCTGATCCGCTCGTTGACACACCGCATCCCGTGCTTCCCTCTGCCAATCGGATGCGGCGATCGCATGAGTTCGCGACGGTGATTCACCACGGGGGGCGGGCCCGCCGCGGCAGCGTTGTGCTGTACCACCAGCCAACCCTGACCGCCCGGGACGCGGCACCACGTGTCGGGCTGATCGTAGGGTCCGCCGTCGGCGGTAGCGTGGTCCGCAACCAGGTACGCCGCCGGCTGCGCGCCCAGCTCCGATCGCGACTTGCCATGCTCCCGGCCGGATCGGGAACGGTCGTTCGCGCGTTGCCTACCGCCGCAGCGGACGACTACCGGTCGTTGGGTGATGACCTCGACGGGGCGCTCCGCCGGGTGATGCGACTGGAGCGGGCTGGAGGAGAGGTGTGAGCCCGGCCGCTCGCGCTGCGCGCGCGCTCATTGTGCTCTGGCAGGTCGGGGTGAGCTCCTGGCGGCCACCGACCTGCCGGTTCACCCCCTCCTGCAGCGTCTATACCGCAACGGCAATCGAGCGATTCGGATTCGTCCGCGGGGTTTGGCTGGGGCTTCGCCGCCTCGGGCGCTGTCACCCGTGGCACCGTGGAGGGCACGATCCAGTGCCGCCAGCCGTTTCCGCCCCGAGCCCCGCGTCAGTGATGTCGGTCTCGCGTCGTCGTGCGCGTTCCGTCCGGCCCGCACTGGCGGCCAAGTCCCGTCAGACCGGTCCACGCGCATCGCGAACGCACAACGCCGCGTCCGCCCGCCCGGCCGCCTAGGAGGGACAGAACGATGCATCGCTCTGCCGCGCGTAACCCAGCTACGCGATCTGCTTTGTTCTCCTCGTCGGGGACCCCGGCGTCGTCCATACCTTCGGGTATGGCTTCCTCTTTGCATCTCACCTATCCGGCCGCCGCTCGCGACGAGCAGCATCGTTCAGTCCCCTCCTAGGAGAACCGCCCATGTTGGACTTCCTCTACACCGGCGTCTCATGGGTGTTGCTGCGCTGGCACGACCTGTTCACCTTCCTCGGCCTGAATGCCGCCAGCGGCGTGAACTGGTCACTGTCGATCATCTTCCTGGTGATCACCGCCCGGCTGGCGCTGTTCCGGTTCTTCCTCAAGCAAGTGCATTACCAGCGCAACATGCAGGAGATGCAGCCCCGGCTGCAGGCGATCAAGGAGAAGTACAAGAACGACCGGCAGGCCCAGCAACGCGAGATGATGCGCCTGCAACAGGAGGAGGGATTCAATCCCCTCGCCGGCTGTCTGCCGATGCTGCTGCAGATCCCGATCTTCATCTCGCTGTTCCACGTGCTGAGGCACCTGTCCAACTCGGTCAGCCTCTGCCCTCCGGGCGTTCCGCCCAACCCAAAGCTCACGCTGTACTCGTTCACCGCGACTCAGACCTGCGATGCCGCTCAGGCCAAACTGTTCGGGGCGCCGCTCGCGGCGAACATCCGCGATTCCCCAGCAACGATCACGCAGTTGTTAGGCGGCGACGTGACCGCCACCCGAGTAGTGATCATCGTGCTGGTCGTCATCAGCGCGGCGGCAACGTTCTACACCCAGATCCTGGTTCGCCAGTCACAGGTAACCGTTCCGGTCGGGACTGCGGCGACCGTCCAGCGCCTCATGCTGTGGGGCATCCCGGTGAGCGTGCTGTTCTCGGGATTCTTCTTCCCGCTGGGGGTACTGCTGTACTGGTTCACGAGCAACGTCTGGACCATGGGCCAACAGCTCTACATCAACAAGTTCCATCCGCACGTTCCCAAAGAGGCACCTCCAGCGGGTGAGCTCGGCAAGAGCCTTGCCCCGAAGCCCGGGCAGAAACCGGTCCGTACTGACCGACGGGTCGTCACCCCGCCGCCCGAAACACCGGACGGCAGCTCCGCCGGATCCGCCGCGGACAATCCTGACGGCGCGACAGCGTCAGGGGGCGGCGCGAGCGGAGGATCGAGCGGATCCGCGCCACGGTCGAGCACACCGCGTCCGGGACAACGGCCCAACCGGCAGGGCGCGGGCAGTTCGAGCCGCCCGGGCGGGAAGCGTCCGAATCAGTCCAAAAAGCGACGGTAATCGCGCCGTAGCCTGGTTACCGATCAGAATGTTGCCACGCTACGAGAAAGGGTAACTACGTTCCGTGACTGACATTGATGACTTGGCCGCGACCGACGACACGGTCGACAGCTCCGTCGTGGCCTCCGACCGCGTCTCAACCGGCTTGCTCGTGCAAGAGGGCGACATCGCCGCGGACTACCTCGAGCGACTGCTCGACATCATCGATTACGACGGGGACATCGACCTCGACGTCGAGAACGACCGCGCCGTCGTTGCCATCGTCGGTACCGGCTTGCAGTCTCTGGTGGGCTCGAATGGTGAGACCTTGGACGCGCTCCAAGAGCTCACCCGGCTGGCCGTCCAGCAGAAGACCGGCACCCGGAGTCGGCTCATGCTTGACATAAGCGGACATCGTCAGGCGCGACGCAAAGAACTTGGCGCGTTGGCTGCGCAGACCGCTCGAACGGTGCTCGACAGCGGCGATCCGGTGCGACTTACGCCTATGAATCCGTTCGAGCGGAAAGTCGTGCACGACGTTATTGCCACGATCGATGGCGTGCGGAGCGAGTCCGAGGGCGAGGAACCGCAACGTCAGGTCGTCGTGCTCATCGATCAGTAGGGGCGCAGGGAGTCGCGCTGACCGAGGCCGAGCCGCCGAAGGTAGCTGAGCAGATCTTCGGGCCTGGTTTGCCCCTGGCCTGCCGCTACGCGGAATTGCTCACGTCGTCCGCCGTGGAGCGCGGATTGCTGGGTCCGCACGAGGCGTCACGGATTTGGGAACGGCACCTGCTGAACTGCGCGGTAGTCGGCGAGTTGCTACCGCGTGCCGCGCGAGTGGTGGACATCGGGTCGGGAGCTGGGCTACCCGGCATCGTCCTTGCCTGTGCACGGCCTGATCTGCGCATCGACCTCGTCGAACCCATGGCCCGCCGAGTGACGTTTCTCGAGGAAGCAGTAGCCGCGTTGACGATGGCGGGGCGGGTCAGCGTGGTGCGCGGTCGCGCTGAGGAGCGGCCCGTCATCCATCGGGTGGCGCCGGTGGCCTGGGTGACGGCGCGAGCCGTTGCTCCGCTGGATCGCTTGGCCGCGTGGTGCTTGCCGCTCCTAAAACCTGGTGGACACCTGTTGGCACTGAAAGGTCGCCGGGGAGCGCAAGAACTCGACGAGCATCGCGACGCCATCAGCCGGCTCGGAGGTGTTGACCAGCATGTCGTATTGTGCGGCGTTGACTTGCTCGCGTCGCCGACCACCGTCATCGTGATTCGACGGCGGAAATGACGTTTCACGTGAAACAGGTCGACTGCATTCATCCACAAGACCGCGTTTGCTACCTGGGAAACGCTGTCCAACTCGATAGGGTGCGATGACCGCCCCCGTACTGGCTGGGCGCCTGGCGCGAGCCGACCGGGGCACCTCGCGGCGCAGGAAGGAACAGCATGTCCGCGGAGCATGCCGGAGCGTTTCCAGGCCAGTCCTCCGAGGTCATCGTGGTGGAACGAGACGAGTCTCGGACCAGGCAGCCTCGCGACCATGTTCCACGTGAAACCTCAGCGACCGCACCGCCCGATGAGGGCACGGCAGGGGACGGTGCCCGCGTCGACGACATCGCGTCGTTGACGAGTAGCCGCGCCGATCATCCCGCGATGGACGCGTCCAACCTCGACGTTTCACGTGAAACATCGCTCGACACGCCCATCGCGGCCGAGGCATATCGCGCGGCCGCCGTTCTCGATGATCACGCCGGCGCCTGGCCGAGGCCAGGGGCAACCCGGGTCATCACGGTCTCGAACCAGAAGGGCGGCGTCGGAAAGACGACGAGTGTCGTCAACATCGCGGCGGCGCTGGCCATGCACGGGCTGCGGGTGGTCGTGATCGATCTGGATCCACAGGGAAACGCGTCGACCGCCCTTGGCGTCGAGCACACCGCAGGCACCCCGTCCACGTACGAGGCGTTGCTTTCCGGGCGGCCACTCCGCGACATCCTCGTGACCGTGCCGCGCGTTGCTGGCGGACTGCGCTGCGCCCCGGCCACGATCGATCTGGCCGGTGCGGAGCTGGAACTCGCCTCTCAAGTCGCCCGGGAGTACCGGCTCCGACGGGCGGTCGAGGAGCTGCTCAAGCAGGATGATCCGCCGGATTATGTGCTGATCGATTCGCCGCCGTCACTCGGCTTGCTGACCGTGAATTCCTTGGTGGCGGCTCGGGAGGTGCTCATCCCGATCCAATGTGAGTACTACGCGCTCGAGGGCCTCGCGCAGCTGTTGGGCACCATCGAGATGGTCCAGAGCTACCTGAACAAGACGCTACGGATTACGACCGTCTTGCTGACCATGTACGACAGTCGCACTCGGCTCGCGGATCAAGTCGCCGCGGATGTGCGTAACCACTTCACCGGACTGGTTGTGGAGGCGGTGATCCCCCGCAACGTCAGGGTGTCCGAAGCACCCGGGTACGGCCAGACCGTAATGACCTACGACCCCGGATCGCGCGGGGCCATCAGCTACCTACAAGCCGCGTACGAACTCGCTGGGCGCATTCAGGAGGCAGTGTCATGAGCACTCGGCATGGGGCGCCGGGCGGTCTGGGCCGGGGACTAAGCGCGTTGATCCGCACCAATCCTCGGCCAGAAGAAGCCGAGCGATCGGTGGCAGTGCTGGACCCCGCCGCCGGCTCGGATCCCTCGGGCGAGGTCATCCTCGACTCGAGCGTTACTCCTGACGGAGACCGTCGGCCGGAGCCACCCTCGGCGCCACCGTCGCCCGAGGTGGAACGCACGGAGCCGACTGAGGCGCTCAGCGTCCCCGAGTCCAAATTTGCCGAGCTCGAGGTTGCGGCGATCCGGGCCAACCCGCGCCAGCCGAGGCAGGTCTTCGACGAGGACTCCCTCGGGGAGCTGACCCACTCGATCCGAGAATTCGGCGTTCTGCAGCCCGTTATCGTCCGCCCGGCGAGCTCAGACGGCAGCTACGAGCTCGTCATGGGCGAGCGTCGGCTGCGGGCGGCTGTCGCTGCGGGCCTAACCCGTATCCCGGCGATCGTCCGTGACACGGCGGATGACGCGATGCTGCGGGATGCACTGCTCGAGAACCTGCACCGCACCGGCCTCAACCCGCTGGAGGAAGCTGCGGCCTACCAGCAGCTGCTCGATGATTTCGGCGTGACCCACGAGGAGCTCGCTCTCCGGATCGGCCGGAGCCGGTCGCAGGTGAGCAACACCATCCGGCTCATGAACCTATCGATCCCGGTGCAACGACGCGTCGCTGCTGGCGTGATCTCCGCCGGCCATGCGCGCGCGCTGCTTGCGCTGGCCGATCGGGACGCCCAGGACGAGCTCGCGGGACGGATCGTGGCCGAAGGCCTGTCCGTACGAGCGACCGAGGAGATCGTGGCGACGGCGGCCCGCGAAGCCGCCCGCGATGGTCGGCCGGCGCGACGTTCGGCCACGCATCGGATCACTGCCCCGGGACTCCATGAACTCGCCGATCGGCTGTCCGACGTGCTGGACACTCGGGTGCGGGTCGACCTCGGTCGGCGCAAAGGCAAGATCACCGTCGAGTTTGCCTCGGTCGACGACCTAGAGCGCATCGTCGGGGTGATCGCCCCCGAGCTCGCGGTGCACCGGGCGGCGGCGCCCGAGCACCTCAATGGATCCGGCAGCGGGCCTTTTGGCTCGGCCGGTATTCGGCCCGACGGGTCGCCCGGGTCCATTCACCCGAACGAGCCGTAGGCCGTGACCTCGGCGACGGTCCGGCGGCCCCTACGCAGCGACGGGGAGCGTCGATCAGGCACGCCGTAGCCGAGGCTCACCACACCCACGGGCGTCAGCCCAGAGGGGACGGCGAACGCTGCTTGCAGGGACTCCCACCGTTCGGCCGGTACCCCGAAGAAGCACGCCGCGAGACCCCGATCAACCGCTCCGAGTAGCAGCAGGAGCGCGGCCATGCCCGCATCGACGTGCCAGTACGGAATGGGCCACCGACGCTCGTCGCGGTCGGTCCATCCCTTGTCCGGCTCGGCGTACCGGTCAAGATAAGCGTCTTTATCAGAAAAAATCAGGATAAGTACCGGCGCAGTGGCCAGTCCGGCTAGCCAGGCGTCGGGCGCGTCGCCCGGAACTGTTGTCGCGGACCAGAACGCGTCGCGTGCGACCGAGGTGTCCAGCACGAGGAACCGCCAACCCTGGGTGAAGCCGGCCGACGGAGCCCGAACCGCAAGATCCAACAAACCGTTGACCTCGTCAGGCGGCACCGGCCGGTCCGAGTCGTATGCCCGGACCATGCGACGTCGACGGATAGCATCTTGAAGCTGCATGTTGCGCACCCTCGCAGTGGATTGACGATCGGACGAGCGTCAGCCGTGTAACGACTCATACGCCAGATATGCGATTGTGGGCTAGTGAAGGTCTCCCAATCGAGCAAACTGGCCGACGTCTGTTACGACATCCGTGGTCCGGTCTTGGATGCCGCGCGCCGACTAGAAGAAGAAGGCCGTCGCATCCTCAAGCTGAACATCGGCAACCCGGCGCCTTTCGGGTTCGAAGCCCCGGACGAGATTGTCGCCAATGTGGTGCGGAATCTCCCATTATCAGAAGGCTATTCGGATTCCCAGGGCGTCCTGTCCGCACGCACGGCAATCGTTCAGCACTATCAGGAACAAGGGTTCGTCGACGTTTCGGTCGAACATGTCTGGCTTGGCAACGGAGTGAGCGAGCTCATCTCCTTCGCGCTGCAGGCGCTGCTCGACGACGGTGACGAGGTTCTCATTCCCGCGCCCGACTATCCGTTGTGGACTGCGGCTACGTCACTGTGCGGCGGGCGTGCGGTCCACTATATGTGCGACGAGTCCGCGGATTGGTTACCTGACATCGACGACCTTGCGGGGAAGATTTCCCCACGAACTAAGGCGATTGTCGTCATCAATCCCAATAACCCAACTGGCGCCGTATACCCCCGATGGGTACTTGAGAGCATCGCTGAGCTAGCCCGCAAGCACAGTCTGGTCGTCATGACCGACGAGATCTACGAGAAGATTCTCTATGACGGAGCAGAACATGTTCCGTTCGCTAGCGTCGCACCAGACTTGTTCACGTTGACGTTCAACGGGCTGTCGAAGGCATATCGGCTGGCCGGCTTTCGGTCGGCGTGGTTGCTGGTGACGGCCAAGCGCCGAGCGTTCGACATGCTCCGTCGCGAACGGACGGCGCGCACGTTTGCGCCGCAGGTTGCACGCCACATCGAGAATGCAGCAGAGCTCGTGCCGCTCGTCGAGGCATCGTTCTTGCCGGCGGCACTACGCGACGATCAGCTGCGCATGATGTTCTCGTGTTGCGATCCGCGGCTCGGCGAAGAAGCCCAGGTCGCGCTGGTCCTTCACGTGCTGTGCGGATTTCACGTCAACGAGATCGCGCAAGCGTTCCTGTCGAATGACGAGACGGTCAAGAAGCGGATCACGCGCGCGAAGAAGTCGCTTGCCGGATCGCGGCAGATGTTCGAGCTGACGACCGGAGACGTTCCGGCGCGTCTGGATGCGGTCCATCGCGCGCTCTATCTGCTGTTCAACGAAGGGTTTCATGGCGCGTGCGAGGTCGCGGCTGTGCGCACGGAGCTATGCCAGGACGCGATCCGGCTGGTCTCCTTGTTGCTTGAGCATCCGGCGACCGCGACGCCATCGACGCACGCCTTGCTCGCTCTGATGTGCTTTCACGCGGCGCGATTGCCTACGCGGCTCGACGACGCTGGAAATCTGCACTCGCTTGCCGAGCAGGATTTTGTGCACAGGCCAAGCTTGCTTCTGATTTGCGGGGTCCATCCAGTGCTCGCGTGCTCCGCGCTTGTGATCTTCCAAGCCAGGAGTGTTGCTGCCGACTACTTTGACACCATGCTTCACTAACCATTCCGCACCTTCTTCAGTGAGAAAAGCTTGGGTAAACATTTCGCCTGGCTTTGGTGGGGTATAGCTGAACAGAAATAGCACTGCGTCGCCCGCTCGAATGTCATACTTTTTCAGATCTGCGGACGTGATGCCCTGCTCATCTGTCTTGCCCCTGGCATCCACGACAATGCCAGGAACAATGAGATGATCCAGCGGAGCAGCATTGATGGGCCAGCCATCAGGCTCGGCATGCGCTCCCGCGTCCATATGCGTTCCAATCTGACTGGATAGGCAGATCCTGGTCGAGCGCCCGGTTGTCTTGGTGAAGGTCATTTCCGGCGACATGGAAACTTCGTCGATTCCAAGCGCCTTCATCGCCGCATCCCCAATCGATTCTTCCACTATTCCCACATGGATGGTGTCGGTCAGATCGATGATCTTGGCTGGAGCTTTCCCATCGGAAGCGCTGAGACCTGCGCTCAAGGTCAGCGTCATGGAAAGCAATAAACTCAGCTTCACGGGCAATCACCCCCCTTCGCAGTCCAATCCACATACCGCCTGTGAAAATGCCATGCGGTTGAAGCCATACAGGTTGCGTTTTAGAACGAGGCACGCACCGACAATTGGAATGCCCTTGGACCTCCGACGCCCAGCACGCCCGGAGTGGACGTAGGCAAGCCGACCGACGCCGA
>Ga0207665_10003659_pt1 | contig 10265 bp, 10 predicted proteins | sample LARL112metaG_FD_184351 | JGI IMG/M metagenome (GOLD analysis project Ga0207665, IMG submission 184351) | Corn, switchgrass and miscanthus rhizosphere microbial communities from Kellogg Biological Station, Michigan, USA - LAR L11-2 metaG... | ecosystem: Host-associated > Plants > Roots >...
TTGAAATCGCGCTGGGAAATGAGAGCGCCGTTCTGCAATACCATCGCACGCAGCACAGTATCACCCTGATTCATACTGAGGTCCCGGAACCGTGGCGCGGACGCGGGCTGGGCGACCAGTTGATTCGCGCCGCCCTGGACTACGCCCATTTCAATCAGCTTAAGGTCGTGCCGGTTTGTCCGTTCGTAAAAGCGTATTTGAACAAACATCCGGAAGCCGCGAACTGAAATTTCAGAAGCGATCTTTAAAGCACAAAGCGAGAGCACAGCGCGCGAGGCCCCGGTCGCGCCAGCCATCGGATTGGGTTGCACAGAAGGCAAGGCGAAATTGAAAAGCAGGAAAGCAGCGCTGTGCACGCTGCTTTCCTTGCTCCCGGAAGAGCAGACCCAGGTTTGCGTCCCCCCGGCGAAGCCGCGCCCTGGACTGCCGGAGAAATGACTGCCGGAGAAACTAGTCGTTGCTCACTACGTCGCGCACCGTGAGCACCGGGCAGGGCGCCTGCGCGATCAGGTTGTACGTAACGCTGGTGTGGAAGCCGCCGTTGAATTTCTTTCCCGCGGGCAGGCCCAGCACGATCAGGTCCGGACGCTCCATGCCGGCATAGCCCAGCAACTCTTTGATGGGATCGCCTACTTCCACCACCAGTTCAGGCTGGCACCACTCTTTTGCGTCCTGGGGAAGCAGCGTTTCCAGCTTCTTGAAGGACTCTGCAATCAGTGGAGCGCGGTCGTGCTGGAATGCTTCTTCCAGGGTGACGACGTGCATGAACGTGACTTGAGATTTGCCCTCCTGGGCAAAAGAGAGGGCATACTGAGTGGCAAATTCAGCATGCGGACCCAGGTCAGTGGGGAACAGGATCTTTTCCGCTTTGAAATCGTGATACGGCCGGACGGTCACATGCGGGCCAACCGTAAGCACCGGGCAAGTGGCATGGCGGAAAACTGATTCCGCTACCGATCCCATCAGGAAGTGCTTCAGCCCCTTGCGGCCATGAGTGCCCATAACAATGAGGTCGATTCCGTGGTCGTTGATCCATCCCGGAACGGCTTCCGATACGGCCCCCCGCGCGAATAATGGAGTGCCGGCCAGGTTGTTCTCTTTGGCCAGGTCATTCAGGCGGCGCCGGCTATTTTCTTCCACTTCGTCCACAATGTCCGGCGCCGCGGTCTCGGTCAGGATGATGGGGTCACAGGAGTGGGCAGGATACACTTGCGCGCCAAAGTGCTTGGCCAAACCCATGGCATAGGCCAATGCCGTCTGTGATGCTTCGGTGAAATCGGTAAGAAAGAGAATATTCTTGAATGAAATTTTATTTACAGTTTGCAGAGCTTGCATAAAATCCTCCTCAATTTGTTTCGTTTTTCCGGACCAGAGCGGTCAACCATTCGTGGTAGCGCTCATCGAGTTCTTTCTGGGTCCCTTTCCGATACATGCCGGCAATCGTGTTGCCCTTGGCATCGAGCGGAATGTGGTGACAAGGGAGAATGGAGTCCCGGTCAGCGGCCGGCGCCAGTCTGAAAAATGCGCATTGCTCACAGGAAGCCTGGCGGCCGGTCGCGTTGAAGTTGAGGCACGCCGGGGAATCACGCAGCAGCAGAGTTGGACGCCAACCGCTGCGGAAGGACCTTCCATATCCTCCAGCGTCAAAGAATGCCAGCTCGGTTTTCAGCGCCTGGAGAAGCGCGTTGCGATCGCTTGTGTCATCTGCCGCCATATCGGCCTCGTCTCAAATCCTTACCTCATTAGTTTGCGATCTGAAGAATGTTCGTGCTGTGATCTGCATCACTCAGGCCCGCCCAAATCCGGGGCGCTGTCGCAAATAAAAAGCAGCGCGGAGAAGCGCTGCTTTTTACCCGCAGGACCGCAGGCTCATCTGGCGTGGTAAGGACACCACGTCCGCGGGAATTCCGTTTACCTCGGCATTGCCGCGGGCACGGCCAGCACGGGGCAAGGTGCGGCCCCGGCTACTCTACAGGTCACGCCGGAACTGCCTTTGACCTTGAAATCCGAGTTGCCTGCCAGCCCCATCACGATCAGGTCGGCCTTTTCATCACGGGCGTGCTGCACGATCCGTTCCGCCGGATCGCCTGCATCCACCGCCAGTTCCGTTTTGCAGGAGGAGGATGCATTCTCCGGAAGAAGGCGCTGCATTTCGTCCATGGCAAAACGCAGTACGCGCGTGCGGTCAGGATAGTTTCTTGAGTCTTCCGGCAATACGTGCAGCAGCGTCAATTGAGCGTGCCTTTCCACGGCCAGCGCCAGCGCGTATTCAATCGCCGGGTTTGACCGCGCGGCCAACTCGGCGGCAAAAAGAATGTTGTCCAACGTGAGACTGAAGATCCGGGGGGCCTTCACGTGAGGGCCTATGGTCAGTACCGGGCAAGTGGCGTTACGGAGCACCACTTCAGAGGTCGAACCCAGCAGGAACCGCTGCACGACGCTGCGGCCATGTGTGCCGACAACGATCAGATCGATTCCATGCTCTGAAATCCAGTGTGACATCGCCACCTCAAAATCGCACCGGCTAAGCAGCGGCTGGAAGCTGATGCCGTTGTATTCCACCAGGCGTGAAAGCTGGCGTTGTTTCTGCTCTTCCTGGTCTTTGACTGCCTGTTCGCTGGGCACGGTCCCCGACTCCGGCACTACCGGGTCCATCACGTGCGCGGGAAAAAGCCTTGCCTTGAAATGCCGGGCAAAGGCCAGGGAATAAGCCAGCGCTCCCGCGGAGGCGTGGCCGAAGTCGGTGAGGAACAGGATGTTCTTAAAGGAAGCGGCGGTCGCGGTCCGTACTGTCGACATAAGCACCATCCATCGAGATCATGAATAAAGATCAATCGAAATATGTTCTGCTCCGCCAAGTGTGCATTGCCCGCCGACACCAAGAATGTGACGGCGGTCACCATGTCACACGGATTTGTGAGGCGCCAGGCTGGGTTTGCAGCCTCAGAAGGCATGACCAATTGATATGTGACGGCCGTCACATATCTGTGTGAGCCCGGCCCTGTAAGCTGGATTGTTCATAATGCAGAAGAAGGATTTCAATGGCCATGGCATATAACTTTCATATCATTGAAGACTGTCTTAAGTGTGCCGTACGAGAGCAACGCCTGTTTTGCAACCTCTCGCGCGAAGCCTTGATCCGGTTGCAAAACATCAAAGCCACTTCGGTTTATCCAAAAGGCGCAATGCTGTGCCTTGAGGGCCAGCCGCCCCGTGGCGTGTTTATCCTTTGCACCGGACGGGCGAAACTCTTAACCACGTCGAGCGAAGGCAAGAGCATGATCCTGCGCATCGCCGAGCCGGGTGAGGTGCTGGGTTTGACCGCCGCTGTTTCCGGCACTCCGTATGAAGCTACCGTAGAGACCCTGGAACCCAGCCAGGCCAACTTCATTGCCCAAACAGACTTTGTGCATTTTCTGCAGGACCATCCAGACGTGGGTTTGCGAGTGGCCAAACAACTCACCCACAACTGCAAATGCGCTTATGAAGAGGTCCGTTCCCTTGGCCTCTCAAGCTCCGTTCCGGAGAAGCTCGCCAAGCTCATTCTGCGCTGGGCGGAGGACCCCCTGGACCTGCCGGTGAAGAAACAGAATGAGACTCCGTTGCGCGTGACGCTGACGCAGGAAGAAATAGCCCAGTTCATCGGCACCTCGCGCGAGACGGTTTCACGTGTGCTGGCCGGCTTCCGCAAGAAAGGCTGGGTCAGGGTGAAGGGCGCCACATGGACGATTTTGAACCGGCGTGCCCTGGAAAATCTGGTGACAACCTGAGAATCACATGAGCGAGTGATAGTCGTCACAGCCAGAGAATGCGGACCGGTTTATAAGTAAAAAAATGAATACCCCACCAATGCACAGCGAAGCCGCAAACGAACTCTATGATGTGCTCTCGCCCGAGCTGCGCGCGGAGCTGGCCAGGTTCGAGCAAGTCCGAATCGTCCCAGCCGGTACCCATCTCATTGCCTGCGGCGTGCCACCGGAGCACCTGGTGATCGTTAATGCCGGCAAAGTCGAAATCACCCTCAACTGCAATTCGCGCCATGCGGCCTCCCTGGGATATTCCGGGGCGGGAAAAGTGTTTGGCATGCGCGCCCTGGTTTCCGGCGAGCTGCCGGAAATCGATGTTACCTGCATGGAGTCCTGCTCCATCACCACCGTGCCGCGCGATGTGTTTCTCGCCTTGCTGAAAAACAATCCGCAGGTTTACTTTGCCGTGGCCAAGGTCCTGAGTTCTGATTTGCAGATTGTAGACCGCATCTTGCGCGGCAACACGCGCCGTTGCATCTCGGGGCCTCGTCCGCGCCCCGCCAAGACTGTTTGATCCTGCCTTTTCGTTCAAGCGCCGCCTTGGGACTGTCCGTCTCTCGCTGCCGGAACCGTGCGGCGGTCGACCTTCTTCTGATTGGTGCGAAATGCATGCGGGCCAGTTTCACGCGTTGTTCAAAATGGTACAGCGAAAAATACTTAGTCCTGCTTTTATATCGCTATGTTCGATCAATGCGCCAATATGGCTGGGAAAATCGGCATAGGCTCTGCACGGATTTCCGGCAGCACGATTTGAAATCGCACGCCGTTTTCAGGGCTTAAGTCGAAAGTCTCATCTTTTTTTTCGACTGTGATCCATATCACAGAGTCCTTACGAATCTTTGCTTATAGTCTGATGTTTCTTTTTGAAAAAATGACAGAAATGCGAGGCTCGCTCATGTCAGGAAAAGCAATCACAAGATTGTGCATCTTACTGTTCCTTGTGCTCGGGATGGTTGCGCCGGGCAGCGCGGCGCCCAAAAAGCATGGGAACGACAAGGGTAGCGGCGCCGATGCCCAGGATAGTGGCAAGCAAAAGGGCAAGAAAGCGGAGAGCCAACAGGCCGTTGACCCGTCCCAATACGTGGGCGCTGAGACCTGCAAAACCTGCCACGAAGAACAGGCCAAAAGTTACGACCAGGGGCCGCACTGGAAGACCGCGCTGGACAAGCGCCACGGTCCGGAATGGCAAGGCTGTGAAGCCTGCCATGGGCCGGGCAAGGCGCACGCAGAGTCGGCCGATCCGGAAAAGATCATCCGGTTTGCCTCGCTCTCGCGCGAAGAATCCTCCAAGCGCTGCCTGGGCTGCCATGAGTTCGGAGAAGAGCACTCCAACTTTCTCCGCTCCAAGCACCTGAAAAACAACGTTGGGTGCGTGGACTGCCATTCGGTGCACTCGCCCAAGGTCAATCGCCAGCTTTTGAAGGCGGCGCAGCCGGCCCTGTGTTACAGCTGCCATCTGGAAGTCAAGCCTGATTTCTCCAAGCCTTTCCACCATCGCGTGAATGAGGGCCTGATCAACTGCACCAATTGCCACAACCAGCACGGCGGTTTTCTGCCGAAGCAGCTGCGTTCCACCGCCGCCCAGGACATGGTTTGTTTCAACTGCCATACAGACAAGGCAGGTCCATTTGCCTGGGAGCACGCTCCCATCAAGACCGAGGGCTGCGTGGCGTGCCACACGCCGCATGGTTCGTCGAACCCGCGCCTGCTGAAGCGCAGCAACGTAAATTTGGTTTGTCTCGAATGTCACACGCTCACGGTGGATGCTCCGGCCCCCGCGGCTCCGTCGTTCCATAACCAGGCGCAGAAATACCAGGCCTGCACAATGTGCCACACGGCCATACATGGTTCCAACTCGGACCGGGTGTTCTTCAAACCGTAAGACATGGAGGTGATGAGATGAATGGAAAATTGGACATTCCCAGTAAGTGGCCATCGCGCCTTCTGTTGATCGGAATGGGACTGTTTGGCCTGACGCTTTTTGCCCAGACGCCGGATAGTCAGACGTCCACGGCGCCCGCGGCGCAGCAGGCATCGGAGCAGGAGAAGAAGCCCGCCCCCGCGGCCAAAAAGGAAGAAGAAAAACATCGTCAGCCGGACCTGGGCGTCGCCGTGGATTCCGGCCGCAAGTCCGATGTTCTGGCCACCTGGATTACCACTGAAAACAACGAGGGTGAAAACGCTGGGCCGTGGGTGATCAAGCAGTCCGCCGAATTTGGCGGACGCATAACCGACTTCACCGGCAACACCGGCACCTGGGACACGATGGTCAATCTCGGCACCGGGGCGCGCCTGATGGAATACACCCTGCAACTGCACTCGCCCGATCACAAGGGGTTCCTGTTTGACGATCTCCTCTTCAGCAACTTCGGTTACGGCGGCGATCCCAATAACGTGAGCCGGGTTCGCGCGCAGAAGGGAAAAATCTATAGTTTCAACGGCAGTTTCCGGCGCGATCAGAATATTTTTGACTACAACCTGTTCGCCAATCCCCTCAACCCGTCTAGTCCAACCCTGAACGTTCCCATCACGAACTCGCCGCACGAGTTCCTGATGACCCGCAGGATGAGCGATGCCAATCTCAGTCTCTTTCCGGTGGGCAATATCCGCTTCAAGCTGGGCTGGTCCAGGGTAGTGAATGAAGGCAGCAGTTTCAGCAGCGACCACCAGGGTACTGAGGCGTTGCTGTTCCAGCCGACCCTGAATACCACTGACAACTACAACTTTGGGGTCTCACTGCGCTTCATCCCCCGCACCAACCTCAATTACGACCAGTTCTACACTTATTACAAAGGCGATACCACGGCCAATATTGCCAGCGCCGCTCAAATGAATCTTTTCGGTGTGCCCAGCTTTTTCCTGCCCGGCGGCATTCCCGTAAATCCCGGAATTGTTTACAACTCGGCCGCAAATCAGCCGTGCGGCCCGCTGCTCGTCGGAGGGTTCGTCAATACGGCCTGCAGCGCGTTCTTCAATTACAACCGTTTCGGCCGCACGCGAAATTCATTTCCCACGGAACAGTTCAGCTTCCAGAGCAACTACTTCCGGCGCGTGGATATGTCCGGCCGCCTCAATTACTCTGACGCCGAAGCGGGCAACCCTTCCACCGCGGAATTATTTAACGGCCTGAGCCGGAATCGTCTGCGCAATTTTGCCCTGACCGGCAGCTCTCTGTCCCACCGTATATCACTGGCCGGCGATTTCGCTGCTACCATCCGCGTGACGGACAAGTTCCGCATTGTTGATAGCTTCCGCTATGACGGTTTCCGTATCCCCGGCAACTGGAGCTTGACTACGGCGAGCCTTTTTGGCGCCAACCTGTTGTCAACTCCCAACGTATTTACGCCGGCGACCTGTCCGCCGCCATTCACGGCAGCCACCTGCCCGCAGCATGTCAGCGGCTCCGCGGCTGACGTTGTGGCGGACTTCAGGAATGATTTCCTCGGCCAGAAGCGGACGGCGAACACCTTCATGCTGGAATACGACTTCACCAAGCAGATCACCGCTCACGTGGGCTATCGCTTTGAGCGCAAGGAAATTACGCAGCGCGTTGACGGTGCGCAAATCCAGACGTTCTTCCCCGGCCCCACCGCGGCCCTGGCCAACCGCGGCGCGTGCGCTCCGGCTGCTGCCCATCCTCTGAATCCTGATGGCACCTGCACAGCGTTTGTCGCCGCTGCGGACGCGGGTGATGATTTTCTGCAGATCAATGGCCACACCGGGCTGATTGGCGTTTCAGCGCGTTCCGGCAACAAGTTCCGCATCAGCGCGGATGCCGAATTTTTCTCGGCAGACAACACGTTCTTCCGCATTTCTCCGCGCCACTCGCAGGACTATCGCATTCGCGCCAATTACAAGCCTCTGGACTGGACCACCTTTGGAGCGGCCGTGCGAATCCTGGAGACGCGCAACACCAGCCTCGATATTGGCGGCCTGGGCCATAATCGCAGCTTCGGCTTCAGCGGCGCCTTTGCCAAGCCGGAATCCAAATGGGGCGTCGATCTCTCTTACGATTACAACGACGTCTTTTCCCAGATCAACATCTGCTTCGTCGCCACGCCCAACCTCAACGCTCCCGGCGTCATCAATTGCGGGACTCCGTTCCTTTCCGGCCTGTCGACCTATACCAACGTTTCGCATTTCGCCGCCGGATCGCTGGTGATGAAGCCATGGAAGCGGGTCACCGCGGGCGCGGGCTATGCCGTGACCAGCACCTCCGGCAATACGCTGATTCTGAATCCCATTGCGCCCACAGGCCCGTTGAGCCTCAACTATCACCTGCCCACCGCTTCAATCGCTTTTGCCATTAGCGAAAAGCTGATTTACAAAACCGGTTGGAACTACTACGACTACAACGAGAAATCTGATCCTGGCCCGACTCTGCCAAGGGACTTCCGGGGCAACACGTTTGCGATGTCCGTACGTTACACGATGTAGGAGCTTAACTCGAATCGGAGGAAAGATCGATGAAAGCATTTTTATGCGGAATGATCATGTTCGGCTTGTTCGTGGGAGCGGCGCTTCCAGCCGCGGCCCAGGATACGCAAACGTTATACAAAACGAAGTGCCAGATCTGCCATGGACCTGACGCCACGGGCGGCCCTGCCGGCAAGAAGCTGGGCGTGAAGGATTTCCAGAGCCCTGAAGTACAGAAACAGCCTGATGCGGAACTGCTGGAGATCGCCCGCAAAGGCAAACTCAAGATGCCTTCCTATCAGGGCAAGCTTACCGATGCTCAGCTCACTGACCTGATTAAGTTTATGCGCGGGCTGGCGAAAGATGCAGGCAAGGGCAAATAGCTGGTGTTCCATTTTTAACCTCGCGGCGATGCCGCTGTAATGTGTTTCGCGAGTTGGGCCCGCAGTTCAGTTCATTTCCAGTGAGGCGCAATGGCACCCACCGATCAAGGCATGAATCAACCCAATGGGCCGGCGTCTACGCCGGTAAAGCGTAGACGCTTTGTGGAAGCGCTGCTCGGCAGCGGTTTCTTCCTCAGCGCAGCGGCCTTCTTCTATCCCGTTCTGCGTTTTCTTATCCCGCCCGCCGAATCCGATATGGGCAGCGGCTCGGTGGTTGCCGCCCGGGTCGGCGAGTTGAAGCCGAACAGCGGCAAGGTATTTCGCTTTGGCAGCCGCCCTGGCCTGCTGGTCCGCACCTCCGCCGGCGAATATCGCGCCATGTCCGCCACATGCACGCATCTTGCGTGTACCGTGCAATATCGCGACGATACCCGCGAAGTCTGGTGCGCCTGCCACAACGGAAAATATGACACCAATGGGCGCAACGTTTCCGGCCCGCCACCGCGTCCCCTGGAGGCCTTTGAAGTGCAAGTGCGAGGCGACGAGATCTTTGTCCGGCGCCGCCAGGAATCCTGACATGAGCGTCTTCGCGAAAGTCCACGACTGGCTTGACGATCGCTTTGGCTGGAACGAGCTGCTTGCCCCTTTGCGCAAGAAGACGGTCCCGCTCCATCGCCTGTCCTATTGGTATTTTCTCGGCGGCATCACGCTCTTTCTTTTTGTCATCCAGGTGCTCACCGGGATTCTGCTCCTCCTGTACTACCGGCCGGGCGCCAACGAGGCTTTTGAGAGCGTCCAGCACATCATGACCAGGGTGAAGTTTGGCTGGCTGATACGTTCCATCCATTCCTGGTCGGCCAACCTCATGGTGTTTACCGCTTTTGCCCACATGTTCAGCGTGGCGTTTCTCAAGGCATACCGCAAGCCGCGCGAACTTACCTGGGTGAGCGGCATGATTCTGCTGTTCCTGGTGCTGGGCTTTGGTTTCAGCGGTTATCTGCTGCCCTGGAACACCCTGGCTTTCTTCGCCACCAAAGTCGGCACGGAGATCACCGGGCAGGTGCCGGTCATCGGCCGGCCGCTCATGATCTTTCTTCGCGGCGGCGAGGAGGTCACCGGCGCTACCCTGACGCGCTTCTTCGGATTTCATGTCGCTGTCCTGCCCGGTCTGGCAACCCTGCTGATTGGACTGCACATTCTTCTGGTGCAGCGATTCGGCATCAGCGTTCCACCCAAGATTGAAGCGGAATGGAAGACCAAGCCGGCCGCCATGCGGGAGATGAAATTCTTTCCTAATTTTGCCTTGCGTGAATTGATGGCCTGGTATGCCGCGCTGGGCGTGCTCGGCGCTCTGGCGGCAATCTTTCCCTGGGACCTGGGCGTGAAGGCCGATCCATTTGTTTCCGCTCCGGCCGGGATCAAACCCGAGTGGTATTTCCTGTTCATGTTCCAGACGCTCAAACTCATTCCCTCCAAAGTTTTGTTCATCGATGGCGAGGTCCTGGGCGTGCTCGCTTTCGGTGTGGCTGGAGCAGTTTGGCTGCTGCTGCCTTTTATCGACGGCGAGCGCGGCAAAAAATGGGTCAATGCGCTGGCGGTTTTGGCCCTCACTTACATCGTAGGGATGACCATTTATGGCCACTATGCACACTAATGCCGC
>Ga0207665_10003660_pt1 | contig 10264 bp, 9 predicted proteins | sample LARL112metaG_FD_184351 | JGI IMG/M metagenome (GOLD analysis project Ga0207665, IMG submission 184351) | Corn, switchgrass and miscanthus rhizosphere microbial communities from Kellogg Biological Station, Michigan, USA - LAR L11-2 metaG... | ecosystem: Host-associated > Plants > Roots >...
CCGCCCGCCGGCCGGGGCATGCAGTAACGAGTGAATGACGACGTCTCGAAACGGCACTTCCCCCATCAGCTCGAGCCCCGAGAAGATCATCCGGTTCTCCCAGAGACGGATGATGTCCCGCGCGGTCGTGTTCAGATTGCCCGGATAAAAGGTGCGTAGATCGGGGGTGTCGTCCGGCCAGCCGAGGGTTGCGAACGGCCAGAGCGCGGACGAGAACCAGGTGTCGAGCACGTCTTCGCTTCGGGTCAGCTCTCCCGAGCCGCACTCCGGGCAGGCCTTTGGTTCCGTCTCCTGGACGATCACGTGGCCGTTCGGGCACTCCCACAGCGGCAGCTGGTGTCCCCACCAGATCTGCCGGGAGATGTTCCAGTCGGGCGCCTCCTCGAGCGAGGCGATCGCGAACCGGTGCTGGGACTCGGGATGGAACCGCACCCGGCCCTCGCGGAGAGCCTCGAGCGCCGGCTGCTTCAGCTCGTTCATCGCGCACCACCACTGCATCGAGATCCGCGGCTCGATTCGAGACTTGCAGCGGTCGCAGAGCGCGATCGTATGCCTGTACGACTCGCGCTTCTCGAGCTGGTCGTGTTCGCGCAGCCACTCGAGAATCCGCTCCTCCGCCTCCTCCTGCGTCAGTCCCGCCAGCTCGCCGGCCTGGTCGTTCATGCGGCCGTCAGGGCCGATCACGGTCAGTTCCGGCAGGCCGTGATCTCGGCCGATCTCGTAGTCCTTCGGATCGTGGCCGGGCGTGATCTTGAGCGCGCCCGTGCCGAAGTCCATCTCGACCCGCTCGTCGGCGATCACCGGAACGCGCCGCTCGACGAACGGCACGACGACCTCCTTGCCGACGAGGTCGTGGTAGCGCTCGTCGTCTGGGTGCACGGCAACGGCGACGTCCGCGAGGATCGTCGCCGGGCGAACCGTCGCGATCGTGATGTTTCCGTCACCCTCGGCAAGCGGGTAGCGCACGTAGGTGAGCGCGTCGTCGATCTCCACGTGGGCGAGCTCGAGATCCGAGAGCGAAGTGAGATGGAATGGGCACCAGTTGACGATCCGGTTCGCGCGGTAGATCCAGCCCTTGTTCCAGAGGTGGACGAAGAACCGGTTGACTGCCCGGACGTACCCGTCATCCATCGTGAAGCGCTCGCGCCGATAGTCGAGCGAGGCGCCGATGCGCCGGAACTGGAACATGATCTTGCCGCCGTACTCACGGAGCCACTCCCAGACGAGCGCCACGAACGCCTCGCGCCCAAGGTCCTGCCGGGTCTTGCCCTGTTCCGCCAGGTGCTTCTCGACCGCGTTCTGGGTCGAGATCCCGGCATGGTCGTAACCGGGCTGGAAGAGGACGTTGTAGCCCTGCATCCTGCGCGTCCTGACGATCGTGTCGGCCAGTGAGAGCTGCAGCGCGTGGCCGAGATGCAGGTCGCCCGTCACGTTCGGAGGCGGATGCGCGATCGCGAAGCTCTCACGCGGGTCGTCGGCCTCGGCGTTGTAGAGGCCCTCGGCCTCCCATGTCTGCTGCCAGCGCTCCTCGACCCCGTCAGGGTTGTACAGCGGCTCCATCAGGAGGGCATCGTAGTGCTGCCGACGTCTCCCGTCCGCGGGGGATATTCCGGTGCGATCAGGCAGCGACTATGCGCTCAGTATGGCGGCGCCGCGCCGCTTGCCGCAAGCCCGAGGACGGCGCGCTTTCGACCCAAATTCGTCGCCTCTGGCCACCTGATGTAGGTGTACACCTACATCACTTGAGTCGCAGAACGCAGATCACCTTGAGCGATCGCCAGCATGCGTATCTGGTCGGTGAATCGGCCCGCACCGGCTTGCCGCTCGCCGAGCTCGTCCGCCGGGCGATCGACGGGACCTACCGTCCACAACTCCGCCCGCGCGTCAACGGCTTCGAGCTCAGCCTCGGACTCTGGAACCGGCCGGACGCGGCCGTCGTCGGGCGGCGCCGGCCAAGAAGGCTCCTCTTAGCAGGCCGACCGACGAAGGCTAGGCGGATTCTTCCGCGAGCTCTTCGGGCTCGTCTTCGTCAGCCGCAGCCCCGCTCGTGACGAGCGTCGGCTTGAGCTCCTTCGCGATCGTCTCCTTCGTGATCGCGCACTTGACGACGTCGTTCCGCGACGGCAGCTCGAACATCACGTCGAGCAGCGCCGCTTCGATGATCGAGCGGAGGCCGCGCGCGCCGGTCTCCCGGGCAAGTGCCTTGTCCGAGATCTCCCAGAGCGCGTCCTCGGTGAAGACGAGCTCGATGTTGTCGTAGCCGAAGAAGCGCTGGTACTGCTTGGTGAGTGCGTTCTTGGGCTCGGTCAGGATCTGCACGAGATCTTCACGCTGGAGCTGGTGCACCGCGGAAACGACCGGCAGACGCCCAATGAACTCGGGGATCAGTCCGTACGAGAGCAGATCCTCGGGCATCACTTCCGACAGCAGCTCCGCCGCCTCGGTCGAGTTCTTCGAGCGAATGTCAGCGCCGAAGCCGACGGCGTTCTTGCCGATCCGCTTGGCGATGATCTTGTCGAGATCGGCGAAGGCACCGCCGCAGATGAAGAGGATGTTCGTGGTGTCGATCGAGAGGAACTCCTGGTGCGGATGCTTGCGTCCGCCCTGGGGCGGCACCGAAGCGACGGTCCCCTCGAGAATCTTCAGCAGCGCCTGCTGGACCCCCTCGCCCGAGACGTCGCGCGTGATCGAGGGGTTGTCCGCCTTGCGCGCGATCTTGTCGACCTCGTCGATGTAGATGATCCCAGTCTCGGCCTTCTTGATGTCGAAGTCCGCGGCCTGAATCAGCTTCAAGAGGATGTTCTCGACGTCCTCGCCGACGTAGCCGGCCTCGGTCAGCGCCGTCGCGTCGGCGATCGCGAAGGGGACGTTGAGGATTCGCGCCAGCGTCTGGGCGAGCAGCGTCTTCCCACAGCCGGTCGGCCCGAGCAGCAGGATGTTCGACTTCTGCAGCTCGACCTCGCCTTCCTCGGTCGCCATCTGGACGCGCTTGTAGTGGTTGTAGACCGCGACCGACAGCGTCCGCTTCGCCTCTTCCTGCGAGACGACGTAGTCGTTCAGGACGTCATAGATGTCCTTCGGCTTCGGGAGGTTGTCGAGATCGAGCTGTGCGGGAGCCGTCAGCTCCTCGTCGATGATCTCGTTGCAGAGATCGATGCACTCGTCGCAGATGTAGACGCCCGGCCCGGCGATCAGCTTCTTGACCTGGCGCTGGGACTTGCCGCAGAAGCTGCAGAGAAGCTGCTCGTTGCCGTCTGTCGCTCGGGCCACGTCTCTCCTTTTAGCCTGAAATCGACTCCGCGGCTAGGGCCTGGACCCATCGCGGTGGACGATTACGTTGTCGATGATGCCGTACTCCTGGGCTTCTTGCGGCGTCATGAAGTAGTCGCGTTCCATGTCCGTGGACACTCGGTCGAGAGGCTGCCCGGTGTGCTCCGACATGATCTCCTCGAGCGTGCGCTTGAGCGCAATCGTCTCGCGCGCGTGGATCTCGATGTCGGTCGCCTGCCCTTGGAAGCCGCCCCACACCTGGTGGATGAGGATCTTGGAGTTCGGGAGCGCCATCCGCTTTCCTTTCGTCCCGCCGGCAAGAAGCAGCGCGCCCATCGACATTGCCGTTCCGACGCAGATCGTCTGTACGTCGGGCTTGATGAACTGCATCGTGTCGTAGATCGCGAGCCCGTGGTAGACCGAGCCGCCGGGCGAGTTGACGTAGATCGAGATGTCCTTGTCAGGGTCCTCGGACTCGAGGTGCAGCAGCTGGGCGATGATCAGGTTCGCGATCTGATCGTCGACCGGGGTGCCGAGGAAGACGATGCGCTCGTTCAGCAAGCGCGAGTAGATGTCGAACGCGCGCTCGCCTCGCGAGGTCTGTTCGACGACCATGGGGATCAACGGGCTCATGCAGGCTCCTTGCTAGCGGGGGTCCAGAGTTTCGTTTCGGTCGGGGCGGTTTCCTTGTCGGGAGTCCAAAGCTTGTCTCGCGCCTGCGCGAGGTCGGGCGAAATGCGGTTCACCTCGGAGACGATCCGGTCGAGGGTCTCCTTCAGCCGCAGGTCGGCGCGAAACGTTTCGAAGCGTCCGGCCTCGCGGAGCTGGGCGATGACCTCGTCCGCGTTCTCGTCGGCGGCCTCTGCCTGCTCGCGGATCAGCTCCTCGACGTCGGCGTCGGAAACCTCCACTCCGAGCTTGTCGGCGGCGGCCTCGAGGACGAGCTCGCGGGCGACCGACTGCGCAGCCTCGCGGCGAACGCCTTCGGCGAGCTGCTCCGGCGTCTGGCCGGTGAGCTGCAGGTAGAGGTCGGCGCTGATCCCGCGGCGATCGAGCGAGCGGCCGAGCTCGTTGAGGAGCTCCCGCGCACGCGCCTCGACCAGCGGGCCGGACGCGGTCGCCTTCGAGGCCTCGACCAGGCGGTCGATCGCCTCGGCTCGGAAGGCCGCATCGAGCTCGTCCTCGAGCTGCTCGCGCAGGCTCGACTCGATGTCGTTTCGGAGCTCGGCAAAGGAGTCGAACTCGCTCGCGGCGCGCGCGAAGTCGTCGTCGGCCGGCGGCAGCACCTTCTCCTTGATCTCCTTGACCGTCACCTGGGTCGTACGCGACGAGCCGTCCGGAAGCGAGTACTCGACCGAACGAATGTCGCCCGCCGCTGCACCTAGAAGCGCGCGCTCGACCTCCTCGAGCACCCGGCCTGCGCCGAGCTCGAGCACGAGGTCGCGCTGCGCCTCGCCGCCTTCTTCGACCGCATCGACGACGACGACGTCGCCGGTCTGCGCGGGCCGGCCTTCGACGGGGGCGAGGTCGGCGACGCTCTCGCGCAGGACCTCGATCTCCTGGTCGACGAGCTCGGGCGGGATTTCGGCCTCGGCGTACGGGACCTCGAGCGTCGTCCAGTCGGCGACCTCGGGCTTCGGCTGCACGTCGACGGTCGCCGTGAAGCTCCACTCATCGTCGTCGGAGGCGGGAAGGTCGTACTCGTATTGGGGCTGCGCGATCGGCTGGATGCGCGAGCTCGCGGCGGCATTCCAGAACCAACCACCGATATGGCTTTCGACCGCCTCGGTCAGCAGCCGCTCCTCGCCGAGGCGGGCGCGCAGCACCTGCGTCGGCACCTTGCCCGGCCGGAAGCCGGGAACCTTGACGCTGCCCGCGAGATCAGAGGTCGCGTGCTCGACCGCGTGGCGCATGTCCTCGCGAGGCACATCGACCTTGAGACGGACCTTGTTGCCCGCGAGCTCTTCCACCTGGACGGCCACTCGTCCATTCAAGCAAACAGGTTTCGCCTGCCGTCAGCGCGCTAGGGTCGGGCATGCGCCTTTACGTCCTCTCCCGCCATGGTGAGTCGGTGCTGAACCAGCAGCGACGGGTCAACGGCGATCCCTCCGTCCCGGCGCCCCTGACCGAGCGAGGGCGCGAGAATGCGGCGCTGCTTGGCGTGCAGCTGCGGGGGCAGCCACTGGACGCCTGCGTGCACACCCGGTTCGGACGCACGCTCGAGACCGCCCGGATCGCACTCGAGGGCCGCGACGTGCCGTTGATCGAGGAGGAGCTCCTCGACGACGTCCGTATCGGGGAGCTCGAGGGCTGGACGATCGACGAGTATCGTGACTGGAAGCACGGGCGTTCTCGGGCCGACCGTTTCCCCGGCGGGGAGAGTCTTGACGAGGCCGCGCGTCGCTATGCCGAGGCCTACCGCCGGCTGCTCGTACGACCCGACGAGCGCGTGCTCGTCGTCTGTCACGAGATCCCGATCCGCTACGCGCTGAATGCGATCGGCGACTCCAACGACCTCGACGGCCCCGTGCACACGATCCCGAATGCGACGCCGTTCCTCTTCAACGAGACCGCTCTCGCCGGCGCGGCCGAGCGGATCGAGCAGCTAGCTAGCCGAGATCCAGAAACTCGTTCGCCGCACTGACGTGCAGTCCCGGCTGCGGTCCGCCCCCGATTGCGTAGACCCTGTTTCCGAAAGCGGCAACAGCGAGACCGTGCCTCGGCGTTCGCATGTCCGGCAACCGCGTCCAGCGGCGGGCGACGATCTCGTAGGCGTAGACGGAAGAGATCGTGCCGGCCGCCTCTTCTCCACCGACGGAGACGATCCGACGGCCGACGACGGCCGCGCCCGTGCCTCCGCGCGGATAGGGAACAGGCGGCAACGCCAGCCACGAACGCCGCGACGGCGAGTAGCGCTCGAAGGTCGTGAAGTTCGTCCCTGCCGAACGCCCGGCCAGCGCGTAGACGATGCCTGCGGCCGAGGCGACGGCGAGGTGCTCGCGGGCGCTCGGGCCCGGTGCGAACACCCACCGGCCGGTCCGCAGGTCGAGCACGAGCATCTGGCGCGCCAGGCTGCCCGGCCTCACGACACCGCCGACGACGTAGAGCCGGCGCCCGACGACGGCCGCACCCGCGGCCGCGCGCGGCGCCGGCAGGTGCCGCAACCTCCGCCAGCGTCCCCGGAAGAAGACAAAGGCGCTGCGCTCGGCCCCGTAGCCGCCGACGACATAGAGCCGTGCGCCGGCCGACGCCGCCATCGCGTGATTCACCTTTGCCGGCAGGTCGGGCAGACGTCGCCACCTTCCGGTGCGCTGAGAGTACGCATCGACGCGACCGGTGCTCCTCCCGTCGGCGAGGAAGCCGCCGATGACGACGATCTCGTTTCCAAGACGGGCGGATGCAACCTCGGTCCGTGCCAGCGGCATCGGCTTCGCCGCGTGCCAACCTGCTTCCGGCTCGGCCGAAGCACGCGCGGAAACGGCGAAAGCCGCTACGACGAGCGCAAGTGCGGGCGAGAGGACTCGAACCTCCAAGGGCTTTCGCCCAACGGGTCCTAAACCCGTCGCGTTTGCCAATTCCGCCACGCCCGCATGACGCGGTTACAGAGTAGAGCGGAAGGGAACGGAAACGGCGTGACCGACGAGCAAGATCGAGAACGAGAGAGCCGAAGCACTGACGAGAACAAGTTCGTCGAGCTGGCGGACGAGGTCGCCGACGAGACTCGACAGGCCGCCGAGCGCCTCGCGACGGACCCGATCGTCAACGAAGCTCCTGCGGACGAGAGCTAGCTCCGCCGCGCTTTCCGTAGGGCGGCCTGGGCTTCAGAGAGCATGCGTTCCGCGTCGTCGGAGCGCTTGCGGGCTGCCCTGGCTGTACTGCGGGCCTCGGCCGCCGTGGTCTCGGCCCGCTCCGCCTTGCGCTCGGCTTCTACCGCCTCGCGGGTACGCGTGCGTAGTTCGCGTTTCGCTGCCTGGAGCCGGCGCCGTGCCTCAGCCGCATCGTCGGACTTGGGTTTCGGAGCCCCTGTCCGTCGTGTCGACCGCGCCGGCGTCAGTCCGGCGAGCGCTTCGAAGCCGGGCGGCTCGAGCTCCTCGGTGAGGCGCCCGGCCCGGAGCTGAAAGCGCGCGCCGTCGTCCAGCGCCGCCGCGTCGAGCGTCTTCGCGATCCGCTCGACGATCGCGTCGCTCGCCGGGCGCCCTTCGTCGGCGAGGATGTCGCGCCCGAGCCGCGCGAGCGCCCTGACCGCCCGCCGCTGCTCCACGAGTCGTTCCTGCAGGTCGGACACGCCCTTGCCGCCGAGGGCCCGCTCCTGCGCCTTGCGCAGCTCTTCGGCGGAGCGCAACAGCGCGCGGAGTTCACCCGGCTCTCGCCGCGCCAGCTGGTTCGCCGTCCAGACGGGCACACTCGGTTTGACAAGCTTCTTGACCTCGCCGGCTGCGTCGGCGCGGCCGGCCTTGGTGAGCCTCCGCGCGAGATCGTTCCGCGCCTTCGTGAACTCCTCGAGTGGCAGCGCGTAGAGCCGGTCGAGCTCTTCCTCGACGTCCGGGACGATGCTCAGGTGCTTCTGCTCAGGCACGAGTGCCCCTAACTCAACGCCTCGATCAGCTCGTCCTTCGACATCTTCGAGCGGCCGGAAACGTTCGCCCTGCGGGCGCGCTCGTCGAGCTCGGCCTTCGAGAGACCCGACAGATCGCGGCTCGCTCGGCCGCGGCTTCGGCGAGGCGGGCGACGCCCGCCGGCCGCCTCGATACTCGCCCGCAGCGCATCCAGCAGGTCGGGCGGGGCCTTCTCGTCGGTTTTCGGAGCATGACGGACCTCCTTGCCGGCGCGCTTCGTCCGGATGATCGCGCACAACGCATCACGGTAGGTGTCCTTGTACTTCTTCGGCCGGAAGTCACCGGCGAAGTTGTCAATCAGCTGCTCAGCCATCTCGAGCTCTTCCTTCGAGACCTTCGTCTTTGGGGGCCTGATCTCGTCGAGCGGCCTGATCTCGTCGGCGAAGTACATCTGCTCGAGCGTGATCACGCCCTCACGGACCCGGAGCGCCCCAAGGTACTGCCGGTCGCGCATGACGAATTTCGAGATACCCGCAAGACCGGAATGTTCGAGCGCGCGAAGCAGCAGGCTGTAGACCTTTTCGCCCCCCTTCTCGGGCCCCAGGTAGTACGTGCGCGCGAAGTAGATCGGGTCGACCTGTTCGTAGGGAACGAAGTCGGTGATCTCGATCGTCCGGTAGCCCTCGACGCGGGCAGCTTCGAAGTCTTCGTCCTCCATCAGGACGTAGTCGCCGCGCTTGAACTCGAAGGCCTTGACGACTTCTTCGTCCGGTACCGGCTTGTCCTCGAGCTTGCAGATCTTCAGGTAGCCGATCGGGCTCTGATCCGGCTCGTGGACGAGGCGGAAGTGCAGCTTGTGCTCGGCGATCGCGCTGTAGAGGCGAACCGGCACGTTGACCAGCCCGAAGCTGATCGAGCCGGTCCAGATCGCTCTTGGCATTCAAGTCTCCTTTCCCGCTGAGGGGTGAAAAATCGCAAAGGACCGCATGCTCAGGTTTAACGCACCCTCGCGCGTCGGAAACTCGTTGGTACGAAACGACGCCGGAAGGAGGTGACTGCTCTGAGCATTCTGTGGATCATCCTGATCATCGTTCTCGTGCTCGCGCTGCTCGGCTTCTTCTCGCGCGGCAGGTGGTAGGCCGAGGCTTTTCGTAACGTAGGCCGCCCGGCCCATTGCCGGGCGGCCGCAGGCCAGGCAAGGTGGGGTTGGTGGAGTCCGTGCTTGCCAGCTTCGACGGCCTGCAGGCCCTGCCCCGTCTGGGAGGCATGGCCAGGCCTGACGGCGTGGCGATCGTCGGCGAACGGTTCTGGGCCTTCGCCGGTGTCGACGGAACGCTGCGCGAGGGAGCGATGCCGGCTCCACGCGAACGGCTACGGAAGGTTCCACTCATCCGAGGGCTCGTTCGTCTCGGGCTCTCGCTCTCGCCGCTCTTCCGGCGCGAAGGGGTCGCCAAGCCGCGCGAACGCCTGGCGCTCCTCGCCGCCGTTGCGGCTCCGCTCCTATTCGCGTTTCTCCCCCATCGGCTCTCCTTGATCGCCGGCGTGGCGGTCACCTCCGGCCTTGCCTTCTGGCTCCTGCGCGGCCGGACGCTCGCGCTCCACGGGGCCGAGCACCGTGCGATTGCCGCCGCCGAGGAGCGCCGCCTCGTGGAGACGTGGCGCGGCGCCGCGCGACCGACCCGGTTCGCGGCGAGGTGCGGGACGAACTTTGCGGCGCTCGTCTTCCCGGTCGCAATCGCGCTCCAGCGCGTCTGGCCGTTCGCGCCAACCGTCTACGCGTCGGCGGCCGTCGTTGTCCTCTCGCTCGCGTTGACGATGGAGCTTTGGCTCGCCGTGGAGGGCTCGAAGAGACGCTTCGCGCGCGCCTTCCTCCTTCCCGGCCTCGGGTTGCAAAGAATCACCACGCGGGAGCCAGGACTCGAAGAAACGCGAGTCGCTCTGCGCGCCGTGGAGTCGGTACTGGCACGAGAGCTTTCCGGTTAGGCCACGGCATACTGGTTGGCGAGGCCCCGTAGCTCAGTGGATAGAGCGGCGGACTTCGAATCCGCGTGCGGAGGTTCGATTCCTCCCGGGGCCATCAAACGGAAACCCTGCTAAGCGGGGTTTTTCTTTTTGGGAGCTGCCGAAACGTTTGAACCCTGGTGGGCCCAAACGCCAGGCCGATGTCGTCGCCGTGTGTCCACGGCTCACGCTGGGATAAGCTCGCGACCTGTGGCGGTCATGATCCCGCCGAGAACGCAGACGGCGTCTTTGCGTGTGCTCAATGGCGGCGCGCGGCCGACGTCCGGCGTCGAAACGCTCGAGGTGATCAGCCCCGAGCTGGCGCTCGTCGACCCGGAGCTCGCAACTCGTGCGCGGGCATCGCTTGGGACTTACGACGGCGATGAGCTCGTCGCCAGGGTGCAGCCCACGTCCCACGCCGATGAGATCGCGCCTGA
>Ga0207665_10003661_pt1 | contig 10263 bp, 8 predicted proteins | sample LARL112metaG_FD_184351 | JGI IMG/M metagenome (GOLD analysis project Ga0207665, IMG submission 184351) | Corn, switchgrass and miscanthus rhizosphere microbial communities from Kellogg Biological Station, Michigan, USA - LAR L11-2 metaG... | ecosystem: Host-associated > Plants > Roots >...
AGTCGAATCAGGTCGTTGCTGGTCGGCAGGGTTGCTGTACTTTCCCGCTGTACGGGATCGCCTTACACCCCGTCTGGGTTCAGTCTTCTGGCTCATGACTCGGAGCACATCGACCTGCCTTGCCAGGGACATCAAGACGAGTAACCGCTAGACTTCGAGTTCCGCAACCGTTAGCCATGAAGCGAATCAAGGTTCTGTGTCTATCACCAGTGTAGTTGGCGAGGTCATTAGTTTTCTTGCGGCACTCGGGCTAGGTTCAGCTTTGGGACAATACCTTGCCTCTTCAAAGGACCGTCGCGAGTCACGCGCAAACGTTCTGAGTGCTCTGGCTGAGGTCGAAGCAGCACGATGGGCGGGCGGTCGCCGTAACGTAAGCTTGCCTGATTTTCAGGCGTCAATGCGTAAGTTCCAGACAGCGGCACTCATATACGGCAGTTGTAGATCGTTATTCGGGCAGCGCGTCGGCGTAGGCCTGCCAGCGCTGGTGAGCTTGCCGGGCGCGGTACTGGTGGCGGCGGCGCCATAGCGACCAGCCGTCGCGGTGGGCCCGGTCGCGGCGGGGTTCGGGGATGACGGTGCCGCGGAGCTGTCGCAGCAGCTCAGGGATGGTGACGGGGATCAGCCCGAGGATGCAGGCGTCTTCGTCGCGGGTCCGCTGGAAGGCGGCGGCCACAGCGAGGAAGATATAGGCGAGCAGGCAGATCGCGGTCCAGCGGTGCCAGGAGGTCCAGGTGGTGACCTGGCCGCTGTCTAGTCCGCTGACCTGCTTGGACTGCTGGTGGTCTTCTTCTATTTTCCATCTGGCGACCGCGACGGCTATCAGCTTCGCCAGCGGGACCGGGCCCGGGCTCCAGCACAGGTAATAGCTGGCGGTGCCGGTGTAGCGGTGCCGCCTGAGCAGCAGGAACGTGTGCCCGCCGTCCTCCTGGCCGTCGGGGGTGTCGTCGGGCAGGATCCCGATCATGGCCCAGTCGTAGTCTTTGGCGCCTTTGGTGGCCGAGCCGGTGCGCATCCGCTGCCACATGCCAGGTTTCACCAGGTTAGAGGCGGTTTTCACGGGCAGGCGGCGGCCGGAGGGCAGGGTCACCGCGTAGCTGGACCGGACCGCCAGGACGTAGCCGGTGCCGCGTGCGCGGATGCTCTTGCGCAGGTCACGGCCGCCGTAGACTTCGTCGCCGGCGACGAACCCGGCGCGGATTCCCTGGTCGTGCGCGTGCTGCAGCAGGTCGCCCGCGAGCTGCGGTTTCGTCTCGAACGTGATCTCGTCGGGAACTCCGGCCAGTTCGCGGCGCTCCTCGTCGGCGGCCCAGCCTTCAGGCAGGTACAAGGCCCGGCCGATCAGGGCGTGCCCGGCCGGCGCGGCCCAGGCGAGGGTGACCGCGACCTGGCACATCGCGGTTCCGCCGACGGTGCCGCTGTACTGGTGCGATGCCCCGGCGCAGCTGTCCGAGGACTTCTCGTCGGCGGTCTCGTCCACGATCAGTACCGCGTCCGCTCCGTCCTGGCCTGCGGAAAGACGGCCGACGGCCCAGCCTGCGGCGGTGTCCAGCATCCGCTGCTCGTCGCAGCGGGCGCGGGACAGCAGGTGCTGCATCCGGTACGGGCAGGCGTGCCCGGCCGCCTCGGCAAGCGTCCAGCAGTTGCGGTCCTCGAGCTCGGACAGTAGCCCGTGCACCATGTCCTTGCAGGTAAGACGGGTCTCCCGTCGGGCGAAGCACGGCGCGACCTGCGCCATCAGGTCATCGAGCAGGTCCTGGTGATCGTCATGGCCTACGCTGGCGTCAGCGGCTGCCGGATTTGTCTTTTCCACAAACTGGCATGATCACGGCAGCCGCGCCTGCTTTCCCGCGCCTTCGGCTACCTGTTACCAGCGTGTTGGGCCGACGCGACCCCCGCCTGCAAGACCCTCTTGACCAGCAGCTATGAAGCCAAGGTCACGATCTACAACTGCCGTATATGAGCGACCGCGGGCGATAAAGCGCCCATTAGAAGAGGCAAACAGATCCGGTCGATCTGGTGTCGACGGGAGGCAATCGACGCCGCCTCGACAGGCGCTCAAGTAGCCGAATAGCGTGCCGCCCCCCCTGATGCATATCTATGTGCGGAGCGGACTCGCGATCTCTCAACCTTGCCGGCGATCGCCGCAGCGCTTTTTCCGTCGTTCCGGTAGGGAATCAGGTCGCTGGCCGAGAACTGGCCGGCGAGGTTACCGCAGGCGCATGAACTGGAGCGTCTCTGGTATTTCCGATGAGTTCAGGACGCGCGCAGCGTCATGCCTGACGTGGGTGCCTTGGCTCAGCGGACAGTTGGGCCGAGTTGAGCGAGGTCGGTGAACCATTTGAGCATCGAGGAGTGAGCGATGGCGGCGGACGATAGTTCTGAGCGTCGATTCGGCCTGGCGGACGCGACGAGCGCGGCGGCGGCGATCGGACGGGGCGAGGTCAAGTCCGCTGAGCTGGTCGATGCGGTGCTCGGGAGCCTGGACGCGGTGAACGCCGGCCTGAACGCCGTCGTGGTGACCTGCCCGGATCGGGCGCGCGACGAGGCGCGGCTGGTGGATCGTGCGCGCGTATCCGGCACCGCGCTGGGTGCTTTGGCCGGGGTGCCGATCAGCGTGAAGGAGGCATTCCACACGGTTGGGCTGCCAACAACTTGGGGACTGCCCGAGCATGCGGGCTGGGCCGCGGCCGAGGATGCGGGGGTGGTGCACCGGCTGCGGGCCGCTGGCGCGATCGTGGTCGGTAAGACGAACGTGGCGGCGATGCTGGCCGACTACGCGCAGACCGCGAACGAGCTGTACGGGCGCACGAACAACCCGCAGGAGCTGACCCGGAGCCCGGGAGGGTCCAGCGGCGGGTCGGCCGCTGCGGTCGCGGCCGGGATTACCTTCCTCGACTACGGCTCGGACCTGGTGGGATCGATCCGCATCCCCGCAGCCTTCTGCGGGGTGTACGGGCTTCGGCCCACGGCGAATACCATCCCGCAGGACGGATTCGCTCCTCCCGGTGCCCCGGCGGTGGCGCTGCCGTCGCACATCGGCTGGATCAGCACCGTCGGACCCATCGCCCGCACGCCCGCCGATATCCGGACCGCGCTGTCCATTACCGCGGACCACCATGAGGCGCCACCCGCGCGAGAGCTGCGTGCGCAAGGTCTGCGGCTCGGCCTCGTGCTCGACGACCCGGGCTGCCCGATTGCCAGCGACGTCGGAGCCGTGCTTTCCGACGCGGCCGATCGGCTCGCGGCGGCGGGGGTTGAGGTCGTCGAGGGCTGGCCGTCCGGGATCGACAGCTCGGCCACCATGCCGAGCTTCGTCTTCGCGCTGCAACGCTTCATGGCCGCCGCCGACCCGGCCTCAGACTGGTCGGCGACCAACGCCGAGATCGACCGCGAGCGGCAGTGGCGTGCCGAGGTGCGGGCGGCATGGGCACGCTACTTCACCGGGGTGGACGCGTTCGTGTGCCCGGTGAACTTCACCGCGGCCATCGAGCACGACGACCGGCCGTTCGACCAGCGCACCGTGCGCACTTCTGACGGTGAACGCCGCTACGATGAGCAGCCGTTCTGGACGGCGCAACCCGCCGTCGCCGGCCTTCCTGCCCTCGCCGCGCCCGCCGGCCGCACCCAGGCCGGCCTCCCCGTCGGCATGCAGATCGTGGGCCCGCACCATGGCGACTACCTGATCACCGACATCGCTGAACTGCTCGACGGGATTCTTGGCAGCGCGGCATGAGCATGGAACCGATCGACTGGGAACAGGCCGAAGACTCCTTCCTAGCGCCGTCACTAGCCGCCGGGGACGCGACCGGCTGGTTCGACAAGCTCTACACCGCCGGCGCCGAAGGCCGGGTCACGATGCCGTGGAGCCGCACCGAGCCGCACCCGCTGCTCGTCCAGTGGGCACAGCGAACCGGGCAGACCGGAGCGGGGCGGACGGCTGTCGTGATTGGCTGCGCCCTCGGCGCCGACGCCGAGTTCGTGGCAGGGCTGGGCTTCACCACGACTGCGTTTGACGTCTCCCCGACAGCGATCCAGCTGGCACGGGAGCGCCACCCACGCACTGCCGTGCGCTACGTCACCGTCGACCTGCTGCACGTGCCAGCCGCGTGGCAGCGCGCATTCGACCTCGTCGTAGAGATCATCACGCTGCAGGCGCTGCCGCCCGAACTCCATCCTCGCGCCGCATCCGCGGTCCGGGAGCTCGTCGCTGGCAGCGGGACGCTGCTCGTTATCGGGGCGCTACCCGACGAGAGTGCCGTGTCGCCACCGTGGGCACTCACTCGCGCCGAGATCGAAGGCCTCGCATCCGGCGGACTAGACACTGTCGCCATCGAGACCATGGCCATGCCAGGTAATCCAGCAGAACCGCGCTGGCGAGCTGAATACCGTCGCCGCTGAAGTCTCTCAGCAGAGCAGCCCTTCGGCGGTGCAACCGGGGCCGGAACCCCAGAACTCCCATTCGGCTCTGCCGAGATCGCATCCGTGCCATCGTCTGATCGACGCCATGACGGCGGGTCAGCGCGCAGTTATCAAACGAGCCTCTTGCCGTAGGGTGCGCCCTGCAACTCCAGGTGATAGTCCAGCCGCGATGAGGGCACCCCACCTTGACGGACTGCTTCGGACAGCAGCGGCGGTCAGGGACGAGATGCCGTCGGCGACCTGCCCGGTCAGCCAGCTAGCTTGCTAGGCGTTAGCCACACCGAAGACGGGGAAGCCACGGTCGACGCCCCCCGCGTCCACCTCGCCCACCTCAGCCACCATGAGACGGCGGCCCCAAAGGATTGAAGCAGCGCGCCGGAGAGCTTTCGGGCCGACGTCTGTATCCGCGCCCGCCAAGATTCAAGGGCGCACGGTGGCCGCGAAGAGATCCAGCTTGCCCGTGCGGGCGTCGTTCCACATCAGATGGAAGGCGCCCTCGCCCGCCGTGATGCCCTGGTAGTCGCCGATCCACCACGCGCCATGCTTGCCACCGCTGGTCGGGGTGTGCGGGTTGAACGCTGTGCTGGTGACTCGTACCGGTGGCTGGAAGCGGAGCTTCCCGGGCTGGGATACGAGCAGGACCTGGTCCACGCGGCCGTCCGCCAGGGCGAAGGCGGAGATCCCCACCCGGCCGGCGTCGTCGACCGCCAGGTTGGGTTGGAAGTACGTCGCGCCGTCCGCGGGCGTCGCGCTCACCGGCTGGCTCCAGGTCCGGCCGCGGTCATGGGACGCGACCACCATGATGTCCGCGTGGGCGCCCGCCCGGCGCTGGGGGAACGCCACATAGAGATCGCCCTGCGCGGAGGCCGCGACGGTCGGGCCGCTGTTGGGCATGACGTCACCGGGTAGCACGACAACGGACGATTCAGATCCCAGACGCACCGGTGCGGTGAAGCTGTGGCCCCAGTCGGTCGACACGACGGCGACGACCTGGCCGGTGATGTCCCCCGACGACTCACGCTGGCTGGTCCAGTCGCAGACGGCACACACCAGGCCGTCCGGCCCGGCGGTGAGCTCGGGGCCGGCGCCCACGTCCGAGGGGACCGTGCTCGCCGCGAGGATCCGGCGCGTCGGCTCGAAGCTCTGCCCGCCGTCGGTGGAGCGGGCGAGGTCCAGGGCGGGGGCGGTCCTCGCGTGGCCGGCGCCCCAGACGACATAGACGTTGCGCGCCGACGGGGTACTGCCCTGACCCGTGGCCAGCCAGGGGTGGTCACAGTACTGGTCCTCCAGCACGGCCACCGGTGCCGAGAAGGTGCGGCCGCCGTCGTCGGTCCGCCAGACGAAGACGGCGCGGCCTCCCTCGTCGGAGGTGGCACAGACGTAGCCGCGACCCTGCGCGTCGAACGCGACCGTCACGTCGTCGCCGTTCGCGCCCACGGGCAGCCGCGGCACGGCGCCGGGGTGCCAGGTCGCCCCCGAGTCGGACGATCGGTAGGTCGCGAGGAACTCGGGGTTCGCCCCGGGTGAGACCTGGCTGGCGGCCAGCAGCTGGCGAGGGTTGCGGGGGTTCACCGCGACCGACGGCTCGACGTGCACCCCGTACCGGTCCCCGCTGACCCGCACGTTCGGCACGGACCCCGCCTGCGATCCCGTCGCGGCCGGCGCGGCCGACCCGGTGTGCGGTGCGGCGCTGGTGGGCGATGTCGTCGCGGCGGACCCTCCCGCGTCGCAGGACGAAAGCAGAGTCAGGGCGGTCGCGGCCATGCCGCCACGAAGCAGGCCGCGGCGGGACACCGGCAGATTGAGTCTCGTCATGCCGCCCATGCTCGGGGTGCACGCGGTACGCCGTCGTCCGAGTCCGCTCGTATCTTCGGGTACGAGCACGGTCTGATGTCCCGCGCCCGGTCGGCACATACGCTGGCAACCGTGCTCCACCGTCTGCGCAGGCGCGCCTACCTGGTGAACGCGGCCCTCGCGCTGGTGCTCCTGGTGCTGAGCGCTCCGCAGGCGGGGCCGTCCGACTCCGCCGACGCGGCCGAGCTGCTCGCGGTGTACTGGGCGTTCGCCGCGCTGTCCGCCGTCGGCCTGCTCATCCAGCCCCGCTGGCCGCTGTACGCGCTCGGCTTGACCGTCGCCGGCGCGGCGGGGCACGCGCTGGTCCGCGACTGGAACGCGGCGCAGATCGGGTTTCCCACGCTGATCGAGCTCGCCGTGCCGATCACGCTCTACACCCTCGCGAGCCGTGGCCCGTCACGGCGGCTGTCCGCGGCGGTGCTGCTGATCCTCGTGCTTGCCGAGATCGCCTTCAGCCTCTTCAACCCCATCACCCTCGGCCACGCGGGCCCGCCGCCCGGCGCCTCCGCGAACATTCCGGCCGGTACCGGCCGGACGGGCAGCAGGCTCGAGGGCATCCTGTACAAGGTGGTCGAGCCGGGCATGACCGGGCTACTCGCCCTCGCCCTCGCCTACGCACTCGGCGAGGGCACCCGCAGCCGTCAGGCCCACCTGCGGACGCTGCAGCAGCGTGCCGACGACGCCGAGCGCGAGCAGCGCCAGCGCCTCGCGCTCGCCACCGCCAACGAGCGCGCCCGGATCGGCCGCGACCTGCACGACGTCATCGCGCACAGCCTCACCGTGATCGTTGCCCAGGCGCAGGCGGCGATCGCCGCCCAGCACCGGCACCCGGAGCGCGCCACCGACGCGATGCGCGAGGTCATCTCGGTCGGCCGGGACTCGCTGTCGGAGATGCGCAGGCTTGTCGGCGCTTTCAGTCCCGGCCCCGGCCCAGAGCGGGGCCTCGCCCCGCTCGCCGGTATCGGCGGGCTGCCGGCCCTGGTCGAGCGGATCCAGGCGGCGGGGCTGCCGGTACACCTCACGATCGACGGTTCGCCGGCGAACCTGCCCGCCAGCATCGGCCTCTCGGCGTACCGGATCGTCCAGGAGGCACTGACCAACACGCTCAAGCACGCCGGCGCCGGCACCGAGACGACGGTCCGCCTGACGTTCCACCCCGATCACGTGGACGTGCAGGTCACCGACGCCGGCGCCGGCCCGCCCGCCGGCCAGGGCCCGACGCACGGCAACGGCCTGCGCGGCATCGCGGAACGGGTGGACCTGCTCGGCGGAACGCTTTCCCTGGGGCCAGGCCCGGGCGGCGGCTTCGCAGTGCGCGCGCACCTGCCCGTCGCGCCGGCCGGGATCCCGCGGTGACCGCCGTGAGTGCTGGCGTCCGGGTGGTGCTCGTGGACGATCAGGTGCTCCTGCGTAAGGCGTTCCGTGTCATCTTCGACGAGACCGAGGACATCGCGGTCGTGGGAGAGGCTGGAGACGGCGCGGCGGGAGTACGAGTCGTCGAGCAGACCCGGCCCGACGTGGTGCTGATGGACATCCGCATGCCGGGCATCGACGGCGTGGAAGCGACCCGGCGCATCCGGTCGCTGCCCGCCGGCCCCGATGAGACAGACGCGCCCCGCGTGCTCATCCTGACCACGTTCGACCTCGACGAGTACGTCTACGCCGCCCTGCGGGCCGGTGCCAGCGGGTTCCTGCTCAAGGACGCGCTCACCGACGACCTGCTGGCCGCCGTACGGGCGGTCGCCTCGGGTGAGGCGGTGACCGCGCCCAGCGTCACCCGCAGGCTCATCGCCCACTTCGTGGGGGACGCGGCTGCGCCGACCGACCCGTCGGGACGGCTCACCACGCTCACGGCGCGGGAACGCGAGGTACTCACGCTGATCGGCCGGGGCCGCTCCAACACCGAGATCCAGCAAGACCTGCATCTGGCGCCCGGCACGATCCGCACGCACATCAACCGGATCTTCACGAAGCTCGACCTGCGCGACCGGGTACAGGCGGTGATCCTCGCGTACGAGTGCGGCCTCGTACCGAGGTGACGTGAGCTCAGTCGCCGATGCCTGAGCGGTGCCGGAAAGGAACGTGGTGGTCCTGGGTTCCAGTACTGAGGTGAGACGACGGAGGTAAGATCTCGGAACTATCTGGCACCCGGTTCTTCCCCGGCGTGCCGAATCAGATGTTATGCATGAAGCCCGATGATCGACGACCCTGGATACTATCCGCACCTAGTCGGCGTTCTCGCGTGGGGCCGGGGTGCCGTTAGTTACACTCCGTTATGCCGCTTTGGGTGGTTCGCGATCCGGACTGGCGCCTGCGTCGGCATCCGCTGCGTCGCAGGGGTGAGAACCTCCGCCGCGCCGCGGCTTGTTCCGCTGGCAGCGCCAGCGGTCACGCCGGCCCGGCATCACCGGGCCGGTGCCGTGATTAATGCGTGGCCAGCGGCGAGGCGGCCGCTTTAGGCTCGGCTGGTGGATCCATCCCGCAGTGGCGTGCTGCTGTCGGTCAACCTCGCGGACCAGACGCTGCCCACGCCGCATGACACCGGCCGGACCGGCATCGGCAAGCACCCGGTCACCTGGCCGGTGGCGGTCTCCGATCCCGGGCCCAAGCGGCGCGGCCACCCGCGGCCGAACGGCCTGGCCGGTGACATCGTCTGCACCACCGAGCATCACGGCGGCACGGACCAGGCCGTGTACGCCTACGCCCGCGAGGACCTGGACTGGTGGGAGCGGGAACTGGGGTACGAGCTGCCGGCCGGCCAGTTCGGGGAGAACCTGACGACCCGGGGCCTGGACCTGACGGGCACGCTGGTCGGGGAACGCTGGCGGATCGGCGCCACCGTGGTGCTGCAGGCGACCTCGCCGCGCATCCCGTGTGCGACGTTCGCGCACCGGATGGGGGAGCCGAAGTGGGTCAAGCGGTTCACCGCCCGCGGTGCGACCGGGACCTGCCTGCGGGTGGTCGTGCCGGGCGAGATCAGGGCCGGGGACCGCATCGAGGTCATCCGGCGGCCGCGGCACACGGTGACCACCGGCCGGGCCTTCCGCGCCCTCACCACCCAGGCCGAACTGCTGCCCGGCCTGCTGGACGCCGGTGATGACCTCCCGCCGGAGGAACGCGCGGCCGTCCTGCGCCGCACCGGCTGACCCCGGCCGCGCCCGCGCCCCGGCCCGCAGCGGCCACGCGCTCTGTCCGCCGCGCCGCGCCATACCTCACCGCAGCTAGCGCACGCACACCCGCCGTTCTGCACGACCGGGTGCCGTTTGGCGGTTGTCTGCTGGTGGCTGCAGATCTGGGTGTTCTGGCTGGCTGGCTGGCTGGCTGGCTTGCGGGCGGGGCTTCGCATGGCTGCTGGGCCTGGACCGCGGCCATGGCCCGGGCCCGGCTGGCATTCGCCGGGGACCCGCGGAAGTGTCGTCTGGTGGCGGAGGCGGACCGGCGGCCTGCCCGGGTGCGGTCCAGCAGGACCGCAGTGGTGCCGCCGGCGGTGATCAGCTGGGCCGTGCCGCCGGGGGTGGCGGGCCCGTAGGCCGTGCCCGGGCATGGGACCGGGATGGTCGCGGCGGAGGCGGCCGGGACGGCGGCCCAGGCCGGCACGCCGCCGGTGATGGCGGCCAGGGCTGCGATGAAGCGGCGCAGCCGGGTGCTGGGAACGTGCCGCTTCGCCCCCTCCCGCTCCCGCCGGGATCGCGGGACAATAACCGGGAACAGATCGCCGCCGACGGGCGCCGGCGGCTGCCCGCCTGTCCCGCTGGAGGCCACCATGGAGGAACACTTTGTCTGGATGACCACGCGCCGGATCAAGCCGGGTGCGCTGGCGGAGTTCGAGAGGGCCTGGCGGCCGGGCATGCATCCCGACGGCATGGTGCGCGCCTACGCGTACTGGTCTGATGATGAGCAGCAGATCATAGGCGTGTCGTTCTGGGATTCAAAGGAGTCGTGCGATGCGTGGCGGGCATCCGAGGCCGAAGCGCGCCGCCGTTCGGCCAT
>Ga0207665_10003663_pt1 | contig 10262 bp, 12 predicted proteins | sample LARL112metaG_FD_184351 | JGI IMG/M metagenome (GOLD analysis project Ga0207665, IMG submission 184351) | Corn, switchgrass and miscanthus rhizosphere microbial communities from Kellogg Biological Station, Michigan, USA - LAR L11-2 metaG... | ecosystem: Host-associated > Plants > Roots >...
GTGGCCCTGCGGTCGACGGGCCCCGAGTCGTTCACCGTGGTCGAAGCCTCCAGCGGCACCGTGCTCGGAATCGTCGAGGAGGCACGGGCCTTCTCGACCGTCCACGAGGGCGCGGTCTACCTCCACCTCGGCGAGAGCTACCGCGTGCTCGAGCTCGACCTCGGCTCCCGCGCAGCGCTCGTCGAGCCGTTCACGGGCGACTACTACACGCAGGCGAAGATCGAGACGACGACCGCGATCGTCGAGCCGCGGCGCAGCGACCGCCGGCTCGGCGTCGATCTGACGTTCGGCTCGGTGGTCGTCACCGATCAGGTCGTCGGCTTCCAGAAGCGCTCGATCCAGACGCAGGAGAGCCTGGAGCTCGTCGCCCTCGACCTGCCGCAGACCGAGTTCGAGACGGAGGCGGTCTGGTTCCTACCGGAGCCGTGGATGCTCGACGGGCTGGAGGAGATGCCCCAGCTGCTCGGCTCGCTGCACGCCGCCGAGCACTCGCTGATCGCGCTGCTGCCGCTCTGGGCGATGTGCGACCGCTGGGACATCGGCGGGCTCTCGACGAACCTCCACTTCCAGACCGGCCGCCCGACGATCTTCGTCTACGACGGCCACTCGGGCGGCGTCGGCATCACCGAGCGGGGCTTCGACGTGTTCGAGGGCTGGGCGGCCGACACCGCCAAGCTGCTCAGCGGCTGTCCGTGCGAGCGCGGGTGCCCGTCGTGTGTCCAGAGCCCGAAGTGCGGGAACCTGAACGAGCCGCTGGACAAGGCCGGCGCTCTTCGGCTCCTGGATCGGATGCTGTCCGCGGCGTAACATCCGTCACATGGCGCTGATATTCATGTTGCTCGCGCTGTTCGCGTTCCTCGGGTTCGGGACCGGCTCTCCATCCGTGGGCCGCGTCACGCAGAGCTCGTCGGCCACGGGAAGCGCGACGGCGACGGGGAGCGCCTCCTCGAGCGTCACCCAGAGCTCCGTCCAGACGGTGAACGGCGTGACGCGATCATCCTGCGTCGTCGTGACGTGGAAGGCCGGCCAGCCGGCGCACCGCCGGCCGTGCCACAAGTCGCCGGCGAAGCCGTAGCTGTCGATTCAGCGCGCGCTCGTTCGTCGTACTCTCGTAAGCGACCGAAGGAGGGCTCATGCAGTACCTGCTGCTGATCTACGGCGACGAGGCGAACGGCTGGGAGTCGCTGAGCGAGGAAGAGCAAGGCGAGATCTTCCAGGCCTACGGCACCTACACCGAGGAGCTGGAGAAGAGCGGGGCGATGGTCGGCGGGAACGCGCTACAGCCGACCCAGACCGCGACCACCGTCCGCGTGCGCAATGACGAGACGCTGACGACCGACGGCCCCTTCGCGGAGACGAAGGAACAGCTCGGCGGCTATTACCTCGTCGACGTCGGCTCGCTGGACGAGGCGCTCGAGTGGGCAGCCAAGATCCCGGGCGCGAAGTACGGCGCGATCGAAGTCCGGCCGGTGGTGGTCTTCGAGGAGGGCATGTAGTCCTCGACGAGCTCTACCGGGAGGAGTGGGGGCGCACGCTCGCGGTCCTCGCCCGCACCCTCGGCGACGTTGGCCTCGCCGAGGACGCGGTGCAGGAAGCGTTCGCCGCAGCGCTCGAGCGCTGGCCGCGAGACGGCGTCCCCGCCAATCCCGGCGCCTGGCTGCTGACCACCGCGCGGAACCGCGCGATCGACCGCATCCGGCGCGAGCAGACGCTTCGCCGCAAGACCGAGCTGCTCGCCGCACTCGACGCCGCCGAGGAGGTGGACGAGACGATTCCCGACGAACGGCTGTCGCTGATCTTCGCGTGCTGCCATCCCGCGCTCGCGACCGAGGCGCAGGTGGCGCTGACGCTGCGGACGCTCGGCGGGCTCACGACCGAGGAGATCGCGCGGGCGTTCCTCGTGCCCGAGGCGACCATGGCGCAGCGGCTCGTGCGCGCCAAGAAGAAGATCCGCGGCGCCGGCATCCCGTTCCGGGTCCCGCCCGACCACCTGCTGCCGGAGCGGCTGCGGTCGGTGCTCGCGGTCGTCTACTTGATCTTCAACGAGGGCTACGGGCCGCCGCCGCGGGCGGAGCTCTGCGAGGAGGCGATTCGCCTCTGCAAGGTGCTCGCGGTGCTCATGCCGGACGAGCCGGAGGTGCTCGGCCTGCTCGCGCTGATGCTGCTCCACGACGCGCGCCGTGACGCGCGCCTGGACGCGGCGGGCGAGCTCGTGCTGCTCGAGGACCAGGACCGATCGCTCTGGGACGCCGCGCGGATCGAGGAAGGCCGCCGAGTCCTGGATCGCGCGCTGCCGCTGCGCCGGCCCGGGCCGTACCAGGTCCAGGCTGCGATCGCGTCGCTCCACCTCGAGCCGGAGACGGACTGGCCGCAGATCGCATTGCTCTACCAGCGGCTCGGCTGCTTCGCGCCGTCACCGGTCGTCGAGCTCAACCGCGCGGTAGCGGTCGCCATGGCAGAGGGGCCCGACCGCGGGCTGGAGCTGATCGACTCGATCGGCGGGCTCGACGGCTACCGGCACCTGCACTCGGCGCGGGCCGACCTCCTGCGTCGCCTCGGCCGCGGCTCGGAGGCGGCCGATTCGTACCGGCGGGCGCTCGAGCTCGGGCCGCAGCCGGCCGAGCGGGCGTTCCTTGAGCGGCGGCTCGCAGAAGTACGATCCGGCGCGTGAGCACGCTACGCGTCTGGTTTCAACCCTCAGCGCCAGCGGACCTCGATTCTGGCCGAGCCCGCGCAAAGGCGGGAACGGGAGCGTGACGTTGCAGTCCAAGACGTACGGCTGCCAGTCGATGACGGGCGAGCTACGCCGCGTGCTCGTGCGGGCGCCGCGAGCCGAGGACCTGCATGGCTGGCGAATGTGCGGCTGGCGCGCCGAGCCCGACGCACGGCGAATCGCCGAGGAGCACGAGGCGTTCTGCGCACTGCTCGAGCTCGCCGGCGCGGAGGTCGTGCACGCCGGGTCCCACGCCGACGGCAACCCGGACGCGATCTACACATACGACCCGGCGCTCGTCGCCGACGACGGCGCGCTCCTGCTCCACCCGGGGAAGGAGTGCCGGCGTGGCGAGGTTGCCGCGATGGCGGAGGACTTCGAACGGGCCGGCGTTCCGCGCGCAGGCGAGTTGCAGGACCCGGAGTGGGCCGAGGGGGGCGACTGCTGCTGGCTCGACGAGCGGACCCTCCTCGTCGGCTGCGGCTACCGCACAAACGAGGCCGGGATCGCGCGGCTGCGGGCGCTGCTGCCGGAGGTCGAGGTCAGTGCGTACGACCTCCCCCGCTGGCGCGGCCGCGGCGAGGTGATGCACCTGATGTCCCTGATCAGCCCGCTCGCCCCTGACCTAGCCGTTGTCTACGCGCCGCTGCTGCCGACCCGGCTCGCGCAGCTGCTCGAGGAGCGCGAGATCGAGCTGGTCGAAGTGCCGGACGAGGAGTTCGAAAGCATGGGCACCAACGTCCTGGCGCTGGCGCCGCGCGTAGCGCTGGCCGTCGAGGGCAACCCGCGCACGCGTGAGCGAATGGAGCGTGCCGGCGTCGAGGTGCTGACCTACCGCGGCGACGAGCTCTCGAAGGGCGACGGCGGGCCGACGTGTCTCACGCGCCCGCTGCTGCGCGTCTAGGCCGTCGCACGAGCTCGCCGCCGCAGTTCGGACACACGTGCTCCAGCGCCTCGACGCACTCGGCGCAGAACGTGCACTCGTACGAGCAGATGTAGGCCTCGCCGTCCGGCGCGACCGCGGCGTTGCAGCGCTCGCAGGACCCCCGCAGCTCGAGGCTCACGCCAGCGCTCCAAGCGCTACCTCGACCGCTTGCGCCGGAGTCGCCGCGCGCAGCACGCCCTGGACCTCCAGGCCCGGCTCGAGGATCACGACCGGCCGACCGAGCACGTTCGCGAAGCCGATCTCCGCGAGCGTGCCCCACTGTCCGCCGACGGCGATCACCGCGTCGCCGGAGGCGACCACTGCGAGGTTCCGCGCGTGCCCGACGCCCGTGACGACCGCGTGGTCGATCCACTGGTTCGCGTCGCGCCGGCTCTCGCCGGGCAGCACGCCGATCGTCACTCCACCCGCAGACTTCGCACCGCGCGCGGCCGCCGCCATCACCGCGCCAAGACCGCCCGTGACCACGGTGCAGCCGCGCCCGGCGAGCAGCCGGCCGACCTCCTCGGCACGCTCCTCGTGCTCGGCTCCGCTCCCGATCACCGCAACCTGCACCCCCGGCATGCGGCGATAGTAGAGGGGTGAGCGACCGCGAGGCCCACGGCGGCACCCTCGTGATCGGCGGCGGCTTCGCCGGCGGCTGGGTCGCGCGCTACCTCGGTAAGCGCGGGGCGACGATCGTCAGCCCGGAGAACTCGATGCTGTTCACTCCGCTCCTCCCGGAAGCCGCGTCCGGAACGCTCGAGCCGCGCCACGTCGTCGTGCCGCTGCGGCAAATGTGCCCGCACGCCGAGCTCGTGCTCGGGCGCGCGGCAGCGATCGACTTCGCGTCGAACAGCGTGCAGGTCGACGCGCTCGACGCGCAGGTGAGCGTCCGCTACCGCGAGCTCGTCGTCGCGCTCGGCTCGATCTCGCGCGCGCTCCCGATTCCGGGCCTCGCCGAGCATGCGCTCGGCTTCAAGAACCTCGCGGACGCGATCTTTCTCCGAAACCACGTCCTCCAGCGCCTCGAGGCCGCCGACGCCGCGACGATCGAGGCCCACCGGCGGGCCGAGCTCACCTTCGTCTTCGTCGGCGCCGGCTACGCAGGCGTCGAGGCGCTCGCCGAGCTCTCCGACCTCGTGCGCGACGCACTCCGCCATTACCCCTCGCTGCGGGGCGAGCCGCAGCGGTGGGTGCTCGTCGACGCGGCACCGAAGATCCTCCCGGAGATCCCGTCGCGCCTCGGCGAGTACGCGGCGCGACAGCTGACCAAGCGCGGGATGGAGATCCACGTCGGCACGACCCTCGAGTCGGTCGAAGCGGACGCGGCGACGCTCTCGAACGGGGACCGGATCCCGACCCACACGGTCGTCTGGACGGCCGGCGTCAAGGCGAACCCGGTCCTGAGCCAGTTTGGCTTGCCACTCGACGAACGCGGTCGCGTCAAGGTCGACGGGACGCTCCGCGTCGAGGGACACGAGCACGTGTGGGCCCTCGGCGACGGGGCCGCCGTTCCGAACCTCGCAACCCCGGACGCGGTCGACCCGCCGACCTCGCAACACGCGCTCCGCCAGGCGCGCCGGCTGGCGAAGAACCTCAGCGGCGAGCAGAAGCCGTACCGCTACCGCATGCTCGGCCAGGTCGCCACGCTCGGGCGCTACAAGGGCATCGCCGACGTGCTCGGCCTGCGCCTGACGGGCTTCCTCGGCTGGTTCGTGACCCGCACCTACCACCTCTACCAGCTGCCGCTCCTGTCACGAAAGCTGCGCGTCGTCACCGATTGGACGACCTCGCTCTTCTTCCGCCGCGACATCGCCGAGCTGTCGATGCTCGGCCACCCGAACCGACTCGATGCCTGACGAACTCCGCCGGGCCTGGGAGTTCCTCGACCGCGCCGACATGGCGGGTGGCCGAACCGTCCCGTCGCGCGTCGGCACGGCGGTCTACGACGACGAAGTGCCGCTGCGGCTGGACTCGAACTTCCTGCGCGTCGAGCTACGGGCCGAAGCAGAGGAGGTGCTGGCGGAAGCCGAGCGCCTCGACCGGCGCATGATCGTCTTCCGGTCGACCGAGGAGGGCGAGCGGCTGGCACCGTTCTTCGCCGAGCGCGGCTGGCTCGTGCGCCGCCACCTGCTGATGGCGCAGCTGCGCGAGCCGGACCGGGACGGCGATCCGGGCATCGTCGAGGAGGTAGCCGAGGAGGAGCTGCGACCGGCGCGCCAGCGCGTGGTCGAGGGCGAGCCGTGGGCCAAGCCGGAGATCATGGCCCAGCTCTTCGCGGCCAAGCACCTGATCGGCGAGCGGGTCCGCGTGCGCTTCTTCGCGACCAAGGTCGAGGGCGAGGTCGTGAGCTACAGCGACCTGTACCAGACCCGCGCAGACGCGCAGGTCGAGGACGTCGGCACGCTCCCGGAGCACCGCGGTCGCGGCTACGCGACGGCGGTCGTGCTCGCCGCGATCGCAGCTGCCCGCGCCGACGGCGCGGAGTTCGTCTTCCTCGTCGCCGACCTCGACGACTGGCCGAAGGAGCTCTACCGCAAGCTCGGCTTCGACGAGCTCGGCTACTTCGTGAAGCTGGTCTCGCCCGGCGTATGACCGCCGCGCTCACCGCGCGTGGCCTCGAGAAGCGCTACGGCTCGACCGTCGCGCTCGGCGGCGTCGACCTCGAGGTCGGAGAGGGCGAGCTCGTCGGGCTCCTCGGCCCGAACGGCGCCGGCAAGTCGACGCTCGTCAAGATCGCCTGCGGCCTCGTCCGTCCCACGCGCGGCCGGGCCGAGGTCCGCGGCGCCCGCGCCGGCTCACGGGACGCGAAGCGGCAGCTGGGCTACCTCGCCGAGCTGTTCCGCTTCCCCGGCTGGTACTCCGCCGACGAACTGCTCGGCTTGCACCAGCGGCTCGCGGGATCCGCCGGCGGCGCGCAGGAGCGGACGGAGCTGCTCGAGCTCGTCGGGCTGAGCGAAGCGCGCGACCGTCGAGTCGAGCAGATGTCGAAGGGCATGCAGCAGCGGCTCGGCCTCGCGCAGGCGCTCGTCGGGTCGCCGCCGCTCCTGCTGCTCGACGAGCCGACGAGCGCGCTCGACCCCGTCGGCCGGCGCACGGTCCGGCTGCTCTTGGAGGAGCTCCAGCGCCGGGGCACGTCGGTGCTGCTCAACTCGCACCTGCTGAGCGAGGTCGAGCTCGTCTGCGACCGGGTCGTGATCCTCCTCCGCGGCAGCGTGGTGACGGAGGGCTCGCCGGCGGACCTGAGCAAGCCGCGCGGGATCGAGATCGAAACCGACGAAGGCACCACGATGCACGACGGCACGCGCGAGGACGTGCCGCGCCTCGTGGCCGACCTCGTCGCCGCCGGGCGCCGGGTCTACGGCGTCCGCGTCCTCACCTCGACCCTCGAGGACACGTACCTCGAAGCCGTCGGCGGGGAGACGTCGTGAGCGCGATCCCGATCATCGTCGGCTACACCCTTCGTGAGGCGCTGCGACGGAAGGTCTTCACCGTGGTCTTGCTGCTGACGGCGGGCTTCCTCTTCCTCTACTGGCTCGCCAACCACTACCTCTTCCGCGACCTCAGCCACATCGGTGCGCCCAACGGCATCGACGCCCGCGGGTTCGCCGGGGCGACGATGTTCGGCCTCGCGATGTTCGCGACGCTCTTCCTCGGGGTCGTGCTCGCGGTCTTCCTGACGCTGGGCGCCGTGCGCGGCGACGCCGAGCGCGGCCTGCTGCAGCCGCTGGTCGTGCGGCCGATCGACCGTCCGACGCTGCTCTTTGCGCGCTGGCTCGGAGCGGTCGCGGTCTGCACGCCGTACGTCTGGGGCGTCTACGCCGCCGGCATGGTGATCACGGGATTGACCGGCCACTGGTGGCCGGACCACATCGTCGTGCCGGCGATCGAGCTCGCCGCGGGAGTCGCGCTCATCGCGTCGCTCTCGCTGCTCGGCTCCGTCTTCCTCACCGCGACCGCGAACGGGATTGCGATCTTCATGGTGTTCGGCGCCGGGCTGGTCGCGGGACTGCTCGGCACGATCGGCCACGGGCTCAATTCGCCGACGCTCAAGCATGCGGCTGTCGTCGCCGCGTACATCGTCCCGTTCGAGGCGCTGTACCAGGACGCGCTCCACGAGATCACCGCGACCACAACCGGATTGACGGGGTTCCTGCTCGAGCTCGGGCCCTTCGGCGGCGCGTTCATCCACGGGACGAGCGTCCGGCTCTGGGCCATCGCGTATATCGCGGTCGTCGCCGTGGTCGCGGCGCTCGCCTTCTCGCGCCGCGACCTCTAGTCCGTCCGGCTCACCACGCGGTCTTGCGCAGGCTCTTTGCGAACGCGACGCGCTTCTTGCGCTCCTCCGAGCGCAGCCGCGCGTCCTGCTTGCGCGCCAGCCGCGCGAGCTCGCGCTGCAGCACCCGGTAGCTCTGCAGCCGCTCAAGTGGCAGCCGGCCGTCTTCGATCGCTTCCTGGACGGCACAGCCCGGCTCACGCGTGTGTGCGCAGTCGTTGAAGCGGCAGCCGGCCGCCAGCTCGTCGACGTCCGCGAACGCCTCCTGGATGCCGTCGTCCGCTTCCCAGAGCTGCACCTCTCGCAGCCCGGGCGTGTCGACCAGCAGCGCGCCGCCCGGGAGCCGTAGGAGCTGCCGCGCGGTTGTCGTGTGCCTGCCGGTCCCGTCCTCGGCGAGCGCCTTGGTCGCCTGCGCCTCTTGGCCGAGCAGCCCGTTGGCGAGCGACGACTTGCCCACGCCCGAGGAGCCGAGCAGCGCGATCGTCTTCGCTGGCTGCAGGTACGGCCCGAGCTCGTCGTGGCCCTCGCCGGTGAGATTGCTGACGAGGTGCACGGGCACGCCGACGGCGACCTGCTCCGCGTCGAGCAGCAGCGCCTGCGGGTCGTCGCAGAGATCCGCCTTCGTCAGCACGACGACCGGGGTGGCGCCGCTCTCCCAGGCCAGCGTCAGGTAGCGCTCGAGGCGCCGCGCGCTGAAGTCGGCGTCGAGGCCGGTGACGACGAAGATCGAGTCGAGGTTCGCGGCCAGCACCTGAGCCTCGGCCGCGCCGAGGTTGACCTTGCGCTGGAACGCCGAGCGGCGGGGCAGGACGCCCTGGATCGACTGCTCGCGCAGCGCGACCCAGTCTCCGACCGCAGGCAGGTCGGCGCCCGAGGCGGCCTCGTGGCGCAGCTTCCCCGTGACACGAGCACGTTGCTCCCCGGCCCGGGTGAGCACGTCGTACTCGCCGCGGTGCTGGGCCGAGACGCGCCCCGGGATGCAATTGTCGTACGGCTCGAGCGAGGCCGCAAAGCCGTCGTCCCAGCCGAGATCGTTCAGGTTCAAGCGAAGCTCCTTTCAGAGAAGGGGTGAACTCCGGGCAGTGCCCGAGGCTCAGGAGCTCGCTACGAAGGTGTGCTGCGGCGGGCCGGGAGCCTCAGGCTCTGCGACCGGAGGGTGCAATCGTCGTCATGTCGCACCTCCTTTGCCGAACAGCGAACGCGTCAGAGCCTAGCAGCCGGGCTGTGCGGGCTTCTCGAGCTGCAGCCTGACCGCCATCGTCTTCGGGTTCACGAGGTAGACCCCGGGTCGGTTGACCATGGCGCCGCCGCGCCAGATCGCCTCGCCCAACCGGACACGGGCGAAGCCGGGGTGCGTCCAGCCGGCGATCGTCGAGACATGCCCGCGGAAGATCGGACGCACGCCGCCGCCCGAGCCGGAGACGAAGTACGTCGACTGCAGCTCACACTCTCCCGACCACTGAGCCAGCAGGGTCCTGCGATCGGGCGAGGCAACGACCCGCCGCCACCAGCCCGGACGATGCGGCAGCCCGCCTCGCAGCTTCACCCAGCCGCCGCCGGCTCGGCGGTAGATCGCCGACGTCTCGCCGGCCTTCACGAACGTCGTGCAAGCGCGAAAGCCACCGGAGACGTGCGTGCACCTGTGGCGCTGTGCGTCGGCGCCGGCCGAGCCGGCGAGCAGCGCGGCCGACAAGACGAGCGCCGTTCGCATGCACCGAGTCTGGCAGGCGCCCGTAACGGCGCGGTAACGGCTACTGCAGCTTGCGCAGCGCCGGGCCGAGCAGCTGCTTCGTCGTCAGCACGCCCTCGTAGAGGTCGCCCTGCTTCTCGATCCGTTCGCGGACGACGTCCATCGTGAACGTGCGGAAGTCGAGGGAGCCGTCGACCTCGTCCCACCGTAGCGGCGTCGAGACCGGCGCTCCGTCCCGCGGCCGTACCGAGTAGACGGACGCGATCGTCTTCCCCTCGCCGTTCTGGTTCGCGTCGATCAGCACGCCCTTCCGCTTCGACTTCGTCCATTCGGTCGTGACGAGACCGCGATTCGTCGTGGCCAGCGCGCCCGCGACGATCTCCGCGAACTCGCGCGTGTCGTCGTACGTGTGCCGCCGGGCGATCGGGACGAGCACGTGCATCCCGTGCGATCCACTCGTCTTCGGGAATGACTGCAGCTCGAGCGCGTCCAACACCTCCTTCACGAGCAGCGCGACCTGCACCGTCTCGCGGAAGCCGACGTCGGGCGACGGGTCGAGGTCGAAGAGCACGAAGTCGGGCCGGTCGAGCCTCGGCACGCGCGAGTACCACGTGTTCAGGTCGATGCAGCCCATGTTCACCATCCAGAGCAGGGCGAG
>Ga0207665_10003666_pt1 | contig 10257 bp, 10 predicted proteins | sample LARL112metaG_FD_184351 | JGI IMG/M metagenome (GOLD analysis project Ga0207665, IMG submission 184351) | Corn, switchgrass and miscanthus rhizosphere microbial communities from Kellogg Biological Station, Michigan, USA - LAR L11-2 metaG... | ecosystem: Host-associated > Plants > Roots >...
CGTGGGGATTCGGTAGGCCGTGCGGGCCACAGTGATGTTCGAAGGAGGCGATCACCCAGCGCTGGGGCTTGACCGGGGCGAATAGCGTCAGGCCTGCGGCCTGAAAGAGCTTGAGCGCCTCGTAGTTCGCTGACCACGCCCGGGACCAGAGGGTATGGGCCTGCTGCCAGAGCCGCTCGCCGATCTCGTGATCAAGACGATCCTGATGCGTTTCTGCCCCCGGGCCTGCGACCCTCCGCACGCCCGGGAAAGCCGGTCCAGGCTGAGCATGAGCCCGCACTATCCCGGATTGCGGGTGGCCCAGGCCAGCCACCTCGGGGAACTGCTCACCCGCGGCACGCCGCGGCCCGCCCCGCCGCGCGACGCTCTCGTGCGGCAGGCCGCGGTCAGGGCCGACCGAACCGGAACCGGGCAGCCCGGCACCGGCCAGGAAGAAGCAGGCAACCATCCGCTCAACGACCTGCAGGAAAGCATCCTGGCCGCGGCTCACCAGCTAAGAGCCGACGGGCACCCGCCGAACACGCCATAGAGGCGACGCGTCCGCCGGTCATTGACGGAGGTCGTGGACCTTTTTCACCTCGTCTGAGGTCAGCCGGGCAACGACTGCCGCCCGGGTGGCCGGGTCCAGGGCGTCGAGCTGGTCGTGGATGTTCTGCACGACCGCCTCGGCCTCGCGATGCTTTTCGCGGAGCTGGGAGGCCGCGAAGGCCAAGAGTACGGCGGCGGCCGCCAGCAGCGCCGCCCGGATGATCCGCGTCGGTGAGCCCATGTCTGTACCTTCTCCCCGGGTGTCACTGATCCTCCGGCAGTGCCACCCGGCTCATTCCCGCACTGGCTGGGCCCGAATCCTCGGCGGGCGCGGCCAGGCTGATGCCCGGTTACCCGGTTAGAACGGCGTCGCGACTTCCGCTGGCTCATCGAGGTCGCTTGCCAGCGCGGCGAACGCCTGGTTGTCCTGCGCCGACAGCGGGTCGCCGGCTCCGCCGTCGCGGGACAGCTCGTCCTCGGCGAACTGATCCTCCGCGAACTGGCCCTCCGCGAACTGGCCCTCCGCGAACTGATCCTCGTCGGGCAGGTCCGGGTCCGGCGCCATACCCTGGCGAATCGCTTCCGCGTTCGCGAGGCCCTCACGGACGCTGGGCGGCGTGTGCACTCCCCTGTTGAAGCGCGACCAGCCGAACGCCAGGTCGTGCCCCACCGAGTCCGCCTCGATCTCCACCTCCATCCGGACCCGCTGCTGGTCGTCCAGCCAGCTCCGGGTGAAGACCTTGCCACGGACGATGACCATGTCTCCCTTGCGCAGCGAGCCGTGCACGTTCTCGGCGAGCTTCCGCCAGCACTTCACGGAGTAGTACGACGTCTCGCCGTCCTGCCACTCCCCCGTCTCCCGGTTCAGCTTGCGGGGCGTCGAGCCCACCCGGATGGTGGCGACCGGCACCTGCTCCGGGGTCCGCTGCCACATCTTCGGCTCCGCCGTCACGTACCCCCGCACGGTGATCGTGTTGTCCTGGCTCATCTCCACGCTCCTGTTAGCCGTGCCCGGCACTCGCTGCCGGGCGTGCCCTATCACCGTGCCCGCCAGCCGAAGCCCAGGTAAGAGCGATTTGCCCGCCTGTGGATATCATGTCCGATTTGTCCACACCCTGTGGACAACGACTTGCGATCTTGTCGTCGATACGGCACACTGCCCGCCCGCGGATAACGAGTGGCGCCCGAGGGCGGCGCCGTGTTACGTTCCGCGATCGTGCGACGGGTGTCAGTGGTCGGCACCTCGGGATCCGGCAAGTCGACGCTGGCGAGTCAGCTGGCGGACATCCTGGGCGTGCCGCACCTGGAATTGGACGCCGTCCATCACCAGCCGGGCTGGGAACCGCTGCCGACGGATGAGTTTCGCCGGGTCGTCGCGGCGCGCGCGGCCGCCGGCGGCTGGGTGATCGACGGCAACTACGGCAGGGTCAGGGACCTGATCTGGGCCCGCGCGGACACCGTCGTCTGGCTCGACCTGCCGAAGCGCACCGTGATGCGCCGGGTCGTCTGCCGCACGCTGCGCAGGGTCGCGCTGCGCAGGGAACTGTGGAACGGCAACCGCGAGCGCTGGCAGAACTTCTTCACCTGGAACCCCGAGCAGTCCGTCATCTCCTGGGCGTGGCACAAGCACGCGGCTGACCGCGCCACGTACGCCGCCGCGGCGGCCGACCCGGCCAACGCGCACCTGCGCTTCATCAGGCTCGCCGGCCGCCGCGACGCCGCCCGCTTCCTCGCCGAGGCGCGGTCAGAAGCCGGCGCGGCAGAGGTCAGGCCGCGACGAGTTCCGAGGGCTCGGCGATGACGTCGACGAGCGCGCCGTTCCGCATCACCGTGATGCCCAGCCGCCGCCCGATCGCGTCGGCGAACATCAGCCGCTGCAGGTCCTGCGCGGTCGCGACCTCGTGACCGTCGGCGGTCAGCAGCAGGTCGCCCGTCCGCAGCCCGGCACGGTCTGCGGGCCCGCCGGTCACGACCGACGCCACCCGGAGGCCGGTGGAGCGGCCGCCGAGGCGCGATCGCCACACCGGCGCGACCGGCGCGGGCGCTACCGCGATGCCCAGGTAGGCGCGCCGCACCCGCCCGTCGTGCATCAGCGCCGACACGATCCGCCTGGTGGTGGCGTTGATCGGGACCGCGAGCCCGAGCCCGACGCCGGCCACCGCGGTGTTGATGCCGACCACCCGGGCGCGGGAGTCGGCGAGCGCGCCGCCGGAGTTGCCGGGGTTGAGCGCGGCGTCGGTCTGGATCACGTCCTCGATAATCCGCTGCTGCCCGGCCGGCATCGACCGGCCGAGGGCGCTGACCACGCCCGCGGTGACCGACCCGGCCAGCCCGAGCGGGCTGCCGACCGCGACGACCAGCTGCCCGACGACGAGGCTGTCGGCCTCGCCGAGGACGGCGGGCGGGGGTGTGGCGCCGGTCGCGCGCACCACCGCGAGGTCGGACAGCGGATCCGCGCCGACGACGGTGAACGGCGCGGTGGTCCCGTCCCAGAACGCGGCGGTTCCGCCGGTCGCCTGGCCGACGACGTGCGCGTTCGTGAGCAGGAACCCGTCCGCGGTGAATACAACCGCCGAGCCGAGGCTCTCCCCGCGTCCCCCCGACCCGCGCCGGGGAACCCGCAGGCTCGCCACCTTCGGCGTGAGCTGCTCCGCGACGCCCGTCACGATCTGGGAGTAGGCGTCGAGGGGTTCAATTTCTGCCATACATCGATTACATCATTACAGAGCAAAAAATCAAGTCGTGCCCGAACGTACGCGGCCGACTCCGGGACGGCGCTGCGCGCCGCTGCTCGAACGTCGTGGATGGCCCATCGACCACCTTCTATGGTGGACGGTGTCACATCGACCACGTTCGGGGCGAGTCCGGGGCGATCCTGGCGTCGGACCGGGCGTGAGCCCGGGGCTGAGCGGGACCAGGGGCACCACGGGCGCGTTCGGGATAAAGGAAGAGCGCGGGACCGTCGGACGCGATAATCCTTTGCACCACCGCGAGCCAGCCGGCGAAGCTGGCCGCGTGCCGGTCCTGTCGCTGTGGGACGAGACCCCGCTGCCCTCGTGGTCGCAGCTGCGCAGGCGGCTGCGCGACGATCCCGGCGTCCGCGCGGTGCTGATCGCCGAGCTCAGCCGCCACCCGGCGACCGCGGGCCGCCTCGCCGGCCTTCGGGCCTATCGCACGCCGACGCCGCACCCGTCGCACTCGACCTGGTTCGAGGGCAGCTGGGTCCCGGACGGCACCGATGTGCTCGTCAAGATCAACATCACTCCCCGGGAGCGGTTCTGGATGGCCACCGCGGCGGCCGCGACCACCGGCCTCGTTCCGCGCGTGCTGGCCAGTGACGGCGGTCTTGGCGACCTCGACGTCGCCTGGCTCGTCCTTGAGCGGCTGCCCTACGTCTACGACCTGGCGTGGGGCGCGGCCGGGTTCTCCGCGCTGCTGGCGGCCGCGGCGCGGTTCCAGGTTTTCGCTGCTGGCGTAGACACGCCGCTGGTCTACGAGGAGGGCGCCGGCACGATGCGGCACTGGGCGGCCGGCGGGCGGGAGCTGTGCGCGGACGCCGGGGTTCTGGTGCGGCACCTCGACGCGGACTGGGCGTGGGTGACCGGGGTCGCGGCGCCGGAGGTGATGTTCGGGGACCTGCATTTCGGCAACGCTGTGTTCCGCGCGCCGCCGCCCGGGCTGACGGCGCTGCTGTTCGATCCCATCCCGCGGCGCCAGCCGTGGCCGTTCGAGCCCGCCTACCTTGAGGTCGTGTGCGGCGGTTCCGGGCTGGTGGCCGAGATGGCCGCGATCCGTTCCCAGCAGGGCCGGCCGACGTGCGGGCCCGATGAGGTCGGCCGGCTCGGGGCCCTGTTCTGCGCCTGGATGGCGCTGCTCTCGTGGAGTATCCAGCCGGACGAGGCCAGGCGGGCGCGGCTCGCGGAGTACGTCACGGCCGCGGCCAGGCTCGACAGGTAGGCCGTCGCCACCATCGCGCATAACGATCGTCGTTCGATGTGCGGAGGGAGTGTTGCCAGCCGGCCGCCGGCGGCGTTGGATAAGGGAACCATGCCGCGCCCTGTCGCTCACCTGGCCAATCTCGACCTGAACCTGCTCGTCGCGCTGCGGGAACTGGTCCGGGAGCGTAGCGTCACGCGCGCGGCGCAGCGGCTCGGCGTGACCCAGCCCGCGGCGAGCGCCGCGCTGTCCAGGCTGCGCAGGCACTTCGGCGACGACCTGCTGGTCCGTGAGCACGGCGAGTATGTCCTGACCGCGCTCGGCGAGCAGCTCGCCGAGCAGGTCGAGGTGGTGTGCGCCGCCGCGGAGCGGCTGTTCGCTGCCAGCACGGACTTCGACCCCGCCACGTCGGAACGCGAGTTCACCCTCGTAATGGCCGACTACACCATCATGGTGATGGGCGAGGCGCTGTCCCAGGCGCTCGGCGCCGCGGCGCCGCGGGCCCGGCTGCACATCCGGCTGGTGCGCGAGTCGATGAGCACCGAGTACGCGGACACGATCCGGTTCGTCGACGGGATGGTCGCCCCGCCGACCAACGGCTTCACGCTGCCCGACACCCGGTCCGCGGAACTGTTCAGGGACCGCTGGGTGTGCCTGGTGGACGCGAACAACCCGGCGCTCGACGCCGGCACGCTGCGGCTGCGGGACATGGCGCGGCTGCCGTGGGTCGCGCCGTACTACCGGAGCAACCAGCATCAGCCGCCGTCGGTGCCGGTGATGCGGCAGCTGGCGCTGCTCGACATCCAGCCGCGGGTCGCGGTCCGGGTCGAGAGCTACCTGGCCGTGCCGTACTTCGTCGCGGGCACGGACCGGGTAGCGCTGATGCAGGAGCGGCTCGCCACCCGGCTCGCCGCCCAGGCGGACCTGAAGGTGCTCGAATGCCCTGGCGACCACGAGCCGATCGTCGAGGCGCTGTGGTGGCACCGCCAGTACGAGGAGGACACGGCGCACGCCTGGCTGCGGCGGCTGATCGTGGAAACCGCCCGCCGTCTGTGACGATAAAAGCAGCCGCATAAACCCGGCATAAACCGGGTTTATGCGGTTCAGCACTATCTTTTGTTTGTTTCGCGGCGGCCGCGAATCTACCGTCCTGGTTATGCCGCATGCGCTTACCGAACTTCAGCTGGAGGCCGTGACTAGGCCGTCCGGCGACTCGGAGCAGGCAGTCCGCGCCGACGTCTGCGTCGTGGGGGCCGGGATCGCCGGCTCGACCGCGGCGATCGAGTCGGCGCGGCTTGGGCGCGATGTGGTGCTCGTGGACTCGCTGCCGCTTATCGGCGGCCAGATGGTCCATTCACTGATCGGGCTTTTCTGCGGGATATTCGGTAACGCTCCGGAATACCGGCAGCTGACGCACGGCGTTTTCGACGAAATATTCCGCGCGCTGGGCCCATCTGGTGATCTTTACTTCTCGCGCAGTCACACCACGACGGTCTTCTACAACGAGGTGGCACTCGGCCGCTGGCTGGAGAGGACCGTGCGGGACCTCGGGATCCAGGTGGTGACCGGCGCGGTGCTGCAGGACGTGGTGGTGCACGACGGGCGGGTTTTCAGTCTTGGCCTGGCCACCCGGTACGGGAACCTCCGGGTCCGCGCCGACGGCTTCGTGGACGCGAGCGGGGACGCCGCCTTGACGTGGCAGGCGGGCCTGCCGTGCTGGGTGCCTGAGCGGCCCATCTACGGCAGCCAGCAGGTCATCGTGGAGAACCTGTCCGAGGAGCACAAGCCGGAGCCCGGCGAGGTGGACGCGCTGTTCGCCGCACGCGGTGAGGAGTTCGGGCTGCTGCGCAGGGGCGGGCTCGCGTTCTTCTTCCCCGGCCGCGGCACCGCGGTGCTGAACGTGACGCACATCGACGCGCCGCTGGATCCCCTGGATGCCTCGCGGGCGATGTTCGAGGGGCGGGACCAGGCGGACCGCGCGATCGCGCTGCTGCGCGCCGAGTTCCCGAAGGCGTTCGGCGAGGCGCGGGTGCGGGCCTACGGGTTCCCGGGACGGCGGCAGACCCGGTGGATCCGCGGGGTGCACCAGCTGTCTGTGGAGGAGGTCCGTTCTGGTTCCCAGTTTCCTGACGCCGTGGCGCGGACGGCGTGGCCGATCGAGCTGCACGACCGGTCGGAGGGCTACGTCTGGGAGATGTTTTCCGCGGACCACGTGCACTACGTGCCGCTGCGGTCGATGACCCCGCCGTCTGTCGCGAACCTCGTCGCGGCCGGGCGCTGCGTGGACGGCGACGCGGCCGCGCTGTCCAGCGTCCGGGTGATGGGGCCGTGTTCGGCCATGGGCGCGGCGGCCGCCCACGCGCTCGACCTGGCGGCGGCCTCGGGCCCGGACGGCAGCGTGCACGACATTGACCTCGAGCGGCTGCGTTCGCGGCTGGCAGCGAACCTGGGAGATGGCTGATGTTCCTCACCGACGCTGAGAAGGCGATGCGCGACGGCGCAGAGGGCCCCGCCGTCGCGGCCGCGATGGACCTGCTGCTCCGGTACGGCGCGGCGCTCGACGCCTCGCGGCTGTGCGACATCCGCAACGTCGCCGGGACGATGACCCAGCCGTCGCCGGTCAAGGCGCGGCTGGTGAAAGAGCACGGCTGGGACAAGGCGTTCGCGGTCATCAACCTGGACAGCGACGGCGACTTCGAGGTGCCGCCGATGGCGGTGCCGACGTGCCAGCTGCAGCACGGGTTCGGCGCCGACGCGCTCGGTATCGTGCCCTACCCGAAGGAGAACATCGAGCTCCAGGCCAGCGGCGAGGCCTTCTACGGCAGGCACGGGGTGAATATCCTCGCCACCTGCACGCCGTACCAGGTGGGCAACCTGCCGATGCGCGGCGAGCACTGCGCGTGGATGGAGTCCTCCGCGGTGATCTACGCCAACTCGGTGCTCGGCGCGCGGACCAACTGCGAGGGGATCGCCTCGACCGGCGCCGCGTCGCTCACCGGGAAGATCCCCTGCTGGGGGAACCACCTGGACGCGAACCGGCACGGGACGCATCTCGTCGACGTCCGGGTCCGGGTCGATAACTTCCAGGACTGGGGCATGCTCGGCTACTTCGCCGGCGGGGTCGCGGGCGAGGACCACCCGGTGATCACCGGTTCCATCGGGCAGCCGGACCTGACCGACCTCAAGCACTTCGGCGCCGCGGCGGCCACGTCAGGCGGGGTGGAGCTGTACCACATCCCAGGGATCACGCCGGAGATGCCCACAGTGGAGGCGGCGTTCGGCGGCGCGTCTTTGCCGTCGCCTGCGGTCTACGGGCCGGCCGAGCGGCGGGCGGTGTACGAGACCCTCAACGAGATCGGCACCTCCGCGGACGTGGACTTCGTGCTGCTCGGCTGCCCGCACGCCTCGGTCGACCAGATGCGGCGCGCCGCCGCCGCGCTCGACGGCAGGCGGCTGTCCCCGTCGACGGAGCTGTGGATCATGGCGCCGCGCGCGCTCAAGGACGTCGCGGACCGCAGCGGCTACACCGAGGTGATCCAGCGGGCCGGCGGCCGGGTGCTCGCCGACTCCTGCCCGGCGATGTCGCGGGCCGCCCCGGCTGGGACCCGGGTGTTCGCCACCGACTCGGCCAAGCAGGCGCACTACCTGCCCGCGATCCTCGGCATCGAGGCCTGGTTCGGCACGCTCGAGGAGTGCGTCGACGCCGCCGTTACCGGACGCTGGAACGGAGGATTGAGCTGATGCTATCTATCGGCTTGACATTCGCTAGTACGTTCGATTACCGTATGGGCAGCGACGGATGAGTGCCGTCATCCTGCATGGCAGAACTGTCGTCCCCGGGGTTGCCGAGGGCGAGGCACTGGTATCGCACGAGCCGATCTCCGGATGGGGCGGGATCGACCCGGCGCGCGGCGTGATCATCGAACGACGGCACGAGCTGTACGGGGTGTGCTTCACCGGGAAGATCCTCGTCTTCCCCAGCGCCAAGGGGTCCTCAGGCTGGGCCGGGTTCTTCCAGACGACACGGCTGACCGGCACCGCCCCGATCGGGATGGTCATCGGCCGCATCTCCGCCAAGTCCGCGCTCGGGGCGGTGGTCACCCGTGTCCCCGCGATCACCGACCTGGACGCCGACCCGTGCGAGGTCATCGACACCGGCGACTGGCTGCTTCTTGACAACTCGACAGTGGAGGTCACCAAGCGATGACGCTGCGGTCCAACTACGAGCCCGGCACCTCCCGGTGGGCGACCCGCCGGGCGATGTGGCTGGCGCTCGGGCTGTCCGACGAGGACATGGTCAAGCCCAAGATCGCGATCGTGAACTCCTCGTCCCAGCTCGCCATCTGCTTCAGCCACCTGGACGAGGTCGCCCGCCGCGCCAAGCGGGCGATCGAGCTGGCCGGCGGCGTCGGGTTCGAGGTGCGCACCGCGGCGCCGAGCGACTTCATCACCAGCGCCGGGCACCGCGGCGGGTACATCCTGTCCGCCCGCGACCTGATCCCGAACGACATCGAGGTCCAGGTGGAGGGCGCGCAGCTGGACGGGATGATCTGCCTGGCCTCGTGCGACAAGACCGCGCCGGGCCAGCTGATGGCCGCCGCCCGGCTGAACATCCCGACGATCATCGTCGCCTGCGGGTACCAGGCGAGCGGGAGCTACCGGGGCAGGCACTGCGACATCGAGGACGTGTTCCTCGCCGCGGGACACGTCGCGAACGGCAGGGTCAGCGTCGAAGAGCTCACCGAGATGAGCGAGAACGCGGTGCTCAGTCCCGGCGTGTGCGCGGGCTTCGGCACCGCGAACACGATGCACCTGGCGTGCGAGGCGCTCGGCATGGCGCTGCCTGGCTCCACCCCGGTGCGGGCGAACAGCGAACGGATGTGGCGGGCGGTCGACGAGGCCGGGGCGCGGATCGTCGAGCTGGTCCACGAGGACGTGAAGCCGCGCGACATCATGACCCCGGCGGCGTTCCGCAACGCGGTCACGACCATCTTGTCGGTCAGCGGCTCGATCAACTCGGTCAAGCACCTGCAGGCGGTGGCGGCCGAGGCCGAGGCGGACGCCGACGTGTACCGGCTGTTCGAGACGCTCGCCGACGGCGTGCCACTGCTGAGCGCTATCAGGCCCAACGGCGAGACGCCCATCGAGGAGTTCGAGGACGCGGGCGGCACCCGCGCGCTCATGAAGCAGCTGGCAGGGCTCCTCGACACCGGCGCCCGCACGGTCTCGGGGAAGACTCTCGCGGAGAACCTGGCCGGCGTCGCGGTCGCGGACGAGGAGGTGATCAGGCCGCCCGAGCAGGCGCTCGGCCGGCGGCCCACGATCGTGCTGATCCGCGGCAGCCTCTGCCCGGACGGCGGGATCGTCAAGCTGGCGGTCGCCGACGACCGGCGGCTCGAGTTCACCGGCCCGGCCCTCGTCTTCGAGTCGCCGCCTGAGGCGCTCGACGGGGTGCGCGCGGGAAAGGTCCGCCCCGGGCAGGTCGTGGTGCTGCGCGGCCAGGGCGTCACCGGCTCCCCTGGCATGGGCATGGCCTCGCAGCTCGTCTTCGCCCTGGACGGCGCGGACCTGACCGGCCGGGTGGCGGTGGTCACCGACGGCCAGCTTTCCGGCCTGGTCAACAAGGGCATCGTGGTGGGCGAGGTCTCGCCGGAGGCGGCTCGCGGCGGCCCGCTCGCCCTGGTCCGCGACGGCGACCTCATCCGGATCGACGTCTCGGCCCGCACCGCCGACCTGGACGTCCCCGCGGTCGAACTCCAGCGCCGCCGGGGCGCTCTGCGGGCGCCGCCCCGC
>Ga0207665_10003667_pt1 | contig 10257 bp, 7 predicted proteins | sample LARL112metaG_FD_184351 | JGI IMG/M metagenome (GOLD analysis project Ga0207665, IMG submission 184351) | Corn, switchgrass and miscanthus rhizosphere microbial communities from Kellogg Biological Station, Michigan, USA - LAR L11-2 metaG... | ecosystem: Host-associated > Plants > Roots >...
CCGGATCGCGCGGCTCAGGCAAGGCGCCGGTCAGGCGCAGCGCGCGCCGCGCCGCGGCTAGGCCGATGCCGTCGATGGCGCCGGGCCCCGTGCGGCGCCATGCGGATAGCTGAGCACGCAGTCCGGCGACGCGCGACGCCGCCTCCGCCAGCCGCGACTCGGGCAGCTCTCCGGCGCCGACGGCGTGCACGATGGCGGCGCGGACCGCCAGGTAGCCGTCTTCCGGCACGTCGCGGCCGAGGCAGAGCAGGTCGTTGCCCGCCGCCACGGCGCGCACCGCCGCGCCGGGGATGCCGAACAGGTCCGATACCGCCCGCATCTCCAGCGCGTCGGTGACCACGACCCCGTCGAAGCCGAGCGAGGACCGCAGCAGCGCGACGGCCGCGGCGGACAACGATGCGGGCAGTGAGCCGGTGAGCCCGGCGACCCGCAGGTGGCCGGGCATGACCGCGAGCACGCCCGCCGCCACGGCCGCGCGGAACGGCGGCAGGTCGCGGCCGGTGACCACGGCCAGCCCGTCCGGCACGACGGCGACCTCGGCGTGCGAGTCGAGCAGCGTGGCGCCGTGCCCGGGGAAGTGCTTGGCGCACGCCGCGATCCCCGCGGACTGCAGCCCGCGCACCGCCGCGGCCCCGTGCCGCGCCACCAGCTCGGGAGAAGCACCGAAAGACCTGGTGCCGACCACCGGGTTTTCCGGCGCGGCCAGCACGTCCAGGCACGGCGCCAGGTCCAGGTTGATGCCGAGCGCCGCGAGGTCGGCGCCGATCGCGGCGTGCACCCGCTGGGTCAGCGCCACGTCGTCCACCGCGCCGAGCGCGGCGTTGCCCGGGTACGGGCTTCCGGTGTGGTACCAGACCCGGGTGACGTCGCCGCCCTCCTCGTCGGCCGCGACCAGCAGGTCCGGCGAGGCCCCGCGCAGCGTCCTGGTCAGCGCCGTCAGAGCGTCGGGCCCGGCCGCCATGTTGGGCGCGAAGAGCGTCACCCCGGCCAGCCCGCGCCACAGCGCGTCGAGCACCCACCGCGGGGCGACCGCACCAGAGAAGGGCGGGATGAGAATGGCGTCGGCGAGCCGCTCAAGCGCGGTGTCCCCTGCGCTCAACCCTTCACCGCCCCGGCGAGCAGCCCCGCGCGCAGCCGCCGCTGCACGATGAGGAAGAAGATCATGACGGGCAGCGTGAACAGCACGGACGCGGCCATGATGGCGCCCCAGTCGACGCTGCCCTTGCTGAAGAAGTACGTCACGTAGATCGGCAGCGTGAACTTGGCCGTGTCGGTGCCGAGGAACGTGAGGGCGAACACGAACTCGTTCCAGGCGAAAATGAACGCGAACACGCTGGTCGTCACCAGGCCGGGTGCGACGAGCGGCAGCAGCACGCGGAAAAACACCCGGAAAGGCCCGGCGCCGTCGATGGCGGCGGCCTCCTCGAGTTCCCGCGGCACCGCGGCGACGAAGTTGCGCAGCATCCAGATCGTGACCGGCAGCGAGAACGCGATGTAGAGCAGTGTGAGGCCGACCAGGCTGTCCAGCAGGTTGGCCGCGCGGAAGTCAAGGAACAGCGCGATGACCAGCGCCTGCTGCGGCAGCATCTGCACGATCAGCAGCAGGATCAGGTACGTGGTGCGGAACCGGAACCGGAACCTGGCCACGGCGACCGCCGCGAGCAGCGCCATCGCCGAGGAGACCACGACCGACGAGAGCGTGACGACCAGGCTGTTGCGCAGGAACGTCCAGTACGGCATGCCGATCACGGAGCCGTTGATCACGTTGGCGAAGTTCGACCACGTCGGGTGCGCGGGCAGCGGGTGCGGGGTGAGCGAGTAGATCTCGGTGGCCGGCTTGAACGCGGTGGAGATCATCCAGAAGATCGGGAACAGCGTCACCAGCGCGACGACGAGAGCGACGCCGTTGCGGGTGATCGCGCGGAGCCGCTTCGTGCGCTTCATGCCACCGCCCCCTGCTTGATGTTGGCCCGGACGTAGCCGACCGTGATGATGAGCAGGACCACCGTGAGGACCATGCCGAGCGCGGAGGCCACGCCGTAGGCGGGCGGCATGGTGAACGCCTTGTCGTAGGCGAGGATGCCGAGGTTGAACTCGTCGCGGTTACCCAGCTCGCCGGTCACGATGTAGGCCTGCGTGAAGATGCCGAAGTCCCAGATGACCGACAGCAGCAGCAGCACGAGGAAGATCGGCTTGAGCAGCGGGTAGGTCACCTTCCAGAAGACCCGCCACGGCCCGGCGCCGTCCACCCGCGCGGCCTCGTGCAGCTCCGCGGGGATCGTCTTCAGCCCGGCCAGCACGGAGACCGCGACGAACGGGAACGCCTGCCACAGCACGACCAGCGTGATCACCGTGTAGGCGGGCAGCGGGGCGTTGGTCCAGCTGAACTGCGACCAGTGCGCGCCGCCGCCGAGCCAGGACGGCAGCTTCTGGAGCAGGTAGTCGGCGAGACCGCCGTCCGGGTCGAACAGCCAGACGAAGATGACCGACGCCGACACCGCTGGCATCGCCCAGGCGAGCAGGGCGGCGGTGGAGACGAAGGCGGCCATCTTCCGGCCGAGCCGGTTCAGCAGCAGCCCGACGAGGGTGCCCACGACCAGCGTCAGCGGCACCACGACGACCGCGAACAGCACGCTGATCCGCAGCGCCGACCAGAACTCGGGATCGGCGAGCACCAGCCGGTAGTTCCCGATGCCGACCCAGGACGTGGGCGCCGCGCCGGTCACCTGCGGCAGCCCGTAGTCCTGGAAGGAGTAGGCCGCCAGCTGGATGGCCGGCCAGGCCAGCAGCAGGCCGATCGCCGCCGCGGAGGGGAGTATCAGCAGGTAGGGCACGAGCCGCCGCCGCGTCCGCCCCGGCCCCAAGACCCGCCGAACGGACGGCGGCGGAGACCACCGTCCGTTCGGACGAATCGCAACAGGAGTGGAGGAGGCGCCGGCTCTTTTCACGGAGCTCAGCATCCCGGAACCGTCAGCTTGCTTCCTGCCCCGTGTTCAGGACGTTCTGCAGCTGGGTGTTGGCCTGCGCCACCGTGGACTGGAAGTTCGCGCCGCGCATGATCTCCTTCATCATGGTCGGGATGATCGCGTCGGTCGCGTCCGCGGTCGACCAGTTCTTCGCGTTGAGCGGGGAGATCTGGGTGACGGTGGCCGCCTTGGCGAAACCGGACATGAGCTGGCTGCTCGAGTAGGCGCCGCCGGTCAGCTTGGACGTGAACGGCGGGAAGAAGCCCTGCAGGTTCGCGAAGCTGGTGGCGTTGGTCTCGCTGTCCATCAGCTGGAGCAGGTCCCAGGCCGCGGTCTTGTTCTTGCTGCCCGACCAGATGGCCAGGTCAGAGCCGCCGGCGAAGGCCGGCGCCGGGGACGCGCCGCTTTCCGACGGGATCGGGAAGGACGCCCAGTTGGCCTTGTCCGTCGCGTTCGCGGGGAACTCCGACGAGGCCCACGGGCCGTCGATGTACATGTCGAGCTTGCCGAGCGCGAAGTCCTCGTTGGACCCGCCTGAGGTCGCCCCGGGGTTGCCCAGCTCGGTCTGGCCGACGTACTTCGACGGCGAGACCTTGTCGGTGAGCAGCAGGTCGGCGTAGGCCTTGATGCCCGCCTCGCTGGCCGCCGAGGTCAGGCCCCCGGTCCACTTGCCGTTGGTCTCCGTCGCCACCTGGCCGCCAGCGCCCCAGATGAAGCTGACGATCGCGTTGGTGTAGTTGGAGGGGGCGCCGATGCCGTAGGTGCCGGGGTACTTCTGCATCAGCTTCTGCGCGTCGGAGACGAGTTCGGCCCACGTGGTCGGGGTGGACGTGATGCCGGCGGCCGCGAACTGGTCCTTGCGGTACCAGATGCCGCGCACGCCGCCGAACCACGGCACGCCGTACACGCTGCCGTTCTGGGTGTCGTTGGCGAGCATGCCGGAGACCAGGTCCGACTTGGTGGACCAGTCCGACACGTTGCTGGAGATGTTGGCGAGGGCGCCGAGCGAGGCCTCGGTCGGGGTGTCGGTGTTGCCGAGCTCGGTGATGTCCGGCGCGTTCTTGCCGCTCGTCAGGGCGTTGGTCCAGTCCGTGGTCCTGTTGGCCCAGGGCACCCAGACCACGTTGACCTTGGTGTTCTTGTACTGCGGGTAGTCCTTGTGGAATTCGGCGACGACGCCGTTCATCCAGGTCACCTGGGACGCGGCGGACGGGCCCATACGCCACACTGTGAGCTCGCTGGGAGCTGCTGAGCTGGAAGACGAGCTGCCGCTGCCCGAGCTCGATCCTGAACTGCAGCCTGCGATCGCGAGCGCGGCTGCCGCACAGGCCGCGACGGCGGTTATCTTGTGTCGCACTGCTGGTGTCCTCCTTGCACGGCTTCAGTTGGTCTGTACCGGAGAAACTAATAGGAAACTTTCCTATAAGCTAGAGGCCGGCCCGGGCTGTTGCCGGATTGAGACACTAGGCCGGCCCGGGCTGTTGCCGGATTGAGAGACTCGTAGCGCGCAACGATACGTGGGAGGGGTGCGTGGTCATGGCAAGTCAGACCGAGTCGTCCGGGGAGCCCGCCTCGAACCGGGCGGCCGGGCGGGCGCCGACCCGGCCTGGCACGCCCAGCCTGCTGCGGGAACTCAACGACCGCGCGGCTTTGGCGCTGCTGCTCGACGGCAAGTCGCTGACCCGCGCGCAGCTGTCGGAACTGACCGGTGTGTCCAAGGTCACGGTCGCCCAGATGCTCGCCAGGCTGGAGGAACGCGGGCTGGTGACCCCGGTCGGCTCTAACAGCGGCGGCCGCGGGCCGAACGCCGCCCTGTACTCCGTGGTGCCGTCCAGCGCGTACGTCGCGGCGCTCTACGTCGAGCAGGGCCTGGTCAGCACCGCGGTCGCCGACGTCACCGGGCGGGTGATCGCGGAGGTCCGCGAGGACCCCACCAGCGGCGCGGGCGACCCCGTGGAGCTGATCCGCTCGGCGGTCGACCGGGCCTGCCAGCGGGCCGGGGTGTCCGTCAGCATGCTGAGCGCGTTCGTGATCGGCAGCCCCGGCGTCGTCGACCCGGTGACCGGCGACCCGCGGCTGGCCATCAACCTGCCCGCGTGGCACGAGGGCGTGCTCGGCGGGCTGCGCGGCGCGCTGCACAAGAACGTGCTGATCGAGAACGACGTGAACCTCGCCGCCATGGCCGAGCACGCGGTCGGCGCCGCGGCGGGCACCAGCGACTTCGTGCTGCTCTGGCTGGACGTCGGCGTCGGCCTGGCGACCGTGCTCGGCGGCCGGCTGCACCGCGGCGTGACCGGCGCGGCCGGCGAGATCGGCTGGCTGGCGGTGCCCGGCGCGCCGGTTACCTCCGACGTCAGGCACCCGGCGGGCGGCGGCATGCAGTGGCTGGCCGGCGCGGACGCGGTCCGCGAGCTGGCCGCGGAGCACGGCTTCGCCGCCGCCGGGGTCAGCGCGGGTGACGCGGTGCGCGCCGCCGTCACTGCGGCGGCCGGGGCCCTGGACCGGGACGGCGCGGCGCGGTCGGACCGGGCGCACGAGTTCCTCGGCGAGCTCGCCCGCCGGGTGGCCCTCGGCGCGGTCGCGGTGTGCACGGTCATCGACCCCGGCCTGGTGGTGCTCGGCGGCGAGGTCGGGCTGGCCGGCGGCCCGGCGCTCGCCAGCCGGGTGGCGGCGGCGGTCGCCGCGATCTGCCCGGTGCGCCCGCGCGTGGTTCCCACCGCGGTCGCCAGCGAACCGGTGCTGCGCGGCGCCCTGCTGACGGCGGTCAACCAGGCCCGCGCGGACCTGCTGGCTTCCGTCGGCGGGTGAAATTCAAAATCGTCATCCGTAACGGTCTCGTGGCGACTCCCCGCCATTAACCCAGCCCATCAGGACAAAGCCAAAACAGCCCGCATCCTCGGCAAATAGTTAATTTCCTGCAAAGACCCGCATTTCGGGCCAGGCAATTACCCGCCGCCGTCGCGCCGCCTTGTAGCCTTTATCGTTTGTACGAGACCGGTGCCGATCACCAGGGTGTGACATGTCTGCGATCACGGCCGACGCGCAGCAGGGCAGTGCCGCGGGCGAGCGCGGGCCGCTGCGAGGCCGCTGGGTCTGGCCCGCCGGCTACCTGGCGGCGGCCGTGCTGCTCTTCCTCTGCTACCTGCGGCTGTCGGGCACCCAGCCGGTCACCTCGGACCCCGCCACGATCGCCCTGCAGGCCTGGGACATGCTGCATGGCAACTGGCTGCTCACGGGCTGGTCGCTCGCGGACGTGACGTTCTACACAACCGAGCTTCCCGAGTACATGCTGGTGGAGATCTTCCGCGGCCTCGGGCCTGCCGACGTGCACATCGCCGCGGCGCTGACCTACACGCTGCTCGTGGTGCTGGCCAGCCTGCTGGCCAAGGGCCGGGCGACCGGCACCGAGGGCCTGGTCCGGGTGGCGATCGCAGCCGGGATCATGATCGCGCCGCAGGTCGGGCACGGCGTCTTCGTCCTGCTGAACGGCCCGGACCACACCGGCACCGGCGTCCCCGTGCTGCTGATCTGGCTGGTGCTCGACCGGGCGCCGCGCCGCCCCTGGGTGCCGGTGCTGATCGGCCTGATGCTGACCTGGACGCTGGTCGGCGACCAGGTGGCGCTGATGACCGCGGTCGTGCCGATCGCGCTGGTCACGCTGGTGCGCGCCTATCGTCAGATCATCGTCCGCCGCGAGCCGGCCATGGATAGCTGGTACGAGCTGTCGCTCGCCGCCGCGGCCGTGATATCCGTCGGGCTGTCCAGCCTGATTGTGTCGCTGATCAGGCACCTCGGCGGGTACACCATGCAGCCGGGGCCGTCGGTGTTCTCGACGGTCGACTCGATGTCGACGCACTTCTGGTGGACCGTGCAGGGCGTGCTGGCGCTGTTCGGCGCGGATTTCTTCGGGCTGAAGCTGGGCCACAGCACCGCCCTCGTGTTCCTGCACCTGGCCGGCCTGGCCCTGGCGGTGACGGCGGTGGCCCTCGGCGTCCGCCGGTTCCTCAAGGACGACGACATGATCACCGGCGGGCTGACCGCCGCGATTCTGATCAACCTCGCGCTGTACATGTTCAGCCAGGTGCCGGTAAGCATCTGGTCGGCGCGCGAGATCGCCTTCATCCTGCCGGCCGGCGCGGTGCTGGCGGGCCGGACGCTGGCCGGCCCGGCGATCAGGGCCAGGCTGCTGCCGCTGCTCGGCGTCATCGGGCTGGGCTACCTGGTTGCTCTCGGCTACGGCGTGACCAGGCAGCAGCATCCCGCCGAAGGCCAGGATCTGGCCGACTGGCTGGCCGCGCATCACCTGAGCTACGGGCTGAGCGGCTACGGGTTCGGCCCGACCACCACGCTGGCCAGCGGCGGGCAGGTGCAGCTGCGCCAGGCGACGTGGCTGCCCGACCGGATAGCCCCGGGCCCCGAGGAACAGTATTCCGGCTGGTACGACCCGCGCCAGCACGACGCGAACTTCGTGGTCGCGCCCGTCACGCCGAAATCGCCTGACCCGTTCACGCAGGCCCAGGTCACCCGGATCTTCGGCCAGCCCACGCACGTCTACCACGTGGGCACGCAGTTCATCGTCATGACCTACGGCTATAACCTGCTGACCCGCCCCTAAGAGACGCTGTGCAGTAGCCTCACCGTTTATGGGTAACAGCGTGCGGTACGTGGTGTTCTACGACAGCGGCGACCTCTCGCTGGCGGCGGAGAACTTCCCGGCACACCGGGCCTGGTACGGGGAGTTCATGGCCAGGGGCGTGCTGCTGTCGCTCGGCCCGTTCACCGACCGGGCCGGCTCCATGGCCATCTTCACCACCCTCGAGGCCGCCGAGGAGTTCGTCGCGGGCGACCCGTTCGTCCGCGCCGGCGTGGTGAGCGGCTACCACGTCCGCGAATGGCACGAGGCTGCCCCCGACTAGGTCGGGGGCAGCCTCGTGCGTACCGCTCAGGCCAGGATCTTGGCCTTCTGGCTTTCGAATTCCTCGTTGGTGATGACGCCCCGGTCGCGCAGGTCAGCGAGCTTGGTCAGCTGGTCCGCCGTACTTTGCGAACCCGCGGCATCCTGGACGTATTCGCGGAATTGCTGATCGTCTTGCTGCGCCTGCCTCTGCATCCGCTGCTGCATCGAGCCGCCGCGGACGATCAGGTACACCAGGACACCGATCAGCGGGATGAGCAGCACGAACAGGAACCACAGTGCCTTGCCCCAGCCGGACAGGTCGTGGCTGCGGAAGATGTCGATGAACACCGTGATCAAAACCCAGAACCAGAGCACCCACAGGAAGATCTCGATGATCGTCCAGAATGCGCCTAGCAGCGGATAAGAATACGAACTCGAAGCGAGCACCATGGCCTCTCCCTGACCTCGCAGTGCACCGGCAACCATCCCGGGCCACACGGAACCCGGTAGTAAGCACTGACATCATGATCGTAATCGGATCTGCGGTAAGAGTCACGCCTGGACACGGCGCGGCATAGTACTGGACTTCCGCTGCCGCACCGGTTTCCGGCCCTGACGGTCAGCCGCGCAGGCGCAGCCCCCGGGGAGTGGGGCGGAAGCCCGCCGACGCCAGGGCCGTCGCCAGCGGCGAGTCGTGCACGGTTTCGCCGTCGGCCTTCTCGACGGTGATCCGGCCGAGCGCGCCGTCCCTGACGGCGGCGGCCAGCGCCGCGGCGCACGGCTCGAGCACCGCCTGGTCGTCGCTCCAGGACAGCAGGGTCTTGCCGCCGCGCTCGACGTACAGCACCAGCTCGCCGCCGCTCAGCACCACGACCGCGCCTGCCTTGCGGCCCGGCCGGTGCGAGGTCGCGGTCTCGCCGGGGCGAGCGGGCCACGGCAGGGCCGCCCCGTACGGCTGAGCGGGATCGGCCGCGGCGAGGACCACCGTGCGTTCCGCAGGATCGGGAGCGGCATCAGGCGCCCACGGGTCAGCGGGGCGGGGGTCCCCGGCCAGCGCCCGCATCCGGTCCACCGCGCCGGGCAGCGCGAACTGAGCCGCGCCGAGGCCCGCCACGAAGTAGCCGCGGCGGCACTGGCCGGTCTCCTCCATCGCGCGCAGCACCGGGTACACCGCGCCGAACCCGCCGGGCACCCGCTCCGCGGCCACCGCCCCCCTGGTCAGCACGCCGTGCCGTTCCAGCAGGGTGAGCGCCTGCGCGTGCGCGCGCATCGTCGCGGCGGCGCCGTCGGCGTCACCTGCCCGGTCCGGCAGCAGCGACCACCGCCCGGTCACGGTCGGCGGGCCGGTACGCGACGGCATCGCCGCGCGGCGCGTGCCGCCGCCCCCGCCGCCGTAGCGCCGCGGCGCGGGCCGCGGGTTGAACACGCCGCCCGTGGGCGGGGTGCGCGGCGGGATCACCAGCCGTGACGGCACCGCGGAGCGGCGCGGGGCGGCAGGACGGCGGGCGGCTCCGCCGCCGCTGGTCACCACCCGCAGCGGGGCGAGGGTGTCGTTGGTCAGCATCCCGGCCCACACGAGGTCCCAGATGGCGGTGACGAGGTCGGCGTCCAGCGGCGGGTGGCCGTCAAGGACCGCCGTCACCCGGTCGCTGACCATCCGGAAGAACAGCGCGCCGCCTCCGGCCAGGGCCGTCAGCACCGCGCCGTGCAGCGGCGTCATCGTCGGCTCGCCGGGCTCGGGCAGCAGCAGCGGCGCGCTCTCCGCGGGCGCGAGCACCAGCCAGCCGTCCCCGCTGCCCACGGTCCCCGCGCCCGCCCAGACCACCTCGCCCGCCGCGGTGAGCTCGTCGAGCATCGCGGGGGAGTAGCCGGGCACCCGGCTCGGCAGGATCAGCGTCTCCAGCGCCGAGGCGGGCACCGGCGCGCCGGCGAGCCGCTCGACCGCCTCAAGGACCACGCCGGCGTCCGCGCGCCGCCGGGCCGGCGGCGCGCCGGCCGGCTGGATCCCGTGCCACGCCGGCAGGAACCGGCCGAGGACGGCGGGCTCCACCGGCTCCGCTTCCTTCCGCAGCCGCGCCAGGCACCGCCGCCGCAGCAGCCGAAGGACTTCGCTGTCGCACCATTCGGTGCCCCGGCGGCCCGCCAGGAACTCACCCTCGGCCATCCGGCCCTCGGCCGCCAGCCGGCGCAGCGCCGTCGCGACCACGGCGACGCCGAGCCCGTACCGCGTCGCGACCGCGCTCGCCGGGAACGGCCCGTGCGTCCGCGCGTACCGCGCGACGAGGTCGCCGAGCGGGTCGGCCACTGGCTCGGTGAACGCCTCGGGGATGCCGACAGGCAGTGCCACGCCCAGCGCGTCGCGCAGCCGCCCCGCGTCCTCGATCGCGGCCCACA
>Ga0207665_10003668_pt1 | contig 10256 bp, 8 predicted proteins | sample LARL112metaG_FD_184351 | JGI IMG/M metagenome (GOLD analysis project Ga0207665, IMG submission 184351) | Corn, switchgrass and miscanthus rhizosphere microbial communities from Kellogg Biological Station, Michigan, USA - LAR L11-2 metaG... | ecosystem: Host-associated > Plants > Roots >...
AGCGCGCCGAGCACCGCATTGACGTCGTGCACGTCCGCGACGTGCACGGACACCTCACCCGGGATCGGCCGGCCGCTCGCGTTATGGCCGCGGTTCAGGATATGGACGTCCGCTCCCTCACGCACCGACCGGGCCACGCAGGAAGCGCTGATCGTGCCGGTCCCGCCGATGTAGAGAACCTTGGTCACGGCACGTCCTCCGTTCTCTGAAAGTTTCAGCAAATCGCATAGAGGCTTACCAGAAACAACGCTAGAGGCCCGGTAGGACGAGCGTCAAGGAGCAGCATCATCAGAGTCGCTTCTTACTGCATCAACGCGAGGATGAGACGACGGTTTCCGTAGTCGGCACAGGTTGCCCACCTTGACTTCCTGGCCGACGTGAGGTCGGATATGATTCTCATCAATTACTAAAGTTTCGAAAAATTTCAGACGGCCGCCTCACGGCACACCGGGTCACGGGCCGAGCAGGAGCGGCACGATCGCCGGCCTCCGGCGCGGAAGGAGCGGGTTGTGGCTGCCAGGAACGGTTTCTTGCGTACCGAGGGCAATCGCTTCGTCGACGGGGACGGCGTACCGGTCAGGCTGCGGGGGGTGGGGCTCGGCGGCTGGATGAACATGGAGAACTTCATCACCGGCTACGCGGCGAACGAGTCGCTGATGCGCAGCACCGTCCGCGAAGTTCTGGGCCGGGACCGGTACGAGCTGTTCTTCGACCGCCTGCTCACGGCGTTCTTCGGCGAGGACGACGCGGAGCTGCTGGCCGGGCTGGGCATGAACTGCGTCCGCATTCCGGTCAACTACCGGCATTTCGAGGACGACGCCCGTCCGTTCGAGTTCATCGGTGACGGCTTCCGCCAGCTGGACCGCGTGATCGACGCGTGCGCCCGGCACGGGCTGATGACCATCATCGACCTGCACGCACTGCCGGGGGCGCAGAACCATCACTGGCACTCGGACAATTACACCCACCGGCCGATGTTCTGGGATCACCCGCACTTCCAGGACCGCGCGGTGGCGTTGTGGGAGGTCATCGCCGACCACTACAAAGGCGATGCCCGGGTAGCCGGGTACAACCCGATAAACGAGCCCGCCGACGAGTCGAGGACCGCGGTCCGCACGGTGTACCGGCGGCTGGTGGATGCCATCCGGTCCGTGGATCCCGGCCACATCCTCTTCCTGGACGGGAACACCTACTCGACCGAGTTCGACGTCTTCGACGGCGAGCTGGACAATGTCGTCTACGCCTGTCACGACTACGCCGCGCCGGGATTCGTCCGCGGCGGCGACTACCCCGGCATCACTAATGGCCTGTACGTAGACAAGGCGGCGCTGGCCGAGAAGTTCCGGCAGCGGACCGAGTACAGCCGCAAGACCAATACGCCGGTCTGGGTCGGCGAGTGGGGGCCGGTGTACACCGGCGATGAGCGGCGCGACGCGATGCGGTACCAGATCCTCGCCGACCAGCTCGACATCTACGCCGGGGACCAGGCCAGCTGGTCGATCTGGACGTACAAGGACGTCGGCACCCACGGGATCGCGGTGGTGAAGCCGGATTCGGCGTACCGGCAGCGGTTCGACGCGTTCGTCGCGAAGAAGAACCGCCTCGGTGCCGACCGCTGGGGCAGCGCGGGCGGCGACATCCAGGCGGTCGCCGAGCCGTTCCAGGCCAAGCTGGAGCAGGAGTACCCGGACTTCTCCCCCTACCCGTGGGGGCGCCGGGACTGGGCGGACACGCTGCTGCTGAACATCACGGTGGCGCAGCCGCTGGCCTACGAGTACGCCGAGCTGTTCCGCGGCCTCGGCGACGACGACGTGATCGCGCTCGCCGACTCCTTCGCCCTGGCCAACTGCGACCGGCGGGTGCCGCTGGCCGACCGGCTGCGCGCGGACCTGGCCGGCGGCCAGCCGTAGGCGGCGCGAGCCTCCCCCGGCGTTACCGCACGGCGTTACAGCACGGCGTTACAGCACGGCGAGAGGCGCGACCACGGCGGCGGTCGCGCCTTGCCGCCGGGGCACCCCGAGGATGAACAGGAACGGGGCCGAGGCGGTGCTGCCGGCCAGCTCGGACGTGCGGATGTTCTCCAGGATGTAGATGCCGGCCTGGGTGAGCAGCCGCTGGTGGGCCGGGAAGAACTGGCCGGGCACCGGACTGGGATAGACGTCGCAGCCCCAGTTGTCCACGGCCGCCAGCGACACCCGGTGCCGCGCCAGCCAGTCCGCGGCGTCCGCGTCCAGTCCCGGCTCGGCCACCGCGTAGCGCTCGGGCTCGTCCTCCCACAGCTCGCTCCAGCCCGTGTGGACAAGCACCGCGTCCCCGGGCCGCACCTCGAGGCCCTGACGGCGGGCGGCCTGCTCGAGGTCGCCGGGGATGGCCGGCGCGTAGCTTCCGGCGAGGACGATGGCCGCCCGGGCATGGCCCTGGAGCGCCTCAGGCACCGAGTCCGGCGGCCAGGCCGGCCATGAGCCGACGGCGCGCCACGAGGTAGAGGACGAACAGCGGGACCGCCGACAGGGCCACCGCCGCCATAATCTCGGGGACGTTCTGCAGGTGGTTGCCCTCGAAGTTGAACACCGACAGCGGCAGCGTCGCCTGGCTCGGGCTCTGCGTCAGGATCAGCGGGAACACGAAGTTGTTCCACGAGCTGACCAGGTCGAACACTGCCACCGTGGCGATCGCCGGCCAGCTCAGCGGCAACACCAGCCTGATGAGCACGCGCAGCGGTCCCGCTCCGTCGACCCGCATCGCGTCGATCAGCGAGCGCGGCACGTCCCGCAGGAAGTTCACCAGGACCAGGATGGTGATCGGGAGGCTGAACGCCGCCATCGGCAGGATCAGGCCGAGCAGCGAGTCGTAGAGGCCGATGCGCAGGATGGCCAGGTAGAGCGGGATCATCAGGGCCTGGATCGGCACCGCGAACCCCACCATGAAGCAGCGGAACACCATCCCTGTCCAGCGGCTGCCGTGCACGACGATCGCGTAGGCGGCCAGCAGGCTCACGGTCACCGAGAGAATCGTCGTGCTGCCGGCCACGATGACGCTGTTGAAGAAGTACGAGACGATCCCGCTGCTGAACACGGCCTCGTAGTTCGCGGCCGTGACTCCCTTGCTGGGAAACCACGGATTCGCCGACAGGTACACGCTGGTGGGTTCGATGCTGGCCACGATCATGTAGTAGATCGGTGCCCCGACCACCACCAGCCAGACCAGCGCGAGCAGCCAGGTGGTGCCCTTCCGGAACACCCGGCCCGCCGCACCCCTCGCCTCCGCCCGCCGCGGGCCCGTAGCAAGGGCCGCCGGAACTCGCGTTGCCTGCCCGGCGCTGCGGGATCGTTCTTGCTGCAGCTGACTCACGCGCCCTCCGATTGACTCCGCATCTTGCCGAATCCCGTCACCCCGATGAGGAGCATCGACACGATCACGGCGAGTACGCCAAGGACGAGAGCAAGCGCGCTCGCGTAGCCGAAGTTGAGCGACTCGAAGCCCTCGAGATATTGCGCCAGGGCCAGGACCCTCGTGCTTTGCCCGGGCCCTCCGCCGGTGAGCGTGTAGATCAGGTCGAAGACGGTCAGCGACCCGACCAGGTTGAGCGTCGAGGACGTCACGATCGTGTGCCGCAGCATCGGCAGCGTGATCCGGAAGAACCGGCGGTACGGGCCGATCCCGTCGATGGCGGCGGCCTCGTAGATGCTCCTCGGTATCTGCCGCGCACCCGCCTCGAAAAGGAGGCTGTGGAAGGGGATGAACTCCCACGCCACCAGCACGATCACCGTGCCCATCACGAGATCAGGGTCACTGAGCCACTGGTGGTCGAGGAAGAATAGGCCGAAGTGGGTGCTCGCGTACGTGACGCCCCCGTTGACCGGCGACAGCAGCAGGTTCCACAAGATGCCGAGCGACGCCGCCGAGATCAGCATGGGCAGGAAGTAGATGGCGGTGAGCACGGCGCGATGGCGCTGCCGCCCGGCCGCGAATATCCCGAGCGCCATCGCGATCGGGACCTGGACCAACCACGAGGCGATGACCAGGACCCCGGTGCGCTCGAGGGCGGCGAGGGCCGACGGGTCGTGGATGAACTGACGCCAGTTCGCCAGCCCGCTGAACTGGATCGCCGAGGACCCGTCCCACGAGCAGAAGCTCAACAGGACGGCCAGGACGATAGGCAGCACCACGAACCCAGCGAACAAGGCGACAGGGGGCAGGAGGAACCACGCCGGCCACCAGACCCGGACCCGGCGCGGGCTCCTGCCTACTGCCACTGCCATCTGAGGCACCTATTTCTGGTTCTGAGCCATGACCGAGTTCATCGCGCTGACGAACTGCTGCGGGCTCATCGTCTGGTCGAACAGCTCACCGATGTTGGTCAGCATCGGCGTGATCACCGCGCTCGGCAGGTCCTGGTCCCAGTAGGGCTGGAAGGACGGCGCCGAGGTCCCGATGTCGTAGAGCTTCTTCAGCAGCGTCCCGTCCGGCACCTGCCCGGAGGACAGCTTCTGCGCCGCGCTCGGCGTGATCGGGCTGTAGCCGCGGTCGGCCAGGAACTGCAGGTTGTAGGCGTCCGAGGTCGTCTCGAACTTCAGCCAGGCCAGGGCTTCCTTCTTGGCCGAGGCCGACAGGTGCGAGGAGACCCCGAAGTACTCGGCGGCCTGCCCGACCAGCTGGCTCGGGTCGCCGGTGCCGCCGGGTACCGACGGGAAGTTGAACGGCACGTAGTCGGCCGAGCCCGCGAACGTCGGGTTGTAGACGCGCATGTTGGCCGAGTCGTAGTACAGCTGCGCCTGGAACGCGGCCTGGCCGGAGGACAGGAGCTGGTCGGCCTGGCCGCCGTCGAAGGTCACGGTGTTGAAGCCCTTCGCGAACGCCCCGGACTTGGCGAGCTGTGCCACCGTGTTCGCGGCCTTCACCACGGCCGGGTCGCTCCAGGCATCGGTCTTCAGCGCGGCGATCTTGTCGAACGGCGCCGTGCCGCCGTAGCGCAAGGTCAGGTACTGCAGCCAGATCATTTCCGGCCACAGGTCCTTGCCCGCGAGCGCGATCGGCGCCTTGCCGGCCTTCTGGACGGCCGTGATGTCCTGCTGGAACGCATCCCAGGTCGACGGGGCCGACGTCGCCCCGGCGGCGTCGAGCACCGCCTTGTTCTCCCACATCAGCTCGTAGTCGGGACCGGACTCGGGGATCCCGTAGATCTTGCTGCCGAACGTGGCCAGGCCGAAGACGTTCTTGGCGGCGTACTGTGCCTTCCAGGCCGGGTCGCTGCTGAGGGCCGAGGTCAGGTCGGCGACATCACCCGCCTTAACGTACTGCTGGAAGAGCTGGCCGCCGTAGGTGAGGAAGATGGCCGGCGGCTTGTGGCCGGCCATCGCCACCGCGATCTTCTGCTTGTACGGCTCGCCGCCGATCCAGTCGATGCTGACGTGACCGCCGCCCGGATACGTCTTGTTGAACTTGTTGATGAGGTTCACGACCACCTGCTGCGCCGACGACGGCTGGGTGATCGTCCAGATCGTGATGGCGTCGCCGCCCGATCCGGACGAACCGCCGCCGCAGGCGGCCAGGCTGGTCGCGGCGACCAGGGCGGCCGCGGCAGCCGCGAGCACTTGCCTGGAGACGAATCTTCCGGAGCCGGATCTTCTGTGCATGATCTTTCCTTACTTCGAAGTCTGAATCAGGCGAATTCGCGGCTCAGGGCGCCGTCGATGCTTGCCAGACGGAACAACTCGCGCACGCGCGCAGGCCACGCGTCGTAGACCTCACGCTGGAGCGTGACGGCGTTGAACCGGTACCAGGAGCGTCCGTAGGCCAGCGATAGCATCGGCCTGGCCGCCGAGGACCGGTTCGGGGTTCCGCGATGCCACATCCGCGGATCGCGGACGAGGAACGAGCCGGCCGGCATGAGAACCCGCTGTCCGGGCAGGCCGGACGCGAAGTCCTGCACGCCGGTGTCACGGAACTCGGATGCGAGGATGGAGACGGGACGCCCGGTTTCGGTGGTGACCTTCATCTGGCCGTTGCCGACCCGCAGTTCGTCCCGCTTCTGTTCCAGCAGCGGGAAGTCGCTGAGCAGGTGGGTGCGCGGCCAGACCTCGAGCGGTCCGTTGTCGTCGCGGAAGTCGACGAGGGGGACGTTCAGCTCGTACATGTACGGCGGCACGGTGACCGGGACGCCGGGGAAAAGGTCCTTACCGTCGCGGTGGACGGGCTGGTACTCCGAGCCCGGCATCGGGGTATCCGAGGCGAAGTAGCTGCAGACGAGCTCCGGGCCCAGCAGCCTTTCGAGGAGGTCGATGACCATGGGGTTGCCCATCAGGTCCGGATCGGCGAACGTGCCCTCGATCGGGAGCGGCACCCCGCCCTGGCGCTGCTTGCCCCGGTTGTCGCCGATCTCGGCGACGTAGCGCTCGAAGATTTCCATGAACGCGCTGTGCAGCTCATGCACCCGCGGTGAGGCAAGAACGCCTTCGAAGATGACGTACCCAGTTACCCGCAGCTCCCGGATCGCGTCTTCGAGATGCTGGTCACTGAGCTTCCAGTCGGCGATCTCCTTCAGATCCAGCTTCATGCTGACTGCGCCCTCCTCACCCCGGCTCGCTCCTGAGCAGCCGTGAGCCTACGCATCCCTGCGTCCGATAGTTTCAGATACTTGTTCAGCAACTTTCACTGTGTTAGGAACTAAATATTTGTGTTTCGCTAGGATTACACGACCAGAGAGCGAGGTCAAGGCCTGGTAGGGGGCAAGAACCGCCAAATGATAACGACTTAATCGCCATCTTGTTTACCTAAACTTTCGGAGTTAGTCTGGAGGACTGGCACGGACGTATCGATGTCGGGTGATGGCGGTGCGCGGCCGAGACTGGCGCCGCCCGCCGTCGCCCGGGTGCCCGGCGCCACCCCGAGGCGCGCCGACCGAAGCGCCATCCGCCGCAACAACCTCGCGGTCGTCACCCGCCACCTGGCGGTGGCCGGGCGCGCATCGCGAGCAGGCATAGCGGCTGGCACCGGCCTGACGAACTCGACGGTGGCCCGCCTCGTGTCCGAACTGCAGGACCTCGGCCTCGTCCGGGAGGGCGGCACCGCCCCGGCGCGCGGCGCCGGGCGTCCCGGGGCGTGGGTCGAACTCGACGGCACGGGCCTGCTCGTCGTCGGATGCGAGGTGAATGTGCACCGCATGGTCGTGCGGGTCTGCGATCTCGGCGGACGGCTGCGCGCCCACCTCGTGCGTCATGTCGACGCGTCGTCGATGAGCGCGGTCACCGCGACCAGGCGCCTGGGAGGGCTCTGCCGCGAGATGATCGGCCAGGCGACGAGCACCCTGACGCAGCGCACGTCGATCGTCAGCGTCGTCGCGGCCGTTCCTGGCATCGTCAACGACTCGACTCATACGGTTATCGCCGCTCCCAACCTGCGTTGGAAAGACTTCCCTTTCGCCGTGGCGCTCAGTGAGGCCCTGGACCTCGCCGGCGTGCCGGTAACCGTCGGCAACGACGCGAACTTCGCCGCGCTGGCCGAGTTCTGGAGCGGCCTGCATCCGGGGATAGACGATCTGGTGTACGTCACCGGCGACGTAGGGATCGGCGGTGGCCTGATCGTCGGCGGCCGGCTGCTGGCGAGCGCGAACGGCCAGGCCGGCGAGGTCGGTCACATGACGCTCGATCCGTCCGGTCCCGAATGCGCGTGCGGGCGCCACGGCTGCTGGGAGAGCTACATCGGGCTCGACGCCTTGCGCACCTCGACCGGCCAGCGGCATGGGACGCTCAGCCCGCCGGCCTTCATCGCCTCCGTCGCGCGGCTGGCGGCCGCGCAGGACCCTGCCACTCTCGCCGCGCTGTCCTCGGTCGGTACCTGGCTGGGCTTCGGCCTGTCGAACCTCATTAACCTGCTGGGCACGCAGCGCGTCGTTCTCGGCGGCTACTTCGCGGAGCTGTCGGCGTGGATCCTGCCCGCGGCGTGCGCGTCGCTGAGCGAGCACGTATTCATCAACCAGCCGATAGGCAGCCTGGTGACGACGTCGACGCTCGGGCCGGCCGCCGCCGCCACCGGCGCCGCCCTGTACGCCATCGACAGCCTGATGTCGGATCCCACCCTGCTGGACAGCAAGGAACGGCCATGGCGCAGCCCGGCATTGTCTTCTGACTAAACTGACAGAAAGTTTCGGCGCGCTGCGTCGGCAGGAGGAGTAGGTCAATGGCTGTGGATCGGGGGCAGGCGAACGGAGCCGAGGTGCCCGCGCCTCCCCGTCAGGGCGCCGGTTCGCGGGTGACCATCGCCACGATCGCGGCCCAGGCCGGCGTGTCGGTGGCGACGGTGAGCAAGGTCCTCAACGGCAAGGACGAGGTCGCGTCGGCCACGAGGGAACGGGTGCAGCAACTGCTCGACGACGCCGCCTACGAGCGGCGGCGGCGAACCGCGCCGAAGCGCGCAGGCCTGGTCGATGTGGTGATCGCGACGCTGGATACGCCGTGGGCCATCGACGTCCTGCGGGGGGCGGAGAAGGAGGCGAACCGGCTCGGCGTCAGCTTGATCTTGACGGTGACCCACGACCGGCACGACCAGCCCCGGGAGTGGATCAAGACGCTCGCCGCCCGGCGGACCGACGGCGCGATTTTCGTGGTGTCGCGAGTCCAGCAGCGAGTCGTGCAGCGGCTGCGCAGCCTGAACGTGCCGCTAGTGGCGGTGGACCCCGTCGGCCTGTCGACCGAGGAGGTGCCCAGCATCGGGTGCACGAATTGGGCGGGCGGATTCGCCGCCACCGAGCACCTGCTGGAGCTGGGGCACCGCAGGATCGCGGTAATCGGCGGCCCGCACGAGATGATGTGCAGCCAGGAGCGCATCGCCGGCTACGAAGCTGCGATGGGCCGGGCCGGGATCGGAGTACCGCGAAGTCTCATCCGGCACGGGGACTTCTACGTCGGTGGCGGCAGCAAGGCCGCGGCCGCCCTGCTCGGATTGCGGGACCGTCCTACGGCGATCTTCGCCGGGTCGGATGAGCAGGCACGCGGCGTCTATGACGAGGCCCACGCGCGCGGCCTGCGTATCCCGCAAGACCTCAGCGTGGTCGGCTTCGACGACGTCGACATATGCGAGTGGATGTCCCCCCGGCTGACGACGGTGCGTCAGCCCCTGGCCCAGATGGCGGCCCTGGCGATCCGGACCGTCCTGCAGGACCCGCCATCCAGCACTGAGGAGCCAGCCCGGATCGAGCTCTCTACGACGCTGGTTGTGCGCGACAGTACCGCGCCGCCCGGCCCGAGCGCCGGCCGCCGGGCGAGCTCCCAGACGTGATGGTGCGCGTCGATCCTGATCGCGTGTCTCCTGCGTGACGTGAGGGCTGAGCGGGGCGAGTAGGCCACCCGTTCGGCGCTGAAATGGCCTCACCCGGTTACGGCCGGCCACTGCCGAACGGCGTGGCATAGGACGGCGGCCGGGTGCGCATCGTCAGCGTCAAAGTCATGCGGATGCGGGTGGAGCCGGGCAGGCGCACGGTCAGCCAGGGGCCGCCGACGCCGGCGTCCTGCTCGGTGACGGCCGGCTGGCCGTGCCCGTAGTCGTACAGGTCGCCGAGCCAGGACCGGTCCTGGCAGGCGGTGTAGCGCACGGTCTCGATGGTGTGCTCGGCGAACGCGCCGGCCTGCACGACGACGGTGCGTTCCTGCTCCGGGTCGAGGTTGACCAGGTCGACGACGGTCGCTTGCGGGTCGATGCTGGAGACCAGGGCGGCGACGGAATCGGGCAGGCCGGGGCGGCGCCGGTCCGCGTCGTAGTAGCGGACCCGGGCCTGCTGCAGCCCTCCGTTGTAGATCACCTGGGGGCCGCCCCAGGTCAGCTGGACCAGGGCTTCGGTGACGACCGGGTTGCACTGCTGCCACAGGTGGATGTCGGCCTCGGCTATGTCGGTGCCGCGGTAGGCCTGCATGCGGGCCAGCCGGTGGCGGGCCTGGGCCTGGGCGGCGGCCAGCATCTTCTCCGGGTAGTCCGGGTTATCTCCGGCGAGGAAGGCGAACCAGGGTTCTTCGTGGCCGGCTTCCTCCTTGCTGCGGAAAGAGCGGACGGTGCGCCAGTCGTACCCGGCGGCCTGGCGCAGCTCGTCCAGCCGCCGCCGGTCGGCCGCGTCGCTGCCGTGGTGCCACAAGGCCACCGGGACAGCGGCCAGCATCGGGTTGTAGTCGAACCAGCCGCGGTCGCTGTGCCGGTACGGCACCAGCAACGTCGGGGCGGTCACGGCCTCGGCCAGCTGCGGGTGCCATTTGGAGGCCAGCGAGGAG
>Ga0207665_10003669_pt1 | contig 10253 bp, 8 predicted proteins | sample LARL112metaG_FD_184351 | JGI IMG/M metagenome (GOLD analysis project Ga0207665, IMG submission 184351) | Corn, switchgrass and miscanthus rhizosphere microbial communities from Kellogg Biological Station, Michigan, USA - LAR L11-2 metaG... | ecosystem: Host-associated > Plants > Roots >...
GCGCGACCCTGATGTCGGCGTACGCGCGGAAGACATCCGGCTCGACGACCTGGGCCGCGCCTCGTTCCGGCTCCTCATGGGGGACGTTGCCGCACCGGTCACTCTTCGGCTGCACGGCGCTCATCATGTGTCCAACGCCTTGGCTGCCGCCGCCATCGCGGCCGAACTCGGCATGGACACCGAGGCAATCGCCGCCGCGCTGAGCACGGCGACCGCGCGCAGCAGGCGGCGGATGGAGTTGCGCGAGCGGCCCGACGGGGTACTCGTGGTAAACGACGCCTACAACGCCAACCCCGACTCGACCCGCGCCGCGATCGAGGCGCTAGGGCACCTGGCGCAGGGCGGCCGACGGGGCTTCGCGGTGCTCGGCCACATGGCCGAGCTCGGCGACATCGCGGACGACAGCCACGCGGAGGTCGGCAGGCTCGCCGCCCAGGCGGGCGTGGCCGGGCTGATCGCGGTGGGCGAGGAGGCCCGCTCCGTGCTCGACGGCGCGCGCGCGGAACCCGGCTGGCACGGCGAAGCCATCGCCGCGCCGGACGCGGCGGGCGCCGTCGCGGCGCTTGACAACCTGTTGCGACCTGGAGACGTCGTACTAGTGAAGGCATCCAAGTCTGCCGGGCTCTGGGAAATCGCGGACAGGCTACTCGCGGAGGGTGCACCGTGAAGACCATCCTGCTTTCCGCAGCGATCTCGCTGGTCGTCGCGCTGCTCGGCACCCGCCCGACGATCAGCATCCTGCGCAAGCGCAAGCTCGGCCAGCAGATCAGGACCGACGGCCCGCAGGCGCACCTGGGCAAGAGCGGCACGCCGACCATGGGCGGCATCGTCATCATCATCGCGTCGCTGATCGGCTACCTGCTCGGGCACTGGTTCACCAATGACCCCATGACCCCCTCCGGCCTGCTCGTGCTGTTCCTGATGACCGGCCTGGGCCTGGTCGGCTTCATCGATGACTTCATCAAGCTGTTCATGCGGCGCAGCCTCGGGCTGCGCAGCGGCGCCAAGCTGCTCGGGCAGGCGGGGGTCGGCGCGATCTTCGCGATCCTCGCGCTGCACTTCCCCGACGGGTACGACCTGACGCCGGCGTCGCCGCACCTCTCGTTCCTGACCGACTTCGGGGTCTCGATCGGCTCGCTGCTGTTCGTGATCTGGGTGATCATCATGGTCACCGGCACCTCCAACGGCGTGAACCTCACCGACGGCCTCGACGGCCTCGCGTCGGGCGCCGCCATCCTGGTGCTCGCCGCGTACGTGATCATCGGGAACTGGCAGTACCGCAACGACTGCACGGTCGCGCTGGCGCAGAACTGCTACAACGTCCGCGACCCGCTGGACGCGGCGGTGGTCGCCGCGGCGGTGATGGGCGCCTGCTTCGGGTTCCTGTGGTGGAACGCGCCGCCCGCCAAGATCTTCATGGGCGACACCGGCTCGCTCGCCCTCGGCGGCGCGCTGGCCGGCCTGGCGATCATCACCAGGACCGAGCTGCTGCTGGTCCTGCTCGGCGGCCTGTTCGTGATCATCACGCTGTCGGTGGCGATCCAGGTCGGCTCCTACAAGCTGACCCATAAACGGGTGTTCAGGATGGCCCCCTTGCAGCACCACTTCGAGCTGGCCGGCTGGGCGGAAACAACGATCGTGGTCCGCTTCTGGCTGATCGCCGGCATGTTCGTCGCCCTCGGCCTTGGCATTTTCTACGTAGGCTGGTTCCCGAAATAGCGCTCGTCACCCCGGACGGGTGATGACCTGCGGCTCGTCAGGGCGCACGATCAGAACGTGCGGCCCAACGAATACGAGCCAGCCGAGGATGAACTCGGCCCGGTCGATTTCCTCGCGGTCGAGTTTCCTGACGGACGGATCGGCGCGGCGGATCTCGGGGAACTGCTGTCCCTCGTCTCTCAGGGCAGTATCCGCATCCTGGACGCGGAGTTCATCGTCAAAGACGCCGCGGGCAATGCCCGCAAGGCCGATGCCGCCGAACTCGGCGCGCCGGACGGCACCGGTGTCGGCGCCTGGAGCGGTGCCTCGTCGGGCCTGCTCGACGACGCCGATGTCGAGCACATCTCGGCGGCGATCCGGCCCGGCGCGGCCGCGGCGGTCATCGTCTACGAGAACCGCTGGATCCTCCGCCTGGCCGACAGCTGGCGGCGCAGCGGCGCCCGGCTGATCGAGGACGGCGGGATTCCGGTCGATGACCTGGTGGCCGCCCTGGACGCAACCGAGCGTTCCTGACCGGGCAGACAGGGGGTTACGGTGGGCATCTTGAAGACCGCCGCGACGGTGGCGGTGGCGAGTTCCGTGCACGGACGGATACAGCGCAGGCAGCAGCAACGGTGGGCGGCGCAGGACCAGGCCGCCGGCCAGGCACCGCCGCCCGCCGCGCAGCCGCCACCCGAGGCCGCGCCGCCACCGCAGGCGACGCCCGCGCACCCGCCGTCCGCGCAGCCGCCTTCCGTCAGCATGAGCGAGCGGCTCGCCCAGCTCTCGACGCTCAGCGACCTGAAGAGCGCCGGCGTCCTGACGGACGCCGAATTCGACGAGCAGAAGGCCCGCATCCTCAACGGCTGACGCCTCCGCCCCGGGCGCGCTCAGCCACTTTGGAGCAGAAAACCACGCCAAAACGCTGATAACAGCAAGAAAAATGCAGGGTCCTGCTCCTAAGTCGCTGACTCGGGGCCCGGGTTAGGCGCTCAAGGCCGCGCCGATGTCCGCGAGCAGGTCCTCGACGGGTTCGATGCCCGCCGACAGGCGGATGAGCGTGCCGGGGGCTGACTCGCCTGCCCAGCGGGCGCGGCGTTCCCAGGTGGACTCGACGCCGCCGAGGCTTGTCGCCGGCACCACGAGCTGGGCGGCGGCGACGACGCTGTCGGCGTCCGCGGCCGTGCCTGCTAGCTCGAACGACAGGAGCGGGCCGAAGCCGCGGGGCATCTGCGCCTTCGCCGCGGCCGACGGCCTGAGCCCGGGATAGTGCACGGCCGTGACGCGGGGATGGGCAGCCAGGTAGTCGGCGATTGCCGAGGCGTTTTCCGACTGGCGCGTGATGCGCAGGTCAAGGGTCTTCATGCCGCGCAGGACCAGCCAGGACTCGAAGGGGCCCGGGATGCCGCCGCCGGCGGTGCGCCAGTCGCGCAGGTCACGGGCCAGGTTCTCGTCCCTGGTGACGACCGCGCCGCCGAGCACGTCCGAGTGGCCGGAGACGGCCTTGGTGAGCGAGTACAGCGACGCCAGCGCGCCGAACTCCAGCGGCTTCTGCAGCAGCGCCGTCGCGACCGTGTTGTCCACGACGAACGGGGCCGCCGTCGCAGCGGCCAGCTCGCCGAGCGCCGCGAGGTCGGCGACCCGCAGCAGCGGGTTGGTCGGCGTCTCCGCCCACAGCACCGACGGGCCGGCGCGGAGCGCCTGGCCGACGGCGGCGAGGTCGAGCTGGTCGGCCGTGACGGCTTCGGCGCCGTGCGGCCGCAGCCTGTCCGCGAGCGCCTGGGTGTTGTAGTAGCCGTCGGGCGGGAACACGATCCTGCTCCGGCCGGCCGCCAGGCTCAGCATCAGCGCCATCGACGCGGCCTGCCCGGAGGCGAAGCTCACCGCGACCGCGCCGGGCCCCTCGATCGCCGCGAGCGCCTCCTCGACGGCCGTCCACCCCGGGTTGGCCATCCGCCCGTAGCCCCGCTCCGGGTCCGGCTCGCCCTGCGACACGTACGTGCTGGTCGCGAGCAGCGGCGGCGCGAGCGGCGCGCCCGCCGTTCGTTCGGTCCCCGCGTGCGCGAGCCGCGCCTCAGCGCTAAAGTCCATGCCCCCATTGTCGCTGACCCCTCCACCCGTCCCCAGCCGCCGGGTCCCAAGCCGCCGGGTCCCAAGCCGCCGGGTCCCAAGCCGCCGGGTCCCAAGCCGCCAGCGAACGTGGTCGATGTGACATCGTCCACACTCTTACGTGGTGGATGTGGCATCGAGCACGTTCGGCCGGGCCGGGAAGGCCGTCCCGCGGACGGCATTCCCGGGGTAGTTGCGCGACACGCGGCGGATGTTCCCGGTATGGGAGCGGGCGGCACGGACACTAGAAGGCATGTACGTCCGCGCGGTGGAGGACACGCTTGAGACGGGTGAGGACGCCGAATCGCTCGAGGCGGCCGCAGGCCGCCTCAAGCCGCGGCTGCCCGGGATCAGTGAGCAGGTGCGCGCCTGGCGCGCGCTGCTCGACCGGCCGCTCACGCCGTACTACCTGATCGTCGGCATTACCATACTGCTGCTCGCGCTCGGCCTGGTGATGGTGCTGTCAACCGCGTCGGTGACCGACCTGTCCTTCGGCCTGTCGCCGTACTCGGACTTCGAGAAGCAGCTGGCCGGCGTCTGCATCGGCCTGCCGCTCATGTGGGTCGCTGCGCGCTCGTCGCCGCGGCTGTTCCGCGCGGCGGCTTATCCGCTGCTCGCGGTGGCGATCATCGGGCTCTGCCTGGTCCTGATCCACGGCGTCGGCGTGACAAAGAACGAAGCTACCCGGTGGATCGCCCTGGGGCCGCTGCAGTTCCAGCCGTCGGAGCTGGCCAAGCTCGCGCTCGCCGTCTGGGGCGCGGACCTGCTGGCTCGCAAGGAGAAGATGGGCATGCTGGCCGACTGGCGGCACATGCTCGTGCCGCTTCTGCCGGGCACCGGCTTGCTCGCCCTGCTGGTGATGGCCGGCGACGACGTTGGCACCACGTTCGTGCTGCTGATCGTCTTCCTGGCGCTGCTCTGGTTCGCGGGCGCCCCGGGACGGGTGTTCACCGCCCTGCTCATCTTGATGGGGATGGTGCTGCTGCTGCTCGTGGTGACGCAGAGCTGGCGAGTCAGGCGCATCACGGGCCTGTTCGACACGTCGAACACGAACCCGGTGGGGGCGAACCAGCAGGCCATCCAGGGCCGGGTCGCGCTCGGCGACGGCGGCCTGTTCGGCGTGGGGCTCGGCGCGGGCAAGATCAAGTGGGGCTGGCTGCCCGAGTCGACCAGCGACTTCATCTTCGCGATCATCGGGGAGGAGCTCGGCCTGGTCGGCACGCTCTGCGTGACCGCGATGTACGGCGGGCTGGCGTTCGCCGGGCTGCGGGTCGCGCGCCGGGCCCCCGACCCGTTCAGCAGGCTCTGCTCGGCCGCGATCACCTCGTGGATCGTCATCCAGGCGGTGGTGAACATCGGCGCGGTGGTCGGCGTGATCCCGATCACCGGTGTGCCGCTCCCGCTGGTGTCCCAGGGCTTGTCATCCGTGCTCGTGACGATGGTCGCGCTCGGTATGCTCATGTCGTTTGCGCGGCGGTCGCCCGGCGCCAGCGAGGCGCTGGCCGCACGCGGCCCCGGCGCGGCGTCCCGCGTTCTAAGCTGGCTTGGCCGGGGGAAGCGCCGCGATAGCGGGTGACAGGCACCCGCGGCGCCACGATGGCAGCCGACGAGCGAGGAGCATCGTAATGAGGGTCGTCCTAGCTGGCGGAGGATCGGCCGGCCACATCGAGCCGGCGCTCGCGCTCGCCGACGCGCTTCGGCAGGCGGACCGGAGCATCGAGGTGACGTGCCTCGGCACCGAACGCGGCCTGGAGACCCGGCTGGTCCCGATGCGCGGCTACGAGCTGGCGCTCATCCCGGCGGTGCCGCTCCCGCGCTCGGTGACGCCGCAGCTGCTCACCGTCCCCGGCAGGCTCGCCGGCGCCGTGCACAAGGCCGGAGTCGTGCTGGAGCGGACCGGCGCGGACGTGCTCGTCGGGTTCGGCGGCTACGTGGCGACCCCGGCTTACCTGGCGGCCAGGCGGCACAAGGTGCCGATCGTCGTGCACGAGGCCAACCCCTCTCCGGGCATCGCCAACCGGCTCGGCGCGCACTTCACCACGCACGTCTTCACCGGCCACCCGGACACCAAGATGCGCAACGCCCAGTACCTGGGGCAGCCGATCAGGCGGCAGATCGCCGAGCTCGACAGGTTCGCGGTCGGCGACAAGGCCCGCGCCCACTTCGGGCTGCGGCCGGACCTGCCGGTGCTGCTGGTCTTCGGCGGCTCGCAGGGCGCCAGGTCGCTCAACAGCGCGCTGGCGGAAGCGCTCGACGCCATCCGCGCCGCGGGCGTGCAGGTGCTGCACGTCACCGGCCCGCAGAACGCCTCGGACGCCCAGTCGGCGGGCGGGACCGTGCCGTACGTGGCGGTGCCGTACGTGGACCGGATGGACCTGGCGTACGCCGCCGCGGACTTCGCCCTGTGCCGCGCCGGCGCGATGACCTGCGCGGAGCTCACCGCCGTCGGCATGCCGGCCGCGTACGTCCCGCTGCCCATCGGCAACGGCGAGCAGCGGCTCAACGCGCTGCCGATCGTGCAGCGCGGCGGCGGCCTGCTCGTCGAGGACGATGAGCTCACCGCCGACTGGATCAGGGGCGCGCTGCTTCCGGTGCTGACCAACATCGACCAGGTAGCGGCCATGTCAGAGGCGGCCGCCGCGCTCGGCCGCAGGGACGCGGACCGCTGGCTGGCCAAGGCCGTGATCGACGTCGCCACCGAGGCGGCGGCGACCCATGACGTCCAGGGCGCCCAGGCCGTCCCGGCCGCCGAGGCGGCAGACCCGCACTCCCCGGCGCCGGGCCGGCACAGGCAGAACCGGTGAGTCACGACCGGTAGCAGTTCACGTGAGCGAGGAGATTCCTGATGCCGCTGGTGACCCCGACCGAACCGGTGCCGCTCGACCAGCTCGGGCGGGTGCATTTCGCGGGCATCGGCGGCGCGGGCATGTCGGGCATCGCCAAGATCATGCTGGCCCGCGGGGTCACTGTGTCCGGCAGCGACTCCGCGGCGTCCGCGGCGCTCACCGAGCTCGAGGCGCTCGGCGCCCGGGTGTACGTCGGGCATACCGCCGCCCACCTGGGCGACGCCGACACCCTGGTGGTGTCCAGCGCCATCCGGCAGGACAACCCGGAACTGGCGGAGGCCAGGCGGCGCGGCATCCGGGTGCTGCACCGGGCCGGGGCGCTCGCCGCGCTGATGTTCGGCCGCCGGGTCATCGCGGTCAGCGGGACGCACGGCAAGACCACTACCACGTCCATGATCACCACCGTGCTCCGCGAGACCGGGGCGGACCCCGGCTACGTGATCGGCGGCGTCCTCGCCGCCACCGGGACCGGCGCGGCCGACGGCGCGGGCCCCGACTTCGTGGCCGAGGCCGATGAGAGCGACGGCTCGTTCCTCATGCTGGCCCCCGACGCCGCGGTCGTCACCAACGTCGAGGCCGACCACCTGGACAACTACGGGACGGCGGCGGCGTACCGCGCGTCGTTCGTGGCGTTCGTGGCGCGGATCTCGCCCGGCGGGCTGCTCGTCACCTGCGCCGACGACCCGGGGGCGCGGGACCTGGCCGCCGCGGCGGCGGGCCACGGCCTCACGGTGCGCACGTACGGCGAGTCCGCGGACGCGGATTACCGGGTGACCGGGGCGTCCGCCGCAGGAATGGAGACGGTGTTCCGCGTCCAGAGCCGGCCGGGCCCGTTCGGGATGATCGATCTCAGCATCACGCTGCACGTGCCAGGGCTGCACAACGCGCTGAACGCCGCCGCCGCGTTCGCCGCCGCCGTGGAGCTCGGCGTGCCGCCGGAGCGGGCCGCCGCGGCGCTCGCCAGCTATCGCGGCGCCGCGCGGCGGATGGAGCCGAAGGGGGAGGCGGGCGGCGTCCGGGTGCTGGACACCTACGCGCACCACCCGACCGAGCTCACCGCGGACCTGCGCGCGGCGCGCGCGATCGCCGGCGCCGGGCGCGTCATCGCCGTCTTCCAGCCGCACCTGTACAGCAGGACGCGGATCTTCGCGGCCGAGTTCGGCGCGGCGCTCGCGCTCGCCGACGAGGCCGTCGTACTCGACGTCTACGCCGCGCGCGAGGACCCGGAGCCGGGAGTGACTGGCAAGCTGGTCGCCGACGCGGTGCCCGGCGGGACCGCGCTGTACGTGGCGGCCGCAGGCGACGCGCCGAAGGTCGTCGCGTCGCTCGCCGCGCCCGGTGACCTGGTGCTGACCATGGGCGCCGGCGACGTCACCAGGCTCGGCCCGGTCATCCTCGCCGAGATCGGCGCCGAGGCCGGGGCAGGGGCTGACCGGACGTGATGCCGTGACAGAAGCCACGCCGGCCACGACCGACGCCGCCGCCCCGGCCGCCACGCCGCGGCGCGCCCGCACGCGGTGGCGTGCCGCGTTCTTCGTGCTGGCAGGCGTGGGCATCGTCGCCGGGGTGGTCTGGGCGCTGTTCGGCTCCCGGCTGCTTGTCGTGCGGTCCGTCACGGTGACCGGGGAGCACCTGGTCACGTCCGCGCAGGTGATCGCGGCGGCCGACGTCCCGCTTGGCACGTCGCTTGTCAACGTCGACACCGGGCTGGTGGCGCGGCGGGTGGAGGGGATCAGGCAGGTCGCGTCCGTCACCGTGTCGAAGGACTGGCCGGACCACCTGTCGATCACCGTGCGGGAACGCGTTCCCGTCGTCGCGGTGCGGATGGCCGGCGGCGGGTACGACCTGGTGGACTCCAGCGGGGTGCTCGTCGTGTGGTCGCGGACGAACCCCGCCAGGCTGCCGCTGTACCAGACCTCGGCGGGCGGGGGCGCGCTGCGCGGCGACCCCGGGCTGGCCACGGCCGCCGCCGTGCTCGCCGAATTGTCGCCCGCGGTGTCGAAACAGGTCGCGGAGGTGGGCGCGGCTGGCACGGCGAACCAGGTGCTGCTCGGGCTGCGGGACGGCAAGACGGTCCTGTGGGGCGGCGCGGACGACGCCGCGCAGAAAAACCGGGAACTCGCCGTGCTGCTGGGCGGCGCCGCGCACTACATCGACGTGAGCGCGACAGGCACCGTCGTGACGAAGTGACCAACGAAGTGACCAGCGAAACGACACGCAGGGCGCTTCTGCGTGGTTAGTTGACCCTGCCGCCTTCCCACCCTACTGTCCCTATCAATCGTTAGGCAGGTAAAACTCTAAATCTCAACCTGAAGGTGAAACCTGACGGCCGTCAGGGATCGCGGTTTAGCCAATTACCGCGTGGCAAGAGGCCGCCGCCATTAGCGGCCAATTCCATCGGCTAGCCGCCGGCCCCGGCTCGGTCAGCCCAGGTAGCGCCCAGGTAGCAGGGCCAGCACGGCCCCGGCCGGAATGGCATAGGTCCGGGCAGGAAAAACGAGCGGAAAGGTACCCTCCTCGTGGCAGCTCCGCAGAACTATCTGGCGGTCATCAAGGTCGTCGGAATCGGCGGGGGCGGCGTTAACGCCGTCAATCGCATGATCGAAGAGGGACTCAAGGGCGTCGAGTTCATCGCGATTAACACCGACGCGCAAGCCCTGCTGATGAGCGACGCCGACGTCAAGCTCGACGTCGGCAGGGAGCTGACCCGCGGGCTCGGCGCCGGCGCGGACCCGGACGTCGGCTGCAAGGCCGCCGAAGACCACCGCGAGGAGATCGAGGAGGTGCTCAAGGGCGCCGACATGGTCTTCGTCACCGCGGGCGAGGGCGGCGGCACGGGCACCGGCGGCGCCCCGGTGGTCGCCAACGTGGCACGGTCGCTCGGCGCCCTGACGATCGGGGTGGTGACCCGGCCGTTCGGCTTCGAGGGCAAGCGGCGGGCGATCCAGGCCGAGGCCGGGATCGAGCGGCTGCGCAGCGAGGTCGACACGCTGATCGTCATCCCGAACGACCGGCTGCTGTCCATCTCCGACCGGCACGTGAGCGTGCTCGACGCGTTCAAGGCCGCCGACCAGGTGCTGCTGTCCGGTGTGCAGGGCATCACCGACCTGATCACCACTCCCGGGCTGATCAACCTCGACTTCGCTGACGTGAAGTCCGTCATGTCCGGCGCGGGGTCCGCGCTGATGGGCATCGGCTCGTCGCGCGGCGACGACCGGGCCGTGGCCGCGGCCGAGATGGCGATCTCGTCACCGCTGCTCGAAGCCTCGATCGACGGCGCGCACGGCGTGCTGCTGTCCATTCAGGGCGGTTCCGACCTCGGGCTGTTCGAGATCAACGAGGCCGCGCAGCTCGTCGCCAACTCGGCGGCCGTGGACGCCAACATCATCTTCGGCGCCGTGATCGACGACGCGCTTGGCGACGAGGTGCGGGTGACGGTGATCGCGGCCGGGTTCGACGAGCAGCGGCAGGGCCGGTCCGCGTCCGCGGCCAGGGTGGTCCGCCCGTCCGGCGCCGCCGCTACCGGGTCTGACGGCGCTGGCGGCACGTCAGGCACGCAAAGCGCGCCACCCGCGTCGCCCGCGCCTGGCGTCGGCGCCG
>Ga0207665_10003670_pt1 | contig 10251 bp, 6 predicted proteins | sample LARL112metaG_FD_184351 | JGI IMG/M metagenome (GOLD analysis project Ga0207665, IMG submission 184351) | Corn, switchgrass and miscanthus rhizosphere microbial communities from Kellogg Biological Station, Michigan, USA - LAR L11-2 metaG... | ecosystem: Host-associated > Plants > Roots >...
CGGTGATGCTGGTGGCTCTGATGGTGATGTGTTTAGTGGCGGTGGTGGTGATGTGTTTAGTGGCGGTGGTGGTGATGTGTTTAGTGGCTGCGAAGGTAAATTACCAGATGCTACTCCTGTGACGTTTATGTGTGTTCCTTTAACAAGAGCAGGATTTTCAGGACAAGATATTCTGGCAGCTATTCTATTCTGTCCGGGTTCTACGACAGCATAACTTGAATTCAATGAGAATGCCCAACTTGAATAGTCACTACCTCCCGCTGGTCCTGTTGCCATAGTTGTTTGATATGGCGTTTTCCGATTCAAAGCAACTGAAATCACACAGTTAGTTTGTGCATCATCAGTTGAGTTACCGGTTATCTGTAGATTCCCTGTTGGGACATGCTGACCGTCAGCTGGTGATGAAATTTTTACTTTTAATATATTTGGTAAAACTGCATACGCTTCATCCTTATTACCACTATCGTTGTATACCGTACCAAATAGTACGAAAAGAAAGCCCATAGTTAGTATTGAGAATATTACTTTAAACACCATATACTAAGAACTATTCCTATATAAAATAAAAACGTTGCCTAATACTTCAATTATTTGTGATATGAGGCAATAACTGTAATGCTATGTTATAGACGAATTGATATATCCCAATTGCAGCAAATGAAATCTATTTCTATCTTCAAGAGAAGATTGGCCTTACACACTAGACCTCTTGCGTAATTGAAATCTTAAAGCTTTATTCTCTGTTGATCTGCATATATTCGATACTCAGTTGATGTCTTACGCTAGACTATGGAAGAGGCCTTTGTTATCTAGATCAGCCTTCGTGTAATGAATCACTAGTTAGACGTGGTCAGGTCCTTTTGGATTTTGATGTACTTGATGGATGGGATCATCATGAATTATCTCAAATAAATGAACCATGGTAAGGTTGGTGAACCCTATGACTACCCAGATTCATTTATTATTCAGCTTCTAGGTTACATGAGAGCATATTTCCATCTACCATATAGACAAACAGAAGGTGTAGTTATTTCTCATGCAAGTACTAAGGTTCCTGGCATACCACATTACAGTACCATTAGTAGACGTATAAACAAACTAGAGATCAAAATCAATGAAAAATTGGGGAATGATATTGTCATTGCTTTAGACAGCAGCACCGGTATAAAAGTAGCTAACAGAGGAGAATGGATGCAGCACAAATGGCATGTTAGAAAAAAAGGATATCTAAAGATACATGTAGTAGCAGTAGACATCAAGAAGAAGAAAAGAATTCTTTCTTTGGAGATAACAAGTGAAGAGGTTCATGATGATGGTAAGATGTTAAACAAACTTGTAGATAATGCTGCTGAAAATAACCGCGTAAAATGTGTGTTAGCCGATGGCATGTACGATAGCAATAATAGGAATTTCCGGTATCTATCAAAGAGCCATATTAAACCTGGTATAAAGACCAGAAGTAATTCTAAGGTCAAGACAACAACCAACTGTCATGCTAGGAATATGTCTGTAGTAAGACAACAACAACAACAAACAAACCTCAAAAGATGGAAGCATAGCGTGAGCTATGGGCATAGGTGGATGACAGAAACTGTGTTCTCGTCTATGAAAAGGATGTTTGGAGAACATGTATCTGCAAGAAAATTTCCTAATATGGTAAAGGAGATCTTCATAAAGGCATCTTTGTACAACAGATTTAATCAGATAGTTTACAAGCATTTTTGAGTACCGATAATAGTGGATCATGCAACAGAACAGATATATCTATAATTTCTTGGTAATCTCTCCCATCTGAACCTTTCTTCTTTTCAATAAATAAAGAGTCTGCCGCAGAAACTGTAAAACTTGTACGCCTGAATATGAAACAAAGATAAGACCTATTAGTACTGCTAATATGACTTGTGCTCTTGTTTTATTATTTAAATATTGCAACACCTGTAATAGGATTTTGTTCACTAGTGAATCAGACCGAAAATAGATATTAAAGCTTGATTAACATCGTTAACGGAGTCAGACTACTTCTTTCTGCAAGGAAAATAGTCATCAAAACTTTAAGTTCTATCTTTTATCATGTACTGCATTGTTCTTTCTTTCTGTAATATAATGCTCTTCTCATAAGAAGAATGGGATGATATCTTCAAGCTATAGATTTATCGTTAAGTGGAAAGAGTCTTCAAAAGGGCTCTGTTAACTTAAGCAAATTCCATAGTATGACCTAAAGCTGAGGACGTATAATGGATTCATTGTAATGGATATTAAGAAGCGCATTAGGACAAACCCATCCATAATAATAGCATATGGTCTTTACTTGTATTTTAACTCAAGTTATAGATTTGCAGGCAAATCCTTGGAGCCAATTATAAAAAGAACACATGTATCAATTTGGAAATGGGTGCAAAAATACTCAATATTGTTGGCAGATAGATTTGTAATAGGAAAGCGAAAAGTCCAGAAGATATTTGTTGACGAAACCCTGCCTGCTTAAGATAAATGGTCAACATTATTGGTTATGGTTAGCCTATGAACCAAATTTGCATGTGTGTTGCTATTCCATCTATCAACAGAAAGAACGATCTTTGTATGCTATCAGTTCTTTAAACAACTCAGAACAAAATTTGGTAATAAACCAATCTATACTGATGGAGCTTATTGGTATAAAGATGCTTGCAGATGGTCAAGACTAAAGCATATTGTCTATGGAACTGAGCTAAAGAATATCATGGAAATGTTCCTTCAGCATATCAAAGATAGAACTGCATGTTTTGATGATAACTTTCCATGCAAAAGCCATGGATGTGATAGAAAACATATCTGCAATTGGTTGAGGATGAATATTTGGTATCTACATATGAAAATGGATAGAATCAGATTCGTGCATTTTGTAGCTACAAATAGCTTCTTAAGTTATCGGAGCCTTCAAAAGTTAGTTAACCTTTATAAATCAGCTTCTTACGAATTGTAGTCGTATAATATGCAACAAAAAAGTATCATCTCATTTGTTCTTCTTTCATCGATACTTCTCCTTGGTGTATTGACAATTAGTATCTCGACAAAGCAAGTATATGAAAAAACTATATTATCATATGCACAAGTATCAAATACAACAGGATTATCAAAAATTCACGGTGTAAAGATTCTATCACCTACCAGAGGCCAACAGGTTCCTGCAGGCAAAAATCTGACGGTCATAGGAACTTCAATAGCTAATGCTACTTCCAAATGTCAGGTTGATATTATTTTAAATGGAATAAAACCATACCAAAAAGCTACTGCAACTGGTCCTGGCGGAGCAAACGACTATTTACTTTGGAGTTTTCTACTTACTCCTAAATATGCTCCTATTAAAGTAGGTTTGAATCAACTAAAAGCTAGATTCTTTTGTACTGACAATCCCACTTTAGTATCATACTATAGTGCTAATATCACCGGGGTAGCAACAAGTACTGTAAATCAGTTGCAGAAGTGATAACAACAATCACAGAAGAGGGAAAAATAATAATACTGCTACATCACTGAAACCAGCCCGAATTCCTGGGTTAACATAAATTTCTTATGATAAGGTCATAATAACTGCCACTGTACATGATTGATAGAATGCAAATAGTATATGACTGGAAAACATATCTCGAAATCGGTACATCACCTTTACTTTTACTGGGTGTCTTTTGTAGTCATGGCGATGATAAATATTGTCATAGTTTATTGTGTTGCCATCTGCATTAGTATAGATTGTCATAGTTTATTGTGTTGCCATCTGCATTAGTATTGTTTATTGTGTTGCCAAATGCGTTAGCATATGCATTTTTGACAATTTCAAAATATTTTGTAGGCTGTATAGTTCCTGTATCTGTAATATTGATAAGGTTAAAGTTTGGTCTTGTATCTTTCTGAAAATTCCAAATCCAGAAAGCCATTCCCCAAACTTTTCCTTCTTTAAACCTTTGAACAATTAGATTTGCCTCAGTCTGATTTATATCACTTTGAGAACGATGCACGACTTCGAAAGTTGTACGGTGTTGTGGATCAGTGACTTGTTCGCGCTCCTGCTTATTCCATTCACCAATATATAATGGAAGTCCCATAAGCTGCGCAGTTTTAAGATATAATGTAAATCTTTTATCAAAATAATTACCAGGAGCGGGTACACCATATCCACCACTAACTTTGAATATAACATTTGTTTTATTAGCTGGAGCCATTTTTGCCATGTTTTCTGGAGGATCTTTTGTGCCTGCAGGTATCTGCTGGCTGAAAAAGATTGTTTTTTGTGTTAAGCTTCTTAACTCATTTGTAATAAACGTATTATAGTTACCTATCTTTTGCCACTCATCTGAATAATGCACTTGTGGCTCATTGAGTATCTCATAACCTAATGTACTTGGAAATTTGTCAACAGCATTCACTATTGTTTTCAAAAAGTTAGCTTGACGTGTCCAAGCATCAGTTCCGTTGGTATCCTTTATAGATCTATTCCACAAGTCATGCCACCATAACTTTGCAGATTGATATTTGGGTGCGCCTCCACCTCCCTCTGGATAAGCAGTGGAATTATTTTTGAAAAGGGATATTGGAAATCCATTACCCCTCCCTGGCTCTAACCAAGACGATGTATGAAATTGGTGGTTGTCATAAATCACTTTTATTCCCCATTTGTCGGCAGCCTTGGCAGCAGTAGTTACCTCGCTCATAAATAAAGATGGATTCTTTTCATAAGCTTCCCAATAGAATACATATCGTACGTGATCCATTCCCGCTTGAGACATTAATCTGAAACTGTCTTCATAATAATTCACAGGAAGGGTCTTTGGAGAGGCATCTTTTATTTGCGAGTCAGTTGTATACAAGCCGCGCATATTCAATCCAATGTAAGGAACATTAGACGCAGCTTTCTGAGCATGAGCCACAACAACAGACGGGTTTGGTGGTCTATAGACAGTTAAAGTGCCTAGGACAATTATAGATAACAGAAGAAGTGGTATAAAGATCTTTTTTATTTTTATGCAATGATTCAATACCTACGATAACTATCTCTTTAGCTATATAAATTATGAGTGATGTGATATGTCGATACCGTATTGTATTATTTAATAGGCCCTTTTGCGTAATTACAAAAGAAAATCTCTTCGGGATGGCCAGTCTTACTCCTCCGAGGAACTTTCTCTTGTATTCGCCGTATCCTGATTCTATGTTATATATACATACATAGCATCAAATTCTGATATTTCTAGTCCAGTAAATGATCTACATAACAAAGTCCTCTTCGATAGTCTAGCATAAGACATCTAAATAGAGGCTGGTCTAGATATACAACGTAGAATATGGCTGTAATCCCAATTATGCAATAGATCTAATGAGTACATTAAACACGAGTCAATAATATCGTTATTAAAGAAAATAACATTAATAATAAAAAATAACTAACAGAGTCTATTTCCCTAGATCCAATGCTTGTCAAAACCTATTCATAAATTGTGACACTATACTTTGGACATGATAGTGGCTCCTTCCACAGGCCATGTACACTGTAAACATATTATGATAATTCAGGTCACATGGGTTTTGTTTATGATGGAAGAATACTGCGGGCCAATTTGGGCTGAATCTATCAATGCACCATTGACAACAACACTTTTCTCGGTAGCATCACAATAGGACATTTATTCTTAGTGATTAGAGACTGGTGGTGGATGAGGAGAGAAAGGAGAAGATGTTATGACTAAATTCAATATATAGGAAACCTTTCTCGCAATTGTGATCAATTTTTATTGTAATATTATATAGCTCATTTATAGTATAATGCAATATTATAGAAAAATGTAGTAGAACTGGAAAGCGGCTTTCAAGGGGAGAAGAAAAGAATTACTGTCTGTTGTCTAACAGATTGAATATTGACAGTGTAGTGGCGGCAATAGTAGTGTTATTATATTTATCTACCTCCTATCTCATTTATAATTTGTTCTGTTTTGGTTAATTGTTCCACTTTTTGGTTAATATCAAGTATTGCCCGAAGCAGATCGGAATTCATTTTTAATCCTTTCACAAAATTTGAAAATGCTTGCGTATCTTTTGGCAAACACATCCCACTGAATGGTCGCCCAGCTTCGGTACCATACTTTCCTATCCTTCTGTCCAATGAAACAGCTAAACTTGTCTGTCTATCATCTATACCCAATTCTTTGCATATTAGACCTATTTCATTAAAGAAAGATATCTTTAGTGATAAGAAGCAATTTGAAGCGTATTTAATCATTTCAGCGGTATCATAATCCGTTATGATGATGTTTTCTGTCAACTGTTTGTAAATCTGTTTTAAAGGTAAGGAAGAAGAATAAGAGGCTCCTTTTTTATCTTCTCCAATAACTACTCTATCAGGGTTTAAAAAATCATCAAGCGATGTAGATATTCTCAAAAATTCCGGATTATTGCATACATTATAATCTTTTCCTCGCTCTAAAGAGCAATTTTTTTCTAGATACGGGATAACCACATTTTTCATAGTTCCTGGTAACGTGGTGCTTCTGAAGACAATAAGCCGGTGTCTATTACCGGTTGTGGTATTTAGTACATCTGTGACCATATCTAACACCGACATAACTTGCGACAGGTCTTGCTGACCATCCTTGTTAGTAGGTGTGTTAACGCAGACAAATGAGATGTCTGTATTTAGGATAATATCCTTAATGCTCGAACACACTTGATAGCCTTCTTGCTTCAGGGTTAACATCTTTTTTTTCAAAATATCGTAGAAAGTTACTTCATGACCTAACTTAGAAAGGCCTTTACCTGTAGCAGTTCCAACCACGCCTGCGCCTATTATTCCAATTTTCATCACTCTAACGACCTTATTTTTACAATATCTGTGATAATATAAACGTAATAAAGGTTTATACTATACGATTTATATCTTGTTGTGTTCTATATTTTATAATAAATTGAATATATATAGATGAGGCTAGTCTATATCTAAATTATATTGCGGCAAGCCCTTTTAAATCTGAAGCATAGGAGAAGGGATTCACTAATACTTGCTCCTGTATTATTATCATTTTCAGCTCTTGTGTTACTATTAGTCATATCGTTTGTTACTCCATCATGGTTTGAAATGTACGGAATTCTAAAAACAACACGATTGGTTGCGTTACTCTTAATAAATGTGGCCGGAGGCGTTGTCTATATCTTTCTAAAATATATTTTGATTTATCTGCCTTTAGCAGCGATTGGATTATGGAGATGGGGAGTTTGGCTCTTTAAACTAGTGTGTGCTCAACGCTATAGGCCGATTCATGTAGGGCTCCCTCCGTACTATTCTACTTTAAGTATAATCACGCCAGTCTATAACGAAAATCCAAAGGTGTTTGCAACTGCATTGAATTCTTGGCAGTCAAACAGGCCCGATGAATTGATAGCTGTAATTGATCAAACAAATAAGGATTGTATCGACATTTTTAAGGAATTTTCGTACAACACGCCGTCGGCTAAGCTAATAATTACCTCAAAGCCCGGAAAAAGACCAGCCTTAGCCGATGGTATTCTAGAAGCAAAAGGCACAATTATTGCATTGGTAGACAGCGATACAATTTGGGCACCCAATATTAAGGAGAAATTACTTGCACCATTTAGAGATTCGGAAATAGGGGGTGTGACCATGAGAAATCGTCCAATAGAGTGCCAATCCATCTGGCAAAAGATGACTGATATTTTCTGGGATAATAGAAATTTTTACGATTTGCCGTCCCAGACAGCTATGGGCAGAACGCTATCCTGCCTTTCTGGAAGATCAGCTTTATACCGTCGAGACATAATCGTGCCAAAATTGGATGATTTCCTAAATGAGGTTCTGCTGGGAAAAAGAAAAGAATCTGGTGAAGATAAATGTCTTACAAGGTTGATCCAAAGAGAAGGTTGGAAAACCTACTATCAAAACAATGCAGAAGTATATTCTTCAGCTACAACACATTTTAAAACTTTTTGGAACCAAAGACTTCGCTGGACTAGGAATAGCCATAATTCTGATCTAGCTAGTATGTTGGATGGTTGGGTATGGAAACATCCATATCTTGCATTTTGTATGATCGACAGATTTATTTCTACATTCACTTTATTTCTAGGTCCAATATTTTTTTCTATTGCCATTTATCTGAATCACTGGTTTATTGCTGCATCTATACTCAGCTGGTGGATTTTAGGTAGAGGAATAAAAATAATACCTCACTTAAAACGCCGTCCAAAAGACATATTGGTTTTGCCAGTATATGTTGCAGTAAACTTCTCGATTGCGTTGATAAAGCTCTTTGCTCTAGTGACTATAACAGAGCAGAAATGGATTAGAGAAGTAAAAGGAACAAGAGAGAATCAAAAGCAATCTATTTTTAAAAGAATAAAGGACATAGTCCTAACGGCAGAGATTATTTGTAGCCTTATATTATTGGCTTGGATAATGACTTAAGCAGCACTTAAATCATTCATAGCTTGTGTCTCATTTACTTGTTTTCTAATATTAAGGGACCAAGATAAAGTATATCTGCTGTATACCAATTATACGCCATAATGCCTCTTTGTCAAAGATATAGAATATGTCATAAGCCTAATTAAAAGTAGATAAGAGAGAACAAAATAAAAAATACTTCTAGAATTAATTAATCTTGAAAAGGAATGAAAGGATTGTAGTACTGGATAACATACAACATACTCAAGAATAATTCTATTATACCTGACTATTGTGTCTCATTTCAACAAGAAATTGGCAGATTAATAAAGAATTTGATATTTCTCCAAAGTATTTGCATTGTCAAGACGATCTTGAGAATGGCTTCAAACCCGGTTTATTGCTCTATCAAGTTACATAATATATAGAATTTTTTAGGAAAAGAATATAATTCGCATATAATTATTATTTTTGTGTGGGTTTTCCACCTATCCTTGTCGTATCTATTGTTGTTAGCATCGCCGCTATCCTATTATTGTCACCGCTATCATTATTAAATTTCTTCAAGTATGGATATGCCGTAAAATCATTGTCATCACCAGCTGCTTGTATTAACTACGACTCAACCACAAGGATGATTACAATATCTTGTGCCTCTGCAAATCTTGCTGAGGTATATAATCAACTTAATGATAATAATATTTTAGAAAAACATGAATCTTCAAGTAATACTAATGTATGGTCTTTAAACGCGAATCTGACAATTGATAGAGGATCAACTTTTTACATTAATTCGACAGATACCGCATGGCTCAAGATAATCTCAGATGGAACAGCTGCATATGGCATAGATGTACATGGCAGCCTAAAGGTTGATTCAGTAAAGATAACTTCATGGGACCCAGAAACGAATTATTATGCAGTAACTAATGGAACAAGAATACCCAATATCAATGGATACGAAGTCCATGTGGGTGCATCCAGACCATTTATAAAAATAGAAAAAGATGCAACAGGCACTACAGATATCACCAATTCAGAGATAGCATACCTTGGCTATGAAGGAGGAATTGGTGCAGCAGTTACTGGTCTTACATATCTTGGAGGTGATGGCAGCGTATTAAAACATAATAACTTACACGATCTCTATTTTGGTTTCTATTCTAGTGGTGTCGGCGGTATGATTATTGAAAACAATCATATCTATAACAACTCGAAATACGGTCTCGATCCGCACACCGGAACTCATGATATGATAATTCGCAGTAACGTAGTTAATGACAATGGTGGGATAGGCATAATTTGCTCATTAGATTGCTACAACATAACTATAGAGAACAACGAAGTATACAATAACGTAGAGCCAGGGATTATGTTTAGCAGGAATATGTATAATTCTATTGCCAGAAATAACTATGTCCATAATGAAGGCATAGCCATATTTGTCTCACAATCGCATAACAATGAGATATATAATAACACGGTTTCAGACAGTTCTAATGCCATTTATCTAAAAGATAGTTCTTCTAACAATATTATACACCACAATACTGTAATAAACTCCCCAAAGGGCATAAGTGCCTTTGGCGCAGGAGGTGGAAATACCTTTTACCTAAATTCAGTCAATAGTACTGCAGATTCAATGGCGACCAATAGCAGTACAATGAAAAATAATAAAGCCACTCTTCATCACCATCGCCATCATCATAAAACAATTCCTAGCGTCCCTACTACATTCTAATTGTCTAGTTATACTTCCTCCTTCCTTTGTTTTTATGTGTTTTGTATAATGGAGCATAGGTTAGAATTGTGAACTCAAAAGAAGT
>Ga0207665_10003672_pt1 | contig 10249 bp, 8 predicted proteins | sample LARL112metaG_FD_184351 | JGI IMG/M metagenome (GOLD analysis project Ga0207665, IMG submission 184351) | Corn, switchgrass and miscanthus rhizosphere microbial communities from Kellogg Biological Station, Michigan, USA - LAR L11-2 metaG... | ecosystem: Host-associated > Plants > Roots >...
ACGAAGAACGTCTTCATTGGCGGATAAGGCGTGACATCCTGGAATCTGCCGAGGGCCTGGTTGCCGAAGTTCGAGACTTCGGGGTCTAGCCCAGTGTACTTGGTCCACGTAGCGAGATTGCGCCCGCTCAACTCGAACCGCGCAGCCTGCGCCCGACCGTGGAAGATTTGCTGCGAGAAAGCCTGCGGCAGATCGTAGCTGAGTGTAAGCTCGCGCAGCTTAACGAAGCCGGTATTCTCGAGCCACACATCGACGCCTTGCGAGAACCGCTTGAGCTGGGCGTTTGCCAGTGCGGTGTCCTTGGCAAGACCGCTTCCGTAGAAGTAGTCGTTGGTCAGGTTCACACCCAGTCCACCCTTTTTCCAGTCGACCAGCGATGACAGCCGCACCGGCCCAAACTGCAGCTCGTTGGTGAAGCCCATCGTGTAGTCAGGTAGTGAGTTTCCGACGAACTTCAGCACTCGGTTCGCTGAAGGGCAAATATTGTTGACGAGTGCCGTGCAGCCGTTGACGGCCTGGACGACGCTGATCAGCTGACCTTGCGCGACGTATGCGTTGCCGAAGCGGCTGCCGAAGGATCCGGAGACCGGGATGAAGCCAGGCACCGGCAGGCGCGTCACCTTCCCCTTCGCGCTCGCGTAGGTGGTCCCTGAGATCCAGGAGAATCGATCGGTACGAATCGGCGTCATGTCGAGCGAGAGCTCGGTACCGTGATTAACGATCTGGCCGCCGTTGATCGTTTGTGTCGAGAAACCTGTTGACGGCGCCAGCGATGCCGTCAGCAGCAGGTTGTCGATCTGCTTTCTGAACTGGGTCGCGGTGAAGGTTGCCCGACCGTTGAAGAGAGTGAGGTCGAAACCGCCTTCCAACTCACTGGCCGTCTCGGGTTTGACGCCCGAAGCGCCAAGCGCTGTCGACGCCCTGTATCCCGTCACACCCTCATCGATGATGTTGGTGAGGAAGGTGAACTTGCCGCTTGTCGGCTGGTTACCGGCGCGCCCGTAAGCGAGGCGAAGCTTTGCCTCGTCGATCTTGAAGAAGCCTGGAACGCGATAAGACGCAGAGAACTTCGGATAGGCGTAATACTTTCTCGGATCGCCGTTGTTGCTGGTCCGCTCACCATTTACACCCGCAGTGAGGAACAGGCGCTCGCCCATGGTCAGAAATTCTTCCTGTCCGAAGATGGACTGCGACTTCACGATGTCCTGCGATTCAGTCGTGAAGATCTGAGTCGCCGACGCAACGTTGGTCACGCCTGGAAAGACGCCGCGACCGGTGTTGTCGATGATGTCGACGTTACGACGCACCTGACCGATACCAGCAGACGTCGTCGCCGTGAACGCGTCGCGGATCAAACGGTGCGTGAAGTTCGCACCAAGGGTGCCGTTGAAGATCGTGCCGTTGCCGAGAACGATCGTTCCCGGATTCGCGTTTACTTGCTCGACATACGCCGTCGCCGGGGAGATGATCTTGGCGTGATCGGTGTATGCGTCGACGCCGCCGCTGAGGCTGAAGTCGAGGGTCTGCCGCTGCTGCGCGACGAGGTTGTAAGTGATGTTACCACTGCCCAATAGACGGAAAACATCTTCCGGCGTCTTGATCAGCTCGGTGTTCTGGAACGGATTGTTGAAGTTCACGACCGGCAGACCCTGAGGGTACGTGCCGTCGGGCTGTTTCCGCAGATCGATGAACGACGGCGTCTGGGAGAATGTCGTGTAGGGATTGATGCCGGTGTTGTCGTTTCCGCTGACGCCACGCTCTGTCAGCGAGTGAATGATCTCGGTGTTGGCGCGGAGATTGAGCCGGCCGCCCACCTTCTGGCCGAGGTTCACGCGAAGAGACTGCTTGTTGTAGTTGTCGTTCAACTGCAGTCCGCCATCGTGCTGAACCAATCCAGAGACAAAGAAGTTGGTGCCGCTTGGGGTCTGGCCGCGCATCGAGCCAATCGTCTGGTAGTTGAACGGGTGCTCCCCGTACAGCTCCTGCTCGTAATCGTGGCACTTGATCGTAGCGGCATTGTAAGCGGCAATGTGACCAGCTGTTGCCGTGGGATCTTGGTCCCCGTAGGCCAGTTCCCAGCCCGCGTAGTCCTGGGCCGAGGTGAAGCACCGCTCGCCGATCTTGTTGGCGATTCTCGCAGTTCCAAAGCGTTGGGTGAGGTCAAGCTGCGTCCTACCAGCGACGCCCTGCTTGGTCGTAATCACGATTACGCCATTAGTGCCTCTAGACCCGTAGATCGAGCTCGCCGACGGGCCCTTGAGCACCTGGATGCTCTCAATGTCATTAGGGTTGATGTCGGCAGTACGGTTGACGCGTTGATCCTGGGTCGACGGGAAGTTGCCGCCGCCGGCCTGGGTAATCGCGTTCAAGCCGTTGGCAATCTGCGAATTGTCGACGATAACGCCGTCGATGACATACAGCGGCAGGAAGCTCGAGTTGATCGTCGAGACTCCGCGCAGCTGCACCTGAACGCCGCCGCCAGGAGCGCCGGAGTTCTGGGTGATGACCGCGCCAGGAATCTTGCCCTGCATCGCGTAGTCAATCGTCTGAGCCGGCGCGCGATTAAGCTTGTCGCCGGTGACCACCGTGACCGCGTTTGCCGCGTTGACACTCGACACGGTCGTCGCGGTTCCCGTGATGACCTGGGTCTCGAGCTGCAGAACGTCGCGGGCGAGGCCGATGTCGACCTGGGTGTCGCCAGATGGAACGGCGATTGTCTTTTGGACATAACCGATGCGACGTACCCGTAGAGTGGCCGGTCCCGCCGGCACCGTCACGGTGAATCGGCCCTGATCGTCAGTGTACGTCCCCATCGACGTACCGACGACGTTTACACTTGCCGCCACGAGCGGCTCACTACTTCCCTCGACAGTCACGCGACCGCTAACGGTCCGCGTTTGTGCGAAGGCGCTGGCGCTGGCAAATACCAGCAACAGCATTGCTAGAACGGACGAGCGTACTGTTTTCATGCCTGTCTCCCTTTGAACGGGTGGAGTTCGTCGCACAGGCGCAACGAACCCGGCGGAGTAGTAGGGACTCCGCGAACGGGTGGTACTGGGTCGCAACTATTTAGGGGTCCGTCCGTGGGGTGTCAAGACATCAACCCTTATGACATCTGGCAGTCGACCGACTACTAACGGCGAACTGCTTGCTGGCGGCTGTGCGCCTGCTGCTGGCGGCGGGCCGAGAGCAGCCGGCCGCCAGCAAGCACGTTGCGCTCAGGGCGTCTTGGGCGCAGCCGGGGTCGATGACGCTGCGGGCGTCCTGGTACCGAAATCGACCGTTGGAGCTACCTCAGAGCCCGGAGCGGACTCGTAATACGTTCGCGGCTTAGCCCCGATCACCTTGGCGGTGATCGCCTGCGGGAAGCGCCGGATATAGGTGTTATAGGTCTGAACGGCCTGGTTGTAATCGCTGCGCGAAGTGGCAATGCGATTCTCTGTGCCGGCCAGCTCGTCCTGCAGCCTCAAAAACCCCTGGTCCGCCTTGAGTTGGGGATAAGCCTCGGCGACTGCGATCAGGCGACCCAGCGCGCCCGTGAGCGCAGCATTGGCGGTCGCCATCTGCTGGGGATCGCCACCCTGAATCGCGCCGGCCAGGCCAGCGCGCGCCTGCGCAACCTGTGTGAAGACTGCTTCCTCGTGCTGAGCGTATCCCTTCACCGTGTTCACGAGATTCGGCACCAGGTCCGCCCTGCGCTGCAGCTGCACGGAAATCTGTTGCTTCGCCTGGTTTGCATTTTCATCATACGTCTGAATCTGATTGTACCCGCACCCCGACAAGAGCAGCACCGCGGGGGCGAGACCAAACATGAAACGACGAATCATTTCCTTACCCTCTAAGTGAAATTGGAAACCACTGCGCAACACGCGCCTAATCTACCCCTTAAACTCGTTCAAATAGGTTACTAGGCGCTCCATCGCCGCCAGATAACCTCCGAGAATCTTTGCGGCCTCATCACGCGCGATTTTCTCCGTTCCGCGAACGTGCCGGATCACTCTCACGAACGGATCCGGCGAGAAGCCAGCACGTTGCGCCAGCGCGCGCGTCAGCTCTTCATAGTCCTGCGATGGAACCTCACCCTGCAAACGCGACACACCGCGGAAGACAACCATCAACGTGCTCAGACTCTGGTCGAGTACCTCGAGCTCGCGCTTCGCATCGTTGCCAGCACCCATCGTCGCCTGACGCAAGCGCAGCAGCTTGCCCATCGTCTGATGCTCGACCTGCAGTCGCAAATCCGACGGCGAGACGCTGACGCCCTCGAACGGCGCTTCGCCAAACAACACGCGATGCCGCTCCAGAATGTCGGCGTACTCCATCGGGAAAACGTCCGACGATGATTTCCACTCACGCGTTGTGAAGGTCATCGGCGGCGGATTCCCATCCTCCGCCCACGCCTTCGAAACAGCTGCAACCGCGCGCAAACGGTCGAGCGGCAGCGAGTCGACAATGACCAGCACGTTGTAGTCGGACTTCCCCTCCTTGTGCTCACCGGCCACCGCCGACCCAAAGAGCACGACAGAGCGCAACCCGGCGCCGTACGCGAGCTGAAGTTGTCTGACCAATTCATCGAGTTTCATAGTCTCAGTCCTCTACGCATCCCGCATCCCCCATCCCGCATCCCCCATCCCGCGTCACCAGCTCGATCCTCCACCGCCTCCGGAGAACCCACCGCCTCCTCCGAACCCGCCGAAACCTCCGCCGCCACCACCAAAGCCGCCACCGCCCCATCCACCCCCACTGCCACCACCCCACCCACCACCACCAAAGCCTCCGGTAGGAATGATGATCGGCAAGCAGCCAGGCCCACACCCACGCCTGCCTCCGCCACGTCGCCGCAGGTTACTCAAGACGGCGACGATAATGAGGAAGATGACGAAGAGCGTGCCGGGCGAGATCCCGCCACCGCGCCCGCTCGGATACTGAATCGCTGGTTGTGTCGCGACCGCCGGCGGCGCGGTCAGTGTTGTATCGAGCGTGAAATTGTACGCCCGCGCGAATTCCTGTGCGGTGCGCAGCGTGACGAGCTCGAGTCCGGTGCTGTAATCACCAGCGCGAAACGCCGGCGTGCCCTCGCGACAGTAGTCGGCAACCTTTGCATCGTTGAGAATTCCTTCGGCGCCGCTGCCGGTCGAAACGAAGCAATGTCCGCGACCATCCTTGCTTGTCTCCTTCGGAATCAGGAGAATGACGACGCCCGCGTTGCGATTCGGATCACCGGGTTGGCCAGCCTTGCCGACTTTCCACTGGCGACCGATCTGCAGACTCACTTCCTGCGGGTCGCGCGTCCCGATGTCGGAAAGGGTTACTACCGCGATCTCGCCAGGCGACTTCGTCCGAACATCCTGCGCGATCTGCTCCATGTGAGCGATCGCATCCGGCGTCAGAACGTGCGCGAAATCATTCACCAGCCCCGTTGGGGCGGGAATCTGGATTCCAGTTTGAAGAAGTAAGAGCCAGGCCGCTCGCAGCACGGCGTTGAACGCCGTCGAGGAAAAACCGATTAGAGCCGAAGTAAGTATCTACTCTCCCTTGATTTCGTTCCGAAGCAGGACGTGATTTAGCGGATGACAGCATTCCAAGTCAACCGGCCCGTCGCCGCTTTCGCGCTCGCGCTGTCGCTCGCGTGCGCACAAACTGGAAACAAGAGCAGCGAAACCACGACGACTCGTACCGATACAGCTCGTGTCGCGAAAGCTCCGCCCGACTCCAATATTACGCGCGCTGACCTCGCCAGGATTCAAGGCAGCCCAACAGCACCGCTGTGGGTCATAGAAGTCAGCGACTTCCAGTGTCCCTACTGCAAACAGTGGCACGACCAAACGTACAATGCGTTTATCAACCAGTACGTGAAAACCGGCAAAGTCCGGCTTGCGTACGTCAACTTCCCACTCGGCATCCACGCCCACGCTTTCCCGGCGGCAGAAGCGGCGATGTGCGCGGGAGTCCAGAACAAATTCTGGCCAATGCACGACTCACTATTTGCATCGCAGGGCCGTTGGGAATCGAGCGCCGATCCGCAGGCAACTTTTGACTCGCTCGCCCGCGCAACTGGAGTCGACATGGCCCGCTGGCGTGATTGCGTGCAATCTGGAAAAATGAAACCACTGATTCAGGCCGACCACGACCGCGCTTCGCAGGCCGGCGTGGGCGCAACACCGAGCTTCATGATCGGCGATCAGCTGCTCACCGGTGCACAACCTTTGAGCGACATGCAGCGCGTCATCGACTCCGCGCTCGTCAAAGGCAAGAAGACAAGTCCCTAGCTCACAGTGAATTCGCTGCTGCGAATTCCGTATGCGGTCGCGGGACGCGTCGCAGACGCGTTCACAGCTGTCGTCCCAGCTGGCGACTCCAAGTTCCGACGCGGACTCAGCGCGCGTCGCGGTGTCATCGATCGCTACCGTGTGTGGGGATCGAAGAATCGAGATGGATCTCGGCCGCTGATCTGGTTCCACGCTCCTTCTGTCGGCGAAGGACTTCAGGCGCTTCCCGTGATCGAGCTGGTTCGTCAGCGCCGACGCGACACTCAGATCGCCTACACCTTCTACTCGCCAAGCGCAGAGCGATTCGCGCAGTTAGTGAAAGCCGATTTCACCGACTACCTGCCGTTCGATCGCTTCGATCATGCTGAACAGATCATCGCGGCGTTGCAGCCAAATGCTCTCGTTTTCAGCAAGCTCGATGTCTGGCCCGCTCTCACCGAGTCGGCCGCTGACCGGGGTGTGAAGGTCGGCGTGATCAGCGCGACTCTTCCCGAAGGCTCGGGACGGCGTGGACCATTTGCCCGAGCTCTGCTCGCTGACGCGTACCGCGCTATCGATCGCGTTGGTGCAATCGACGAAGCCGACGCCGAGCGGTTGCGCAAGCTGGGCGTGCAGCGCAATCACGTGACAGTTACCGGCGACACTCGCTACGATCAGGTTTGGGCCCGTGCCCAGAAGCCTCCACCCTCCTTTATACAATCGCTTCGCTCGTCGCGGCCAACCCTCGTCGCCGGCTCGACGTGGCCATCCGACGAAGAGCATCTCCTGCCGGCATGGCTTCGAAGTCGCGAGAAGATCCCCGATGCCCGCCTGATCATCGCGCCGCACGAAATCGAAGCCGGCCATCTCGACTCAATCATCATCTGGGCTCGCAGGCATAACCTTCGGCTCGCCCGCATCGATTCTCCCGATTCGCCATCCGCTGATGTTCTGCTCGTTGACCGGGTCGGCATCCTCGGCGACCTCTACGCACTCGCCGACGTCGCGTTCGTTGGCGGTGCGTTTCACGCCGCTGGACTTCACTCGGTGCTCGAGCCCGCCGCCTTCGGTGCGCCTGTTCTGTTCGGTCCACGCCACCAGAACGCGCGTGATGCGATGCGGTTGATTGCGGCTGGCGGAGGCGCCACAATAAAAAGCGACACCGATCTCTCGATTCGCCTCGCTGACTGGCTCGGCTCAGTCCCCGCGCGCGACACTGCGGGCGCAGCGGCGAAAGCCATGGTGCAGGATGGACTCGGCGCCGCCGAGCGATCCTATCAGCTGATTACTACTTTGCTCCCTCGGTAACTGCCGGAGCGGGATGCATCGGCGGTCGCCAGTTCACGCCGGTAGCACTCGGTTTGTGCACGAAGAATCCCTGCACCAGATGGACGCCGAGTGACTTCACCATGTCGTACTCTTCCTTTCGCTCGACACCTTCAGCGATCACCATCGCCCCGTGCTCATTCGCGAATCTCACCATCGTCTCGACCAGATTCTGCTTGATGAAGTTCTGATCTATGCAGTTGATGAGAGACATATCGAGCTTGATGAAGTCGGGCTCGAGATTGGCGATCGAGCCAAGCCCGGCGTAGCCACTGCCGGCATCATCTACCGCGAAACGGTAACCCTTGTCGCGAAACTCCTTCAGCCGGCCGCGGAATTTCGGGTAATCCTTGATGGCCGTGCGCTCGGTGATCTCGATCACGACGCGCGTCGGATCCTTCACGTTGAGGGTGTTGACATCGAAGGATGGATCAGCAAAGTCCGCCGGATCGACGTTCATGAACAGCAGCTCGCCATCCTGCAGCAGCTTTCCCATGCCCTCGATCGCCCGCTCGCGACAGAGTCTGCTTAGATCCCAGATCAGATCGGACTGGGCTGCGATCTCGAACATCACTTCCGGGCTGCGCATGCTGCGCATCTTGCCGCGCGCCAGCGCCTCGTAGCCGAACACTTTCTGGGTGTCGGTGACAACGATCGGGTGGTACTCGATGTAGAGTCCGCGGTCACGCAGCGTCTCGCGCAAGTCGGAGATCTTTTTCGCCTGCTCCCGGTGCTCGAGGCTCTTCGACGCGTTCGCGGCCTCGCGAATGCCGCGATAGATCTGCCGCTCCAGCCGCAGCTTCGGGTTGTAGACGACCAGCGCCCGCCCGACGAAGATGTCGAACAGGGAGGCGATGTCCTCGCCATGCGCCCGCTCGATCTCTGACGACACCGAGTCCTTGAGACTCGCCGTCAGCTCGGTGATCTCGGCATCGCTCGCCGCCGGCGTGTCATCGCGGGGAACGTGGAAGACGACGAAGTCGTCATCGTTCGGGAACGACACCATCAGCTTCGCCGAAGCGAGTGCGCTTTTCGCCAGAGCCGCGCGCATCGCTTCGCCCGTCGTCTCGAGTACGCTGTCCAGTTTTTCCCAGCCGTAGACTTCCTCGACCTTTGAGTAGCGATCGAAGTTGAAGTAGAGAATGACGAGCTCGCCCCTCTCCTGCACTGCCTTGCGGATGCTGTCGACCGTGGCGCCGACGGTAGGCAGCCGCGTCAGTGAATCGCGGAGAAGCTGGTGATAATCCACGCTCAATTGCGCGCGCTGACGGTGCTGGCGCTCGCTGTCGGTGACAGCAGCTTCACGTTTCGCTCGACTGTGGCGGCGAGCTTTGGCAGCTCGAATGGCTTCTCGACGAAATCATCGGCGCCCGTCTGGAGCGCCTGGCGCTTGTTAACCCAGTCGTCAAGCGCAGTCACCATTACGACGCGGACGCTCTTGCCCAGCGTGGGATGGCTTTTCATCTCACGACATACCTGCCAGCCGTCTCGCCCCGGCATCATCACATCGAGTAGCACCAGCGGAGGCTTGATCTGATCGAAGGCCTTCAATGCGTCGTCACCATTGTAGGCGACAGTAACGGGATACCCCTTTGCTTCCAGATAATCCCGAATGATATGCGCATTATCGGGGTTATCATCGACGACGAGAATAGGAGGGTGCGATGCGTCAGCCATAAGCGATTGTGGGTAATGATGTTATGGCCTGAAGCCGCGCAATTCGCAAGCCAACCCCGGCACTTTTTCGACCCGCATTCTCTGTCGCTGGCCGCATTCAGCTTGACAATGCGCTGCACCAGAGAGAACGTGCTGAAGGTAAACACCCGCTCGAGGAGTTTGAATGCGTATTGGCAGTTCCCTTCTCCTGCTGTGCAGCATCACGGCAGCGCCTCTTCTCGTCCAGAGCCAGCAGCCTGCTAAGACGGTGACCATCTCTGGGCAGGTAGTCGATGGCGCCGATGCGCCGATCCCAAGCGCAGAAATAGGCCTCACCCTCGACGGCACCCAGCCGGTGTTCGCCCGCGCCGACAACGAAGGCAAATTCAGTTTTACCGACGTGCGACTTGGCCAGGGAAAGCTGGTAGTACGTAGGATGGGGTATCGCGCGCGAACCGTCCCTCTCGACCTGTATAAGGCCGCTGCGGGCACGCCGCTCAAGATCGATCTCGAGAGTCTCGCCGACGAGCTCGACACGGTAAACATCGAGGGACAGCGCGGCCGAATGGAAGAGTTTTACTTCCACAAGCAAACCAGCAACTTCGGCTACTTCATCGATCTGCCTGAGATCAAGAAAAAGAATCCGCGCTACGTGAGCGAACTCTTTCGCGACATCCCGGGCGCCCGCCTGCAAGTCTCACGAAGGATTGGCAACACCATAACCCTGCGCGGTTGTCAGCCACGCATTTGGGTCGATGGCGTGAAGACGCAAGACACCGAGCTCGACGAGCTTGCCAATGTCGACGAAGTAGCTGCAATCGAAGTCTATCCCTCGTGGGCTGGGACGCCGCCGCAATACATGGATCGAGAAACGCGAGCGTGTGGAACCATCATCGTCTGGAGCCGGAGACAGTAAGCCGACGGCGGCTGGCCGCCAGCAAGCATTGATGTACGCAACAAAAAAAAGCCCCCCGATTTCTCGGGGGGCTTTTTTTTCGTCTCTACTCCAAACGTTACGG
>Ga0207665_10003673_pt1 | contig 10248 bp, 7 predicted proteins | sample LARL112metaG_FD_184351 | JGI IMG/M metagenome (GOLD analysis project Ga0207665, IMG submission 184351) | Corn, switchgrass and miscanthus rhizosphere microbial communities from Kellogg Biological Station, Michigan, USA - LAR L11-2 metaG... | ecosystem: Host-associated > Plants > Roots >...
CGGGGCGGCCAGGCCCACGCCGAGCATGGCGCGGAGCGAGCCGCCCAGCACCCCGTCGCCGCGCCGCGGGGAGCCGAGCCGCAGGCGCACCGGCCGGGCCGGGCCCGGGCCGGGGCGGGCGGCCAGGCCCGCCTGGGCGGTGGCCGCGGAACCGGCGACGCCGCCGCGGGCCCGCAGCTGCGGCGGGCGGCGGCGGCTGGCCCACGGGCCGGCCTGCTGCCCCGGCCCGGTCGGGTGACCGCCGATCCAGCCGTCGCCCCCGCGGCCGGCCGCGGGGCGCAGCCGCGGCTCACGTCCGCTTCTGGTGTCACGGACGGCGGCCCCGCCGGCCGCCAGGCCGGCCGCTGCCACGCCGCCGAGCAGCCCCGCGCCGGCCGGCTCCCGGCCCGCGAGCGACTCGAGCTGACGCCGGCCGGCCATCGCCCAGCCGCCGTACCCGCCGAACCGGACCACGGCGTACAGCACGAACGGGCAGAGCAGGATGTCATAGGCCACGGAGACGGGCAGCACCAGCCGCACCGACTGCCAGGTGATGTCCGGGTCGCCGAAGGTCATGCCCGCCAGCGCGTACAGGGTCTCGCCGGCGGCGACGCCGAGCGCGACCACGGCCAGCGGCAGCCAGGCCGAACGCTCCAGCGGGCCGCGCAGCCGCCCGCAGCCGTAGCCGATGACGCAGAACACCAGCGCGCTCAGCCCCAGCAGATTGCTGGCCGGCGGCGCGATATCGAGCGCCAGCCCGGCACCGAATCCGATCAGCATGCCCTGGGTCGGGCCGCTGGCCAGCGCGAGCGTGACCACCAGCACCAGGACCAGATTGGGCGCCGACCCGCCCGGGAACGGCAGCCGGTCCAGCAGCGCCGTCTGGAGCACCACGGCGGCCAGGATGGTGACGAGGGCGAACGTGAACCGCCGCACCTCAGCCCCCGGCACTTGCCGTGGCCGCGGGGCTGGGAGATCCGCTGGAACGCCCGCCGGACGGGCTGGGGCTCGGCGTGGCCGGGCGGGGCGGCAGCACCGAGTCACGTGGGTTCGTCCGGGGCGGGACGATCACCACCCCCACCACACCGAGGGCGCCGTCGTCGGCGTAGGGCCGGACCATGGCCACCTTGGTCAGCGAGGTCGCGCTCGCCTGCACCTGCGTGATCACTCCCACCGGGACGCCGGGCACGTACGGCCGCCCGTGGACCGAGCCGAACGTGACCAGCTGCTGCCCCGGCTGGAGCACGGCGGCCGCGTCGAAGACCTGCAGCCGCAGCAGCGTAGGACCGGGCCGGGACCGGCCCGTGCCGGTGACCGCCCCGATCTGTTCGGTGCCGGCCAGCCGCACGCCGACCGTGGACGACGCGTCCGTGGTCAGCAGCACGGTCGAGGTGCGCGCGGCCACCGAGGTGACCGTGCCGACCAGGCCGGCGCCGTTCAGCACCGTCTCGTTCGGCTTGAGGCCGTCGTCACGGCCGGCGTCGATGGTGACCGAGCTGTTGTACCCGGGGCTGGCCGCGATCACGTTCGCGGCGACGATCCGGTAACCGCCCCGCCCGGCGAGGGCCAGCACGCGCCGCAGCTGGGCCTCCTGCGCCTGGCTGAGCTGGGCCTGGCTCAGCTCCGTCCGCAGCCGGACGACCTCGCGCTGCAGCCCCGCGATCTGCTGCTGGGAGGCCGGCGCCCGGGTGACGTTGCCGAAAAAGGCAGCCACCGGCCGGGTCACCGCGCCCACCAGGCTCTCGGCGGACCCGAAGACCGTCCCGCCGACCCCGCGCAGGCCAGCGACGGGGCTGGCGGCGCCGGCGGCGCCGCCCCACGAGTCGAAAGTGATCAATGCCAGGGCCGCGGCCAGCAGCACGCCGAGCATCAGGCGGGTCCGCCGACTGTCGTGCACCGGGCCTCCTCATCCACGCCGCTGCCGCGGCGGGCCGACCGACTCCGCGGTCAGCGCCTCGACTCTGGTACCAGCACCTGCCGCAGCGTGTCGAAATCCTCCACGCATTTGCCGGTACCCAGTACCACGGAATCAAGCGGGTTGTCGGCCATGTGGATGGGCATGCCAGTTTCCTCGCGCAGCCGCTCGTCGAGCCCGCGCAGCAGCGCGCCGCCGCCGGTCAGCGCGATCCCCCGGTCCATCACGTCGCCGGCCAGCTCGGGCGGGCACTTGTCGAGCGTCGTCTTGACCGCGTCGACGATGAGCGCGAGCGGCTCCTCGATGGCCCGGCGGATCTCCTCCGCCGAGATCACGATCGTCTTCGGCAGCCCGCTGACCAGGTCGCGGCCGCGGATCTCGGCGTGCGGCTCGTCGGCCGAGGGATACGCCGACCCCAGCGCCATCTTGATCTCCTCGGCGGTCCGCTCGCCCAGCATGAGCGAGTACTCCTTCTTGCCGAAGGTGATGATGGCCTGGTCGAGCTCGTCCCCGCCGATCCTGATCGACGCCGACGTCACGATCCCGCCCAGCGAGATCACGGCGACCTCGGTGGTGCCGCCGCCGATGTCCACCACCATGTTGCCGGTCGGCTCGTTGACCGGCAGGCCCGCCCCGATGGCCGCGGCCATGGGCTCCTCGATGATGTAGACCCGGCGCGCGCCCGCCTGGTGGCCGGCCTCCTTCACCGCGCTCTGCTCCACCCCGGTGATGCCGCTCGGCACCGCCACCACCACCCGCGGCTTGGCCAGGTGGCTCCGCCGGTGGACCTTCTGGATGAAATAGCGCAGCATGCGCTCGGTCACGTCGAAGTCCGCGATGACCCCGTCCTTGAGCGGCCGGACCGCCACGATGTTCCCGGGCGTCCGGCCGATCATCCGCTTGGCTTCCACCCCGACCGCCACGATCTGGCCGGTATTGGTGTTGAGGGCCACGACCGACGGCTCGTTGAGGACGATCCCGCGCCCCCGCACATACACCAGAGTGTTCGCGGTGCCCAGATCGACGGCCATGTCACGGCCCAGGAAAGCCAGCGCGTTACTCATGGGGAACGAGAACCTTCCAGATGGGTCCTGCTCGGTGGTGTCCTATATGAGGCCACGGCTGCGGCCTACCGCGCGGTTCGAATGCGGCCCTGTGTCCTTCATGGACCAGGCCCGGGCCACCTAAACGAGGTCGGGGAAGAAGATCTTGATTTCCCGCTCGGCCGAGTCTGGCGAGTCCGATCCGTGCACGATGTTTTCCTGCACTTCCAACGCATGATCACCCCGGATCGTGCCCGGGGTGGCGCGGACCGGATCGGTGGCACCGGCCAGACCGCGGAACGCCTCGATGGCCCGCGGGCCCTCGGCGACCAGGGCGACCAGCGGCCCGGAGGTGATGAATTCGACCAGGGAGCCGAAGAACGGCTTGCTGGAGTGCTCCGCGTAGTGCGTCTGGGCGGTGGACGTTCCAAGGGTCCGCAGGTCCATGGCGACGACCTGCAGTCCCTTGCGCTCGATCCTGGACAGGACATCCCCGATCAGGCCCCGGCGAACTCCGTCCGGCTTGATCAGGACCAGGGTTCGTTCAGTCAAGTTAAATTCCCCCTCGCGGCCAGCCCTGCTGGCTGTCGCGGAGTGATCAGCAGCGACTCGTGCGTCCGCAATCCTACCGGTGCGGCGGGGCGGCGAGGCGACGCCGCCACGCCCCGACCGCACGAAAAGTATGCAGGCCGAAGCCCTGACCGCGGCCGGTCCCCGGCGCGGTCAGGGGGCCTCGCGGTACCGGAGCCCGAGCCAGATCGCGACGGCCCACAGGGCGGCGAAGATCGCGCCGAGCACGAACATCGCCGGGACCACGACGCCGGCCGCGATCACCGCCACCTGCAGCACGCTGCCCGCGGCCAGCGCCCACCCCTGCCCGGGCCGGCCGACCACCGCCGCCAGCAGCACCGCGATGGCCGCCAGCACCCCGCCGGCCACGCCGGCCGCCGCGTGCGGCTCATGCTCGATGGTGATGGCCACCGGTATCGCGAGCCCGATCACGATCGCCTCGAAGATCAGCACGGTGGCGCAGAGCCGCCTCATCCGGGCCGCCTCATCCGGGCCGCCTCACCCCAGGTCAGCTCCTCCCCCGAGGACGCCCCCCGCACCCCCGCCGGCGCCGAGCAGCGACCGCGCGTCCCCGGCGGTCACCACCGACCCGGTCACCAGCACACCGGTGCCACCCAGGCCGTCGGCGGCCGCCTCGTCGGCCAGGGCCACGGCCAGCTCGATCGCGTCGTCAAGCCGGTCCGCCACCCGGACCCGGTCGGGCCCGAACACCCCGGCCGCGAGGTCCGCCAGCTTGCCGGGGTCCATCGAGCGGTCCGAGTGGTTACGCGTCACCACCAGGCCGTCGGCGCCCGGCTCCAGCTGGTCGAGGACGGCCGGCACGTCCTTGTCCTCGCTGATCGCGAGGACCGCGATCAGGGTGCGGAAGGAGAACGCCTCGGTCACCGCGGCGACGCTGGCCGCCATGCCGGCCGGGTTGTGCGCGGAGTCGGCGATCACCACCGGGCTGCGCCGCAGCACCTCCAGCCGCCCCGGCGACGTCACCATCGCGAACGCCTCCTGCACCAGATCCTCGCCGAGCGGCTCACCGCCGGGGCCGCCGCTGGCGAACGCCTCGACCGCGGCCAGCGCGCAGGCGGCGTTCGTCGCCTGGTACTCGCCGAACAGCGGCAGCAGCAGGTCGCCGTACTCGCCGGCCAGCCCGCGGAGCGTCAGGGCCTGCCCGCCGACGGCGAGCTCACGCCGGATGACGCCGAACTCGAGGCCCTCCCGGGCCACGGTGGCGCCCACCTCGGCGGCGCGGCGCTGCAGGACCTCGGCCGCCGCGAGCGGCTGCTGGGCGAGGACGGCGACCGCGCCGGGCTTGATGATGCCGGCCTTCTCCCCCGCGATCTCCTCGATCGTGTTGCCCAGATAGCGGGTGTGGTCGATGGAGACCGGCGTCACCACCGCGACGGCGCCGTCGGCGATGTTGGTCGCGTCCCAGGTCCCGCCCAGGCCGACCTCGACCACCGCCACGTCCACCGGCGCGTCGGCGAACGCGGCGAACGCCATCGCGGTGAGCACCTCGAAGAACGACAGCCGCACCGGCTCGCGCTCGTCCACCAGCGCCACGTACGGCGCCACGTCGTCGTAGGTGGCCAGGAACGTCTCCAGCGGCAGCGGCTCGCCGTCGACGACGATCCGCTCCCTGATGTCGCTCAGGTGCGGGCTGGTGAACAGGCCGGTGCGCAGCCCGCGGGCCCGCAGCAGCGTCTCGATCATGCGGGCGGTGGACGTCTTGCCGTTGGTGCCGGTGACGTGGATGACCGGGTAGGCGCGCTGCGGGTCCCCGAGCAGCGAGGCGAGCGCGCTGATCCGCTCCAGCGTGGGCTCGACCGCGTGCTCGGGGCGGCGCGCGAAGATCTCCGCCTCGACCTCACGCTTGCGGCGCGCCAGGGCGGGGCCGGCGGGCCGGGCGCCCTCGCCGGTCAAGCCTCCTCCCGGCTCAGCGCGGCCACGCGGCCCGAGATCCGGGCGATGTCGGCCAGCGCGGCCTCCAGCCGGCGCCGGGTCTCCTCCACCACCCCGGCGGGCGCCTTGGCCAGGAAGGCGTCGTTGGCGAGCTTGCGTTCGGCCTGGTCGGCTTCTTTGCGGGCGGCGGCGAGGTCCTTCTCCATCCGGCGCCGTTCGGCGGCGACATCGATCGTGGCCGCCGTGTCCAGCACGACCGTGACCCCCTCGGCGGCCAGGGACGCGGTCGGGTTGAAGCCGTCGCCGGGTGCGGTCAGCCGCAGCAGCGAGCGGATGGCGCCCTCGTGGGCGGCCAGCGGCGTGCCGCCGATCCCGCTCAGCGCGGCGGGGACCGGCTGGGCCGGCCGCAGGCCCTGGTCGGAACGGAACCGGCGCACCTCGGTCACCAGCGCCATCAGCGAGCCGATCTCGGCCTCGGCCGCCGGGTCACGGGCGGGCTGCGCCTCCGCCCCGCCGGCGCGCTCGCCCGGCCAGGCGGCGGTCACGATCGTGGTCCCGCCGGTCAGGGCGGTCCACAGTTCCTCGGTGACGAACGGGATCACCGGGTGGAGCAGCCGCAGCAGCCGGTCGAGCAGGTAGCCGAGCACCTCGCGGGTGACCTGCCCGTCCCGCCCGTCCCGCCCGGCCTGTGCTGTCTGGGGGCTGAGCGCGGCCTTGGCCAGCTCCAGGTACCAGTCGCACACCTCGTCCCAGGCGAAGTGGTACAGCGCCTCGCAGATCTTGCCGAACTCGAACTGCTCGTACAGCCGGTCCACCTCGGCGGTGACCTCCGCCAGCCGGGAGAGGATCCAGCGGTCCGCGGTGGCCAGGCTCGCGGCGGGCGGGAGCGCGTCCGGCACGGTGGCCCCGTTCAGCAGCGCGAACCGGGTGGCGTTCCAGAGCTTGTTGCAGAAGTTGCGGGCGCCGGTGACCCACTCCTCGCTGACCGCGATGTCGCCGCCGGGGCTGGCCCCGCGGGCCAGGGTGAACCGGGTGGCGTCGGCGCCGAACCGGTCGATCCAGTCCAGCGGGTCCACGGTGTTGCCGCGCGATTTGGACATCTTGCGGCCGAACGCGTCGCGGATCAGGCCGTGCAGCGCGACGTGGCGGAACGGCACCGCGTCGGCCGGGTCGTGGTCGCGCATCGCGTACAGGCCGAACATCATCATCCGCGCGACCCAGAAGAACAGGATGTCGTACCCGGTGACCAGGACCGAGTTCGGGTAGAAGCGGCGCAGGTCCTCGGTGTCGTCGGGCCAGCCCAGGGTGGAGAACGGCCACAGCGCGGAGGAGAACCAGGTGTCGAGGACGTCGGGGTCCTGCCGCCAGTCATCGCCGGCCGGCGGCCGCTCGCCGGGGCCGACGACGCGGACCTCGCCGCCCGGGCCGTACCAGACCGGGATCCGGTGCCCCCACCACAGCTGGCGGCTGATGCACCAGTCGTGCATGTTGTCGACCCAGTCGAAGTAGCGGACGGCCATCTCGGCCGGGTGGATGCGGACCCGCCCGTCCCTGACCGCGTCGCCGGCCGCCTTGGCCAGCGGCTCGACCTTGACGAACCACTGCAGGGACAGCCTCGGCTCGACGATCGTGCCGCACCGGCTGCAGTGCCCGACCGCGTGCACGTAGGGGCGGATCTCGTCGATGATCCGGCCTTCCTCGCGCAGCGCGTCCACCACCGCCGGCCGGGCCTCGAACCGGTCCAGCCCCTCGAACAGCCCGGGGGCGGTGATCACCCCGCGCTCGTCCATGATGGTCAGGCTCGGCAGGTTGTGGCGGCGGCCGATCTCGAAGTCGTCGGGGTCGTGGGCCGGGGTCACCTTGACCGCGCCGGTGCCGAACTCGGGGTCGACGTGCGGGTCGGCCACGACCGGGATGCGCCGGCCGGACAGCGGCAGCTCGACCTCCCGGCCGACCAGGTGGGCGTAGCGGGGGTCGTCGGGGTGGACGGCGACCGCGGTGTCGCCCAGCATGGTCTCCGCCCGGGTGGTGGCGACCACGACCGAGTCCGGGTCGTCCCCGTACCGGATGAAGATCAGCTCCCCGTCCTCGTCCTCGTGCTCCACCTCGATGTCGGACAGCGCGGTGAGGCAGCGGGGGCACCAGTTGATGATCCGCTCCGCGCGGTAGATGAGGCCGTCGTCGTACAGGCGCTTGAAGATGGTCAGCACCGCCCGGGACAGGCCCTCGTCCATGGTGAACCGCTCGCGCGACCAGTCGACGCTGTCGCCGAGCCGGCGCATCTGGCCGAGGATCGTGCCGCCGGAGGAGGCCTTCCACTGCCACACCCGCTCGACGAACGCCTCCCGGCCCAGGTCGTGCCGGGACAGGCCCTGCTTGGCCAGCTCGCGCTCGACCACGTTCTGGGTGGCGATGCCCGCGTGGTCCATGCCGGGCAGCCACAGCGTGACGTAGCCCTGCATCCGGCGCCGCCGGATGAGGCCATCGATCAGCGTGTGGTCGAGCGCGTGGCCCATGTGCAGGGAGCCGGTCACGTTCGGCGGCGGGATCACGATGCAGTAGGCCGGCCCCGGCGCGCTGGCGTCGGCGTGGAACAGCCCGCGCGCTACCCAGTCCTGGTAACGGCGTCCCTCCACGTCGCCGGGCGAGTACTGGGGGGGGAGCTGGATGCCCTGGTCTGCGGTCACGTCAGCCGAGTCTAGTGGTCTCTACCGAGGTGGCCGTCCAGCAACTGCACGGTGTCCGGGTGGGTGCATCACCAGGCGCGGGAACGCCGCGAGGTGCCTGCCCGGGCGCGGGTCAGGCGGACTTCTCGCGCGGGGTGCGGGACCGCGTGCTGCGCGGGACGATGGTGGGGTTGACGTGCTCGAGCACGACCGGGCCGGTGATGACGACCCGCTCCACGTCCTTGCGGCTGGGCACCTCGTACATCACCGAGAGCAGGACTTCTTCCAGGATGGCCCGCAGGCCGCGGGCGCCGGTGCCGCGCAGGATGGCCTGGTCGGCGACGGCTTCGAGCGCGTCGGGGGTGAACTCCAGGTCCACCCCGTCCAGCTCGAACAGCCGCCGGTACTGCTTGACCAGCGCGTTCCTCGGCTCGGTGAGGATAAGGATCAGCGCCTCGCGGTCCAGGTTGTGCACGCTGGTGATCACGGGCAGGCGGCCGACGAACTCGGGGATCATGCCGAACTTGAGCAGGTCCTCGGGCATCACCTCGGCGAACGCGTCGGCCGCGGGCCGGTCGGCCTTGACCCGCAGCTTCGCCCCGAAGCCCATCCCGCTCTTGCCGACCCGCTGCTCGATGATCTTCTCCAGGCCGGAGAACGACCCGCCGCAGATGAACAGCACGTTCGTGGTGTCGATCTGGATGAACTCCTGGTGCGGGTGCTTGCGCCCGCCCTGCGGGGGCACCGACGCGGTCGTGCCCTCCAGGATCTTCAGCAGCGCCTGCTGCACGCCCTCGCCGGACACGTCCCGGGTGATCGACGGGTTCTCGCTCTTGCGGGCGATCTTGTCGATCTCGTCGATGTAGATGATGCCGGTCTCGGCCTTCTTGACGTCGTACTCGGAGGCCTGGATGAGCTTGAGCAGGATGTTCTCGACGTCCTCGCCGACGTAGCCCGCCTCGGTCAGGGCGGTGGCGTCGGCGATGGCGAACGGCACGTTGAGCAGGCGGGCCAGGGTCTGGGCGAGCAGCGTCTTCCCGGACCCGGTCGGGCCGAGCAGCAGGATGTTGGACTTCGCCAGCTCCACGCCGTCCTCGCCGGGCCGGATGTCGCCGCCCGACTGGACCCGCTTGTAGTGGTTGTAGACCGCGACCGACAGGGCCTTCTTGGCCTTCTCCTGGCCGATCACGTAGGCGTCGAGGAACTCGTAGATCTCGCGCGGCTTGGGCAGGCTGTCCCACCTGAGCTCGGTGGGCTCGGCCAGTTCCTCTTCGATGATCTCGTTGCAGAGATCGATGCATTCGTCACAGATGTACACGCCGGGGCCAGCGATGAGCTTCTTGACCTGCTTCTGGCTCTTTCCGCAGAACGAGCACTTCAGGAGGTCACCACCATCCCCGATACGTGCCACCAGCTGACTCCTTTACCCCGGCCGCCACGGCGCCCGGCTATTCTCGGCGGCCCTGCCATCATGAGGCAGCGAGGCCCTGCCGGTCTAGCCTGTTGTCCGTACCCGACGGTACCCGCTTGCGCCTCCCGGGCGCGAGGTGATGTGCCGCCGGCGCATCGGTCACCGGCGTGGGCCGGATCCCTCCGCTTCCTTCAGGACGACCCTACCTCGGCCCGGCGCTTGAGGCTCGTCAGAACCTCGTCCACGATGCCGTAATCCTTCGCTTCCTCCGCCGAGAAGTACTTGTCCCGCTCGACGTCCCGCCGCACCTGCTCCTCGGCCCGGCCGCTGTGTGTGGCGATGATGCGCTCCATCGCGGTCCGCATCCGCAGGATCTCGCGGGCCTGGATCTCCAGGTCGCTCGACTGGCCGTAGCCGCCCTCGGTGGCGGGCTGGTGCAGCAGGATACGGGCGTTCGGCAGCGCCATCCGCTTGTCCTTGGTGCCGGCGGCCAGCAGCACCGCCGCCGCCGAGGCGGCCTGGCCGATGCAGACGGTCGCGATCTCCGGCTGGACGAACTGCATCGTGTCGTAGATCGCCATCATCGAGGTGACCGACCCGCCCGGCGAGTTGATGTACATGGTGATGTCGCGGTCGGGGTCCATCGACTCCAGCGCGATGAGCTGCGCGATGACGTCGTTGGCCGAGGCGTCGTCGATCTGCACGCCGAGGAAGATGATCCGCTCCTCGAAGAGCTTGTTGTACGGGTTCATCTCCTTGATCCCGTACGAC
>Ga0207665_10003678_pt1 | contig 10237 bp, 11 predicted proteins | sample LARL112metaG_FD_184351 | JGI IMG/M metagenome (GOLD analysis project Ga0207665, IMG submission 184351) | Corn, switchgrass and miscanthus rhizosphere microbial communities from Kellogg Biological Station, Michigan, USA - LAR L11-2 metaG... | ecosystem: Host-associated > Plants > Roots >...
ACCGCGAGGCCAGAGAAGCGGTTGCTAGATCGAGGAAGCGTTAGGCGCGAAATGATGGAGGGGCGGAAGTCGGCGTCCGCCCAGCGCACGTTTTGGGCGATCGAACGGCCACTGCTTCCTCCTGAAAGGCTGTCATTCCGAATTGCTTTAGCGATGAGGAACCTGCTTTTCTGCCAAGCCGAAAGTTTGCACAGCCAAGGTGTGTGACAACCATCACTGCCTGCTTCTCGGCAAGCCGATACAAACGTCATTATGCCGAACCGCAGATATTACGTGTACATCCTCGCGAGCAAAAGTCGTGTCCTCTACACCGGGGTCACCGGGTTCTTGATGTCACGTGTGCTGCGCCATAAATCAGGTGAAGGTGGAAGCTTTACTCGAACATACAGGGTGAATCGCCTCGTGTGGTACCAAAGCTTTGAACTGGTTCACGGAGCCATCGCGCGAGAAACCGAGATCGGAAGCGCCCGAACGCTCCCTCCGCCACCGCCCGCCGCATGTCGCGCATGAGCCCCAGGTAGAACGTCAGGTTGTGGAGCGTCAGCAGGCGGTAGGCGAGCAGCTCGCGGGCCATGAAGAGGTGGCGCAGGTAGGCCCGCGAGAAGCCCCGGCACCCCTCGCAGGCGCACTCCGGGTCGAGCGGCGCGCCGTCGCGGGTGAACCTCGCGTTGCTGATGTTGAGCGGTCCGTCCGGGGTGAAGGCCTGTCCGTTGCGCGCGTTCCGGGTCGGCATCACGCAGTCGAAGAGATCGATGCCGCGCGCGACCGCCTCGACCAGATCGGTCGGCTTCCCGACGCCCATGAGGTAGCGCGGCCGGTCCGCGGGCAGGAGCCCGGCCACGAGCTCGGTGGTGTCGTACATCACCGGCTTGGGCTCGCCCACCGCGAGGCCGCCGATCGAGTGGCCGGGCAGGTCGAGCGCGCCGATGGACTCCACCGCGCGGCGCCGGAGCGCCTCGTACGAGCCGCCCTGCACGATCCCGAATAGCGCACCCGGAGAGCCCCCCGCCCGGTGCGCCGCCACCGCCCGGGTGAGCCAGTTCAAAGTCAGGGCGAGCGAGCGCTCGGTCTCGGCCACGGTGGCCGGATGCGCGAGGCACTCGTCGAGCGGGTGCAGCACGTCCACGCCGAGCGCGTGCTGCACCGCGACGCACGACTCCGGGGTGAGGGTCCGCCGCGCGCCGTCCACGTGAGAGCGGAACTCCACACCCTCCTCGCCGATCCGGCGCAGCTTCGAGAGGCTCCAGACCTGGAAGCCGCCCGAGTCGGTCAGGATCGGCCCGTCCCAGCCCATGAAGCGATGCAGGCCGCCCAGCTCGCGCACCAGCTCGTGCCCGGGCCGCAGCATCAGGTGGTAGGTGTTGGCCAGCACGATCTGGGCGCCCGCCGCGCGCAGGTCCGAGGGCGCGAGGCTCTTGACCGAGCCCTGCGTCGCCACCGGCATGAAGGCGGGGGTGTCGACCGTCCCGTGCCCGGTGAGCATGCGGCCGAGGCGCGCGCCCCCGTCGGTCGCGAGCAGCTCGAAGTGGAAGCCGCCCATCAGTGGATCAGCATCGCGTCGCCGTAGGAGTAGAAGCGATAGCGGGCCTCCACCGCGTGGCGATAGGCGGCGAGGACCGCCTCGCGCCCCGCGAAGGCCGACACCAGCACCAGCAGGCTCGAGCGCGGCAGATGGAAGTTGGTGACGAGCGCGTCCACGACGCGAAACCGATGGCCGGGCCGGATGAAGAGATCGGCGGGCCCCGTGCCGGCGCGCACGCGGCCGTCGGCGGCGGCCGCCCACTCGAGCGCGCGGGTGGTCGTGGTCCCGACCGCGACCACGCGGCGGCCCTCGCGCGCGGCCGTCTCGATCGCCGCCGCGGTCGACTCCGGGATCTCGACCGGCTCGGCCTCGAGCCGGTGCTCCTCGATCCGGGCCCCGCGGAGCGGCCGGAACGTCCCGGGGCCGACGTGCAGGGTGAGGTAGTGCACCGCGACCCCGCGACGCTCGAGCCGGGCGAGCAGCTCGGGGGTGAAGTGGAGCCCGGCGGTCGGCGCCGCCACCGACCCGTCGTCGCGCGCGTAGACCGTCTGGTAGCGCTCGCGATCCTCCGGCTTGGGCGCGTCGTGACGGCCGATGTAGGGCGGCAGCGGCGGCAGGCCGTGGCGCTCCAGCAGCTCCCGCACCGGCCACGGCGCGTCGATCGCCACCACGCGCGTGCCCTCGCTCCCCTCCCCCACCACGTGGGCTCGCGCCGCGCCTCCGGCCAGATCCACGCGAGCGCCCACTCGACAGCGGCGGCCGGGACGCACCATCGCCTCCCACCGCTCGTCCGCGACCGGACGCAGCAGCAGGAGCTCCACCGGGCCACCCCCGTCCACCGCGGTGCCCAGGAGCCGCGCCGGAATCACCCGACTCCGGTTCGCCACCACGCAATCCCCGGCGCGCAGCAGCTCCGGCAGCTCGGAGAACCCGTGATCCGCCCACGCCCCCGTCGCCCGATCCAGCGCCAGGAGCCGCGAGGCGTCTCGCGGCTCCGCCGGCTCCTGCGCGATCAGCTCGGAGGGGAGCTCGTACTCGAACAGAGAAGCATCCATCGAGACTGAAGTGTAGCCCACGCGGGGAGCGGGGCGTGGCCGGGGGCACCCCCTCGCCGGGACACGCTGAGTCGCATCCCGCCGCGCCGTCTCGGACGAGCCACGAGATGGGGTGTCGCCGGCTTCGATAACGCGCAGAAGACACGGTCCCGGCGAGGGGGTGCCCCCGGCCACGCCCCGCTCCCCGGCCCGCCTCACGCGCGCGGGCTACCCGATCCGCGCCCCGGGCGACACGTCGAAGTCGGGCCGCAGCAGGATGACCTCGCCGCCCTCGCCGTAGGCGCCCAGCACGAGCACCTCCGAGACGAAGGGGCCGATCCGCTTCGGGGGGAAGTTGACGACCGCGATGACGCGCCGGCCGACCAGCTCGGCCGGGGTGTAGCGGTGGGTGATCTGGGCGCTCGATCGCTTGACGCCGAGCGGCCCGAAGTCGATCGAGAGCCTGAAGGAGGGTCGCCGCGCTTCCGGGAAATCCTGGGCGTCGATCACCACGCCCACGCGCATGTCGACGCGCTCGAAGTCGTCCCAGGCGATGGGCCCCCCCGGCTCGTGCTCAGCGGGCAACGGCGGGCGAGACGTCGGGGAGCGTCGAGATGGTGGCGCCCGGGTAGTAGTAGAGGACGATCCGCTGCGCGGTGTAGCCCTGGTCGGCCATGGTCTTGGCGCTCCACTGGTCGAGGCCGACGCCGTGGCCGTACCCGCGTCCCACGAAGCGCGCCATCGGGCCCACCACCGCCACCGCGAAGAGCGTGCTCTTGAGCGTGTCGTACCCCACCAGGCGCCGCAGGTCGTTGCCCCGCAGCGTCACGGTGCCGGCGGTGCCGCGCACCGCGATGCGGGCCACCCGCAGCGACACGCTCCGCTCGAGCACGTCGAGCGCGACCACGCGCCCGACCGAGATCCCGCCGCGCAGCAGCGCGGCCGACAGCTCGGCGAGCGGCAGCTCGAGGCGCCAGCGCTGGTGCGGCGACTCCGACGCGAACTCGACGCGGACCGGCTTGAGGGCCGGCATGTTCGAGGCGGCGAAGACCACCCGCGGGTCCTCGGTGTAGCCGCCGCTGTCGGTGTGGTAGAAGGCGGGGAACAGCTCGCCCTGCCACAGCAGCACCTGGCCCGCGGTCTCCCGCACCGCGGTCCACACCACCGAGTCGGCCGGCACCTGCCCCACGTACTGCTGGTTCAGCGTCGAGGCCACCATGTGGTAGGCCTTCTCCGCGTTGAGCCGCCGATGGTACGCCGCGTAGGTCCGGGCCACGATCGCCTGGGCCTTCAGCATCTCGAGCGGCATCTTGTCCCCCGCCTCGGCCTTGACCGCGCCCGCCAGGTAGTCCTCGAGCGGCAGCTCGTTCACCACCGTGAGCCCGTCGCCGCTGCGCAGGATCTCGAGCGCGCCCGGATACTCGCGGTTGTTGGTGCGGAGCGCGCCCACGTCGGCGGGGGCGAGCCGCAGGCCGTCCACGCGGCGGCCCGCGACCTCGATGGCGCCGTTCTTGAGGGTGGCGCGGAGCCACGTGGGCGAGTCGCTGACCACCGAGCGGCCGGTGAGATCGCTCACCATCATGGGGCCGCCGCCCACCTCGACGGTCTTGAGCCCGTCCGCGATGGCGACGCGGATGTCGCCTCCGGCGAGCGCGGGGCCGGCGCCGAGGATCAGCACGAGCGCCGCGGCCAGCGCGTAGCGGGCGAGGGTCAGCGTCGGCCGAAGAGCGAGAAGAGCAGCGTGAGCACGATCGAGACGACGAGGCAGGTGGCGAGCGGGAAGTAGAGCGACCAGTTTCCGCGCTGGATGTGGATGTCCCCCGGCAGTCGTCCGAGCCATGGCAGCCTTCCCGAGAAATTTCCCGCGACGAGCAGGATCAACCCAAGGCATACCATCACGACGCCCCATCCCAGAAGCAATTTCCCGAGATCGCGCATCGCGAACGCCCGCGGCTAGAGCGGCAGCTGCCCCTGCCCGCTCGCCGACGCGGGCAGCGCGTGGCCGAGGTGCGCGTAGGCCGCCGCGGTGGCCCGCCGGCCGCTCGGGCTCCGCACCACGTAGCCGATCTTGAGCAGGAAGGGCTCCACCACCTCCGCGAGTGTCTCCGCCTCGTCGTTGATGGTGGCCGCGATCGCCTCGAGGCCCACCGGACCGCCCTTGTACTGCTCGATGATGGCGGTGAGGAAGCGGCGGTCGAGCCGGTCGAGGCCGACCTCGTCGACGCCCTCCTGGTCCAGCGCGCGCCCGGCCAGCGCGGCGGTGACCACGCCGTCGGCCTTGACCTGCGCGTAGTCGCGCACGCGGCGGAGCAGGCGATTGGCGATGCGCGGGGTGCCCCGCGCCCGCCGCGCGATCGCCTCCGCGCCGCCCGCGGCGACCTCCATTCCCAGGATCGACGCGGAGCGGCGGATGATCGCGGCGAGATCCTCGTCGGAGTAGAAGTCGAGGTGATGGAAGATGCCGAAGCGCTCCCGCAGGGGCGAGGAGAGCATGCCGGGCCGCGTGGTGGCGCCCACCATGGTGAAGGGCCGGAGGGGGATGCGCATGGTCCGCGCGTTGAGCCCCTTGTCCATCACGAAGTTGATCGAGAAATCCTCCATCGCCGGGTACAGCAGCTCCTCGACCACGCGGGGCAGGCGGTGGATCTCGTCCACGAACAGCACGTCGCGCTCGGCCAGGTTGGTGAGGATGCCCATCAGGTCGGCGCCCCGCTCGAGCGACGGCCCCGCGGTGGTGACGATCGACGCGCCCATCTCGTTGGCCATGATGGTGGCGAGCGTGGTCTTGCCGAGGCCGGGCGGCCCGGAGAGCAGCACGTGATCGAGCGGCTCGCCGCGCTGGCGCGCCGCCTCGACCGAGACCCGCAGGCTCTCCACCGCCGCGCGCTGGCCGACGTACTCCTCCAGGCGCTGCGGGCGGAGCTGCCGCTCCACCTGGGTCTCGTCGGGGAGCGCCACCCGGCTCATCACCCGCGCTTCGTCGGTCACGGCCGCACCCCGCCGCGGTAGATCTCGTCGAACAGCTCCTCGGGCGTGCCCACCCCCGGCCGCCGGGTGAGCGCGGCGCTGATGAGCTGGGCCGCCTCGCTCGGGCGGTGACCGAGCTGCTTGACCAGGATCTCGAAGACCATGCCGCGCAGGCCCTCCTCGTCGGGGGCCGCCGCCGCGGCCGGCTCGGGCGCCGCCGCCTCCGGGCGGGCGAGCGCGAACTTGGCGACCTTGGCCTGGAGCTGGGCGACGATGTTCTTGGCCTTCTGCGGCCCGATGCCGGGCAGGCGCCGCAGGTAGCCCTCGTCCTGCCGTGCGATGGCGGCCGCGATCTCTCCCACCGGCGCGGCCAGCGAGCGCGCGGCCACCAGCGGCCCGACGTCCTTCACGGTGATCAGCTTCTCGAAGAACTCGCGATCGAGCTCCGACGTGAAGCCGATCAGCACCGGGCGCGGCTGGTTCTGGGTGGCGTGGTAGTGGATGGCCAGCGCCACCTCGTCGGCCGCGTCGCCCTCGGCGGCCTTGGCGTGCACCAGCTCCTGCTGCGTCACCGGCGGCACGAAGACCTCGTAGCCGACCCCAGCCGCCTCGACCACGATCCGGTCCTCGAGCTTCCGCCGCAGCCGCCCCCGCAGCGACGCGATCACGCCCGCCGCCCCGGATCGACCACAGACCGCACCGGGCCGACCCCCGGCCGCGCCGGGTCGACCGCCGGCCGCGTCGGGTCGACCGCGGACATGGGGGAGTGCGGGGGCCATTTCTGGGCCCCCGCAGCTGAAAACAAGCTTCCGCGCGTCCGCCCACCCACGGTCGTCGGAAACTGCCCGGTGATGCGCGACATCCCGGTCGCGGCCAGGCCGAGAGCGTCGGCCACGTGCGAGGGGCGCGGCAGGTCCTTGAGGCCGAGGACAGTCTGGACCGCGCGCTGGACCTGGGCCTTGCCCGCGGCGCCGTTGCCGGTCATGGCGCGCTTGACCTCGGAGGGCGCCAGCGCGACCACCGTGACGCCGAGCTGCCGCGCGGCCAGGTAGATCACGCCGCGGGCGTGGCCCATGAGGATCGCGGTGCGCGGGAACTTGTACTCGGTGTAGAGATCCTCGACCACGAGGAGGCCGGGGCCCTGCAGCTCGATGATGCGGTGGACCGCCCTGTGGAGCGCGTTGAGCCGGGCCTCCAGCGGCTCGCCGGGGGAGGTGCTGATGACCCCGGCGTCGCGGACGGTGACCGGGCCCGCGCCCGCTTCCAGCACGCCGAACCCGGTGGCGACGAGCCCCGGGTCTACCCCCATGACGCGCAGCGCGCTAGGCCGCGGTGATGGCGTCGATGACCTCGTCGGCGATGTCGTAGTTGGAGTAAACGGACTGGACGTCGTCCTGCTCCTCGAGGGCCTCGATCAGCCGCAGCACCGCCGCGGCCTCCTTGCCCTCCACCTTGACCGTGGATTGGGGCACCATGTCCACCCGCGCCTCGAGCACCGGCATGCCCTGCCGCTCGAGCGCCTGCCGGACCGCCTCCATTTCATCAGGACTGGCGGTGACCTCGAACACTTTTTCTACCTGCCTCACGTCGGTGGCCCCCGAGTCGAGGGCCTTCTCGAGCAGATCGTCCTCCTTCACCTTCTGCGCGTCCACCTCGATCATGCCGCGGCGGTTGAACATCCAGGCCACGCAGCCCGACGTACCCATCCGGCCCTCGTTCTTCTCGAAGATGTGCCGGATCTCGGGGCCGGTGCGGTTCTTGTTGTCGGTGAGGGTCCGCACCATCACCGCCACCCCGCCCGCCCCGTAGCCCTCGTAGGCGATCTCCTCGTAGGACTCGCCGGGCAGCTCCCCGGTGCCCTTCTGGATGGCGCGCTTGATGTTGTCCGCAGGCATGTTGGCGGCCCGCGCCGACTCCGTGGCCGCCTTCAGCCGCAGGTTACCCTTGGGGTCGCCGCCCCCGTTCTTGGCCGCGACCGTGATCTCGCGCAGGATCTTCGAGAAGAGCTTCCCGCGCTGGACGTCCGTCTTGCCCTTCTTCCGCTTGATCTGCGACCACCGTGAATGTCCAGACATACCGGTCTCCTAACCGCTCGGGGATAGCCGCTTCAGTGTTTTGACCCGCTCCAGCCGCCGGGCCCTCCGCTCGAGCGCCAGGGCGAAGCGGCGCTGCTCGGCGGGGGTCTCGGGGGTGAACGGCGGGCACGGCCGGGGGCGCAGCGGGGCGCTCGGATCCGAGCCCAGGTGTACGAAGGAGAGGTAGGCGGTGCAGGCGTGCTTGACCTCGCCGGTCCACGGCACCTCGCTCAGCACCTTCACCCCGATCTCCAGGGACGATGTCCCGACGTGATTGAGCCCGGCCTTGAATGTCACGACCTCGTTGGCGTGGATCGGCGCGAAGAAGTCGAGCGCGTCCAGGCACGCGGTCATGACGAGGCCCCGGCAGTACCGCATGGAGAGGATACCGCCCGCCTCGTCGATGTCGAGCAGGAGCTTGCCCGCGAACATGGTGTTCCCGAACAGGAGGTCCTCCGGCAGCACCGAGCGGCAGGACTCGAAGGTCCAGCGGAGCTGCTCCGGGGCCACGTCGTCGTCCACCTCGCGCATGCGCTCCGCGCGCCGGGCGAAGCGCTCCAGCCGGTGGGCCCGCCGCTGTCCGGCCGCCGCGTGCAGCGCTTCTTCCTCGGCGCCGCGCGGCGTCACCGCCTGGGGGACGGGCAGCGGCTTGCCGTGCTCGTCCACCTTCACGAAGACCAGGTGGGAGGAGAGGGTCAGGTGCCGCTCACCGGTGGCCGGCTTCTCGGCGTAGACCCGCACCCCGACCTCGAGGGAGCAGCGGCCCACGTACTCCACCTGGGCCCGCAGCACCGCGACCTCCCCCACCTTCACCGGGTGCAGGAAGTCGGTGTCGTCGAGGGCCCCGAGCAGGACGTTGCCGCGGGCCACCCGCGAGGCCGCGATGGTGCCGCAGGTCGCGATCCACTGCATCATGCGCCCGCCGTGGATCTGCCCGGGCGCTCCCGCGTGCTCGGGGAACACCCAGTTCACCATCTCGGTGGCCGTGTCGGAGATCGAGAGCATGGTCGGCGTCGGATGACGCGTAAGTCTCGCATTTTTCTATCACGCCGGGCACCTCAAGTCCAGCCGGCGGGCCGTCCGCGGCCGTTGACAATCGGAGGTGGCGGCCCTAGGGTTGGGGCGACGCAGCGGCCGAAGCGGACACCCAACGGCGCCGGGAGGGCCCCCCATGGAATTCGAGTACTCGAAGAAGACCAAGATGTACATGGAGCAGCTGCACGACTTCATGAACAAGCACATCGTGCCGAACGAGCCGGTCTTCCACGACCAGCTCAACTCGGGCCCCACCCGCTGGCAGGTGCCGCCGGTCATGGAGGAGCTCAAGGCCAAGGCGCGCGAGCGCGGCCTCTGGAACCTCTTCCTCCCCGAGAGCGAGCGCGGCGCCGGCCTCACCAACCTCGAGTACGCGCCGCTCTGCGAAGTGATGGGCCGCTCCCCCATCGCGCCCGAGGTCTTCAACTGCTCCGCGCCCGACACCGGCAACATGGAGGTGCTCGAGCGCTACGGCACCGAGGAGCACAAGAAGCTGTGGATGCGGCCCCTGCTGGAGGGGCAGATCCGCTCCGCGTTCGCGATGACCGAGCCCAAGGTCGCCTCCTCCGACGCCACCAACATCGAGTCGCGCATCGAGCGCGACGGCGACCACTACGTGATCAACGGCCACAAGTGGTGGACCTCCGGCATCGGCGATCCGCGCTGCAAGATCCTCATCTTCATGGGCAAGACCGACCCCAAGAACCCGGACAAGTACAAGCAGCAGTCGATGATCCTGGTGCCGCGCGACACGCCCGGCATCAAGGTGGTGCGGATGCTGACCGTGTTCGGGTACGACGACGCCCCCCACGGCCACGGCGAGGTGCTGTTCGAGAACGTGCGGGTGCCCGCCTCCAACATGCTGCTCGGCGAGGGCCGCGGCTTCGAGATCGCCCAGGGTCGCCTGGGGCCGGGACGCATCCATCACTGCATGCGGCAGATTGGGGTGGCGGAGCGGGCCCTCGAGCTGATGTGCAAGCGGGCCACGCGCCGGGTCGCCTTCGGCAAGCCGCTCGCCGACAACGACATCACGCTCGAGCGCATCGCCGAGTCGCGCATCGAGATCGACCAGGCGCGGCTCCTGGTGCTGCACGCGGCCTACATGATGGACACCGTCGGCAACAAGGCGGCGCGGCAGGCCATCGCGGAGATCAAGGTGGCGGTGCCGAACATCACCGGGCGCGTGGTGGAGCGGGCCATGCAGCTGCACGGCGGCGGCGGGGTGAGCCAGGAGTTCCCGCTCGCGTCGATGTGGGCGCACTCGCGGACGCTCCGGTTCGCGGACGGGCCGGACGAGGTGCACCGGCGGCAGATCGGGCGGCTGGAGCTGCGCAAGCACAGCTAGCTCCTCGGCGGGTGGCGGAGACGGGCGGGAGCGGGCGGGGGGCAGGGGCCGGCGGGGGTGGGCCTCTGACCACGACCCGCTCCTTCGCTTTCTGGCGTGAGGAGTTCCCAATCTGTGAGGGATCGGTGTAGGCGATCGCCGGAGGGAACGGGTCACCCGGCCCACCCCCGCCGGCCCCTGCCCCCCGCCCGCTCCCGCCCTCCCCGCTCGGTTTTCCCTTCGGTTTACGGCCTCGCGGCTTCGCCGCTCGACTTTCTTA
>Ga0207665_10003679_pt1 | contig 10237 bp, 9 predicted proteins | sample LARL112metaG_FD_184351 | JGI IMG/M metagenome (GOLD analysis project Ga0207665, IMG submission 184351) | Corn, switchgrass and miscanthus rhizosphere microbial communities from Kellogg Biological Station, Michigan, USA - LAR L11-2 metaG... | ecosystem: Host-associated > Plants > Roots >...
GCTCCGACGGACAGCGATGCGCTCGAAGTGAAACGTGCCGCGCTCGAACAGCTTCTAGCCGCCAGCGGCCGCGAGAACCACAGCGAAGTTCAATGGCTGGAACAAGAGATCAAGAGCGCAACCGTCAAGGAGGATAAGTGAAGGCCGAAAGCCTTTACCACACCGGCATCGTCGTCGACGACCTCGAGCGGTCCATGCAATGGCTGACCGACGTGGCGGGTTACACCTGGACCGACATCGTCTCGGTCGACCAGGACGCCGTGACGCCAGACGGCGAGGTGACGATCCCGATGAAGATGGTCTACTCAGGAGCCGACCCCCGCATTGAACTGCTCCAGACCGTCCCCGGCACGGTCTGGACTCCCGCGGACTCCGGTGTGCACCATATCGGCTACTGGTCCGATGACGTCGAAAACGACTTGGCGACTTTGGAATCGAACGGTATGACCTTCGAGGCGAAGTCCTACAATCCCGACGGTTCCGGCACATTACTGTGGGCGTACGCGAAGGGCCGGACCGGACCGCGCATCGAACTCGTCAGCCGCAACATGGAACCGTTCATCGCCTACTGGTGGAGCACGGCCACATCGTCGACCGAGTGAGGGGCCGACGGCCTATCCCCCAGGTCCGTTGGGCCACTTGAGCAGTGAGCCGGCGTCGACGCGGATCTGCTGCCCGGTGATGTAGCGGCTCTCTTCGCTCGCGAGGAAGACCGCAAGGTTCGCCATGTCCTGCGGCTCGATGTACGGGATCGGCATGGCCTGGAAAATGGTGAACAACGGTTCGGCGTCTTCGCGCGTCGCCTGCTTGCCCTCGGCGGTCAGGTCGGGGCGGAACATGCTGTACATCCCGTCGTTCTGCAACAAATGGGTGTTGCAGTTGGTGGGGTGAATGGCGTTGACCCGGATCATCCGCTCTGCGAGCGCCATGGACATCTCCTCGACGTACTCGATGAGCACGCGCTTGCTCCAGCCATAGCCTCTGCCACCAGGACCCATGTTCGGGTTGTCGGTGGTGCCGCGGATCATCCCAGCCGTCGAACCCGTGATGATGACCGAGGCTCCGTTGGGCAACTGAGGGATTGTGACCGCGACGGTATTCATCACGCCGAGCAGGTCGACGTCACTGGCGTCCACGAACGACATCGCGTCGTGCGCTCTGCCCACGGCCATCGGCAAGATGCCCGCGTTGGCCACGACGATGTCGATCTTGCCGAGATCGGCCAAGCCTGCCTCGACAGCGTCGCGCAACTCGTGCCGCTCGCGTACATCGGCGATTTTCGCCACCACGCGGCGGCCGACCTCTTTGACGGAGCGCTCAGTCTCCGAGAGATCGTCGGGCGTCGCCAGGGGATATGGATTCGACGGGATGTCGCGGCAGATGTCGACGGCGATGATGTCGGCGCCTTCCTTGGCCATCGCGATGGCATGCGCCCGGCCCTGCCCACGCGCTGCACCCGTGATGAATGCGACCTTGCCCTCAAGCCTTCCGGCCATGCGTCACCCGCCGTTCCTCCAAGGCGCGGGCGAATCCCACGCTCGCCGCTGACCGAAATTTATGAGACAGGGGCGATGTAGGCAATACCTTTCGGGACAAAAATTTGGTTTCAGTTCGACCATGCGACCAAATCTCAGGGTGCGACGTCCAGATCGACGTCAGCGTCGAAGTCACTCACACTTCTTCGCGCCGCGTCAACCTCGGCAAAGGCGCCGCCCGACTAGCCGACGATCTCGAAGATCGCCGCAGCCGCGGTGACAGCCTTGTCACCGTTGCCTTCGTCGTGCAGGAGCATCCGCACCCCAACCTTGCCGGAATCGCTTGGGTGCGCGGTGCCGTCGACGCGGAACGGTCCGACCTTGCCTCGCGCCATGAACATGACGTGCCAGCTGACCACTTGAAGTTTCCTGGTTCCCACCGCTTCGGCTGCTAGATCGATCGCCGCGGTTTCGAGCACGACGTGCTGCGGTCCGATGTGCAGCGCGGCGTCAGGTGACGCGAGTTCGAGGCTGAGGGCGGGCAGTATCCACTGACCGTTGGGACGTTTTGACGCTCCGAATGCCTCCCAGAGCGGCGGCAGATCGGGTGAGTCCTCGATCACCAGCTCCGTGCCCGAAACATCCATCTTGTCAAGGCCTTCCGGCGGGATCCCGATGATCGCGCCCTGCCCCTCGTTGAAGGCGATGATCCGGTCAGGATTATCGGCGTCGACGATCTTGCAGCGCCCGTAGCCCATCGTGCGTCCCTGGTGCACGTTGCCCGAGTCGACAACCTCGACCTTCTTCACGTCATAACCGGGGTCGACGATCTGCACGGAAGCGATCACCGGGTTCGGCACTGCGATCAGGTCGGTCTGACAACCCTCGGGTGAGGCTATGGCCAACGGCGCCACCATGATTCCACCTGAATCGTTTCGCATGTCGCGGCGAATGACGACGGTGTCGTCGACTTCTCCCACGTTCATCGACGAATGGTTGCGCCCGATGTAGCGATAGCTCAGCAGGCCCGTCCAGCGCCGATACAGCTCGTCTCGGTACCCGTCGGCATCGCCTGTGAACTCTCTGATGTCACGCAGTTGTTCATTCACTCCTGGCTCCGTTCTCTGTTGCGCCGCACCTGGTTGAAGGGCACACCGCGGTCAGCGGCATACTCGCGCGGAAAGTTCAGTACCCGCTCACCGATGACGTTGCGTGCCATCTCCGTCGTGCCGCCGCCGATATTGGCGATCTGTCGGCCGAGATATCGATTACCGATGGCGAATAGCTCAGGTTCCGCCTCGACGACCGCGCCTGTGCTCGTAATCGCATGGGCGGCATCGGTTTCGACGTTGTGGGCTTCTGCCATGAGCGCCCGGATGATCGACCCTGCCGCGGGAGGCAGTCGGCCGTCCAGCACTGCTCGGTAGACATACTCACTCGCCTGCTCCTTGACCACGCGGTGCACCAGCGCCCGACCGGCGATCTCGCGAACACGGGCGTCGCCGGTCCTGCCTGCCCTTTCAACCAGCCGCAGCAGGTCGATCTGGACGTCAGCGGCCGCCAGGATCCCGGCCCCGCTTGTGAATTCCGACCCATCGCCCATGGTCCTGCGTTCGTAGTACAGCTGGCACGAAGCCACCTCCCAACCCCTGCCTGGTTCGCCGACCACGGCGTCGTCGCCCAGTTCGACGTCGTCGAAGAACTCCTCGCAGAATTCCGCTGTGCCGTCGACTTGGCGGATCCGGTTCATCGTGAGCCCAGGCGCCCGCAGCGGCATGAGGAACATGGTGAGGCCGTCGTGTTTGGGCACCTCCCAGTCGGTGCGCGCCAAGCACAGTCCGAAATCGGCCGCGAATGCGCCGGTGCTCCAGGTCTTCGCACCGTTGACAACCCACCGGTCGCCCCGCCGTTCGGCCCGGGTGGTAACGCCGGCGAGATCGGAGCCACCGTTGGGCTCGGACAGCAACTGGACCAGGACTTCGTCGCCCCGAAGCGCCGCCGCGATATGGGTCCGCTTCTGTTCCTCGCTACCCATGTCGAGGATGGTCGCGCAACAGATGGCGAAGCACGGGACGTTCAACACCACCGGCATCTCGTAGCCGACGGCCTCGGCATCGAACGCCTTCTTGTACTCATAATCCAACCCCAGCCCGCCGTACTCGCTGGGAAAGCAGATGCCGGCGAATCCGCCGTCGTACAGCCTGCGTTGAATTTCACGTGCGCGCTGCCACAGAGCGATCGAATCGCGCTCCAGAACTGGAGGACTCGCAACATCGACGCGCGGCATGTTGGCGGCGAGCCAAGCCCTGGCTCTTGCGCGAAACTCCGCAACAGACTCGATGCTCACCCGGCTCCAGACGACGGATCGATGCGCCAGCACAGACGGTGTCGTTCGACCGTACCGCACGCAGCTGCGGACAGCGGGGTCTTGACGACTGGCGTCATCCTTCGCCGCGGGCGCGCGCGGTAGCCACTGCAGCGCGCTCGAGGTATGGCCAGGCTAGATCGGGTGGCATTCCCCCACACAGCGGGTGCAGTTGCAGGCTGGCGCCGCCCCGGATCTGCGCGACGGCGTCATCGATCGTCATCACCGCGTAAGGCCCTTGTGCTGAGCGCAGTTCGTCGACGCTGTCGGCGCGGGTGATGCTCGCGACGGATTCATCGCCGTGGCGGTACGCGGCGGCCATGCGGGCGTCGTGCATCAGGTACGAACCCATCTCAGCCCATGCAGCGTCGATGTCGTCAGCGACGAATACCGCTGTGGGACTGCGCCCGTCGGGGAACTGCGCAGGGCCAGGCTCGTGGCCGTGCGCCCGCGATTCCGACTCGAACGCCTTCTTCAGTTCTGGGGTGTTCGTGAAGGCGATGAAACCGAGTCCGTGACGGCCGGCACGCTTGGCGGCCGCTACGCTGCCACCCGCGATCATGATGCGCGGCCCGCCTTTGGTCGCCGGTGGCGGCGTCACGTGTACCCGCCGTCCGTCGACCTCCACCGGATCACCCGCGAGCAGGCGAAGAATCAGCGCAATGCTCTCGTCGGCGATCTTGCCGCGCCGGCGGAGGTCGATGCCCATGTGCTCGTATTCCTCTGCGCGGTGGCCGATTCCGAAGACATAGTGAATGCGGCCCTTGCTGAGGTTGTCGAGGACGGTGATGTCCTCCGCGAGTCGCACGGGGTGATAGAAGGGCAACACCGCCGCGGCCACCAGAACATTGAGTACTGACGTACGCGCGGCGATCGCCGAAGCCAGCAGGAGCGGCGACGGGAGGTGGCCGTCGGAGGTCGCATGATGCTCACTGAGCACGGCCATCACTGCACCGCGAGTCTCGGCCCACGTGCACATCTCCAGCGCCGCGCCGTAGAGCTCTGGCGTCGGCGCGCCCGCCTCCGGGCTGCGCATGTCGAACCGCATCGTGTACATCGGTGGGACGACCGTCAGGCGTCTGGAATGGAATCGAACTCCACGTGCAGCGCCGTGAGCCCCCGCATGATGAACGTCGGCTCGTACTCATACTTGCGGTCCCCGGCAGGCCCGTGCATTTCCTCCGAGATCCGGATGTTGGCCATCCGGTCGAGGATCCGATTCATCGCTATGCGCGCCTCGGCGCGCGCCAGCGGCGCACCGGGGCAGGAATGAGGCCCACGCGCGAATGCCACGTGCTCGCGCACGTTCTTGCGGTCATGCCGGAACTCGTTGGGCTCGTCGAACTTGCGCGGGTCGCGATTGCTGGCTCCGGGAAGCATCATCAGTATCGTGCCCGCGGGGACTTCGACATCACCGATCGTCGTCGTGGTCCGCGCCAGTCGGAAATGACTCTTGACGGGGCTTTCCATCCGTAGACACTCCTCGAGAAACGCTGGGATTTGGTCCCGGTTGTCGCGAAGCGCCTGTTGGATGTCGGGCCGTTCGCCGAGCACCCGCATGGCCGTGCTGACCAACTTCGTCGTCGTGTCGGTGCCTGCGGCGAACAGGAACGTCGCCAGCTTGACGACTTCGTCGACATCGGGCACGGATCCGTCGGAATACGTCGCCGCCGCGAGTTCTGTCAGCACGTCGGACCGCGGTTCTCGCCTGCGGTCGCTGATGTAGGCGGTGAACTTCTCGTCGAGAAACAACAGCGGGTTGTGCGCAACGGTTTCGCCCTGCGTCCCTTCGATCTCGCCGAGTGGTTCGTTGCCGAAAATGGTCTTGAACTCTTGGTGGTCTTCGGTCGGCACCCCGAGGAGGTCGGCGATGACCAGCATTGCCAACGGCTTCGCGAAGTCTTCCGTGAACTCGCATGCGCCGCGGCCGATGATCTTGTCGAGCCGTTGGTCGACAAGGCGCCACATGAAGTCCTCGTTCTCGCTGAGCCGCTTGGGGGTGATGAGCTTGCTCAGCAGGCCGCGCGTCTTCTGGTGGGCCTCGGCGTCCATCGTCACGACGTGCTCGGCCATCGGGATCGTCGCGCGGTGCTCTTCGATCTGGGCGCTGATGTCGTCCCCCTCCGGCGTGAACGGCAACGGAGGGAAGGGGCCGGCAACCGCGACGCAGGACGACATCGCGGGGTCCTTGTAGGCGGCAAGGGCTTCCTGGTGCCCGGTCACGGCCACCACGCCGTACGGCGTCGCTTGCTGCACAGGGCACTTGGCACGCAGATGGTCGAAATAGGGATACGGGTCGGGGACCAACGACATGTCGGTGAAGTAGTCGACCGACTCGTAATCGCTCATTGCGCCTCCTCGCTGTACGTCAGTGCCGACAGCCCTGAACAAACATTAGGTTACACATCAGTGCCCGGCCACCCACCTCAGAGTTGGGCCGCGGCAGCATCGGACACGTGCGCCTCCCGCACGTCCATGATTCGATCGAGTCGGTCGGCGATGTCCTCGACGCTGATCGTCGGCTCGTAGATGCCATTGCTGACCACCGCGGCGATGCGCGCGACGCTGCCCATGCCCGCCTGCAGGATCTCCCCGTTCAGGGAGCAGGATTCGTGCGCGAGATATGCGGCGGCCGGCGCGCACAGATCGGGCGGCATGCTCGCGTTGATCTCTGCCATCAGTTCGTCGGTGAACGACATCTGGGCGGCCACCTTATCCGACTGTTCGGCCGACATCCGGGTATACGCCCGTGGCGCAACAGCGTTGACGCGGATGCCGTGCGCCGAGCTTTCGGTCGCGAGGTTCCGCGTCAACCCGAATACCGCGCCCTTGGCCGCTCCGTAGCTGGTCAACTCGGCCAGACCGCCCAACATGGCCTCGGACACGGTGTTCACGATCCGCCCGTAGCCTGCCCGCACCATATGGGGCCACGCGGCCCTGATGACGAAAAGCGTTCCGAAGAAATGGACTTCGAGCATTCTGCGGAACTGGTCGACCGAGAGGCTGTCGAACGGGCCGGGCGCTGAGATCCCCGCGTTGTTGATGACGGCGTCCAGACGACCGAATTCCCGCACGGCGGTGTTCACGATCTCGGCGGCGTCTTCTTCGGAAGCGACCGAGGCATGGCACGCCACCGCCTCACCACCGGCGTCGGCGATCTCGCGGACCACCTCGTCCGCCGGTGCTCGCGATGAACCCGCTCCGTCTATGCCCGCGCCGTTGTCGGCGACCACGACGTGTGCGCCCCTCGCAGCCAGCAGCAATGCATGGCACCGCCCGATACCGCGTCCCGCGCCGGTGACGACGACAGCGCGGTCATCGAATCGCAGTTCGGTCAACGCATGTCCTACTGCGCGTCGAACAGCACGGGTAGCGATGTCGGCGAGCGGAACACCATGCCACGGATATGTGGGTCGTCGCCATTGGGATCCAGCCGCAGATTGGGCAACCGGTCGAGTAAGAGGTTGATGGCCGTGCGCATCTCGAGCCGTGCCAGGTGCATGCCGAGGCACACGTGCACACCGTGCCCCCAGCTGATCGGGACCTTGGCCTGTCGGAAGATGTCGAAGCGATCCGGATCGGGATACCGGTCCTCCTGCCGGTTGGCGGCGCCCAGCATGGGCATCACCGAGCAGCCCTGCGGAATCTGCACGCCGCCGAGTTCGGTGTCGCGCGTCGCGACCCTGGTGATGTTCAGCAACGGCGCGTCCCAGCGCACCGCCTCCTCGATCGCCTGAGGAATGAGCGAGCGGTCGGCGCGGACCGCCTCCAACTGATCGACGTTGGTGAGAAGCCCGAACAACAGGTTGCCAAGTGACCGATATGTGGTTTCGACGCCTGCGGGCAGCAATAGCCGGATGAACGAGTAGATGTCCTCGTCGGCAAGCTTGTGCCCGTCGATCTCGGCCGCGGCGAGGCTGCTGATCAGATCCTCGCGTGGGTCCGTCCGACGGTCCGCCAGGATCGGCTTGAAATAGTCCACCAGCGCCTGCGATGCCGCCAGGCCTCGTACCGGGTTGACGGTGAAGCTCAGCATCGAGATCGACCAGCGCTGGAACTGCGGGAAGTCCTCCTCCGGCAGGCCGAGCAAGGCGGCGATGATGCGGGTCGGATACGGGAAGGTGAACGTCTTGACCAAGTCCGTCTTGCCGTCCGCGGCGAACTGGTCGATGAGCTCGTTGCCGATGCGCCCGACGATCTCGTCCTCCCAACGGACCAGCGCCTTCTGGGTGAACGCCTTCGTCACCAGCGACCGGAGCCTGCCGTGCACGGGCTCGTCCATGCCCAGCATCACCCCGTGGCCCAACACGTCGCCGAAGATCTGGATCACGGCGTTGGACGAGAACGTCTCGTGGTCGCGCAACATCTGCTGGATGTCCTCGTGCCGATACACGATGAAGACGGGTTTGCCCTCCTCGCCGGGCATCGCGGACATGTCGATGCGCTGGATCGGCGTCTCGTGGCGCTGTTTGGCCAACTCCGGATAGGGGTCGCGGACGTTGCCCGAGACGACGTCGTCGAACGCCCCGAAGTCCTCGAGGTCGTCGAACAGATCTGACATGCTGCTCCTTCAGGATTGGCTGTTCCTCGCGAAAGCGCTCGTCATGTCGCCGGGTAGGCGACGGATTTCACTTCCGTGTACTGGCTGAAGCCCACCACGCCGTTCTGGCGTCCGATGCCGCTGTCCTTATAGCCGCCGAACGGTGTGTCCGCGCCGTAACCCGCGGTCCCGTTGAGGCCGATGAACCCGGCACGCAGCCGGCGCGCAACAGCAAGTGAGTGGTCCAGCGAGCTCGACATCACATTGCCGGCAAGGCCGTACACACTGTCATTGGCGATGCGGATCGCGTCTTCTTCGTCGTCGTAGGGAATGACGACGAGCACGGGCCCGAATATCTCCTCCTGGGCGATCGTCATTTTGTTGTCGACATCGATGAAAAGTGTTGGGGTGACCCAGAATCCCTTGTCGAATTCTTTGGGCGCCTCGGTGCTTCCCACGAGCATCGTCGCTCCCTCGTCCACCCCCTTCTGGATGTAGCCGAGGATGCGCGACTGCTGCTTGGCCGAAATCACCGGGCCGCAGATGGTGCCGGGATCCTGAGGATCACCGGCCTTGATGTTCTCGTAGATGCCGCGCAGGATCGCGACTCCCTCGTCGTAGCGGGAACGCGGCAACAGCATTCGGGTCGGCGCCGCACAGCCCTGTCCGGCGTGCATCAATGGACCGATGCCGATCAGGCAGGCGGTGTTGAAGTCGGCGTCCTCCAGCACGATGGTCGCCGACTTTCCACCGAGCTCGAGGAAGAGCCGCTTCATCGTCGCGGCGCCCTTCTCCATGATGCGTTTACCGACCACAGTCGAACCGGTGAACGAGATCATGTCGACCTTCGGCGACAGGGTGAGTTCCTCGCCGACGAAGTGATCCGATGCCGTCACGACGTTGACCACACCCGCTGGGATCTCGGTCTTCTCGGCGATCAGCCTGCCGAGACGGGTTGCGTTGAACGGGGTGTTCGGCGCGGGCTTCAGCACGACGGAGTTGCCGGTGGCCAACGCCTGCCCGAGCTTGTTGATGGTGACTTCGAAGGGGAAGTTCCACGGGACGATGGCGCCGACCACGCCGACCGGCTCGTGCCACACCTTTCGTCTGGTGTTGACACCGGTCACGGACACGACCTTGTCGCCAAGATCGGACTCCCACTCGAAGGAATCGATCAGTCTGGCAGGGTATTTGAGGCCGTCCTCGAGCGGAGCATCCAGATGCGGGCCGTGGGTCACCGCGCGCGGTGCACCAACCTCGAGGATGAGTTCCTCGCGTAACTCCTCCAGTTCACTTTCGATCGCATCGTGGAGCTGCAGAAGGCAGCGCTTGCGCAGCTCGCGATTGGTCGACCAGTCCGTGTTGTCGAACGCGCGCCGCGCCGCATCGATCGCCCGGTTCATGTCGGCCTTCGACGCGTCGGCGACCTCGCCGAGCACATCCTCGTTCGCCGGGTTGATGTTGGTGAACGTTCCCGCTTCACCGTCGACGAGCTTGCCGTCAATCATCATGCGCGACTCGAACGTCACCTTCGGTGCCTCAGTCATTGCTCCCGCTTTCGTCGGCTGCGGGCTTTACTGGCGAAAGCCGCATCGCAAGCGACGTTAATCGAGCCACGACCGGCTGCGGAAGCACCTTGGCGGTGAACACCATCGCCCGCTGCGCAGTCGTCAGCGGGTAAGCTCCGCCGCGCATCGATCCCTGCCTGGGAATGCCGAGCACGACTCGGGACATGTGGTGCATACCCGAGGACGGCAGCAATCTGTTGGACGCCAACAGCATCGACGCATCCGGTCCGACGCCGTGGCGGCGGAACGCCCCGCGATCGGCCAGCGCCTTCACCAAGCCGTCGGTGAA
>Ga0207665_10003680_pt1 | contig 10234 bp, 9 predicted proteins | sample LARL112metaG_FD_184351 | JGI IMG/M metagenome (GOLD analysis project Ga0207665, IMG submission 184351) | Corn, switchgrass and miscanthus rhizosphere microbial communities from Kellogg Biological Station, Michigan, USA - LAR L11-2 metaG... | ecosystem: Host-associated > Plants > Roots >...
AGCCCATCCCGCGGTAGGACTTGAAGCGCCCCTCCTCGGTCTCGATCACATCGCCCGGCGACTCGTCGACGCCGGCGAAGAGGCCGCCGAGCATCACGGTGTGCGCGCCGGCACCGATGGCCTTCGCGATGTCGCCGGACTCCTGGATCCCACCGTCGGCGCAGACCGGCACGCCGGCCTTCGCCGCGGCGTTGGCGCAGTCGAAGATCGCCGTGATCTGCGGCATCCCGGCACCCGCGACGACCCGCGTCGTGCAGATGGCCCCAGGCCCGACACCGATCTTGACGCCGTCGGCGCCCGCGGCGATGAGGTCCTCGGTGCCCGCGGCGGTGACGACGTTGCCCGCGACCACCTGCACGCGATGACGGGCCTTGATCTTCTCGACCATCCGGATGACGCCGGCCGAGTGACCCTGGGCGATGTCCACGAAGATCACGTCGACGCCGGCCGCGACCAGCGCGCTCACGCGCTCGTCCGCGTCACCGGACACACCGACCGCGGCACCGACTCGGACCCCGGCGGCCTTGCACTCCTTGGCCTGCGCGGTCTGATCCTCGACGCTGAGGTTGCGGTGGAGCACGCCCATCCCGCCGAGCCGGCCGAGGGCGATGGCCATCCGCGCCTCGGTGACCGTGTCCATGGCCGCGGAGAGGATCGGGATGTCGAGCGCGAGCTCACGGGTCAGGAAGGAGCGGGTGGAGACCTGGGCGGAGGGGACGTCGCTTCGGGCCGGGATGAGGAGGACGTCGTCGAAGGCGAGCCCTTCGGTACCGAACTTGTCCTCCGGTGTCACGCCGCCGCCCTCACCCGGTCAAGTGTAGTAAAGCGGGACGGGCCTCTACTTCGCCTTCGTCGGCCCCGAAAGGTTGCTCATCGCGCTCAGATTGCCGGCGTTGTCGACGGTCACGACGTACGCGCAATACCGGACGGTCGTGGTGAGCCCGGTGACCACGAGCGGGACCGCCGGCGGGTTGCCCGCGAAGAACTGGAACGAGCCGTAGGGGGTCGCCGCGCAGACGGTGTTGGAGACGGAGAGCGCGTAGTACACGCGATAGCCCGCGACGCCTGAGAGCGCGTCGGTCCCGGCGGTCGTGCCGCTCACGTTGAGCTCGCCGACGTTCGTGCCACTCACCGTGGTGATGCCCGTCGGGGCGATCGGGTTGGTCAGGTCGATCTTCACTGTCTGGCTCGTGTTCCCCGATGCGTTTCCGACCGCGTCCGCGCCCGAGTACACGACGCTGTGGGTCGCGCTCTCGCCGCTCACGGTCACGGTCCGCGGCGCCGCAGAGGTCACGGCGCCCGCTGCATCGACGTTGGTCGTCGCGGTACCCATGCCGACGCCCGCGCCGTCGTTACCGCTCACCACGAAGGACACGCTCGCGTTGAACCAGCCGGCGCACGACCCCGCGTTGCACGTGGCGGACATCACCGGGGCGGTGCGGTCGGACTTCGGGCTCTGCGCCGGACTCGCGACGCTCGTGAAGAAGCCCGCACCCTGGGCGATCTTCGTCTGGACGGTGTACGTGTACGTGCCGTCCGCGGGCGGGGTGTCCGAGTAGGTCAGCGCCGCGGTCGTGCCCACCTGGACGCCGTTCCGGAACACGAGGTAGGTGACGGTGTGGCCGTTCGCGGGCGTCGTCGTCGCGGGCCACGAGAGATCCACGCGGCCGGCGATCGCGGACGCCGCCGACTCGGAGGCCGGTGCGGCGACGGTCGAGGTCTGGAGGATCTGGCCCGGGTTCGTCGTCGTGCCGACGAAGGTCGCGCCGGTGTCGCCGGTCGACATGCCGACGATCGCCGTGCTCACGAGCACGACGAACGCCGCTGCGAGGATGCGGTCGGTGCGGATCATGCGGCCCTCGCCGCGGAACCGGAGTTCTTGGCGAGCCAGCGCTCGTGCTCGGCCCAGATGCGCTGCGCCTCGAGCGTCGAGGCGCTCACGGCGACCGGGGCGAGCTTCATGACGCCGATCGTCCGCTTCGGCATCTTCTGCGCGGTGCGCACCGGGGCGGCGGTCTTGTCCTTACGGAGGAAGACCATCGCGGCACAGCCGAAGAAGATGAGCGCCGCGACGATCGTCGCGCCGAGCCGCCAGATGTACTGCATCCATGCGACCGCGTAGCCGAGGCCGGGGATCGCGAGCTGCACCAGGCCGACGCGGCCCGGGAACGTGAGCGGCTCGGGGTCACCGACCTGGTTCGCGTCGCCCTTCGTCGAGAACAGCGTGCCGTTCGCCGTGCCCTCGACGCCCACGATGCGGTGCGTCGTGGTCTGGTCGTAATGGTCGAACGTGATGACGTCGCCGAGCTTGAGCTTGTCGGCCGTGACCGGCGCGTCGATGACGAGCGAGCCCTTGTGGATCGTCGGCTCCATCGAGCCGCCGGTGACCACGAAGCTCGCCATGCCGAGAGCCCGGATGGCGACGAACAGGAGCGAGAAGGCGAAGAGCACGACGATGAGGGCGCTGATCGTGATCTTGATGGCCTGGGTCATGTCCGTCGTGCTCCTTTCTTTTCTTTCAAGGGGGTGGGGCGGTCCCTTGCGGGACCGCCCCGGTGGTGAGTTAGCGGGCCGCGCCGGCGAGCTGGGTCGCCGTGTAGGTGATCGTGAAATCCTGGGTGAGCGTCTGGAACGTGTTGTCAGCGCTCGTCGGGAGCGAGAAGTCGAAGGTCAGCGTGTCGGTGCCGGTGGTCGCCGCGACCGTCGGGGAGGCCGCGAGGGCCAGATTCTTGAGCGGTCCCGTGTAGAGGGTCGTCGCGCCGCGCTTCACGGTGACCTGGAGACCGTTCGTCGCATCGGTCCAGAGGGCCGTCGACGCGGTCGCCGAGATCGCACCCGTGTACGTGAAGTCCGCGTTGCCGGTGTTCGAGATCGTCACGGTCCGGTGGGCCGTGTCGCCGGGGACGAGGTTCGAGATCGAGATCAGTGAGCCCGCCGCGAGCTTGTCGTTGCTCGCGGTCAGGGTCGCGGATGCGAACTGGTTGCCGGGGTTCGTCGTCGTCGCGGTGAAGTTCGCGCTGGACTTGTCCGCGCTCACGGTGAGGCCGATCAGCACGAGGGCTGAGAGAGCCATGCCCGCGAGGAGGACTGCTGGCTTGCGCATCGCTTGGTTCCCTTTCTCTCCGCCTCGCCTGTTTTCTTGAGGTCATTTCGCGGGCGGCTGTGACAAGGGGAACTGTGCGTTCTGGGCCGATGCGCTCAATCGGACCTGGGAGTGAGAAGGTCTCCCACGCTGGTACGACGGATCGGGTCGGGACTAGTACCACCCGTCACCCATGCGGGTGAGGGCTACGGGAACTCGATCGCGTCGAAGACGAGGGCGAGGTCCTGGACCAGGCCCTGGAACGCATTCGAGGCGCTCGCCGGGAAGCCGACGGTGTAGCTCAGCAGCTCGGTCGTCCCGGGAGCGAGGGTCGTCGGGCCTGCCAGCGAACCGAGCCCCGAGAGCGGACCGGCGTAGAGCACCGTCCCGCCGGCGTCGCGCACGGTGAGCTGCAGCCCATCGACCGTGTCGGTCCAGAGGGCCGTCGAAGCGGTCTGGGTCGCCGAGACCGTGTACCGGAACGCGACCGTGCCGGTGTTCTGGACCGTGATCGCGCGGGTCATCGAGTCGCCCGGGACCAGCCGGGTGAGGTCAAAGGCAGCCGTCGCACCGCGGTCGATGCTGATCGCGAGCGCTGGCGCGGCGGTCGGCATCGGACTCGGGCTCGGCGTCGGCGACGCCGACGGGGCGGGCGTCGGCGATGCGGTCGGGCTAGCCGCCGGCGACCCGGTCGGCGCAGAGGTGGGCGGCGCGGTCGGCGCCGGCGCGGACGTCCGGCCCGGAGTCGGCGGAGTCGTGGGGTTCGGCGGCGTTGACGACGGCGGGGCCGTGGCCCCAGCCGGGGACGGCGTCGGCGAAGACGGCAGTTGAGCCGGCGCGCCCGAGACCGATGGTTTCGGAGAGGAAGAGGGCGAGCTTGCCGGGCTCGGCGACGCGTTTGGCGGCTGGAGAACGGAGTCCGGCGACGGCCCGAAGAACGACGGAGCGATGTCGTGGATCTTCGACAGGAGACCACCGAGGAACGGGATCTTCGTGATCGGCGGGTCCTCGGGGCGCACGGCGGACGCGCTCACGCCGCGCATGGCGTCGATGTCGGCGTAGACGCTGTCCGCGGTGACGACGAGTGCCACGGTCAGGATCCCGGCCAGGCCCATCCCGAGGAACAGCCATGCGCGCAGATCGAGGCCCCAGGCCCTGCGCCGGCGCTCGGGGTCCTTCGGCGCGGGCTCGAATTCGAATATCTCATTGGGCAGATACCGGCTCATGACGGCAACGATGGCCCGAGGGCCGGCCGTCCGGAACGGACCGGCGGGTGGATTCGCTCCCCCGCCGGTACTAGCGGGGGTATCACGCCGGAGCTAGCTGAGGAGGGTCGCCTTCCGCTCGGGTCCCACTCCGACCATGCCGATCGGCGCGCCGACGGTCTCCTCGATGCGCTGCAGGTACGCGCGCGCGGCCGGCGGCAGCTTCGCGCGTTCGCGGATCGCGCCGATGTCCTGGCACCAGCCGCGGAGCTTCTCGTAGCTCGGCGTCGCCCGATCGAGGAGCTTCGTGGGCGGCATGTCCGTCGTGAGCTTCCCGTCCAGCTCGTACGCCGTGCAGAACGGGATCTCCTCGTAGGTCCCGAGCATGTCGAGCTTGGTGACCGCGAGCTCGGTGAACGCGTTGAGGCGCTGGGCGTGTCGCGCGGCGACCGCGTCGAACCAGCCGATGCGCCGCGGCCGCCCGGTGGTCGCTCCGTACTCCTCGGCGCGCTCGCGCAGCGTGTTCGCAGCGTCGCCCGCGAGCTCCGTGGGGAACGGGCCCTCGCCGACGGCCGTGCTGTAGGCCTTCACGACGCCGATGACCCGCGTGATCGAGCGTGCCGGGATGCCCGCGCCGATCGATGCGAATCCGGCGAGCGGATTGCTCGAGGTCACGTACGGGTAGATGCCCCAGTCGAGATCGCGCATCGCGCCCAGCTGGCCTTCGAGCAGGACGCGCGCGTCGGTCGCGACGGCACGCTCGACGAGCGGCAGGGTGTCCGCGATCCGATCGCCGAGGGCCGCGGCGGCCGCAAGGATGCCGTCGGCGACGACGCGAGCATCGAGTGGCGCGTCGCCGAACTTCGTGAGGATCACGTTCTTCGTCTCGAGCTCGTGGGCGACTCGCTCGCGGAACGAGCGCTCGTCGCGGACCTCGTAGACCTGGATGCCGTGGCGGCCGACCTTGTCGGCGTACGCCGGGCCGACGCCCTGACCCGTCGTGCCGAGCTTCTGCCGCCCGCGCTCGCGCTCATCGAGGCGGTCGAGCGCGATGTGCCACGGCATGAGCAGGTGGGCGCGATCCGAGATGCGCAGGTTCGCCGTGGAGACGCCGCGCCCCTCGAGCATCTTCATCTCGTCGCGGAGGACCGCGAGGTCGATCACCATGCCCGTGCCGAGCACGCACATGGCGTTCGGGTTGAAGATGCCGGACGGGACCAGGTGGAGCTTGAAGGTGCCGAAGTCGTTCACGACGGTGTGCCCGGCGTTGTTTCCGCCCTGGTAGCGGATGACGAGATCCGCCTCCTGCGCGAGGAGATCCGTGATCTTGCCTTTGCCCTCGTCGCCCCACTGCGCTCCGACGATGGCGGTCACCGGCACGTGACGGAATGCTAGTGGAAGATGGTGCTCGCGACCTCGACCGAGAGCTTCGCGAGCTCGACGGCGGTGAGCGTTCGCGCGGGCTCGTGCAGCCACCAGGTGTTCGGATCCCATTCCGGATCGCGCGCGGGGTAGTTGCTGAACGTGAGCGCGTCCGGGCTGAAGGCCTGCGCGAACAGATTCGCAGCGCGGCGCTGGTGATACGGGCTGGTCACGAGGATGGCCGATCGGAGGCCCTGGGCCTTCATCAGGTCCGCCACGAGCCGGGCGTTCTGCTCGGTGGTGTTGGAGGACGGCTCCACGAGGATCGCTGAGTCCGGCACGCCGAGCGCGATCGCTTCGCGCTTCATGATCTCGCCACTGGCGACCGAGTTCGGGTCCTCGGCGGCGCCGGCGAACAGGATGAGCGGCGCGTACTTGCGCTTCCACAGATCGACCGCCGTCTCGGTGCGCGCGCCCGTGTCGCCGGAGAGCGCGACGATGACATCCGCCTTGGCCAGCGGATCCTCGACGTCGAGGACGTGCCCGATGCCAACGAAGAACAGGCAGGCGACGGCGAGCCCGGTCAGCAGGCCGCCCAGGAACCGGCGCATCGTTGCTCCTTCGGTCTAGGTCGGCCGCATCGCCGCGACCGTACGGCGGAGACCGTCGCCGATGGGAATGGCCGAGCGCCAGAGGCCGTCGCGCGCGGCCTTGGACGAATCGAGGCAGCTGCGCTGGATCTCGCCCTGCCGTTCGCCGGCACGGATCACGTCCTTCGGCGGACCGAGCAGCGTGGTCATCTGGCGGACGAGCTCCGTGACCGAGGTCGCAACGCCGGTGCCGATGTTGTACGTCCCGACCGCGCCGCGATCGAGCGCCGATGTGATCGCGGCGACCGCGTCGGCGACATAGAGGTAGTCCCGCTCGGCCGAGCCGTCGCCGTAGATCGTCAGCGGCGCGCCGCGCGCCCAACAGCCGGCGAAGATCGCGATGACCCCACCCTCGAGATCGGTCCGCTGCCGCGGCCCGAAGATGTTCGCGAAGCGCAGGGTCACGGCCGTCAGGCCGGGGGTCGATCCCGCGAGCTTCTCGGCCTCGGCCTTGTAGCGGCCGTACGGCGACGGCGCGTCGATCGGGGTGTCCTCGGTCGCGCAGGTCGGCGTCTCGCCGTAGAGCGCGCCGCCGGTCGAGATGTTGACGAACGAGCGGGCACCCGCGGACTGCGCGACGTCCAGGACGTTGGAGGTCCCGTTCACGATCACGCGGTGATAGAGGGCCGGCTGCGCGATCGATTCCACGACCTTCGTCTTCGCGGCGGCATGGACGATCGCGTCGAACCGCTCGCCGGCAAGCCGATCGTGGATCGCCTCGCGGTCGCCGATGTCGGCGACGATCAAGGGGACGGCCGGGTCGAGGTTCGCCCGATCGCCGGTGGAGAGGTCGTCGAGCGCGACGACATGGTCACCCCGACCGCGGAGGGCGTCGACGATGTGCGACCCGAGGAACCCCGCGCCGCCGGTGACGAGCACGCGCATGTGACTTATCCCCTTTCGCTGTGGACAACAGTGTGGAAGACCGGTGACCGGCCATGGACAAGTGAACGCAATCTGGGGAGGCCGTGCGCCCCCCGCGGTGGGTAAGAGCCTCGTCGCCGGGCGACCGCCCCCCTAGCGTTCACGCCTGGTGAGACCCCTTGACACGACTCGAACAAGCGTTCTAACTAGCTAGATGACCCTGGTCAACTCGGAGCAGGCGGCCGAGCGCGCGACGCCGCACGACCTCGCCGCGGAGCAGCGCGTCCTCGGCGCTCTGCTCATCGACCGCGACGCCATCTTCAAAGTGGCGGACCTGCTCCGAGCCGAGGACTTCTATCAGGCGAAGCATCAGCGGGTCTATCGGGCGGCCCAGGCCCTGCTCGAGCGACGCGAGCGGATCGACCCGCTCACCATGCAGGTCGAGCTCGCCCGCAAGGAGCAGCTCGACCAGATCGGCGGGCCGGCGTACCTGCGCGAGCTCGTGGACGCGACCCCGACCGCCGTCGACGTCGAGCGCCACGCGCGGATCGTCCGGGATCGCTCGCTCCTCCGGCGCCTGCTGAACGCGGCGAAGGACATCGCGGCCGACGCGTACGACGAGCCGGCCGACGTGACGATCACGCTCGATCGCGCCGAGCAGCGCATCTTCAGCCTGCGCGACGACGCCATGAACGCGCAGCTGCGACACATCCAAGCCGCGCTGATGCAGAACTACGACCACATCACCGAGCGGATGGAGCACCCGTTCGAGGTGAGCGGCATCCCGTCGGGCTTCCGCGAGATCGACGCGTACACCGAGGGCTTCACGCGCGGCGACCTGGTGATCATCGCGGCGCGGCCTTCGGTCGGGAAGACGGGCCTCGCGCTCGCCATCGCGCATCACGTCGCGCGACGCGGGACCGGAGTGCTCGTGTTCTCCCTCGAGATGGACACCAAGCAGATCGTCGCGCGGTTCCTGGGTCTCAACTCGCGCACCGACCTGCTCGCGCTGCGCACCGGCAACATCCGGGACACCGAGGCCGCGAGCGCGCTCGCGGGCCTGCCGATCCTCATCGACGACACGCCGGGGATCTCGATCATGGAGCTGCGCACGAAGGCCCGGCGCGCCATCTCCCAGGCGCCCGGCGGTCTCGGGATCATCATCGTCGACTACCTCCAGCTCATCCGGACCGGTGAGCACGAGGAGAACCGCGTTCAGGAGATCGCCGTCATCACCCGAAGCCTCAAGTCGCTCGCGCGCGAGCTCGGTGTGACGTTGATCGCGCTCTCGCAGCTCTCGCGGGCCGCCGGGGATTCGGGTAATGAGCCAAAGCTCTCAACGCTTCGCGAAGGTGGCACGGCAGAACAGGATTCCGATGTGGTCATCATGCTGTGGCGAGAGAAGGACGAAGCACCGCTCGGCGCACCGAAGGTGATCCGCGGCAGCGTCGCGAAGAACCGCAACGGCCCAACGGGCCGGTTCGAGCTGTACTTCGAGGCGGAGCAGGCGCGGTTCTTCTCGCGCGGCGACGAGGAAGGCACGCCGGTATGACCATCGATCTGGCCCGCAACGCGCCGAAGCCGCCACCGGAGAACCCCGAAGCCGAGGCCTCGCTGCTCGGCGCGATGCTCATCGATCACTCCCTCTACGCGCCCTTCGTGCACGGTCACATCGCGCCACCGGATCTGTCGCGTGAGAACCACAAGCTGGTGCTGGGGGCGATGGAGCGGGTCGCGGCGCGCGGCGATCAGATCTCGTTCGAGACCGTGCAGCAGGAGCTTGCCGCAACGAATGAGCTGACCGCGGTGGGCGGTCCGCAGTTCCTCGTCGGCCTGATGCAGAACGTGCCGACGGTCGCGCACGCCGAGACGTACGCGACGATCGTCGCGCGGACCGCGCAGCTACGGAAGCTCATCGGCGCGGCGAACGAGATCGCCCGGCTCGCGCTCGTCCGCGAGGACGCCCGCGGCGCGGTCGAGGATGCGCAGCGGCTTCTGTTCGCGGTGAGCGAGACGTCGCTCCACCGGGACATCGTGACGCTCGAGGTCGCGCTCAACCGCTACATCGCGCAGATCGAAGAACGTGGCGACGAGGCGCAGGCCGGTGTCCCCACCGGGCTCAAGACGCTCGACGCGAAGACCGGCGGGCTCCAGCCGTCGGACCTCATCCTCGTGGCCGCTCGGCCCGGAATGGGCAAGACGAGCCTCGCGCTGTGCTTCATCGAGCATGCCGCGCTCCGCGCAGGCAAGACCTGCGCGATCTTCTCGCTCGAGATGAGCGAGCTCCAGGTCGTGCAGCGGCTCATCTCGATGAACGCGGAGATCGACGGCAACCGGATCCGCCGTGGCCGGCTCTCGCTGCCCGAGCTGCAAGCGATCAGCGACGCGTCGGGCCGGTTGCAGCAGGCGCAGATCTTCGTCGAAGAGTCGACCCGACTCACGGTCACCGACATCCTCGCGAAGTCACGGCGACTGCAGGCGGAGCGCGGGAAGCTCGATCTCATCGTCATCGATTACCTGCAGCTCATCGAGGGTGCCGCTGGCGACGATGAAAATCGCGTACAAGAGGTCGCGAAGATCTCGCGCGCGTTGAAGGCGATCGCGCGCGAGCTCGAGGTCCCGCTGGTCGCGCTCTCGCAGCTCTCGCGACAGATCGAGACCAGAGGCACCGAGCCGACGCTGTCGGATCTTCGTGACAGCGGCGCGCTCGAAGCGGACGCGGACCTGGTGATGTTCCTGTGGCAGAAGGACCAGCAGGACCGGAAGGACGGCGTCGTGCGGCTGAAGCTCGCGAAGCACCGGAACGGTCCGACCGCCGACATCGATCTGCACTTCGAGGCCGAGCTCACGCGCTTCCGCGACCTCGGCGAGACCCGCGAGGGCGGCTAGGCCGGCTCGATCCCCACGGCCACGTTCGCGCGCACGTCGGTCGCGAGGCGGACCTCCACCTTGTGCACGCCGAGCGAACGGAGCGGCTCGGCGTTGATCTTCCGGGGGTCGACATCGATGCGGTGCTCGCGCTTCAGCGCGTCGGCGATCTCTTTTGTGGTGACCGAGCCGAAGGTCTTCCC
>Ga0207665_10003682_pt1 | contig 10234 bp, 8 predicted proteins | sample LARL112metaG_FD_184351 | JGI IMG/M metagenome (GOLD analysis project Ga0207665, IMG submission 184351) | Corn, switchgrass and miscanthus rhizosphere microbial communities from Kellogg Biological Station, Michigan, USA - LAR L11-2 metaG... | ecosystem: Host-associated > Plants > Roots >...
AGGCGATTCGAAGCGGCGCGTTCATTGAACGTGACCGGCTGGCCTTTGCGGAGAACTCTGATTCCGGCCATAGTGATTTCGACCAACGCAGGATCGAATTTGACCCCTGCACGGCCTGCCGCGGCGAAAATGCGGCCCCAATTGGGGTCGCCTCCGGCAAAGGCGGTTTTGACGAGCGGTGAAGTGGCAATCGTTTCCGCGATTTTGCGAGCGGCGGACTCGTTCTTTGCGCCGCGAACTTCGATTTCGATGACGCGCTGTGCACCTTCGCCGTCGGCTACGATCTGGCGGGCCAGTGAGCCGCAGACCTCTTCGAGAGCGGCAGCGAATTGGCGATGCGCTTTGCTGCCGTTGGCGATCGCGGGAGCGTCAGCCGCGCCATTGGCGAGAACGAGCAGCGTGTCGTTCGTGGAGGTGTCACCGTCTACGCTGATGGAATTAAACGTGCGCGAAGCGACATCACGCAACGTGCGCTGCAGAAGCGACGGCGAAATGGCGGCGTCGGTCATCACGAAAGCGAGCGTTGTGGCCAGGTTCGGATGAATCATGCCCGCCCCTTTGGCGCAGCCGACCAGATGAATGCGTTTGCCGGACATCTTGAATGAAGCGGAGGCAGTCTTCGGTCGTGTGTCCGTGGTGCAGATGGCAAGCGAGAGCTCCGCGAAAGAACGCGCAGAGGGCCGGCGATTGCGCGCCAGCGATGGCAACGCACGAAGAATTTTTTCTACTGGAAGTTGAACACCAATGACCCCCGTAGAGCAGACGAAAACTTCTTGAGGTGCAAGCAACATGCGGCGGGCTGCTTCTTCGTTGGTGCGTTGCGCGACGATTTCACCCTGGGCTCCGGTAGCACAGTTTGCATTGCCTGCGTTCACCACGACGGCTCGCATGCGGCCTTTGGATTCAACGAGATTCCTTTTTGAGCGCGTTACCGGAGCGGCTACCACGAGATTTTGCGTGAAGACCGCGGCAGCGGAAGCTGGCACATCGCTGGAGATGAGCGCTAGGTCGAGCGCGCCAGTTTTCTTCAGGCCGCAGGCCGTGGCCGCAAAACGAAATTCTCTGGGAAGCGCGGATTCGGAAGGCGACGGTTTCATTAAATCTCAATCCCGCTAATGATCTCTTCACCCCAATCGCGTTCATCAAGGGCAGCGATAGCCTTCCGCACCGCTTCAGGCGCGGTTCCGCCAGGAACATTTTTGGCGGCTAAAGCAGCCTCGACCGTCAGAGATTGTTTCAGGTCATCGCCAAATGCTGGCGAGAACTTCTGCAACTCGGAAGCGGGTAGCTCTGTCCACAAAACATTCTGGCGTTCGGCCTCCTTGAGAATTTTCCCAACGATATCGTGAGCTTGCCGAAACGGGATTCCTTTGCGAACCAGATAATCAGCGGCTTCGGTGGCGAGAAGCGCAGGATTTGCGGCTGCCGCGCGTAATTTGTCTTCGTTGAACTTGGTTGCAAACACAGCGCTGGAGGCGACCAGGAGCATTTCGGCGACTTGATCGTGCGTGCCAAAAAGAGTCTCCTTGTCTTCTTGCAAATCGCGCTGGTAGCTGGTCGGTAGCCCTTTCAGCGTTGTGAGTAAGCCTAGAAGGGCCGCATTCACACGTCCGGTCTTTCCGCGAATGAGCTCCCACACGTCAGGATTTCTCTTTTGCGGCATAAGACTGCTGCCGGTGGAGAATTCGTCTGGAAGGACCACATAAGAGAACTCCTGCGACGCAAACATGACGAAGTCCTCGGATAACCGAGAGAGATGTGTCGCGATTCCGGCCAACGCGAAGAGATAGTCGAGCGCGAAGTCCCGGTCGCCCACCGCGTCCAGACTGTTTGCTGTAATCCGTGTGAAGCCTAGTTCCCTGGCGACCGCGCGACGATCCATTCCGAGTGAATTGCCGGCCAGCGCTCCCGATCCCATCGGGCATACGTTTGCTCCCTCCGCTGTAAGCCGCAGTTTCCTAACATCACGCAAAAATGCTTCCGCATGAGCCAGGAAGAAATGTGCGAGCAGAATCGGTTGTGCGTGCTGCAGGTGTGTCATGCCGGCCATCGGTAGGTCGGCCGTCTGCTCGGCTTGGAGGCAAAGCATTTTCAAAAGCGATCTAACGGCCACTTCGATTTCGTGTGCTGCGTCGATTACGAAGAGGCGAAAGTCGGTTGCGACCAGCTCGTTGCGGCTGCGGCCGGTGTGCAGCTTCCAACCGAGAGGACCTAGCTCTTCAACCAACGCTTTTTCGACGAAGTGGTGAACATCTTCGGCGTCGGTGCCGAAGGAGTCGACCCACGTGGGGTCGGACTCGATTCGTGCAGCGATTTTGTCTAAGGCCGCGAGTGTTTGCTTTACTTCGTCCTGCGAAAAAATGTGAATGGGCTCGAGCGCTTTGGCCCAGGCGCGGTCTACAGCTATTTCGTAGGGCAGCAGGCGGCGGTCGAACGGAAAGGAGCGCTGGAACGTGTCAAAGCGCGCGTCGGGTGCGCGTTCGAAGCGGCCGCCCCACAGTTTGTTGTCTTTGCGTTCGCTCATTTATCGCCGTTTGCACATCGAAGAGAGATTCCTCACTTCGTTCGGAATGACGGTCTCTCGTTAGTGACTTCCTGACATTTAGGAATTGCCTTCGGCTTTGGCTTTCGGACGGACAGTGATGGGCAGCGCGAAAAGATTGATAAAACCTTCGGCATCCTTTGCGTGATAGCGGCCCATGGTAAAGCTAGCCAAATCGGCGCGATAAAGAGAGAACGGCGATTTGCGGCTGGTGACGTTGAGCGTGCCCTTCCAGAGTTTAAGGCCGACGCTGCCGGTGACGCGCTGTTGCGAGACGTTGAAAAAACCGTCGAGCGCCTGCCGCTGTGCGGAGAACCACACGCCGTTGTAAACCAGCTCCGCGTAACGAACCGCGAGCGTTTGCTGCAGGTGCGCGGTTTCACGGTCAATGGTAAGGCGCTCCAGTTCGCGATGGGCGGTGACGAGCAAAGTGCCGCCCGGAGTTTCGTATGCACCGCGCGACTTCATGCCGACCAGGCGATTTTCGACCAGGTCGGTGCGGCCGACGCCGTGGCGCGCTGCAAGGTCGTTCAGTGAATTGAGAAGATCGATCGGGCCGAGCTTCACGCCGTTCACGGAAACAGGCGTGCCCGCCTCGAAGCCGATCTCGACTTCTTCGGACTTGTCTGGAGCTTTCTCTGGTGAAACGGTCCACTGCCACATGGTCTCGCTCGGAGCGTTGGCCGGATCTTCAAGTTCGCCGCCTTCGTGACTGAGGTGCCAAATGTTGCGGTCGCGGCTATAAATATTTTTCTTGCTCTGCTCGATGGGCACGTTGTGTTTTTCAGCGTAGGCGATAGCATCTTCGCGCGAATCGATATCCCACTCACGCCAGGGCGCGATGATTTGAAGATTGGGCGCGATGGCTTTGTACGCCAGTTCGAAACGCACCTGATCATTGCCCTTACCGGTGCAGCCGTGAGAAAGACCGTCAGCGCCGAGTTGCAGCGCCAGCTCGGCCTGTCGCTTTCCTAAAAGCGGGCGCGCCATCGATGTTCCCAACAGATACGTATGCTCGTACACGGCGCCAGCGCGCAGCGTGGGCCAAATGTAGTCGCGAATAAATTCATCACGGAGATCTTCGACGTACGCTGTGGAAGCTCCCGTAGCAAGCGCTTTTTTGCGGGCAGCTTCGAGATCTTCCTGTTGCCCAACGTCGCCGATCATGGCGATCACTTCGCAGCCGTAATTTTCCTTGAGCCACGGAATAATGATGGAAGTATCGAGCCCTCCTGAGTACGCAAGGACTACTTTTTTCGGCTTGGGTGCAGGCGTTTTCAAGATCTCCTCTTTCTTCTTTGCATATTTTTATAGAATTTTTGCGCACAGTGCGACGCGAACGCAACAATCGGCAGTTTCCCTTTAGCGAAACAGCGTGCGCAGGATCGCTTTCTGCACGTACATGCGATTTTCCGATTGATCCAGAACGACGGATTGCGCGCCATCGAGAATTTCGGGCGTAACTTCATAGCCGCGATGCGCGGGCAGGCAGTGCATAAAAGCGGCCCCGCGTTCGGCTAGCGCCATGAGCTTGCGGTTTACCTGATACGGCTTAAAGACTTCGCTGCGAACTTTTTCTTCGGCCTCGAAGCCCATGCTGGTCCAGGAATCGGTGTAGACGGCTTGCACCTCTTCGACCGCTTCGCGCGGATCGGTGAAGAGTTCTATTTTGGCTTTGGTTTCCTTGGCGACGCGGCGCGAATCCGCGACCACGTCCGCATCGGGAGCATAATTCGCAGGAGTAGCTATGCGGAGATGTACACCGAGGCGCGCGGCCAAATAAATCAGCGAATGACTGACGTTGTTGCCGTCACCGACATAAGCCAACTTGAAACCCTTCAATGAGCCGAACTTTTCTTCCAGCGTGAAATAATCGGCGAGCGCCTGGCAAGGATGAAATCTGTCCGAGAGCGCGTTTACCACGGGAATGTCGGTCGTAGCTGCCATTTCGTCGAGCACGCGCTGTTCGTACACGCGAGCCACGATCCCGTGCACCCAGCGCTCGAGATTGCGCGCCACGTCGGCAATCGATTCGCGTTCGCCCAGCCGGGCCTGCGTATGATCGAGGAATACGACATGACCGCCCATGCTCTGGATGCCGACCTCGAAAGTGACGCGCGTGCGGAGCGATGGCTTTTCAAAAATCAGCGCGAGGAATTTGCCGCGCAGAGTCTCCGCGTAGCGCGCCGGATTGGATTTGATATCCGACGTGAGCGCTAGCAGTTCGCGCGAGTGCGCGGGACTCCATTCTGCTCCCGTAAGGAGATCGTTTGCATGTTGAACTGGAATTGCCAGAGTCGTCGTTGCCATTTTCACCTCTTGAGTAGCGACCGCGAAGCGGCGGCCGCAAGCATGGCCGCCGGCAACGGAGCCTTCGATGAAGAAGCCTCCGCTGCCGGGACCACTCGCGGGGTATCCGAAAGTGCCTTTTCAAATAGAACGAGAAATTCGCGTACCTGCGCCTTGCTGATCAGAAAAGACGGAAGCAGACGAATCGTAAAATCGTGGGTGCAATTCATCATTAAGCCGCGCATGAGCGCTTCGGCCACAAATGGACCGCCTTCGACTGAAAGTTCCACGCCGAACATGCAGCCTTCGCCACGGATCTCTTTAATGAAATCAAACTTGGTCCTGAGCTTCTCAAGTCCTGAGCGGAGTTCCTCGCCGCGAGCGCGGATGTTTTCAAGAAGTCTTTCTTCGTCCACAATTTTCAGGAATTCCAGAGCGACCGCGCAGATCATGGGGCCGCCGCCGAACGTCGTTCCGTGCAGGCCCGGTGAAATACGCGCGGCGACAGCGTTATTCGTCAGAATCGCGCCCAGCGGGAGTCCTGCGGCGAGGGGTTTGGCAACCACCGCAATGTCCGGCTTCGATTGGAACTTTTGGTAAGCGAAATGGCGGCCGGTGCGTCCCAAGCCGCACTGAATCTCGTCAGCGATCAGCAGAGCGCCGTGTTCTGTTGCCAGAGAGCGAGCGCGCTCCCAGAAAATCTCAGTAACCGGATAGATGCCGCCTTCGCCTTGAATCGTTTCGAGAATAATCGCGCAGACTGTGTGGTCGATTTTGGATTCCAGGTCGGCAACATCGTTGAATTTGACGAATTCCACTCCCGGCACCAGCGGCTCGAACGGAGCGCGATATTTTTCCGTCGCGGTGACGCTCAACGCGCCAAATGTTCGCCCATGAAAGGAATTTCGCATCGCAAGAATGCGCGTTTTGGCGCGTGTGTTCGCAGATGCGCCTTCGGAAGGCCTTCCACAGAGGCGCGCTAACTTCAGCGCTCCATCGATCGCTTCTGTGCCACTGTTGGCGAAGAATACGCGGTCTAGGCCAGACCATTCGGCAAGTTTGCGGGCCAACGGCCCTTGGAATTGATTGTGAAAAAGATTCGAGAAATGGATGGCGCGAGCCGATTCGCGGCGAATCGTTTTTACGATGCGCGGGTGCGCATGCCCAAGCGCATTCACCGCGATGCCGCCAAGGAAATCGAGATATTTTTTGCCGGTGGAATCGAAAACGTATGCGCCGCGGCCGTGCGTGAACAAAATCGGCGAACGTTTGTATGTCGGCAGAAGGAACTGTTCCGCATCGTTGACAGCTGGCATCGAACCGGCGGCCTTCGATAAAGACCGCTTTTCAAGGGCTCGGGAAGCGGACGCACGAATTCGGATTGTATTTGACTTGCGCATCATGCGGCCGAACAGGACGCCGGAACGCCCAGCGCAATCGGTTCACGCATCACTCGCGTGCCCGGAATCGCAGCCGAAATGGGTGTCCCGGATTCGACAGCGTGAACTGCGGCAAGCAGGCTTCCAGGAACGGTCCCGCCGAGAATATGCACGCCGCGGACTCCGCCTTCCAGAGCGCGCTTCGCAGCTTCGAGTTTCAGCACCATGCCGCCGGAAACAACTTTGCGTTGTACAAGATCGCCGATTTCGTCGCAGACGACGCCGGAAATAATTTTGTCGCCGTCGAGAACGCCGTGCACGTCGGTGAGATAAATCAGATGATCCGCGTGCAGATATTCTGCGCAAGCGGCGGCCATGTGATCGGCATTGATGTTGTAAAGCTCACCGTCCGATCCGATTCCGAGACACGCCGCAACGGGAACAATGTCTTCTTTCCAAAAGGCATCGAGAAGCTCTGCATTCGCTCCTGTGAGATAACCGACATAGCCGAGACTTCCTGGCACATCGTTGTGGACCAGCGGGTCGGCCGTGAAACATTGCGCGTCGGCAGCGGAAATTCCGACGGCCGGTTGGCCCGCCGCTGAAATCGCCGCAGACAATTGCTTGTTCAGGAGCCCGGCGAAAACCATCACTGCAACGTCGCGGGTTTCGCGATCGGTGACGCGAAGCCCGGCGACAAATTTGCTTTCAATTCCCATGCGCGCAAGTGTCGCAGTAAAAATTCGGCCGCCGCCATGCACAACCAGAATCTGATGGTCCTGTTTGGCAAGCGAAGCGATTTGTTCGGCAAGCGCCTGTAGCGTCGATTTATCTTCCAGCAGCGCTCCCGCAAATTTGATGACAAGTTTCATTGCAGTCCCGTTTGCTCCTGAACTCCAAGAAGATGATTGAAATTTTGAACGGCCTGGCCCGCCGCGCCTTTGCCGAGGTTGTCCAGGCAAGAAATGATCACCAGGCGACGGCCGGATGAATCGAGCGTGAAGCCCAAGTCGGCAAAATTTGTGTGTGCGACATGCTGCAATTCCGGCAGCGTGCCAGCTTTCCAGATGCGAACCATCGAACGGCCTGCATAGGTTTTTCGGAAGAGTGTCTCAACCGCTCCCGGCGATTGCGTTTCGTTCAGCGTGACGTAGATGGTGGAAAGAATTCCGCGCGCCAAGGGCAGCAAGTGGGTGGTAAACACGATCTGCGTTTCGGACAAGCCGGTGTGATCGAGAATTTCCGGCGTGTGGCGGTGAGAAAAAAGGTTGTAAACCTTAAAGTTTTCAGCAAGCTCCGCAAATTGCAGGTCGCGTCGAAGTTCCTTGCCCGCTCCGGTAGCACCGGATTTGCAGTCACACACGACCGTGGACCCGGGCGCAATCCATCCCGCATCCGCGAGCGGCCGTACAGCGAGGATGACACTCGTGGCATAGCAACCGGGATTCGCCACCAGCCGCGCCTGCGCAATCTGCGCGGCATAAAACTCTGGCAGCCCGTAAACGGCTTCGCCAACCCAATCGGCATGCGGAGTCGGCAGCTTGTACCAACGCTGAAACGTTTCGGCTTCGCGAAAACGGAACGCGCCACTGAGATCGATGACACGAAGGCCGCTGTCGATAAGCTGCGGCGCGATCTCAGCCGATACTTCGTGCGGCGTAGCCAAAAACGCCGTGCCGGCCGCGCTTTCAGTGATCGCTTGCACGGACAAAGCGCGAACGGGCGCTTGTCCCCATCCACGGAGTTGTGGAAAAAGTTCCGTGAGGCAATGGGCGCCCTGCGGATCGCGGACGTAAAACGTCAGCGAGTGCGCTTCGGGATGGCGCAAAAGAATATTCGCCAGCTCAAAACCGGTATAACCGGATACACCTATTACCGCGATATTTCGTGAATCTCTCATTTTATGAAGCGCGGCTGCGCAGCGGGCGGCCCACAAACGATTCGATTTTCTGCTGCAGCGATTCACGCTGGCGTTTCGTGGGCGTGATGATCAAAACGGTATCGTCACCGGCAATGGTGCCGGCAGTTTCAGGGAATTTTGCCGCGTCGACGGCGGCCGCCAGAGGTTGAGCGCCGCTCGGTGGCGTTTTCAGCACCAGAAGATTTTCCGCGGGGCGAATGTCCAGCAAGAATTCACTGAGGGCCCGTGCGAGTGCGGCCGTGGGAACGGTTTCCTCCACAAGCGTGGAAGCCGGGCGGTAACCTTCCGGGGTTTTTACCAGTTTCAGCTCTTGTAAATCGCGCGAAAGGGTGGCTTGCGTGACGCGAAGCCGCTGCACAGAAAGACGCCGCCGCAAATCCGCCTGATTGGAAATACGCTCGGAAGTAACGAGCCGCAGGATTTGACCGTGCCGAAATGTTTTCGCGCTACCCATCGTTAACAGCCTCATTCTCCGTCTGTATAAAAATACAGCCATATGAATAAAATTGTCAACGCATTTTTAGCTGGTCGGGTGACCGGTGGCCAGGAGAACAGGCTGACGTGAAGCGCACACAGCATGCTGACGATGCTGGCTTTTGCTCGCCATGTATTGTTACCGTTTTGTATAGACCACGACTATGCTTACTCCCTGCCACATAGCAGGCTGCAAAAATAACGCGCCAGCAGCACTCGGGGACCAAAAACTCTGCGTTCTGCATTACACGCTTTCTTTGGAATCCAGTTGTTCCGAAATGCGCAGAGAGACGGCGCTCGGCAACGCTCCGCATGAGCGCCAGCGGGAAATCATGCGATTTATCACCGAAAGCGGCGAAAAGTTGGCGCGGGTTGCCACCAGTGGGATGCAACTCACCGACGACCTGAAAGCCCGCATCCTAAGCACCTTTCTAACGCTGATGAATTTGCGCGAAAATCTCGATCGCGCCAATATGCGTTCCTCGCCGGGACGCACCGGCGCTTTCCGGTAGCCAACCTCTTTCTTCGAATTCAATTGGGAATTACCTGCGGCGGCGCGAGTTCAGGCCCCTATATATCTTGCGTACAGCGAGCGTGCGACGGCGGGCTCCGTCGAGCCTTTCAATATGGCTCGGCCATCACCAAAGACGGTCATCTCGTAAGGCGGAACAGCGAATTTAAGTAGGAAGTCGTTTTTCTTCACCTGAATCCCGGCTCCCGAAAGCCTACCGGCAACCACGGCCAAATCCAAATCCCTGCGCCGCTCGTGAATCTGCACCGAATCGCGCCCGCACATGGTGATGTGAGGCTGCGATTCACCCGCTAAATAAGAATATTCATGACGAACGCAAGCACGGCACTGCGGGTTGCGGGAAATTGCGATCGATTGCATGCGGCCGCTCCACACATCGCAGGACAAGAGTCGATCGTGCAATGCCTCTGTATTGCCTGAGAGAATTTTCAGTGCTTCGGCAACTTCCAATGAGGCGATCAAACTCACGATCGGACCGAGCACCCCGATGGTGTCGCAAGTCTCATCCGCTATTGAGCCTGCATGCGGCCCACCATCAGGTGTTTCCAGCAGACAAGCCAGGCAAGCCGTAATTCCCGGGCGGATCGCAAACGTCAACCCGTAACTGCCGACTGCGGCTGCATAAATCCACGGGCGCGCCTCGCTTACGGCGAAATCGTTCAGCAGAAATCGCGTTTCGAAATTGTCAGTGCCATCCAAAATCACATCGAAACCAGATAGGAGCTGGTGGATGTTCTCAGGCGTGACGTCGGATACCACGCCATCGATTCCAATCTCTGAGTTCAGCAGCCGGAGTTTGCGTTCCGCAGCCGCGGCTTTTGGCAGAGCCTCGCGCGCATCGTTTTCGTCAAAAAGCGCTTGCCGCTGCAGGTTTGACGGCTCCACAAAGTCACGATCGATCACGCGGAGCCGTCCCACTCCCGCACGCGCCAGCAATTGACCGGCGGAAGCTCCGATTGCGCCGCAGCCCACGATAACGGCGCTGGACGCCAGCAGTTTGCGCTGGCCTTCCTCGCCCATCCCAGAGAAAAGAATTTGGCGAGAGTATCTTTCAAAAACGGGGTTAATAGGCAGGACGAGCGACCTCCTGGAGCGAG
>Ga0207665_10003683_pt1 | contig 10232 bp, 10 predicted proteins | sample LARL112metaG_FD_184351 | JGI IMG/M metagenome (GOLD analysis project Ga0207665, IMG submission 184351) | Corn, switchgrass and miscanthus rhizosphere microbial communities from Kellogg Biological Station, Michigan, USA - LAR L11-2 metaG... | ecosystem: Host-associated > Plants > Roots >...
AGGACGCGGTGACCGCCGTGCTGTGCGCGATCGCGGGCTACCTGACCAGCAGCGCGCTCAAGCCCGCGCCGCCCGGGCTGCCCACGCTGCGCGGTTTCCAGGCCGCGCAGGGCCAGATCGCCCGGGACTGGCTGGCCGAGCTCATCTGACCGGATGCCCGTGCTCGTGGTGCCCGTGCTCGTCCTGCCCGTGCTCGTCCTGCCCGTGCTCATCGTGCCCGTGGTCATGATGGGCGTGGTCGTCAGGGCCGCCGTTCATCATGGCCAGCATCGGCCCGCCGCCGGAGCGGAAGAACCGCACCACCAGGACCGCCGCCAGGGCCAGGAACACGATGTTGAGGTAGGTCGTGTAGTTCCACTGCGGTGTTGCGCTCAGCACCTGCGTGGACCGGTCCTCCGGGATCAGGCCCAGGCCGCCGAACACGAACTCGACGATCAGCCCGGCGAGCACCATCGACACGTAGAAGATCCCGGTCAGCGTCAGGGCCATCGCGGTCCCGTAGTACTTCCGGTAGATGACCACGATGGGCAGGATGATCAGGTCGGCGAAGATGAACGAGATCACGCCGCCGAAGCTGATCCCGCCGGACCACAGCACCGCGGCCAGCGGCACGTTGCCGATCGAGCAGACGAAGCTGACCGCGGCGATCACCGGGCCGATCACCGGCCCCCACCAGCGGGCCGCCGGGTGCCCGGCGAGGAACAGGTGCGACCAGAACGAGTCCGGGATCCAGGCCGCGGCCGCACCGGCGATCACCAGCCCGATGGCTATGTCGCGGATCACCGCGGCCCACTCCATCACGAAGATGTGGCTGACCGAGGTGAAGCCGTCCCGGCTGGCCAGGCGCCGCCACAGGCTGCGGCCGCCGGCGATGCTCATGTCCATCGCGGCGTGGCCCTCCATCGAGCCGGCCACCGCGCGGTCGGCCTGCCGCCGGGCCGCGTCGATCAGCCGGGCCCGGACGAACAGCCGGAAGGCCACCGCGACCACCACGATCATGATCGGCCCGCCGACGAACTCGGCCAGCGTGAACTGCCAGGAGATCAGCAGGGCCAGGATGATGCCCAGCTCGATGACCAGGTTGGTGCTGGCGATCTCGAACGCCATCGCGGAAGTGAAGCTGGCGCCCCTGCGCAGCAGCGCACGGGCCAGCGCCACGGCGGCGTACGAGCAGGACGACGAGGCCGCGCCCAGCCCGGTGGCGACCGCCAGCGAGCGCGGGCCGGTGCCGCCCATCAGCCGGGTCACGGTCTCCCGCCGGACCACCGCCTGGACCACCGCGGACAGCGTGAAGCCGAGGATCAGCGACCAGGTGACCTGCCAGGTCATCGACCCGGCCAGGGCGAGCGCGTGGCCGATCGCGTCAAGCACGGGCATCGTCGGCCTCCGGGACCGCGATGCTCAGCAGCTGGCGCAGGCAGTGCTCGAGCAGCTGGTGCGGGAACCCGTCGCTGAGACGGTAGAACACCATCCGGCCGTCCTTGCGGAAGCTGACCAGGCCGGCCAGCCGTAGCATCTTCAGCGCGTAGGACACCTGGTCCTCGGTGGCGGCCAGGGCCAGCGCCAGGTCACCCACGCACAGCTCGCCGCCGGCCGACAGGGCAAACAGGATCCGGGACCGGATCGGGTCGGCCAGCATGCCGAGCAGCCCGGCCAGCCGCCCGGCCTCGTCGGTGCCGAGCAGCCCGGCCCGGGCCGCGGCGACCCGCTCCGGGTTCACCGGGTGCTCGTGATCGAGGGGCATCTCAGCGAACCTCCGTATATCCGTATGAACGCACGGATATCAGGTTAGCGCGCCGGTCAAATCCGTTTGCCCCCGCCCGCCCTCTCGTTGTAAGCACAGCCGTCGTAAGCAGAGGGCCGGACAACAGGACACCGATCGGAGCGGGCAATGGGGACGGAGTACCGGCGGATTACCGCTGGCGATGCTGACGAGCTGGCGGATTACCTGGCCGGCCGGGAGTGGCCGTTCCACGCGCCGGGCCGGGACCGCGCGGCGATCCGTGCGGCCGCGGAGGCCGGCAATTACAGCTCGGAGACCGATCAGGCGTACTGGATCACCGTGCCAGGCGAGACCATCGGATTCCTGCACGTGTTCGAGCTGGACGACCCCACGCCCATGTTCGACTTGCGGATCGCGGCTGACCACCGGGGCCGCGGGCACGGCACCGCCGCGGTGCGCTGGCTGACCGGGATGGTCTTCGGCGGGTTCCCGGGCGCGACCCGGATCGAGGGGAATACCCGGCAGGACAACATCGCGATGCGCCGGACCTTCCTGGCCGCCGGTTACCAGAAGGAGGCGCACTACCGGCAGGCCTGGCCGGGCCGGGACGGCCGCGTTTACGACTCGGTGGGCTACGCGATGCTCAGGCGCGACTGGCACGACGGCACGACTACCCCGGTGCGCTGGGACGACGGGTACTAGGACCGCTGGCGCGGCGCCGCGCGGGCTAGCGGGCCAGCAGGCCGCTGAACTCGAACGGCGGCTGGCGCAGGCCGGAGCAGGTGTCGCTGTCCACGTGACCGGGGCAGCCGCCGTTGTCGCGCTGGATGGCCCAGATCGTGACCAGCGGAAGCCGGTGCGCCCGGGCGAACGCGGCCACCTGGCGGACGTCGGCCGGGTAGGTGATCTCGTTCTTCAGCGGGTTGTCGTCGATGCCGGGCAGCAGCGTCACGCCGAGCATCGACCACAGCCGGGCCGCGCTCCGCCCCGGGTACAGCCGGCCCAGCTGGCGGTGCATGCCGCGGAGCCCGGACAGGGCGGCGTCGCCCATGTGGATCCGCTTGTGGCCGGCGAAGTAGTCGAACGTCATGCCGTTCACCACGGTGATCGCGGCGCGGTGCGCGATGGCGCTGGCGATGACCCGGCGGGAACTGGCCGGGAAGCCGGACTGGATCGCGCCCACGGTCAGGTCGACCTGCACCCGGCGCCCGGTCCGCCGGGCCCACGCCTCCAGCCGGGCGATCGCGGCCGAGCGGCGGGCCAGGCCGGCCCGGTTGTCCAGCGACCGGTCCTCGACGTCCATGTCCAGGCGGGTCACGCCGTAGCTGGTGACCACCGTCCGGTAGGCCTGGGTGATCTTCGCGACGCTGGTGCAGGAGTCGGCGATCTCGGTGCCGCCGTGGTCCGCGGAGAACCCGCCGAAGGAGACGATCACGTCCCCGCCCATGGCCCGCAGCGCGGCGATCTGCCGGGTGAACGCGCCGCCCGGGCGGACCGGCTGGCTGCGGTCACCGTTCCAGGCCAGCGTGCACGAGCCGCGGCGCGGGGTCTGCAGGAAGGCCAGCGTGAAGTAGCGCACCCCGGACCGGCGGGCCAGGCCGTCGATCGTGGTCTTTGTCCAGGTCTCGAAGTACGGCGCGTACACCTGGGCGGGCAGCGCCGCGGCCCGGCGGGCGGCGCGGGCCTGGCGGGCGACCGCGCGGGCCGCGGTCCGCACCGCCGGGCGGCCCGGGTGAGCCTGCGCGGCGGACACCGCGGAGACCGGCACGGCAGCCGACAGGGCGAGGGCGAGGATCAGCGGGCCGGGGGCGGAGCGGAAGCGCATGACCAATCCTTCCGGCGGGACCAGCAGTGGCGGCTGCGGACACAATCCGCGTATAGCTAGCCTGCCAGAACCGGGCGGTATTCGGGCTGCCACATCATCGACCGCAGCTGTCCTGGCAGGTCATCGGCCAGCTTCGCGGTAGCGACGCCGTCGTCACGGGCCGCGGTGGCCACCGCCGCGGCGACCGCCACCGAGGTCTCGCGCAGTTCCTCCACCTGCGGCAGCAGCGGCGCGCCCGGCACCGACGTGTCGACGAGCTCGGACACGGCCCGGGCGGCCGCGGCGAGCATGCTGCCGGTCACCCGGGTCGCCTGCGCGGCGATCACGCCCAGGCCAAGGCCGGGGAAGATCAGCGCGTTGTTGGCCTGGGCGATGACATAGGTGATCTTGTTGTACGTGACCGCGCCGAACGGGCTGCCCGCGGCGACCAGGGCACGGCCCTCCGTCCACCGGATCAGGTCCGTGGGCACCGCCTCGGCCAGCGCGGTCGGGTTGGACATCGGGAAGAACATCGGCCGGTCCACATGCGCGGCCATGTCCCTGACGATCTCCTCGGTGAACGCGCCCGGCTGCGTCGAGGTGCCGATCAGGATCGTCGGGTGCACCCGGCGGACCGCCTCGGCCAGGCCCACGCCGCCCAGCGCCGGGTCCACCGCCCAGCCCGCCGTCTCGGCCGGGTCACGGGCGTAGCGCTGCTGGGCCGGGCTCAGCCCGGGCTGGCCCACGGTGATCAGCCCGTGCCGGTCCACCGCCCAGAACCGGGCCCGGGCCTGCGGATCCGTGGCGCCGCAGCGGATCATCTCGGACCGCAGCTGGTCGGCGATGCCGGTGCCCGCGGTGCCCGCGCCGTAGACCAGCACCCGCTGGCTGATCAGCGTGGATCCGGTAGCCCGGATCCCGGCCAGCACGGCGGCCAGGTTCACCGAGCCAGTGCCCTGGATGTCGTCGTTGAACGTGAGCTGGCGGTCCTGGTAGCGCTCGAGCAGCCGCCGCGCGTTCTCCACGCCGACGTCCTCCCAGTGCAGCAGCGCCTGCGGGAACAGCCGTGCGGCCGTGGCGGCGAACGCGTCGACGAACCGGTCGTACTCGGCCGTGGGCACCCGCGGGTGCCGGTTGCCCAGGTACAGCGGGTCGTCGAGCAGGCTCTGCCGGTTGGTGCCGACGTCGAGCATGACCGGCAGGGTGCGCTCCGGGTCGACGCCGCCCGCCGCGGTGTACACCGCGAGCTTGCCCAGCGCGATGTGCATGCCGCCGACGCCCCAGTCGCCGATGCCCAGGATCGCGCCCGCGTCGGTGGCCACGATCAGGTCCACCTCGTCGCCTTCCAGGCCGGGGGCCAGCAGCGACCGCTCGATCACCTCGGGGTGGTGCACGGACAGGTACACGCCGCGGGGCCGCCGGTACTCCTGGCTGAACTGCTGGATGGCCTGGCCCACCGTGGGGGTGTAGACGATCGGCAGCATCTCCCGCAGGTGCTGGGTCAGCACGTGGTAGTACAGCACCTGGTTGCGGTCGCGCAGTTCGGTGAGCAGCACGTTCTTGCCCAGGTCGGTGGACTGCCTGTGGTACTGGGTGAGGATCCTTGCGGCCTGCTCGGCCAGCGTCATCCTGGCCGGCGGGATCAGCCCGGTGATGCCCAGCGCGTCGCGCTCGGCCTCGGAGAACGCGGTGCCCTTGTTGATCCGCGGGTCGGCCAGGATCGGCCGGCCGCGCAGGGTGGTCCGCCAGGCCCCGTTCCCGTCCCGCCAGACACTTTTCACGGCTCGCTCCCCGGGTCGTCCTGGCCGTGCCACAGGGCACGTACGGCACTGATCGTGTCCGCCTCGGCGGCGGTCTTGTCTTCGCGGTAGCGCAGCACGCGGGCGAACCGCAGCGCCACGCCGCCCGGGTAGCGCGGGCTGGCCTGGACCCCGTCGAAGGCGATCTCCACGACCAGCTCGGGCCGGACCCGGACCACGCCCCAGCCGGCCGGCTCGCGGCTGGCCACCGGCGGGTCAGCCAGGTCAAGCAGCCGGCTGGTCTGCCAGGTCAGCATCTCGTCGGTCAGGCCCTTGAAGGTCTTGCCCAGCATCACCATCCCGCCGGTGTCCGGGTCCCTGGCGCCCAGGTGCAGGTTGGACAGCCAGCCGCGGCGGCGCCCGTGGCCCCACTCGGCGGCCAGGATGACCAGGTCGAGGGTGTGCCGCGGCTTCACCTTGATCCACTCACTGCCGCGGCGGCCCGCGGCGTAGCGGTTGCCCAGCGACTTGACCACGACGCCCTCGTGGCCCCTGGCCACGGCGTCGGCGAAGAACGCCTCGGCCTCGGCCAGGTCCGCGGTGACGATCCGGGGGATGACCAGATCAGCCGGGGCAATCGCGGTGAGCCGGGCGAACCGGTCCTCGCCGCGCTCGTCGATCAGGTCGGTGCCGTCCAGGTGCAGCAGGTCGAAGAAGAATGGGGTGAGCGGCAGGCTGGCGTCGCCGTCCCCGGTGCCCGGGGCGGTGCGGGTAGCGGCCCGGCTCGCGGTCACCTGGAACGGGCGCGGCCGCCCGTCCGGGAACAAGGCCACTGCCTCGCCGTCGAGCACCACGTCGGTGGCGTCCAGGCCCTGGACCGCGCTGGTGATCTCGGGCACCCGGGCGGTGATGTCGTCCAGCGTCCTGGTCCACACCCGGATCTGGTCAGCGTGGCGGTGGACCTGAATCCGCACCCCGTCGATCTTCCATTCGACCGCCGCCGGGGACACCTTGCCGAGCGCCGCCGCGACGTCCGGCGCCGAAGCAGCCAGCATCGGCCGGGTTGGACGCCCCACCCGCAGCGTGACCGCCCTCAGCGCCTCCGCCGCGCGGTCCGGGTCAGCCAGCGCGGCCTGGGCCACTTCGGGCAGGGAGCCGCCCAGCTGATGAGCCCGGCGGACGAGGTCCGCGGGCACCCCGGCGGCTCGGGCGATGGCCTCGGTCATCACGCCCTCCTGGGCGCCCTGCCGGAGCTCGCCGGCCAGCAGCCGGGACAGGAAACCGCGTTCCTGCTCGGTGGCCCGGGCGAACAGCGCAGCCAGCAGCTCACGGCGGCCGGCCTGGGTGCCGGGCCCGGTGACCGCGCCGATCGCGGCGAACGCCGCGTCCACCTCGGCCAGGGTCAGGCTGGCCGCCGCGGCCGGCGGGCTGGCCTGCGGGGCAGAGACCGACGCGTAGCCCACCCCGATCTGCCGCTGGCGCAGCTCGCCAGAGAGAAAGGCGACCGCGACCGGCACCTGCCCGGGCGGCACCCGGCTCAGCAGCGCCGCGATGGCCTCGATCTTGGCCCGCCGGGCCCCGGTCCCGGCGACCACCGCCGAGGTGCTGACCAGCTCATCCAGAAGCACACCTGCATTGTTGCCTGCCGCCGGGGCCGGCCGGCTGCTAACCCATCAGGTCAGGGTGTGCTGCGGATGTGCCCGTTCGCGTCGACCCGGCTGTCCTCGGCCGGGCTCACGGCCGAGGTGGTGTCCTCCGCGGCGCTCGTGCTGCTGCCCAGCTCGTCCGCGTCGTCCTCGTCCGGCTGACTGGCGGCCAGCCCGGTCTTCTTGCGGACCACCAGGACGGCCACCGCGGCGCCCGCCGCGGCCAGGCCGATCGCGAGGAGCGCGCGCAGCCCCCGGTGCCGGGGGGACGGCTCCGGATCCAGCCTGTGGGCGGCCCTGGTGAGCGCGTCGGAGACCTGCGGTGCGAGTCTCTCCTGCACCAGGACCCCGGTGCGCTCCAGTTGCGGCGCAGCCCAGGCTCTGCTCTTGAGCACCTGCGGACCGGCCCACGCGACGACCCCGTCGGCTCCCTGCCGGACGGCCTCACCGGCGGACTTGGCCAGCGGTGCGATATCGGCGGCGGTCTGCCGGGCCCGGGCCTTGGCGAGGTCGGCCTGTGCCCGTGCGCGATCGGCGCGGATCCGCGCGCGGTCGGCGACCTGCGCGCCCCGGCTACTGCTCAGTCGCGGCACTTCTGCCTCCATTGCTGTGGCTAACCTGCATTCCGGATTTTCTATCCCTGCCCCGGACGGGCCAGATCAACCATTACGCCCCGCCGTGACCACCCCCGCGGACGTGCAGGAATCCCGTTAGACCTGTTCCGCGGCCGGGACTGGCGGCCGCACCCCGCCGGGCATGCGAGGATTCTTTTCATGACGAACACGCTGACGGCAACGCTGCGGACGACCAGCGGGACAGTCAAAGTCCGGCTGTTCCCCGACCAGGCGCCGAAGACCGTCCGGAACTTCGTGGAGCTCGCGGAGGGCACCAGGGACTGGACGAACCCGGCGACGAGGCAGCCCGGCGGGAAGCTGTACGACGGCACGGTCTTCCACCGGGTGATCCCGGACTTCATGATCCAGGGCGGCGACCCGCTGGGCAACGGCACCGGCGGCCCGGGCTACAAGTTCGGCGACGAGTTCCACACCGACCTGCAGTTCGACCGCCCGTACCTGCTGGCCATGGCCAACGCCGGGCCGGGGACCAACGGCTCGCAGTTCTTCATCACCACCGTCCCGACTCCCTGGCTGAACCGCAAGCACACGATCTTCGGCGAGGTCATCCAGGGCACCGAGATCGTCGACGAGATCAGCCGGGCGCAGACCGGGCGCAACGACCGGCCGGTAAAGGACGTCGTGATCGAGTCGGTGGTCATCGAGCGCGCTGACGGATAGCACGATGGCCGCGCCCAGCAGCCCCGACGCCGGCAACGAGACCGGGACCCCGGTCTGCTTCCGGCACCCCGGCAAGGAGACCTACGTCTCCTGCACCCGGTGCGGGCGCCCGGCCTGCCCGGACTGCCTCCGCAACGCGGCCGTCGGCCAGCAGTGCGTGGAATGCGTCCAGGCGGGCAACCAGTCGGTCCGCCAGCCCCGCGTAAGCCTCGCCGCGCGGGTTCCCGGCGGCGCGGTCGTGACCTGGGCGCTGATCGGCGTCAACGTGGTCTGCTACGTGGCCGAGCTGATCAGCGTCCGGGTGGCCAACAACGGCGCACTGTTCGGGCTGGCGGTCGCGTCCGGGCAGTGGTACCGGCTGATCACGAACACGTTCCTGCACGAACCCGGGATCAGCGGGTTCGGCCCGGCGCACATCATCTTCAACATGTGGGCGCTGGCCGTGGTCGGCCCGGCGCTGGAGCAGTTCCTGGGCCGGGCCCGGTTCCTGGCCGTCTACCTGGCCAGCGCACTGGCCGGGTCGGTGGTGTTCTACGTGGTGGCCTCGCCGGGCGCGACCGCGCTGGGCGCGTCCGGGGCGATCTTCGGGTTGTTCGGGGCGTGGTTCGTAGTCGCCAGGCGGCTGCGCGCGGACAGCAGGCAGGTCATCATGCTGATCGGGATCAACCTGGTGATCTCGTTCGTGGTCCCGCACATCGCCTGGCAGGCGCACGTCGGCGGCCTGGTCGCCGGGGCGGCGCTGACCGCGGCGTTCGTGTACGCCCCACGGGACAAGGCGCAGCTGCGGATGCTGATCCAGGTGGGCGCGACAGCCCTGCTGGCGCTGATCCTGGTCGCCGCCGTAGTGGTGCGTGACCATCACCTGGCCGCGGTGGCCGCGCTCTACAGCCAGATCGGCTAGGCCGTGCCCCGGTTCTGGCCCGGCACGCTTGCGCGGTGCGGGCTAGAACCGGGCTAACGCCACTTGGTGGCCAGGGCCACGCCGACGATGATGAACACGAAGCCGATCACCAGGTTCCACGCCCCGGCCCAGGACTGCAGCGGGTTGGTGCCGCCAGTGACGTAGTACAGGGAGATCCAGACCAGCCCCAGCAGCAGGGACGCCAGCATGGTCGGCACCAGCCACCGCGGGCTGACCTGTGCCTTGGCTGACCTTTTCGGCGGCGTGTAGACCGCCTTGCTTCGCACACGGGACTTGGGCACGGTCGTCTCCTGGTCTATCTGGTCGGTTCTAGGTCGTCAGCCGGAGGTGCTGCGAGGACGAGGGCGACGGCGAGGCGCTGTTGCCCTGGCCGTCTGGCGTCGATGGGCTCGGTGACGGGGACTCCGTCGGCGTCGACGGAGTCGGCGACGGGCTGGGCGTCTCGGACCCGGTCACCTTCAGTGTCACCTGGGTCTGCGGCGGCACGGTGGAGCCCGCCCCCGGGGACTGCGACAGCACGACGCCCGGGGGGACACCGGGCTGCGTGACCGTCTCGATCGTGTAGGTCAGGCCGGCCTGGCTGAGCGTGCTGGTTGCGTCGGTGACCGACTCGCCGACCACGCTGGGCACCTTGACCGCGCCGCCGGACACGGTCAGGTCGACCGAGGTGCCCGGCTTGGCCTGGCTGCCGCCGCCCGGCGACTGCCGGAGGACCGTGCCGGCCGGCGCGGTCGAGTTGCTGTCCGTAGTGATTTTGCCGACGTTGAACCCGGCCTGGGACAGCGCCTGCTCGGCGTCCTGTTCCGATTTGCCGACCACGCTCGGCACCTGTTTCTGGGGCGGGCCGGTGGACACATACAGGGTGACCTTGCTGTTAGGCGGCACCAGCGTGCCTTCCGCCGGGCTGGCCTTGATGACATGGCCTGCCTTGATCGTCTCGTCGGCTTGCTTGATCTCGGGGCCGACAAGCAGCTTGGCCTCCACGATCAGATTCTCGGCCTTGGTCACGGTTTTGCCGGTCACGGAAGGCACCGAGATCGAGCCGCCATGGCTGGACACGTAGTTGAACACGTAGAAACCGCCGCCCAGGACAAGGGCGGCGA
>Ga0207665_10003684_pt1 | contig 10232 bp, 10 predicted proteins | sample LARL112metaG_FD_184351 | JGI IMG/M metagenome (GOLD analysis project Ga0207665, IMG submission 184351) | Corn, switchgrass and miscanthus rhizosphere microbial communities from Kellogg Biological Station, Michigan, USA - LAR L11-2 metaG... | ecosystem: Host-associated > Plants > Roots >...
GCGCTCCCGCAGCAAAGCGACTGCTGTTGGATTAGTTGCATCTACAGCGAGATGAAATCCCCCAAGACCTTTTACAGCCACGATCCGGCCGGCTTTTAACGCTGTAATAGTGGCGGCAGCGGGATCTCCAATGGCAAGCGTCTGCCCTTGGTTGTCCCACAACTCAAGGTGCGGCCCACAATCCCAGCACGCGTTGGGCTGCGCATGAAACCGTCGATTGAGCGGATTGTCATACTCTTCCTGGCAGACCGCACACATCTTGAAAGCCGCCATTGAAGTACGGGCCCGGTCGTAAGGAATGTCGTGAATGATGGTGAACCGTGGGCCGCAATTGGTGCAGTTAATAAACGGATAGCGATAGCGCCGATCGCGCGAATCGAACATCTCGCGCAAACAATCGGCGCACGTGGCCACATCGGGAGAAACCAGAGTGCGGACGGTCTCTCGCGCATCGCTGTGGATTATCAGGAATTCGTGATCACCGTTGCAGGGGAGATCGGTCGCGACGACTGCTGTGATACGGGCCAGCGGTGGGGCGTCGAGCAGTAGATGGACGGCAAAGTCGTCTACGGCCGATGCCGTCCCTTGCACTTCGATGGTCACTCCCGAAGAAGTGTTTCGAACCGCGCCGGTTAAGCAGCGTTCGGTTGCCAGCCGGTAGACGTGAGGACGGAAGCCGACGCCTTGCACGATGCCTGAGACTTCGAGCTGGCGGCGGATTTGCATAATGATGGCAACCAAGCTCTCAGGACAATGTTCCGGCTCCCGCGGTCGCTGTGCTCTTGCGGCGCTCCAGCCAGCCTAGCCAGCCGTTCAATCCAGTGCCCTTTGTGGAGGAGGTCCTGATGATCTCCATGCCGGGGTGCACTCGGCGGGCATTTTCCTCGGCCTTATCGAGGTCGAAAGGAACGTAGGGCAACAGGTCCGTCTTTGTGATCACGAGCAATTCGGATTTAAAAAAAATCGACGGATACTTCAGCGGCTTGTCTTCGCCTTCAGTCACGCTGAGTAAAACCACCTTCGCCGCCTCGCCGAGATCGTAGCTGGACGGACAAACCAGGTTTCCCACGTTCTCAAAAATAAGCAAATCAATTTCGTCGAGACGCCAGTCTGCCAGATGGCGTTCAATCATCCGCGCGTCCAGATGACAAGTGCCCCCGGTCGTAATTTGCTTCACCGGAAATCCGAAGCGCCGCAACCGCGCGGCATCGTTCTCAGTTTGAATATCGCCGGTTAGGACCGCCACCCGTTCGGACTTCGGCAGAGCTTCGAGTGTTTTCTCCAGCAAAGCGGTCTTGCCCGAGCCCGGCGAACTGATCAGGTTCAGGCAAAGGAGCCCGTTCTGGCGGAAACGCTCACGCAGTTCGGCGGCGATGCGGTCGTTCTCGCTCAGCACCTTCTTTTCAAGCGGTACTCGGCTCATGTTCCTCCAGGTCCAGATAAGCGATCTCGATCTGGTCTCCGCTGATGCAGTCGTTTCGCGTGCTCTGGCAACCGGTGCAGCGAAAATCAAAATCTATGATGTTGAATTCGGTTCCGCAATCCAGGCAGCGGTGCCGGCGTGGGCAAACTTCGATCTCGAGTTGCAAGCCTTCCAGCTCGGTCTCGTGCGTGAGAGCTTCAAAGGAAAACTGCAGAGCATCCGGATCTATGGCCGCGAGCTCTCCAATTCTTAAACCCACTTTGGTGGGCTTGGCGCCAGGATGGCGAGTTGCCTCCGCTTCAACAGTATGGATCACGGATTGAGCAATGCTGAGCTCGTGCATACGACCGCAGCGTCCCTCACACGTTCACCTAGCAGATTCTCGGCAATTGATCACCGGAAAGCATATCCACAATGCGAGTCGTGCCCAGACTTGTGCGCATAGTGACCAAACCGCGGTTCTTCTCGTTCACGGTTCCGATCACCTGTGACTGCTTTCCCAGCGGATGCTTGCCCATGGTTTCAAGGAGAGCGTCCGCCTGCTCCGGCGGGGCGATCGCCACCAGCTTGCCCTCATTGGCCACGTACAGCGGATCGAGACCCAGCATCTCGCAAGCGCCCTTAACGTCGTCTCTCACCGCAATCGACCACTCATCCAGTTCGATCCCAACATGCGATTGTGCGGCGATTTCGTTGAGCGTGCTGGAGAGTCCACCGCGTGTTGGGTCGCGCATGCAGCGGATCCCAGGCGCAGCCTTAAGCATCTCGGCGACTAGGTTGTGCAATGCCGCGCTGTCGCTCTCGATTGCACTTTCGAATTCAAGCCCTTCACGCTGCGCGAGAATTGCGATCCCATGATCGCCGATCGTCCCACTGAGAAGAATTTTGTCGCCTGGCTGGGCACGATCCGCGGAGAGCTCAAGTCCCGGCGGAACCAGGCCGATTCCTGTCGTATTGATGAACAGTCCGTCGCCCTTGCCTTTCTCTACTACTTTTGTGTCGCCGGTGACAACGGAGACGCCGGCCTGCTCGGCTGCGCGTCGCAAGGAACTGACCACGCGACGCAATGATTCCATTGGAAAACCTTCCTCCAGGATGAAGGCCGCGGTAAGAAATAATGGCTGCGCCCCGCCCATAGCAAGATCATTGATGGTGCCGTGGACCGCGAGCGAGCCAATGTCGCCGCCGGGAAAAAACAGCGGTTTGACTACGAACGAGTCAGTCGTCAGTGCGATCCGCGAGCCGTTAACGTTCACGATTGCCTGGTCGTCGAGCCTGGCCAGCGCTGGATTGCAAAAGGCAGGTAGAAAAATATCGCGGACCAATTCGGCGCTGAGTTTGCCTCCACTACCATGGCCGAGGAGAATGTGGTCGCGGGTGTTCAGCGGAGCAGGACAACTGAGTTCGGTGATGGATTTGAGAGATTCAGGCATAAGCCGCCATCTTCCTATACCGCTATACCGCCGATTTCGACAACGCGTTTTCTCCTGCGTGCCGGCGATAGTGATAATAGGCGGCGCAAGCCCCCTCAGCAGAAACCATTGGCGCGCCCAGCGGATTTTCCGGCGTGCAGCGCATGGCAAATGCGGAACAGTCGGTCGGCTTTTTTAATCCCTGCAGCACCAGAGCGCTGATGCACTCGACCGGCTCTTCCGCAGAAATCAGCTGCAGATCGAAAATCCGGTTGGCATCGTAGTCCGCATATGCGGGTGAAAGTCGCAAACCACTCTGCGGAATCATGCCTAGGCCGCGCCACTTCTGGTCAGCGATTTCGAACACTTCGCGCATAATTTCCTGCGCGCGTTGGTTGCCTTTGTAGGTCACTGAGCGTACATATTGGTTTTCGATTTTCGCTTCGGTGCGTTCCAGTTGTCTGACTAACATCAGCACAGATTCCAGCAAATCAACTGGTTCAAACCCGCCAACCACAATGGGGATATTGAAATCGCGTACCAGCTCTTCGTACTCGCCGTAACCCATTATGGTGCAAACGTGGCCGGGCGCGATGAAGCCTTGCACCCGATTTTCCCGGGACGCGAGTAAAGCTCGGATCGCGGGCGGCACCAGCACATGCGAAACCAGCAGTGACAGGTTAGTCAGCCCCTCGCGCTTGGCTTGCCATGCCGGCATGGCGTTTGCGGGCGCGGTAGTCTCGAATCCGATGGCGAGAAAGACGACTTTGCGCTGTGGATTCGCGCGCGCGATTTTCACCGCTTCCATGGGTGAGTATGCAATCCGGATATCGGCGCCTTGAGCCTTGGCGCGAAACAGGTCTGAGTGTGAACCCGGCACTCGCAGCATGTCGCCGTATGAAACCAGAATGACTTCAGGGCGCAGCGCCAGCGCGATGGCTTTGTCGACAGTTTCGAGCGGAGTGACACAAACCGGGCAGCCTGGCCCGTGGACCAATTCAATCTGCTTAGGAAGGAGTTCATCCAGCCCGTAACGCATGATGGTGTGAGTCTGGCCGCCGCAGATTTCCATCAGCACCCAGGGCTTGGTCGTGCACTCGGCTACTTCCTTTGCAAGCGCGAGAGCTACGCGGGCATCACGATATTCGTCAAGGTACTTCATATCGGCCACCTAACCAGAAGCTGTCAACTGCTCTCCGGCGGGAGTTCGCCCTCTAGTATGCCTATCTCTTCCAGGAGCTGGTAAGTGCGCTCGGCTTCTGCCGCATCGACCCGGCTGATGGCAAACCCGACATGCACCATGACGTAGTCCCCTTCCTTGGCTTCGGGAACAAAGTCGAGGTTAGCCTGGCGGATGATGCCACCAAACTCAACCCGGCCCATACGCAGGCCGTTGGTTTGTTCGATTGACAGCACCTTTCCTGGTATTGCGAGGCACATAGAACTGCTTTGATTCTACAGCCCTGACCCGTGTGAAGTTTCAGGATTCGTGGAAAGGAATTTATTCTTCTCCGGGGTCATCCTCTTCCGGGAGAAGGCCAATCTCGTGGCTTCGCACCGTGTAGGTAAATTTCGGATCGTTCTGCGGGGCGAAGGTCACTCGCGATGGGCCACGCTGCCAAGCCGGAGCTGGACAGGCGGATCCGGGCGTGTTGATTTCAGGCACATTGCTGATGGACTTCTTTAGCAACGGCTTCCGTTTCCCGACTTGAGCCACGACGGCGTACACACCCTTCCCATCGTCGGAGATCCCGCAATAAGCTACATAGTCACGAAACCAAGCCGCAGCTGAGTAGTAGGAATCGAAGGCCGGAAGCGCGATCCCCTGCACTTTGCCGGAAACACGGTCGACCATCAGCCAGCCGCCGCGCTCCCAGCGCCAGCGTGGCGCGTTGCCATCCTGCTCGAGCGAGTCGTTGAGACGATACATTCGCTGCACCACGAAGGTCCGATCGGTAATGTCGTGCGCTACCCCAATCGTGAACTCCTTGGGCCGGCCATCAACAAGCAGTGTTCTGACCTTCAGATCGATGACCCGGCTCTCGTCTTCACCGACGGACCACTTGATGACCGTCCACCTGCCGAATGAGACCACATGCAGTTTGGGAGCGGCCGAGACCGCGTGGCTGAACAAGATCATGCAGGCGAAGCAACAGAGGAATCGAGTCATTACATAGAAAGGTGAACATCTCTGTTCATGAAAACGCAAGGTAAGTTGGACAAATTGTTACGAAAATCCCGAAGCGGGAAAGCCGACTGTTCCCTGCGCGTCTTGATTTTGCAGATTGTTTCTTGCCCGCGCGCGGCGGCTTTTCGCTTACAATAAGGTGTTCGGCAGTATCGCCATGGACCCAGTGAGGAAGCTGTCCCCGATCGATTCCCGGCGCCAACAAAGCGCAAACGCGAGCGATCTCTCTCTACGCCGCCGCCTTCCGCGCGTGCTGGTCGTAGACGACAATCCCAACACAATGACGTTGATGCGCGACCTGCTTTCCACGCGCGGTTATGACGTCGTCGCCGTGCCAGACGCAGCCCAGGCCGAAGCGGAGATTATGCGGCGCGTGCCCGACGTGGTGTTGTCGGATGTAGTCATGCCGGGCAAGTCAGGGTACGAACTTTGCCGCGAGCTAAAAGAAAATCCTGCGACGCGGCTGGTGCCTTTCGTTTTGATTACCGGACTGAGCGAGCGGGAAGATCGGGTGCGTGGGATCGAGGCAGGGGCGGACGATTTTCTCAGCAAGCCGATTTTTCCAGAAGAACTCTTCGCCCGCGTGAAGTCGCTGATCAAGCTGAAAGAATTTACCGATGAACTCGAAACTGCCGAGAGCATCCTATGCACGCTCGGCCTGAGCGTTGAAAGCCGCGATCCCTATACCGAAGGCCACTGCGAGCGCCTGGCACAAAATGCCAGCAACCTGGGGCGGCATCTTTTGCTCGATGAAGAGGAGATCATCGCGCTGCGACGCGGTGGTTATCTGCACGACCTGGGGAAAATTGCGGTTCCTGATGAGATCCTGAAAAAGGGCGCAGATCTAACGCCGGAAGAATGGATCATCATGAAGCGGCACCCGGTGACGGGAGAACACATTTGCCGTCCGCTGAAGTCGCTGCGTTTTGTATTGCCCATTATTCGCAGTCATCACGAGCACTTTAATGGCAGCGGTTATCCTGACGGCTTGCAAGGGCGAGAAATTCCCTTGCTCGCGCGAATCCTGCAGGTTGTTGACGTTTACGACGCGCTGCGCACAGCGCGCCCTTACAAGCCCGCATTGACCCACGATCAGGCAGCCATCACAATGCGTGACGAGGCGCACGCTGGCCTATGGGACGAGCATCTGGTCCTCGAATTCTTCTCTATGCTCGAGAAGCAGCGCCAGGTGGCTTAACCCCCACACGCGTCAAATCGTTCTTACATGTTAACTTCTTACCAGCCCAGCCGACATATCTGATGGCTGAGGCAGATGGCTGATGCCGAAATACAGCATCATTATTCCTGCATATAACGAAGCAGCGCGCTTGGGCCCGACACTGGAACGAGTGCTCGGGTACGTCTCTGCTCAGCGCTGGGACGCTGAAGTCATCGTGGTGAACGACGGATCCCGCGACCAAACGCCGGATCTGATCCGCGACTACGCTAAAAGGCATCCCTGTCTGCAGCTGCTGGAGAATCCTGGAAACCGGGGCAAGGGCTACAGCGTTCGAAATGGGATGTCGCATGCCAATGGTGAGTTGCTTCTGTTCAGCGACGCTGATTTATCGTCTCCAATCGAAGAAGCGCCAAAGCTGCTTGTGCCACTGGAATCTGGTGCGGCGGATATTGCGATCGGCTCACGCTGGTTGCGGCCTGAATTGCAAACTCAGCGTCAGTCGCTGCTCCGGCAGCTTTACGGGCGGCTGTTCAACTTACTGCTTCGAGTTCTTCTGGGATTGAATTTCAAAGACACGCAGTGCGGATTCAAAGCATTTACCCGGCAGGCTGCTCGTAGAATTTTCCCGCTTCAGCAAATTGAGCGCTGGGGATTCGATCCCGAGCTGTTGTATCTAGCCCACAAAGCAGGATTGAGAGTGGTTGAGATACCGGTTAGCTGGGCGCACACGGGAGGAACCAGAATTAGTCCGCTTCGGGACGGCTTGCGCATGTTTGCCGAGGCAGTAAAGGTCCGCTGGAACGGGCTTACGGGAAAATACAACGTCCCAGGCGACTAGCCCGCGCTCGCGGATCTCGCAAACTTCGGGCAGACAGAAACGCCGGCCCCTCTTGCAAAGGCAATGGTCATTTTGCCGGCGCAGTCATCGCACAGCCAGAAAAACTCCAGATGGCGGACCGGCTTCTTCATGCCATTGTCGTCGCTGGTTTCGTGAGTGCCAGGAGCCGAAGTTTCCACCCGGAAGAGTTTGCCCTTGTGAAAGTATAGAAAGGTGTTACTGCATTTAGGGTTGGCGCACTTGGAAACCATCATGCACCTCCTTCTCCCCTCTGCCTGATTGTTATTTTTACACCTGAGCGGCAGAATGCAAGTTTTTATTCAGAGAAATCTGTGCAAATTTTCCGCCAACGGGAAGGATTACAGACGGTTAATGATTGACGCAATATAGCCGGCGCCGAAGCCGTTATCGATATTCACCACGCTTACGTTCGAGGCGCACGAGTTCATCATTCCGAGCAGGGCGGCCAGACCTTGGAATGCAGCACCGTATCCGACGCTGGTAGGAACAGCGATCACGGGAACGCCCACAAGTCCGCCGACAACGCTTGGGAGGGCACCTTCCATTCCTGCACAGACGATGACCACGCGCGCTTTCGAAATGGACTTGCGATGCGAAAGCAGGCGATGAATGCCTGCGACACCAACGTCGTAAACCCGCTGTACCCGGTTGCCCATCAGCTCGGCGGTGACCACGGCCTCCTCGGCAACAGGAATATCGCTGGTGCCGGCTGAAACCACACTGATGAGTCCTTTGCCATACCGTTTCCGATCCCGTCGAAGCACTATGGCACGAGCTTCAACAACGAATCTCGCCGCCGGAGCCACTTTCTTCACCGCTGAAAACTGCTCCTTGGTAGCCCGGGTGGCAAGAACGTTGTTTCCATGTTCGGCCAGTCGTTCGAAAATTGCCGCCACTTGCGCCGGAGTTTTGCGCTCGCTGAAAACCACCTCCGGCATGCCTATGCGCAGCGCACGGTGATGATCAACCTTGGCAAAGCCCAGATCTTCGAAAGGAAGATGGCGCAGGCGTTGTACGGCGTCATCCGGGGAGAGCTTCCCGGCCCGTACCTGTTGCAAAAGTTTGCGGATGGCCTCGGGATTCACTTTCTAAACCTGCAGCAGCATCGTAGGATTCCAACCATTATGCTTGAAATGCTGGCCCTGGCGCGGTTTCGTGGTTGGGTTATCCCTTCAAAAAAAGCTTCCAGCGCGGGATTGCCGGTATATACTTTGAACACTGCGAGTCTCGCCCTGGCGCCGCAATGGCCAGTTTGCCGAAGCCATCGTCTAAACCCGAAACGGGGGGAAGTGACCCCCAACGTGCCGCGCAGGATGACCTGAATGCGGCTGCCGTGCTCACGCCACCCCCGGGGGAAAGCTCGTCTTCAAATACCGGGTTCTCAGACGCTCCGACCCTGATCGGCCAACCATTTGATTCGCCGACGCTGGTGGACGTGCCGGCCCGTTCAGGGCCCCCGGCAAGCGTACAGGATGCTGCAACTCAGGTCGATTTGCGGCGAGCTCCTGGCGCACCCAGCGCCATTCAAATTTCCGCCGACCAGCCCTTGCTTCCTCTCGGGACTTTACTTGCGAACCGGTATGAGATCACAGCAGTTCTTGGCGAAGGCGGCATGGGAGCGGTCTACAAAGCGAGCGATCGCGAACTGAACCGGCCGGTTGCGCTCAAGGTAATCCGCCCTGAGCTTGCGCGAAATCAGTCCATTGTTGACCGATTCAAGCAAGAGTTATTGCTGGCGCACCAGGTCACGCACAAGAACGTCATCCGTATCTATGATCTCGGCGAATCCGAAGGCTTGAAGTTCATCACCATGGAGTTCGTCGAGGGCGAGGACCTGCGCTCCCTACTCCTGCGCCAGAAGAAGCTTTCTCCCGAAGAGGCGGTCGTGATAATGCTTCAGGTCTGCCGTGCCCTGGACGCCGCGCATACGGTGGGGATCATTCACCGCGACCTGAAGCCGCAGAACATCATGCGTGACAAGAGCGGGCGCATTCTGGTGATGGATTTCGGCTTGGCCCGAACCCTCGAAGGCGACGGCATGACCCAGACCGGCGCTCTCGTAGGCACCATGGATTACATGTCCCCGGAGCAGGCGCTGGGGAAGGAACTCGATCAGCGCTCCGACGTCTTTGCCATGGGCTTGATCTTCTTCGAGCTGCTGACGGGAAAGATGCCATACAAAGCGGAGAGCGCCATCGCCAGCCTGCTGAAGCGTACGCAGGAGCGCGCTGCCTCTGTAGCTACCCACGATGCCAGCATACCGGCTGCGCTCAGCAACGTGGTCTCTAAGTGTCTTGATCCGGATTTAAAGATACGCTACCAGAACGCTCATGAAATTCTGGACGACTTGGAAGCCTGGCAGGGCGGCCGGGCCGCGGCGTCGCTGAAATTTCCGGCGAGCCAGCATCCGTGGGGCCAAACAATTCCATGGCATTGGGTGGGAGGGGTTGCCGCAGTAGTGGTGCTGACTGCGGTCGGATTCCTATTGCGCGGAAAACTTGCTTCGAAGGCACCGGCAGCGTCGGGGCCCGTAGTCTCCCTGGCAATATTGCCTTTCAAAAACGCCTCGGGCGACCCGTCGATCAATTGGCTGGGCGGCACGTTGGCCGAGATGCTGCGAACGGATATCGGCGAATCCGCTTCTTTGCGGACGGTGGGCTCTGATCGCGTAAATCAGGTCTTGCACGATTTGCGGATAGAGGCGGATACAACTATCGATCCGAACACTCTTCGTCAGGTGGCAGACTTCACTACATCGGACCGCATTATCTGGGGCCAATACATCAAGCTCGGTGACCAGATAAGGATTGACGCAACGTTGCGGGACTTGAAGCAACAACGAAATTTTCCTCTTAAGGCCGATGCCGCCAACGAGAAGGAACTTCCGAAGGCTCTCCAACAGTTGGCCGAATCCGTTGAGAAGGTCCTCTCGCTGCCTCCTGAAGCGATCAAGGAACTGCAGGCGAAGTCGCTTAAGCCTTCATCGCAGTCAGTGCCCGCCTTGAGGTATTACAACGAGGGCGTTCAGTCGTTGCGGCTGGCAAAATTCGCCGACGCCCAAAAGAGTTTTCAGGCAGCAACTCAGCAGGACGGCAACTTCGCTTTAGCATTCGCGAAATTGGGGCAAGCCTACGCTAACCAAGGATACGCGAACGAAGCCGAGCAGGCGA
>Ga0207665_10003685_pt1 | contig 10230 bp, 1 predicted proteins | sample LARL112metaG_FD_184351 | JGI IMG/M metagenome (GOLD analysis project Ga0207665, IMG submission 184351) | Corn, switchgrass and miscanthus rhizosphere microbial communities from Kellogg Biological Station, Michigan, USA - LAR L11-2 metaG... | ecosystem: Host-associated > Plants > Roots >...
CTGGAGGGCCGTACTACCGCCTGATGCGGCGGGGGGGTCGCGGAAACGAGTAGCCACTACTCGTGACCGCCACGGGGTGAAGTGGGAGCGTTCCTTCAACGATGCGCGCTCCTTACGAACTCCGAAATCCGTCACGAGCGCTTCAAGCCCCTGACACACCTAATCCAGCGAGAGCCGGTAATCATGAATGCACTTCATCTGCTCATTGAGGAATGGGTTGATCGGCAGCCAGACGCGTGTGCCGTCCGGGATGCTTCCACGAACCGTGAACTGACGTTTCGGCAGTTGTGGCAGCATTCGGGCCACCTCGCTGACCAACTGCGGGCACGAGGCGTGAAGCGCGGCGACTTCGTCGGCGTCGCGATGCACCGCTCGGTCGACATGATCGTGGGAGTGCTCGGCATCATCAGAGCCGGCGCAGCCTACCTGGCCCTCGATGCGCACGCTCCTGTCGATCGAATCGCGATGATGCTGGCCGACGCGGATGTGCGCCTCGTGGTGGAGGCGCACGCCTGTACGGGCGGCCCAGCGCACCGGTGGCAGCTCCCCGAGGGCGTCCACCGACTCGCGGTATCGACTGCGATCGGGTCGACCCTCTCCGGCGAGCCGGATCACACCACCGTCAGTGTCTCCGGCGCGAGCCCGGCGTACGTCGCGTACACGTCGGGCTCGACCGGCCGGCCGAAAGGTGTCGTCGTACCGCACCGTGCAGTGATCCGGCTGGTGATGTCGCCGAACTACTGCACGATCGCGCCCGGCGACCGCGTGGCCAACTCGTCCAACCCTGCCTTCGACGCGACCACGTTCGAGGTGTGGAGCACGCTTACCGCGGGCGGCACGCTCGTCGTGCTTCCTCCGGTCACGGACCTTCCCCTGGATAGCTGGGTGGACATGATCCGCGCCGAGCGGATCACCACGATGTTTCTCACCACGTCGTTGTTCCACATGGTGGCCAGAGAACGGCCGACGGCGTTTCGCACCGTGGACACCTTGATCGTCGGCGGTGAACAGCTGGAATTTGCCGCCGTTCGCCGGGTGCTCGCAAAAGGACCGCCGCAGCGGCTGCTCAACGCCTATGGCCCGACCGAGACCACGACCTTTGCCACCTATTACGAGTGCACGGTCGACAGTCTTGCCGGCCGCGAACGCGTCCCGATCGGCTACGCGCTGCAGAACACGCGGCTGCGCGTGGTCGACGAGGACCTCCGCCCGGTCCGGCCGGGCGAGCCGGGAGAGTTGTGCATCGGCGGTCCGGGGGTTGCACTCGGCTACCTGCACCGTCCGGAGCTCACCACGGAGAAGTTCGTGCCAGAGCCGCCGGTCGACGGCCATCCGGCCGGAACGATGTACCGCACCGGAGACTTGGCTCGAGAGCTGCCGAGCGGGGCGCTGGAGCTGCTTGGGCGGCGCGACCGCCAGATCAAGCTCCGGGGCTTTCGGATCGAGCTGGAGGAGATCGAACGGGCAGCGGTCGACACCGGTCTGGCGGATGCGGCCTTCGTGGAGAAGGTCGGGCAAGGCCCTTCCGCGACACTGACGGGCTTCGTGCTTCCGGCGGAATCCGCACCGCCGCAACCGGCGGATCTGTGCGCGACGTTGTTGGCCGAGCTGGCTCGACGGCTGCCGGCGTACATGATTCCTGCCCGCTGGAACGTCCTGGCGGAAGTGCCACTGGGTCCCACCGGCAAGGCCGACCGCGCGGCCCTGACGGCGCACGTCGTGAACGTGCCACAGCAGGTCGAGGCAGCAGGTGACCAGGATTATCCGGAATTGGCCGGCCTTCGCGATATCTGGCGGGACGTCCTCGGGGTGGCGGAGATCCGGGACGGCGAGAACTTCATTGAACTGGGAGGAAACTCCATTCTCGCCATTCAGGCGGTTTTCCGCGCTCGAGAACGGTTCGGCATCGGGCTCGAACCCAGTGACGTCCTTCGCGCCCAATCACTGGCCGACCTAGCGGCACGGGCGCGCTCCGGCCCCCGCATCGCCGCCCCCGCAAAAGCCCTCGACGCCGGCGGCACGGACTCCGCTGAGAACATCCTTCCTGCTGCAGGGCCTGCGCCGCTGTCGTTTGCGCAGGAGCGGCTTTGGTTCCTGCACCAGCTCTTCCCGAACAGCGCGGAGTACAACGTCCCGGTCGTCGTCCGCCTGCGCGGGCAGCTCGACGAGCGCTCGCTGCAATGTGCGTTGGCCGCCGTTGTCGAGCGCCATGAGATCCTGCGCTCCCGCGTCACGATGTACAAGGGCCGCCCGGCGCTGGTCGCGGATGCTCCGGAGCCGGTCAGCGTCTCGTTCCACGACCTGACTGACGACGCGGCGGTGGAGGAGGTGCTGGCAGCGGCCACGGGAGCGCCCTTCGACCTCGCTGCCGGGCCGGCAATGCGCGCCGACCTCCTGCGCCTCGGCACCGAGGACCACTTGCTTGCGCTGACCTTCCACCATCTGGTCTTCGATGGCTGGTCGGTCGGAATCCTGATGCGCGAGCTTGAGCTGTGTTACGCCGCTTACCACGCCGGCAGCACCCTCACCCTCCCTTCGCTCCCCATCCAGTTCGGAGACTTCGCGGCCTGGCAGCGTGACCCGGCTACGGGCCCGGCCCTTGCCGGACAGGTTGCCTTCTGGCGGGAGCGCCTACATGGCGTCCCCGCGCTGCAGCTACCGGTGGACTTCCCCGCGTCGGAGCGGCGTTCGGGACCCGGCCGCGGCGTCCCCTTCGCACTCTCCGAAGAGGTCACGCAGGGCATCCTGCGGCTGAGCCATGAGCGGGGAACCACGCCGTTTGCCACGCTCCTTGGCGCGTTTCAGGTCCTGCTCTCCCGTTACACCGGACAGCAGGACCTCGCGGTGGCGGTGCCCATGGCGGGCCGAACCCGCAGCGAGACCGAGGATCTGATCGGGTTCTTCGTGAACACGGTGGTGGTCCGCGCCGACCTCGCCGGCAATCCGCTCTTCGCAGACGTCCTGGACCGGACGCAGACGAGCCTGCTCGAGGGGCTCACCCACCAGGAGGCGCCCTTCGAGCGGATAGTTGAAGAGCTGCAGCCGGACCGCGACCTGGGTCGAAACCCTCTCGCACAGGTGCTGTTCGGCGCCCGAGACCCCCTGCCCGCCTTCGACGCGACCGGTCTGTCAGTGGAGCGCTACGAATGGGGCCAGGGCAGTGCGGGCTTCGACCTGGCCGTCGAGGTCGAGGTGTCGCCCGACGGCATTCGGGGCCGCGTCGACTTCCCGCGCGATCTCTTCGAGGAAGGGACGGTCCGCCTCCTCCTCAGCCACTACCAGGCGCTTCTCGTCGCGGTGGCGGTCGATCCGCAGGCGCGCGTCAAGGAGCTGCCGCTGGGGAACGATGAAGCGCTGCGCCAGGTGATCGCCGACGGCACCGGCGAGTCAAGGCCGGTGCCCAACCGGCTGCTGCACGAACTGCTGAGCGAGCGGGCCGCGTCCTGGCCCGATGCTACGGCGCTGCAGTGGCAGGGCGGGCAGCTCACGTATGCGCAGCTCGAGACCCGGGCCGGTGAGATAGCAGCCGGCCTTCGCGCCGACGGCGCCGGCCCTGGCACGGTGGTGGCAGTCCTGCTGCCCAGAGGACCCGAGCTGGTGGCCGCCGTCCTGGGCGTCCTTCAATCCGGCGCTGCCTACCTGCCGATTGACCCCGCCCAGCCGCACGGGCGACTCGAGCTGATGCTGGCCGACGCCAAGGCCCGCTTCGCGCTGACCGATCAACGGCTGGCGCCGCGGCTGGACGACCTCCCGGTCCAGGTGCTCCTCGTTGACAGGCCGGCCGGCGGCGCCGTTTCCCCTGCCAATCAGGCGACTGCCGCAAGCCCCGAGCAACTCGCCTACGTGATCTTCACCAGCGGGTCGACCGGGCGCCCGAAGCCTGTCGCCGTGTCGCACGGGGCGCTCGTCAACCATGCGCTGGCCATACTCGACCTTTTCGAGCTCCGAGATTCGGATCGCGTCCTCCAGTTCGCCAGCCCCGGCTTCGATGTCTTCGGCGAGGAGCTCTTTCCCACGCTGCTCGCCGGAGCCCGGCTTGTCCTCCCACCCGCCACGGCGTTATCCGTCCAGTCCATGGCGGAATTCGAGACGGCGCTGCAGGCGAGCGCGGTAAGCGTCGTCAACCTGCCCTGCAGTTTTTGGGCGCAGTGGACGAAGGAGGTCTTGTCCGCTGACCGGCAGCCCCCCGCCTCGCTGCGACTGATCGTGATCGGCAGCGAGCAGGCCGATGGCCGCCTGCTGGAGCGCTGGCGGCGCCACTCCAGCGTCCCGGTCGCCAACGTCTACGGCGTTAGCGAGGCCACCGTGAGCACAACCGCGTTAATGCCGGCGCAGGCGACCCCGTTGAACAGGGTGCCGGTCGGACGCCCGATCTCGAACACCCAGGCCATCGTCTTGGACTCTGCCCTGCGGCCGGTCCCGGTCGGTGTCGTTGGCGAGCTCTTCCTGGGTGGCCTCGGTGTGGCTCAGGGCTATCTCGACCGGCCCGAGCTCACCGCCGAGCGGTTCCTGCCCAACCCCTACGGACCTCCATGTAGCCGGCTCTACCGCACCGGGGATCTGGCCCGCTGGCTTCCGTCGGGTTCGCTCGACCTGATCGGGCGCGCGGACGAGCAGGTGAAGATCCGCGGCCACCGCATCGAGCTCGGCGAGATCGAGTCCCTCCTGGCCGAGCACCCGTGCATTCTGCAGGCGGCGGTCAGCGCCCGCAAGGACGCGCACGGGGAGTCCCGCCTGGTCGCGTACCTGGTCTGCGCCGACGCTCCGCCCGCCGTGTCCGAGCTGCGCGAGTTCCTGCGCCAGCGGTTGCCGGAGAGCATGCTGCCCGCGTTTTTTGTGGTCCTGGAGCGGCTTCCGCTGTCCGCTAACGGCAAGTTGGACCGGGCTGCGCTGCCGGCGCCCGAGGCGGGCCGGCTGGAGGGCGTGCGGACCTCGCGGGCGCCGGAGACAGCGACCGAAAGGGCGCTGTTGGAGATCTGGGGGGAGCTGCTGGGCCAGGGCTCGGTAGGAGTTGACGACGACTTCTTCGAGCTGGGCGGGCACTCGCTGCTGGCGACCCAGGTGGTGTCGAGGGTGCGAGAGCGGCTGTCGCGTGAATTGCCGCTGCGCTCGATCTTCGAGTGCCCCAGTGTCGCCGCGCTGGCTAAAGCCCTCGACGCCGGCGCGACCGCCACGTGCCAATCGTCGGCGCCGCCCGTGCTGCGGCGCGCGGCCCGCGCCGCCTATCGGATCGCGGCCAGCCAGCTCGACCCGCTCGTCGAATCGCCCCAGATCGGAGGCGCCACACATGTCGCATGAAGACGAACTCACCGCACTGCCCTTGTCGTTCGCCCAGGAGCGGCTCTGGTTCCTGGACCAGCTCATACCGGGCAGCCCCGCGTACACCATCTTCGATGCGGTGCGTCTGGAGGGGCCGCTCGACCTGGAGGCCCTCCGCCGCTCGATTTGGGAGCTGGTCTGCCGTCACGAGGTCCTGCGCTCGACGTTCCCGTCCGTCTCCGGCCGGCCCGTCCAGGTCGTCCACCCGCCCGCGCCGCTCGAGGTCCCACTGATCGACCTTTGTTCGTTACCACCTGAGAGGCGGCAGGCCGAGCTCGACCGAGCGCTCGCCGAGGAGGCCGCGCGACCTCTCTCGCTCACCTCTGCGCCCCTGCTCAGGGCCTTCCTCTATCGGCTGGCCGACGAGGAGCACGTGCTGACTCTCGCCGTCCACCACATCGCCTTCGACGCCTGGTCGGACGGGGTGCTTCGAGCAGAGCTCGGTGCGCTCTACGCCGCCTTCCGTCGCGGCGAGCCCTGCTCGCTGCCCGAACCCGAACTGCAGTTCGCCGACTACGCCGTCTGGCAGCGCGAGTGGCTGACCGGGGACGCGCTTCAGCGCGAGCTCGATCACTGGCGCACGGAGCTCGAGGACGCTCCCCACCTGCTCCACCTTCCCTTGGACCGGCCCCGTCCGTCGGTCGAGCGGTTCAGGGGCCGCCAGCTCGCGTTCGAGCTCGATGCCGAACTTGCGGCCGCTGTCCGCCAACTCGCCCGCAGCCAGGGCGTCACCATCTTCATGACGCTGCTGGCCGCCTTCCAGGCCCTCCTGTACCGCTACTCGGGGCAGGACTCGGTGCTGGTCGGCACGCCCGTCGCCAACCGCGGTCGCGTCGAGCTCGAGCCGCTGATCGGCTTCTTCACCAACACCCTGGTGATGCGCGCCGACCTCACCTCTGCCACCACCGGCACCGAGCTGCTGCGGCAGGTGCGCGATCGCTCGCTCTCCGCGTTCGCCCACCAGAACCTGCCCTTCGAGCGCCTCGTGGAGGAGCTGGCGCCGACCCGCGAGACCAGCCACCAGCCTGTCTTCCAGGTCATGTTCGCGCTCCAGAACGCCGCGTCCGGAGGCCTACAGCTGGACGGCCTCGAGGTGTCCCCGATATCGGTGGAGCGGGACACCACGATGTTCGACCTGCTGCTCCACGTGGACGAACAGCCCGATGGGCTATACCCGCTGTTCCAGTACAACAGTGACCTCTTCGATGAGGCCACCGTGGTGCGGATGGCCGGCCACTACCGGACGCTGCTTGCCGCTCTGACCGCCGACCCGGGCCGCCTCATCTCGGCAGTCGACCTGCGAACGGAAGGCGAGCGGGCCGAGATCGAGGGCTGGAACCGGACCGCCAAGGCGTTCGGTCCGTCCGCCGCACATGCGGCACACGTCTTGATACACCAGCAGGTGGAGCGCACCCCGGATGCGGTGGCGCTGCGCTTCCGCGAGCTCGCGCTGACGTACCGCGAGCTGGACCTCCGCTCCAACCGCCTCGCCCACCGCCTGCGGCGACTCGGCGTCGGCACCGACTGCCCCGTCGCCATCTGCATGGAGCGCTCGCTCGAGCTGGTCGTGGCCATTCTCGGCGTCCTCAAGGCCGGCGGTGCCTACGTGCCCCTCGACCCCGACTACCCGGCGCAGCGCATCGCCTACATGGTGAGCGACGCGGCGCCTCAGGTCATCCTGTGCCAGGACTCGCTCGTCGACCGGCTTCCCGAACACGCGGCGCTGGTCGTCTGCCTCAACGCCGAGGACCCCATCGATGGGCACCCGGACTCGCTTCCGGAGGTCTCGGTGGACCCCTCCAACCTCGCCTACGTGATCTACACGTCGGGCTCGACCGGCCGGCCCAAGGGCGTCATGGTCGACCACGCCGGCCTGACCAACCGTCTGCTCTGGTTGCAGGATGAGTACCGCCTGACGCCCTCCGACCGACTGATGCAGAAGACGCCGTTCAGCTTCGACGTCTCGGTCTGGGAGTTCCTCTGGCCGCTGATGGTTGGCTCCACCATGGTCCTGGCCGAGCCGGGCGGGCACACCGATCCCGCCTACATCGCCGGCCTGGTGGAGCGGGAGTCGATCACGACCATCCACTTTGTCCCCTCGATGCTGGAGGCCTTCCTCGAGGAACCGGACCTGGAGCGCCGCTGCGCCAGCCTGCGCCTGGTCTACGCCAGCGGCGAGGCGCTCAGCGCGCAGCTCCGCAATCGCTTCCTGGGTCGCATCCGGGCCGAGCTCCACAACGAGTACGGCCCTACGGAGACCGGCGAGATCACCGTCTTTCACTGCGAGGCGGCCGAAGGCCCGGTACTGATCGGACGGCCGATCCCCAACACGACGGCTTACGTCGTCGACCACTGGCTGCAGCCGGTGCCGGTCGGGGTGCCTGGCGAGCTGATGCTCGGGGGAGTCGCCCTGGCCCGCGGCTACCACCGCCAGCCCGCGCTCACCGCCGACCGCTACATCCCCAACCCCTTCGATACCACGGGTGGCTCGCGCCTTTACCGAACCGGCGACCTGTGCCGGTGGCTGCCCGACGGCTCCCTGGACTACCTGGGCCGGGCCGACCAGCAGGTCAAGATCCGCGGCTTCCGCATCGAACCGGGCGAGATCGAGGCCGCCCTCCTCACCCACCCGGCCGTCCGCCAGGCAGCCGTGCTCGTCCGGAGCGACGTGCCAGGGGATCCTCGCCTGGTCGCCTACCTGGTCACCGACGGCCGCGAGCCCGCCGCCGCCGAGCTGCGTTCGCACCTGGCCTCGCTCCTGCCCCAGTACATGGTCCCCGCCGCATTCGTCCGGCTCGAGGCCCTGCCGCTGACCTCGAGCGGCAAGCTGGACCGCCGGGCACTGCCCGCCCCGGTGCTGCCCGCGCGCGAGGAGACCGCGCTCGACCTCCCCCGCACACCGACCGAGGAGCGGCTGGCCGCCATCTGGCGCGAGGTGTTGGGCCTGGAGCGAGTGGGCATCCACGACAACTTCTTCGAGCTCGGGGGCCACTCCCTGCTGGCAACCCGGGTGGTGGCCAGGACGCGCGAGGCGGTGGGGGCGGACCTCCCGCTGCGCGCCATGTTCGAGCAGCCCACCGTGGCGGGCATCGCGGCCCGTCTGGAAGCGGGCAAGCGGGAGGCCGCCATTCCAGCCCTTGCGGACCGCGCCGGACCACAGCCGCTGTCCTATGCGCAGTGGCGGATATGGTTCCTGGATCGCCTGGTCCCGGGCAGCGCGGCCTACAGCATCGTCGACGCCAGGCTGCTCTCGGGACCTCTCGACGTCCCGGCACTCGCTCGGGCACTGACCGAGGTTGTGCGCCGGCACCCGGCGCTCCGCTCGCCGATCATCTCCACCTCCGGCAGTCCGCAGCAGATCGTCGTCGAGCCCGGTGACGTCGAGCTCCCGGTCATCGGGCTGGCACGCTCCGAGCTCGCGCAAGCCCTGCGGGACGAGGCTGCCCAACCCATCCGGATGGACTCGGGGCAGCTGCTCAGGGCGCGGCTCTGGCGGCTGGACAAGCAGGAGCACGCGTTCTCCCTGGCCGTCCACCATTGCGCCTTTGACGAGTGGTCGCTCGACGTCCTTCACTCGGAGCTGAGCGCGCTCTACGGCGCCTTCAAGCGCGGCGAGCCCACGCCGCTGCCCGACCTTGATCTCCAGTACGCCGACTTCGCGGCCTGGCAGCACCGGCAGCTGGAGTCAGGCGGTCTGCAGCCCCAGCTTGACTACTGGCTCTCGCAGCTGGCCGACGCACCCGAGCTCCTCGAGCTGCCCACCGACCATCCCCGTCCTGCCGTCCAGACCTACACCGGCGGCCGCTTCGGCTTCGGCATCCAGCCGGAGCTTGCCTCGGAGCTCAAGGAGCTGGCCGGGCGCCACGACGTCACCCTCTTCATGACCTACCTGGCCGCCTTTCAGGCGCTCCTGCATCGGATCTGCGCGCAGGAGACCGTCCTGGTCGGCACCCCCATCGCCGGTCGCTCGCGCGTCGAACTCGAGCCGCTGGTCGGGCTCTTTGTGAACACACTGGTGATGCGGGCCGACTTCGACTCGGACCCGAGCTTCAGCGAGCTACTGGGCCAAGCCAAAGAGCGGGCGCTGGGTGCCTATTGCAACCAAGACCTGCCGTACGAGCGACTGGTCGAAGGGCTGGCACCGTCGCGGGAGGCCAGCCACAACCCGGTCTTCCAGGTGATGTTCGCGTTCCAGAACGCCGGCGCCGGCCGGTTGGCGCTGGAGGGTCTGAGCGCTTCGGTGCTAGAAGCCGAGAACGGGACCTCCAAGTTCGACCTGACGCTGGACGTGTTCGACATGGGCTCGGACGGGCTACAGGCCGAGTTCGAGTACAGCAGCGACCTGTTCGATCCGGAGACGGTCGCGAGGATGGCCGGCCAGTTCCAGCGCTTGCTCGCCGGTGTGGTCAGCGACCCTTCCCGCACCATCAGCCAGCTGGATCTGTTGTCCCCGGAGGAGGCTGAGAGCGAACGGCAGTGGAGCCGGGGCGCCCCGTCGGCGCACTTCACGCAGCCAGTACACGAGGCCGTGGCGGACTGGGCGCGCCGCACTCCGGACGCGCCAGCCGTGCGCTGGGACGGCGGCGAGCTGACCTACGGCGGGCTGAGCGAGCTCGCCGACCGGCTGGCCGCCGAACTCCAGCGCCGTGGCGCTGGCCCGGAGTCGGTGGTTGCCACCTGCCTTCCGCGCGGAGCGGACCTGGTCACCGCCGAGCTGGCCATCCTGCGGGCGGGTGCGGCCTACCTTCCGCTCGACCCCGAGAACCCTGGCGACCGCCTCGCCTACATGTGCGCGGACGCCGGCGTCCGGCTGGTGGTGAGCAGCGCGAGGTGGGCGGACCGGGTCCCGCCTGGGCTGCCGATCCTCGAGCTTGACGCCCTCGACGACGGCCTCCCCAGCGCGTCTCCCGT
>Ga0207665_10003686_pt1 | contig 10230 bp, 8 predicted proteins | sample LARL112metaG_FD_184351 | JGI IMG/M metagenome (GOLD analysis project Ga0207665, IMG submission 184351) | Corn, switchgrass and miscanthus rhizosphere microbial communities from Kellogg Biological Station, Michigan, USA - LAR L11-2 metaG... | ecosystem: Host-associated > Plants > Roots >...
CCGTTGGCCCCGGACGTCAATCTCAAGACGACCGCGCGCGGAACGCCCGGCTTTTCCGGCGCCGATCTCATGAACCTCGTCAACGAGGCGGCTTTGATGGCGGCCCGCCGCAACAAGCGCATGGTCACGCAGGTCGAATTCGAGGACGCCAAAGACAAAGTGATGATGGGCGCCGAGCGCAAATCGCTGGTGATGACGGAGGAGGAGAAGCTCCTGACCGCGTATCATGAAGGCGGTCACGCCATCGTCGCGCTCAACGTGCAGGCGACCGATCCGGTGCACAAGGCCACCATCATACCGCGCGGTCGCGCGCTCGGTATGGTGATGCAACTGCCCGAGCGCGACAAGCTCTCCATGAGCCTTGAGCAGATGACCTCGCGCCTGGCCATCATGATGGGCGGGCGCGTGGCCGAGGAACTGGTGTTCGGGCGTCAGAAGGTCACTTCGGGGGCCGCCTCCGATATCGAGCAGGCGACCAAGCTCGCGCGCATGATGGTGACCCGCTGGGGCCTGTCCGAGACGCTCGGCACCGTTGCCTACGGCGAGAACCAGGATGAAGTGTTCCTGGGCTATCAAGTGGCGCGCCAGCAGAATGTCTCGGAGGAGACGAGCCGCAAGATCGACGGCGAAATCAAGCGCCTGGTCGAGGCCGGCTTCGACGAGGCACAGCACATCCTCCAGGAAAAGCGCGGTGATCTCGAGACGCTGGCCAAGGCGCTGCTCGAATTCGAGACGCTGACCGGCGACGAGATCAAGGATCTGCTCGCCGGCAAGCGGCCGTCGCGCGAATCCGTCATCGAGCCGGCAACTCCGCGCGGCTCGGCGGTGCCGCCCGCCGGTAAGCCGCGCCCGCGCCCCGAACCCGGTGGTCTCGAGCCGCAGCCGCAGGCGTGAGCGCTGTCATCGAAGAGAGATAGTTAGATTCCGCGGATTGCGGTTTCTTTGCGCAATCGACGCGTTGCCGTCGATTAATTCGCCAGCACGCGATCGAGTGGGGTGTGCGGGACTTCTTTGCAGTAATGCGGTCGAAATACGCCGCGGCGTCGGCGTGCCGGCCGGCCGCCTGTAGACTGCGCAGATAGGCTTGGCGGAATAGGTCGTCTTGGGCGTCGCTGCCGCCGATCGCTGTCATCATCGGCATAACCGGATCGAGCAACGCGGCAGCACGCGCGCGATCTCCTGCGCCGAATGCGGCTGCGGCCTCGACCACCGAGCGCCCTACCGGCGCCCATACGCGCTTGGCTTCGTCGTCGTCGGCTGTGCTGCGCGCGCGTACCCGAGCGAGCGCCGCTTCGACCGCATCGCCGCGGCCCGCGCGCGCGAGGGCGTAAAGGTAATGCGCGTTCATGAATGGCATGAATGTCTCGCCCGCACGTGCAGCGATATGCTCGGCGATCGAAGGCCATTCCGCGTCCATGGGGGTGCCGGCCATCTCGATGCGCCACAGCAGGGCAATGGCGCCGAGCTGTTCGACCACGAAATCCGGAGTGATGCCCCAGATGTGCGTGCGAAACACGCGCATCGCCGCGGCCACGTCGAGCTGCTCGAGATGCAGCAATGCAAGATGCCAAGCGTCATGACAATGGATCGGCCGGCCGCAGGTCGCCAGCAATGGGAGGAATAATTCCATGCGCGCCAGACCCTTCTGCACCTGGCCCTGGCGGATGAGGACATGGGTGAGGGCGTGCTGCGCCCATGGGTTTCGCGGCTCGATGCAGAGCGCACGCTCCGCCCGCGCCTCGGCGTCGGGGTAGTCGCCGCACAGCTCGCTGGCGAAGGCCGCCATGGCAAGAAAATCCGGGTCGTCCGCGTGCACAGGTTCAAGGCGCTGCATGTGCGCGCGAAACCGGGGCCCCAAATGTTGCTGGCCGAGCACGTAATAAAGGAACTCCGCGAGCTTGGCGGTGAGGAGATCGCCGGGCCACTCGGCGGTGATCGCCTCGAGCGTCACTACGGCCCGCAGGTTCTCGTTGCCGTGCCAGAGCGCGAGCGCGCCATGCAGCGCGCGCTCCCGCCCGTTCATGGTCAGCGCTTTGCATGCACGCAGGTGGGCGCCGGCAGCCTCGCGGGCGCCGTCGGTCTGGCCGTAAAGCCAGAATGCTGCGGCGTAGAGTTGAATGATCGGCGTCTTCGGCCAGCGCTTTGCGGCGTCGACAATGGCCTCGACGCCCCGATCGAGGCGCAGCAGGCGCGCGGCAAAGTCGTCCGCCGCCGCGACAGCAGCCGGGTCATCGGCGGTCAGATCGAGGCCGCGGGCGTCCCTCATGCGCCGCCACTCTTAGTCCGCGGCGGGTTCGGTGCAAAGCGGCACGCCCCTTCCGATGCCGCCTAAGGGGATCGGGCGATCCATGCCGACCCACCCAGCGGACTAGCGGCGGGTATCGACCGCGATCGACGGAGGCGTCTCGTGGCTCATGAACACTGGCTGAAGCAGGTGCGATTTGAATTGCCAACCGTGGTCGGCATCCAGCACGCATTCGCTGATCAAATCGGCGATCAACATCGGCGGCTTGGATTGTTGCGCCGGCGGCCGCGCCGCCGATCCATAAAAGCTGACAATGCCCAACACCCGGGCCCCACCTTCCGCCGTTGGATCGACGATCAGATTGTTGATCAAATGACGCGTGGTCTTCACGCTGCTGATGGCGGTTAGCGCCTGGCGCTCGCGCCAGGCGTAGAATTCGCGGATCTTTTCCCGTCCTTCGAACCGGTTGTGGCCGACGCACATCACGCCGTCCGGCGCATAAAATTCATGGGCGCGGCGGCCGCCGTTGCAGTCGACCTCATGCCAATACCTCACCTCGAGGCGGTAAAGAGCATGCCAAAGGCTGGCCTCCTCGCGCGCGTCCATGCTGAGCCTCCCTATGGTGTCGGCATGCCTATGCGAAAAAACTCGCAGAAGGCAAACCCTCGTCCCAACGCCGACACCCGGCCTCCGGTTGCCATCGCGCGCGGCGGCGCGCCTTTAGCCCTTCATCGCCGCCTTGATCGCCGCGACGTCGCCGCCCGCCTTCGCCGCCGCGATGATCTTTGCTTCGCGCGCAGAAACCGCGCCGAGCGTTGCCTGCATGGCTTCGATCTTGTCGGTCGGGACGACGACCGCGCCGTGGCGGTCGGCATGGACGAGGTCGCCGCTCTTGACCGCCATACCATGCACGGTCACGTCGATGCCGAAATCGACCACGTGCACATAAGCGTGCGAGGGAACGATCGAGCCGGCCAGCATCTGGAAGTCCGGCGCGATCGCCGGGATGTCACGGATCGACCCGTTGGTGACCACGCCGAGACAGCCGAGCGCCTTGTGCACATTCGACTGGACCTCGCCCCAGAACGCACCATACCCGACGTGCTCGCCATCGAGGTCTTCCATGACCATGATGCTTGGCCGCGGCGAGCCGGCGACGTAGTCGAGGTAGTCAAGCCGCTTCTGCATATAGCCGGCCTCGCCGAGCGGGACGGCGCCCTTCGCCTTGAAGGTCACGGTCTTGGCGAAGCCGACGATGGGCGGAAGTTCGGGAAAGGGACAATGCAGGTGCCGCACGGTATAGCCGAAGCCGCGGCGCTCCGGCGCAACGATCTCAACCAAGTTGCACACGGTTGGGGTGTCGATCGATTGCAGAAATTCGAGTTGGGCTCGGCTTGGCGCGGTCATTCATGTTTCCCTTTGGGCGTGAAAAAGCGAACCTAGGCCGTCGCGCGGCGATAAGCGAGCGTTGCAATCAAGGCCATGGCCGCCAGCATCGTCACCACCAAGGCGATCGTTGCCGGCCATCCGCCCCAGTCCCAGACGAGCCCCGGTAGGAACGCCCCCATGCTGCCGCCGGCATAGAACGACGTCACGTAGAGTCCGACGGCTGACGAGCGTCCTTCCTTCGCGATTTCGGTGACATATCCGGTCGCGATCGTCTGGCACAGCATGCCGCATCCGGCGCAAAGGGTAAGCCCCGCGATGATGGCTGGAATTGGCGGCAGCAACGTTAGAAGCGCACCGCCCGCCCAGCCGGCAATCAGCGCAAGAATGAAGCGCCGGCGTCCGAGGCGCGCCATCATCCAGCCGGTCATCGGCGCGATCACGGTGCCGGCGAGATAGGTGACGAAGATCAGCCCGAGCAAGGTCGAGGAAAAGCGATAGGGCGGCGCGGCGAGGTGGAAGCTCACGTAGGTGAATACGGCGATGAAGTTGAAGAGCACGCCGAATCCGATGCCGTAGGTGGCGAGCAGTTGCGGATTCCTCAAATGCCGCAACATCCCTCGTGCCGACGCGGTGAGCCCGGGCGAGCGAACAAAACCCTTCTCCTGCGGCAGCAACAGCGCGAGTGCGAGCGCGCCCACGAATGACAAGCCCGCAAGCGCCAAGAAGGCGGCGCGCCAGCTGATGAGATCGCTGAGTAGACCCGGGAGGAAGCGGCCGCAGAACCCGCCGAGACTGGATCCCGCGATGTAGATGCCGGCAACGCCCGCCACCCGTGCCGGCGGCCACTCGTCGCCGATATAGGCGACGGTGACGGCGAAGATCGGCGGTAACAGCAGTCCCTGGATGAAGCGCCAAACAACGAGCGCCTGTACGTCCGGCGCGAACGCCGCGCCGATCGTGGGCACGACCACCGCCAGCATCGCGGCGGTGATCACGCGCTTGCGCCCGAGCACGTCGGCAATGGCGCCGGTGAACGGCGCGGTCAAGGCAATGGCGAGCGTGCTTGCGGTCATGATCGTGCTGATTTCCGCGGCGCCGACGCCGAACTCCCCCGCCAGCGCCGGCAACAGCGCCTGCGGCGAATAGAGGTTGAGGAAGGTGCAAAAGCCGGCGATGGCGACGGCGATTTTGCGGGGATCGACGGCCATTGCGTTTAGGTTGCCTTGCAGACCGGGGCAGTCCTTCTCATGGGTTTACTGCCTTGCGCGCTCGCGCGAGGGTTTCATCCGGCGGGCCGGAGGCATCGATGCGCGTCCAGTCGAGGCCGCCGAGGTCGTAGCTCTGCTGCATTCGGGCGACCGCCGCGTCGGCATCGGAGGGATCGCGGCCGCGCGCGCTCAGGCGGGCGAGGCGGGTGTCAAGATCGGCCTCGAGGAAAAGTCCGTAAAAAGCAACGCCGAAGATTTCGGCCGATGCCGCTGCCGCGGCGCGCTCCGGTCGGGTTGCGAAAACCGCGTCGAGGATGGCGGAATGGCCCGCTGCCACCGCCCGGCGCGCCTTGTCGGTGATGATTGCATAAACCCTCGCCGTCACTGCCGGCGAATAGGCATCCTGCGGCAGCCGCTCGTGCTCGTCCTTGCCGAACAGCGCCTTGCGCTCCACGTCCGAGCGCAACACCACTGCTCCGGGATCAGGGGCGACCTCTCCCGCGAGCGCTTGGGCGAGCGCCGATTTGCCCGTGCCGGACAGCCCTCCGACCGCGACGAGGCGCGGCATGCCCGGTTCGATGAACCGGCGCGCAAATTCGAAATATGTGCGCGCGCTGCGCGCGATCGCGGCCCTCTGATCGGGAGCGGCATGGTCGATCCGCGCCGCGGTCACTTTGGCGCGGATCGCGGCGCGCAGCGACAGGAAGAGCGGCAGCGTTGCGAGCGCGTCGAGATCTTCGGTGCGCTTCGTTTCGGTGACATAACGGTTCAGCACGCGATTCGCTGCCGGGTTCAGACCGCGTTCGACCAAATCCATGAGTAGGAAGGCGAGATCGTAGAGCACGTCTCCCGATGCGATGAGTGGGCTGAATTCGATAGCATCGAACGGAACCGGCCGCCCGCCGAGGAGGACGATATTGCCGAGATGCAGGTCGCCATGCAGATGCCGTATCAGCCCGCGCTCGCCGCGCTCGCGAAGGAGCGGACGGATGCGGGAGTGCGCGGCGCGGCTACGCCGCGCCAGTGTTGCGGCCTCCGCAGCGGGAAAAAACTCCGCCATGTCGCGAAATGCGGTGTCGTTCTGCTCGATATAGTCGGCAAGCGCCGCGATCCATGGCCCGGCTTCGACCGGCTTGGCGCCGGCGTGAAGCGCCGCCACTGCGCGGCCGAGCGCATCGGCGAGCGCTGCATCGATCTTGCCCGCCTGCGCCAGTCGGTCGAGCGTCGCATTTTCGTCGAAACGGCGCATTTCGAGCGCCCATTCGACCGCCGCGCCGGCGCCGTCGAGCGTGAGGCCGCCGTCCTCCCGCGTGATCGCGACCACGCGGCGGTAGATGTCGGGCGCGAACGATTGATTGATGCGAAGCTCGGCCTCGCAGGCTTCTTTGCGTTTGGCGAGTGTCGAATAGTCCAAAAAGGGGAAGCGCACGGCGCGCTTGACTTTCAAGGCGCGCTCGCCGGCGAGAAAGACCGAGGCCGCATGGGTGTCGACGCGCTTGACCGCGCTGCCACCGTGCGTGGCGGGGTCGGCAAAAAGCGCAAACACCGCGTTCTGGTCGCCTTCGCTCATGCCCGGCACCCCTTCGCGCCGCCAGCGCTCGTCCCGTGGCGGAACGGTTCGGCGCCGAGCCATGTCAACGTCGGGGCAGTCGAAGCGTTCGCCATGCTAATGTTATTTCCCTTCCCCGCCCGAGCGAGGCCCGTCATGACGCAATTGCCCCACGTGCTCAAGCGCATCCGGCTCAATCTCGCCCGCTGAAAGGAATTCCCGTCCGGCTCCGACCGCGCCCCCGCTCGACGCCAATGGGCCCATCGATCCCGAGCGTGGCGCAGATACCTCGAGCACTGCGGCGTGCGTCGGTACTGGGGGGCGAGAATGACGAGTTCGGCCGCTGGTTCACAGGCCGGGCGGCGCCCAACCCGCGCGCTGGCTATTCGACTATGACGAGACGACGCAGGACGACGAGGCCGGCTATCGCTTCGGCGACTACGTGTTTCGAAACGACGAATACGTCTCGATCCGCAGCGAAGACGGCGAGATGCATACCTTCCGGGTGGTGTCGGTCGAGCCGGCGACCTGACGCGTGCATGCCGCTCGTTTGCCCGACCCCACATGCTTGCGGCATGGTGTGGACGTGAGCGACACAGCCATGGAGACGCCTGATGCGCGCCAATGACGGCACGAGGACCGCCGCCGAAGTTCTGGTCGATCAGCTCGTCGTGCATGGAGTGAGGCACGTGTTTTGCGTGCCGGGCGAGAGCTATCTCGCGGCGCTCGATGCCTTTCACGATCGCGATATCGCCGTCACCGTGTGCCGGCACGAGAGCGGCGCGGCAATCATGGCGGAAGCCTGCGGCAAGGCGACCGGACGGCCCGGCATCTGCTTCGTCACCCGCGGGCCGGGCGCCAGCAATGCGGCGGCGGGTCTGCACATCGCGCGGCAGGACTCGACGCCTCTCATTGTGTTCGTCGGGCAGATCGCCCGCGAGATGCGCGAGCGCGAAGCCTTCCAGGAGCTCGATTATCGCGCGGTGTTCGGGACGATCGCCAAATGGGCGACCGAGATCGACGATGCCGGGCGCATCCCCGAGCTCGTTTCGCGCGCGTTCTACGCCGCGACCGGCGGACGGCCGGGCCCGGTGGTCATGGCGCTGCCGGAGGACATGCTGGTCGAGCGCCTCGCCGTTCCCGATGCGCCGGCCTTCGAGCCGGTAGAGATTTGGCCTGGCGCAACGGATATGAGCCGGCTGCAGAAGCTTCTCCGCGCAGCCGAACGGCCGATCATGCTCTTGGGCGGCAGCCGCTGGTCGGAGAGTGCCTGCGCCGCCGTTGCGCGGTTCGCCGAACGCTTCGCGCTGCCGGTCGCGACCACGTTCCGCCGCGCGCACCTCGTCGCTCCCGAGCATCCCTCCTACGCCGGCGACCTCGGCATCGGCCCCAATCCCAAACTGCTCGCGCGCGTGAAAGCCGCCGATCTCATCCTCCTCGTCGGCGGCAGGCTGGGCGAGATGCCTTCGCAGAGCTACACGCTTCTCGACATTCCAGCGCCGCGGCAAATGCTGGTCCACGTCTTTCCCGGTATCGAAGAGCTTGGCCGCGTTTATCGGGCGCATCTTGCAATCAATGCGAGTCCCACAGCCTTTGCCGCCGCGCTCGAAGGTCTCGAGCCGCCGAGCGAGCCCAAGTGGCGCAATGAGACGCCGCTCGCCCACGCCGACTTCCTCGCTTGGACCGACAAGCCGACCGCGGTTCCCGGTCCGGTCAATCTCGGCGAGATCATTGCCGGGTTGCGCGGCAAGCTTCCCGACGATGCGGTGATCTGCAATGGCGCCGGCAATTTCTCCGTTTGGGTACACCGTTACGCCCGCTACCGGCGCTACGGGAGCGAGCTTGCGCCGATCTCAGGCTCCATGGGCTACGGCGTGCCCGCCGCGATCGGGATGAAGCGCCTATCGCCGGAACGCACCGTGATTGCCTTTGCCGGCGATGGCGATTTCCTCATGACAGGTCAGGAATTTGCGACCGCGGTGCAATACGACCTGCCGGTCATTATCGTTGTCGTCGACAACGGCATGTACGGCACCATTCGCATGCACCAGGAACGCCACTATCCCGGGCGAGTGGTGGCGACCGATTTGAGGAATCCGGATTTTGCGGCCTATGCCCGAGCTTTCGGCGGCTACGGTGCGACGGTGGAGAGGACCACGGATTTCTTCCCTGCCTTCGAGGCGGCGCAAAGATCCGGGAAGCCCGCGATCCTTCACCTCAAGGTCGATCCCGAGGCGCTGACCCCGACCATGTCGCTCACGGCCACGCGCGAGAAGGCGCAAGCCGGCGGGTAAATCTTCCAACGAACAGAGTCTTCTACTTCCATAACGCGCCACGACAGTTGCGTCGTTATGAATGATGCTTCATTTGTTGCTGCCGAGATTCGCATGCCCTACCGCCGAACGGAAAACGTGGTCCGCAGGCTTGCCGCCCGGCACGACGCAATCCTGGCCGCGGCATGCGAAATCGCGGCCGCCGACGGCATGGCGGCCGTTCAGATTGCGCCGGTCGCGGAGCGCGCCGGTATCGCCACCGGCACGGTTTACCGCTATTTCCCGTCGAAGATCGAACTCGTCGCGGCGCTCGTGGCGGCGCTCTCCGAACGTGAGATAACCGCCCTCGGCGATGCAGCAAAGGCGGCGCCCGGTCCGCTCTCGGCATTGGCGGCCGCCATCGCCACCTTCGCGGCGCACGCGCTCGCGCGGCGGCGGCTTGCCTTCGCGCTGATCGCCGAGCCGGTCGAGCCCGACATCGACCATGCGCGCGCCGCCTATCGCCAAAAGCTGACCGACGAATTTGCGAGACTCATCCGGCGAGCTCTCGATGCCGGGCGCCTTCCCGAGCAGGATGCCGGCCTGGCGGCGCCGGCGCTGCTCGGCGCGCTGATCGAGGGCTTGATCGGGGAGCGCGCGCCCGCCGCCCCCACCGATCCCGGCGAAGCGCGCGCGCGGGTGCAGATGCTTACGCTGTTCGCCTTGCGCGCGCTGGGGGTGAACGACGCGCGTGCGCGCGGCCTGGTGGTGCAGACCGTCATGCCGGAGCCGCGCGGCGACTCCTAATTGGATGAGGCGTCAGACCCACCGACCGACAAGTCGACAAAAACTCCGCCGTGAGCGCATCGGAACCCCTGTCGCAGCGCGGCGTTGCCCTCTCGCAGGGGGCACCACGCCGAGGAGATCCCATGGCAAAAAAACAGAAGACGCTCGATGACCTCTTTCACGAAACGCTGAAAGACATCTACTACGCCGAGAAGAAGACCCTGACCGCACTTCCGAAAATGGCGAAGGCCGCGCAGTCCGAGGAGTTGCAGGCGGCGTTCGAGAAGCACGAAGGCGAGACTGAAGGCCAGGTCGATCGCCTCGAAAAAGTGTTCGCTCTGATCGAGCAACCGGCGAAAGGGAAGACTTGCGACGCAATCAACGGAATTGTCGAAGAAGGCAAGGAAATCATGAAGGAATTCCGGGGGTCCGCCGCTCTTGACGCCGGTCTTCTCGCTGCGGCGCAAGCAGTCGAGCATTATGAGATTTCCCGCTACGGGACCTTGAAGACGTGGGCGAAGGAGCTCGGCTTGGACGAGGCGGTGAGTTTGCTCGAAGAGACACTGGAGGAAGAAAAGAAGACCGACGAGGCGCTAACGGAGCTCGCTGAGTCGGCCGTCAACCAGGAAGCTCAGCAGGCAGCGGAATAGACTCTCCGCTGCCTCGATTGAGGGGATCGCGGCCCGTCGTGGCCGCGATCCTCCAAAACTTCGACCATGCATTCGTCGGCAGGCGCGCACCACTCGCGACTCTTGCGCGATGACGCTCATTGCAGTGTTGCGGCGGCGATCCACTCGGTCA
>Ga0207665_10003687_pt1 | contig 10229 bp, 12 predicted proteins | sample LARL112metaG_FD_184351 | JGI IMG/M metagenome (GOLD analysis project Ga0207665, IMG submission 184351) | Corn, switchgrass and miscanthus rhizosphere microbial communities from Kellogg Biological Station, Michigan, USA - LAR L11-2 metaG... | ecosystem: Host-associated > Plants > Roots >...
GACGGTGCGGCCATATTCGGCTGCCCGCAACGCCATTGCCGCGGCAGTGGTGGTCTTGCCGACCCCGCCCGCGCCGCAGCACACCACGACGCGGTTGGACGTATCGGTCAGGATCGAGCGCATGTCAAGGGCGGGAGGCGTGGTGCTCATCTGACTCCCTGGTGGGCAAGCGCTTCGGCGAGTTCATACAGACTGCCGAGGTCGACCCCGTCGGGAATCTGCGGCAACTCCAGCCGCGACACGTTGAGCTCGTCGAGTTCCTCGGCACTCTCGGCACGCGCCCTGATGCGCGTCGCATGCTGGATCGTCTCGGTCAACAGACCGGCAAAGTCACTGTCGGACAAGGTGATTCCGACGCTCTCGAGTCCCGTGCGCACGGCGTCGGCGTCGATATCTCCTTCGGCGGCCTTGGCAAGATCGTCGGCGGACAGATAGGCCGGAATGTTGCGGTTGACGATCACGCTGCCGATCGGCAGATCCAGTTCCCGCAGTTCCTCGATGGCCTCGAGCGTCTCCTGGATCGGCAGCGCCTCGAGCAGGGTGACGAGGTGGATGGCGGTGAGGTCGGAATGCAACACCTTGACCACGCTTTCGGCCTGCGAGTGCACCGGGCCGCCCTTCGCGAGGTCCGACACGGCCTTGGTGACGTCGAGGAACCGGGCGATGCGGCCCGTTGGCGGGGAGTCCACCACGATGGCGTCGTAGGCCGGCTGCTTGCCCTTCTCGGCGCGGGTCACGATCTCGCGGATCTTGCCGGTGAGCAGCACGTCACGCAGGCCGGGCGCGATCGTCGTCGCGAACTCGACCGCGCCGATCCGGCGCATCGCGCGCCCGGCCAGGCCGAGGTTGTAGAACATGTCGAGGTATTCGAGGAACGCCGCTTCGGTGTCGATCGCCAGCGCGTTGACCTGACCGCCGCCGTCGGCGGTGGCGATCTTGACCTCCGCATACGGCAGCGGCGGGACGTCGAACAGCTGCGCAATGCCTTGGCGCCCTTCGACTTCCACCAAGAGCACCTTGCGGCCACCGGCGGCAAGGGCCAGCGCCAGTGAGGCTGCGATGGTCGACTTGCCGGTTCCGCCCTTGCCGGTGACGAAGTGCAGACGCGCCTTGGTCAGGCGCGACGGCCAGCCGACCGGTCTACCGCTGTTCGCTGAGGTAGCCACCCCTGCATGCTAACCAAGTCCATTGTTGCTCCTCGCGTGCGCAGGCACGGAATCTCTGCCCGATAAGCTCAGCCACATGAGCGAACCGACCCGTTGGGAATACGCGACCGTCCCGCTGCTGACGCATGCGACGAAACAGATCCTCGACCAGTGGGGTGAGGACGGCTGGGAACTGGTGTCAGTGCTGCCGGGCCCGACGGGCGAGCAGCACGTTGCGTATCTGAAGCGGCCGAAATGAGCGCCTCAGGACGGCTCGCCCAGCTGGGCATCGAGCTGCCCGACGTCGCCCCGCCGGTGGCAGCCTACGTGCCCGCGGTGCGTACCGGGAACCTGGTCTACACGGCGGGCCAGCTGCCGATGCATGCGGGCAAGCTGCGGCAGACCGGGAAGGTCGGCGGCGAGGTGACCCCCGAGGAGGGGAAGGCGCTGGCCCGCACCTGTGCACTCAACGCATTGGCCGCGGTGCATTCACTGGTCGGCATCGACAGCGTCACCCGGGTGGTCAAGGTCGTCGGGTTCGTCGCATCCGCGCCGGGATTCCACGGTCAACCGGGCGTCATCAACGGGGCCTCGCAATTGCTCGGCGAAGTGTTCGGCGACGCAGGCGTGCACGCGCGCTCTGCGGTGGGGGTGTCGGAGCTGCCGCTCGACGCGCCTGTGGAAGTCGAGCTCATCGTCGAGGTCGCGTGAGCGACAATCAGGCAGACGTCGCGTGAGCGACAATCAGGCAGACGTCGCGTGACGCTCGAGCATCCCGCGTACGGGCTGCTGCGACCGGTTACCGAAACCGCGGCCGTATTGCTCTGCAACAACCCCGGGCTGATGACGCTGGACGGCACCAACACCTGGGTGCTGCGCGGCCCTGGCAGCGACGAGATGGTGGTCGTCGACCCCGGGCCCGAGGATGACGAGCACATCGCGCGGATCGCCGAGCTCGGCAAGATCGCGCTGGTACTGATCAGCCACAAGCACGAGGACCACACCGGTGGCATAGACAAGATCGTCGAACTCACCGGCGCGGTGGTCCGCTCTGTCGGCAGCGGGTTCCTGCGCGGCCTCGGCGGCCCGCTCACCGAGGGAGAGGTCATCGATGCGGCGGGCCTGCACATCACGGTGATGGCCACGCCGGGGCATACCGCCGACTCGGTGTCCTTCTTGCTCGACGACGCGGTGCTGACCGGCGACACCGTTCTGGGCCGCGGCACAACCGTGATCGACAACGAAGATGGCAGCCTCGGCGAATACCTGGAGTCGTTGCGCCGCCTGCAGGGACTCGGGCAGCGAACCGTGCTGCCGGGCCACGGCCCCGACCTCGACGATCTGACGGCGGTGAGCGCCATGTACCTGGCGCATCGTGAGGAGCGGCTCGACCAGGTTCGCGGTGCGCTGCGCGTGCTGGGTGACGGCGCAAGCGCGCGACAGATCGTCGAACATGTCTACACCGATGTCGACGAAAAGCTATGGGACGCAGCCGAGTGGAGCGTCCAAGCGCAACTCGACTACTTGCGTTCCTAAGCGATTTCGGCGCGGTTACGTGCGCTCAACGTCGGTTAGCGCGCCGAAATCGCGGACTGTCAGCGCGCTCGGCGCGCCAGCCGTTCGGAATCGGAGATCAACACGCTCTTACCCTCCAAGCGAATCCAGCCGCGGTGGGCGAAATCGGCGAGTGCCTTGTTGACCGTCTCACGAGATGCGCCGACCAACTGCGCGATCTCTTCCTGCGTGAGGTCGTGCGTCACGCGCAGCGCGCCACCCTCCTGCGTACCGAACCGCTGCGCCAATTGCAGCAGCTGCTTGGCCACCCGGCCAGGCACGTCGGTGAAGATCAGATCGGCCAGATTGTTGTTGGTGCGACGGAGCCGGCGGGCCAGCACCCGAAGCAATTGTTCAGCGATTTCAGGGCGGTCGGCGATCCACGCGCGCAGCGCGTCGCGATCCATGGACACCGCCCGCACCTCGGTGATGGTGGTGGCGCTCGACGTCCGCGGGCCGGGGTCGAAGATCGAGAGCTCACCGAACATGTCCGACGGGCCCATGATGGTGAGCAGATTCTCGCGGCCGTCCGGCGAGCGGCGGCCGATCTTGACCTTCCCCGAAATGATGATGAACAGCCGATCGCCGGGCTCTCCCTCGGCGAACACGGTGTGCCCGCGTGGGAAGTCGACGGGCTGCAATTGCTTGGTCAGCGCAGATACGGCGCTGGGTTCGACTCCCTGGAAGATTCCGGCCCTCGCCAGGATCTCGTCCACGTTGCCCCTCTTAAGCTGTTGGATGATATGACATGCGTAAGCCGACCTCTTACTGGTTAGCGAGATCAGTCTAGAGGTACGCCACGCCTACGTTGTGGGCATTTAGCCTCCAGCGCGACTAGCCCACGCTACACACGATTGGCATGTTGAGTCGGCTGAAATTCAGGATTCGACCGGTGATGCACGTACAGCCGATTTGGCAAACTTGCCGTATCACGGGCAGCGGTTCGGGCGTCAAGCGACCACTCCCGTTCGCTCAACCGCTGATGCAGGCCGTCCAGTGCGCGGCCCATGCCTTCTCGCGCCAGCGTGTCCACGTCACCGGGCTCGGCTTGGTCGAGAAACTCGGCTACATCGGAGGCCGAGACGGTGTCGTCTTCGAGGCTCGATTCGAGCCGCTGCAGCCCGAATGTTGCCAACATCAGCAACGCCGGAATAAACGCAGCGAGCAACCAAGACACAAGGGTGAAGTAAACACGCCCAAGGTCTCAGCGGGATCACGAAATGTCACCGGTCCGCACCGGTCCGCGCCGCCGACAGTCGGACGCCCTCAGTACGCTGGCATCCGTGCCTGTGGGAGAGACTTCAGCGGATAAGGCGGCAGCCGCCAAGCCGGCTCGGCGCGCCTCCTCGCGGAAGTGGGACAACGAAACCCGAGTCGGACTGGTCCGCCGCGCCCGCCGGATGAATCGCACACTGGCACAAGCGTTTCCGCACGTCTATTGCGAGCTGGACTTCACCAATCCCCTGGAACTGACGGTGGCGACCATTCTGTCGGCGCAGAGCACCGACAAGCGGGTCAACCTGACCACGCCAGCGTTGTTCAAGCGCTACCGCACCGCATTGGATTACGCGCGGGCCGACCGCACCGAACTCGAAGAGCTCATCCGACCCACCGGCTTCTACCGCAACAAGACCAACTCGTTGATCCGGCTCGGCCAGGAGCTGGTGGAGCGGTTCGACGGCACCGTGCCCAACAACATGGACGACCTGGTGACGCTGCCCGGTGTCGGCCGCAAGACCGCCAACGTCATCCTCGGCAACGCCTTCGACATTCCCGGAATCACCGTCGACACCCATTTCGGCCGGCTGGTGCGGCGTTGGCGCTGGACCGCAGAAGAGGATCCAGTAAAGGTCGAGCACGCGGTAGGCGAGCTCATCGAGCGCAGCGAGTGGACGCTGCTGAGCCACCGGGTGATCTTCCACGGCCGCCGCGTGTGCCACGCGCGCAAACCCGCCTGCGGCGTGTGTGCGCTGGCCAAGGACTGCCCGTCGTTCGGCACCGGGCCCACCGATCCGCTGATCGCCGCGCCGCTGGTCAAGGGACCGGAGACCGAGCACCTGCTGGCGCTGGCCGGCCTCTGACCAGCCTCGCCAAATGAGCACATCGACCCGGTGGACCATCGCGGTGATGGTCGTCGTGGTCGCGCTGGGCGTGGCGTTGTGGACACAGTTGGGAGACGACACATGGCAGACCGGGTCGCTCGGGCCTGGGCAGGCCCGCGATCGCCGCGACGCCGATACGGCTGAAGCGCTAATAGGCTCGCGCGCCCGCGCCGACCTGTCCCCGTGTCCCCCCGCGGGGACGGGGCCAGGACCCGAGGAACTGCACGAGATCATCCTCGAATGCGCAGGCGACGGCGCAAGTGTGGACGTCGCCAAGATCGTCGCCGGCCGGACGACGGTCCTCAATCTGTGGGCGTACTGGTGTGCGCCGTGTGCGGAGGAACTGCCCGCGATGGCCGAGTACCAACGCAGGGCCGGGCCCGACGTCACCGTGCTGACCGTCCATCAGGACGAGAACGAAGCCGCGGCATTGCTGCGGCTGGCCGAGCTTGGCGTACGGCTGCCGACACTGCAGGACGGGCGCAGGTTGATCGCCGCCGCGTTCCGAGTACCCAACGTCATGCCTGCGACAGTGGTGCTGCGCGCGGACGGTAGCGTTGCCGAAGTCCTTCCGAGGTCCTTCGCCAGCGCCGACGAGATCGCCGCGGCGGTGGACCCGAAGATTGGAGTGTCGGGGTGAGCTGGGGCAGTGGAGCGGGTGAGCTGGACCCCGACGCCGCCCCGCCCTGGCTCAAGCCACTGACCGACAACTGCCATCACGTGAAGCGGGCCTATCGAAAGCGCGTGCCCCCCGAGATGCTGGCGATGGTGACCGCGGCAAACACGAAAGCCGCGATCACCCGGGAAAAGCGCGATGCCGCTGTGCTCGTGCTGTTCTCCGGCCCCGCCGACTCTCCGTCGGGTGGCCCGCCGGACGATGCCGACTTGCTGGTCACCGTGCGGGCTTCCACGCTGCGCCACCATGCCGGCCAGGCCGCGTTCCCCGGCGGAGCGGCCGATCCCGGCGACGACGGACCGGTAGCCACGGCACTGCGCGAAGCCAACGAGGAGACCGGTATCGACACCAGCCGGCTGCAGCCGGTGTGCACACTGGAGCGGATGTTCATCCCGCCCTCCGGGTTCCACGTCGTACCGGTGCTGGCCTATTCGCCGGATCCCGGGCCGGTGGCCGTCGTCGACGAATCGGAGACCGCGATCGTGGCTCGGGTGCCGGTTCGCGCGTTCATCAACCCCGAGAACCGGATTATGGTGTACCGCAAGGAGAATACCCGCCGCTTCGCCGGTCCGGCGTTCCTGCTCAACGAGATGCTGGTGTGGGGTTTCACCGGTCAGGTGATCTCGGCGATGCTCGACGTGGCGGGCTGGGCCACGCCGTGGAACACCGACGACGTTCGTGACCTCGACGACGCAATGGCGCTCGTCGGGCACGAGGACAGCTACGGTGAAGCTCAACAATGACATCGTCACAGTGGCTTGACCTCGCCGTCCTCGCGATTGCGTTCGTTGCTGCCATCTCCGGATGGCGTTCCGGCGCGCTCGGCTCTCTGCTGTCTTTCGTCGGGGTGGTTCTCGGCGCGGTCGCCGGCGTGCTGTTGGCGCCGCATGTCGTCAGCTTCGTCAGCGGCACCCGCACCAAGCTGTTCGTCACTCTGTTCCTCATCCTCGCGCTGGTGGTGATCGGTGAGATCGCCGGTGTCGTGTTGGGCCGCGCGGTGCGTGGCGCCCTGCGCAACCGCACGCTGCGCACGTTCGACTCGATCATCGGAGTGGGACTGCAATTGGTCGCGGTGCTGGTCGCGGCGTGGATGTTGGCCACCCCCCTGACTTCTTCGGACCAGCCGAACCTGGCCGCCGCCGTGCGCGGCTCGAAGGTGCTGGCCCAGGTGGACGAGGTGGCTCCCAGCTGGCTGAAGTCCGTCCCGACGCGGCTGTCGGCTCTGCTCGACACGTCCGGTCTGCCAGACGTGCTCTCGGAGTACGGCCGTACCCCGATCATCGCGGTCGACGCCCCGGATGCCGCGCTGGCTAACGATGCCGTCGTGGCTGCCACCCGGCCGAGCGTCGTCAAGATCCGCGGTGTTGCACCCGGATGCCAAAAGGTGTTGGAGGGCACCGGTTTCGTCGTCGCACCGAACCGCGTGATGTCGAACGCGCACGTGGTCGCGGGCTCCGACAGCGTCACAGTCGAGGTGGACGGCCAAACCTACGACGCCGGCGTGGTGTCGTATGACCCAGAAGCCGACATCTCGATTCTCGACGTACCGAACCTGCCGTCGGTGCCGCTGTCCTTCGCCGAGGGCTCCGCGCCGACCGGGACCGACGCCGTCGTGATGGGCTACCCCGGCGGCGGCGACTTCGTCGCGACGCCGGCGCGCGTGCGCGAGATCATCGAACTCAACGGCCCCGACATCTACCGCACCGCCACGGTGACTCGCGAGGTGTACACGATCAGAGGCACCGTGCGGCAAGGTAATTCGGGTGGCCCGATGATCGACCGGACGGGCAAGGTGCTTGGCGTGGTGTTCGGCGCCGCCGTCGACGATGCCGACACCGGCTTCGTGCTGACCGCGAAGGAAGTCTCGCGCCAGCTCGCGAAGATCGGCGACACGGAGCGCGTCGCGACGGGCGCCTGCGTCGGCTAGCTAGCTTAGCTAGCTATAGCTAGCTAGCCGTACACCTGCGTCAGGAACCGCGACAGGTGCTCGTTGACCGCCTCAGGGGCCTCCTCGTGGCCGAAATGTCCTGCACCGGCGATGGATACGTAGCGGCCGTGCGGGGCGTAGTGCTGTGTGCGGTACACCGGATCGGCCAGCACGTACGGGTCGGCGTCGCCGCGTAGGTGCAGCACCGGCACCGCCAGCGGCCGCTTCATCGAGCGCATGAACCGCCTGCCCTCGCCGCGCAGCTGGCTGCGCACCGCCCAGCGCTGATACTCCAGTGCGGAATGCGCGGCCGACGGAATCTGGATGGCTCGTCGCATGTGCCCAATCGTCTCGGAAAAGTCTTCTGAGGCAAGCCATTTACCACTGGCGCGGCTTCGTACCAGCCGTTCCAGCTCGTCGGCGTCGTTGCGGGTCAGCGACCGCTCAGGCCACATCGGCACCTGATAGCGCAGCATCCACGGCAGCAACGCCAGGCCCTGGTCGCGTCGAGTCAGCGCAGAGGCTCGCAGTGCCACCGGATGCGGCGAGCTGACGACGGCGATCGCCCGCACCATGCGCGGGTGCAGCACAGAGGTCGCCCAACACACCAGACCACCGTCGGCGTGTCCCACCAGCGTCGCAGCCTTGTGGCCGAGCGCGCGCACCAGCCCCGCGGTGTCGCCGGCGAGCGTCCAGCCGTCATAGCCGCGAGGCGGTTTGTCGCTGCCCCCGTAGCCACGCAGGTCGACGGCGACCACCCTGGCTCCGGTCAAGCCGCGCAACTGGTGGCGCCAGGACCACCAGAACGATCCGAAGCCGTGCAGCAGGATCACCAGCGGGCGATCGGTGACTGGAGGCGCCTTGGCGGCGACATTGGGCCAAGCGCCGTCGTCCTTCCAATCCGCCTCCACGACGTGGAAGCGAATCCCGTTGGCGTGCACCTCGAGATGACGCCATGGACCGTCGATGCGCACCACCGACGGGTCGGGAGGGGCCATTACCAGCCCGACGGGTCGGTTTGTGCGCCTGGCCCTTCGCCGTTCGGCGACGACGTGAGCGCCTTGTCCTTGTCGTGCCCTGGCGTGAGCGCCTCGCGAGTTTCCTTCACCGACTCGATGGTCTTCTGGGGCCCGCGGATGCGACGCACCTTGAGATAGCCGAACAGCGCCAGCACCGCGGTGGTGAGCACCATGATCCCGAACACGATCAGGAAGGCCACCCACCGCCACAGCCAGGTATCGAGCAGTTCGGCGAGGAAGAAGAAGAAAAAGAACGTGGAGTAGAACAGCACCACCAGCGCCAGAATGAAGAACACGCTGCCGGTGAGGCCCTTCTTGACGTCGCGGGTGATCTCGGCCTTGGCCAGCTCGACCTCGGCCCGCACCAGCGTCGACACCTGGGTCGTCGCATCCTTGACGAGGTCACCGATGGACGGATCGTCCTTGGGGGCATGCGGGTCGACCAGCGGTATCGAGGTCACGGTCGTCGGTACGCCATCCCTGCGATCACTCACGGAACACTTCCTCCCCGCATCCGGTGTCAGTCGCGTTCATGTTGCCACGTGGCGTCCACGGAAACGATCCGGGCCGACGATAGACTGTGCCGATTGGATGGTCGGGCGGCACGTCGATGGGGGTTGGATTCTTGAGGACCAGCGTCCGCTGCCTGACGATTTCCGCGATGATGGTGGCGCTCTGCGCGCTGTTGCTGCCTTCCGCACACGCCGATGGGCTGGTCCCACTGGGGGGAGGCTCGGGCATCGTGGGCGAGGGCGACACCTTTTGCACGCTCACCGCGATCGGCAATGACAACCGCGGCAATCTCATCGGCTTCACGTCGGCGCATTGCGGTGGGCCGGGCGAACGGGTTGCCGCCGAAGGTGCCGAGGCCGCCGGGGTGCTCGGCACGATGGTTGCAGGCAATGACTCCCTCGACTACGCGGTGATCCAATTCGACCCACAGAAGGTCCAGCCGGTCAACAACGTCAAGGGATTCCAGATCGTCGGCCTCGGCCCCGATCCGGTGTTCGGCGACGTCGCCTGCAAGCTGGGCCGGACGACGGGCTATTCGTGCGGCGTGACGTGGGGGCCGGGCGAGCAGCCTGGCACGATCGTCAACCAGGTGTGTGGGCAGCCGGGCGACTCCGGCGCACCCGTCACCGTCAACAACCGGCTGGTCGGCATGATTCACGGTGCCTTCTCCGAGGAACTGCCGACGTGCGTGGTCAAGTACATCCCGCTGCACACTCCGGCGGTGACAATGTCGTTCAACACGCAGTTGGCCGACATCACCGCCAAGAACCGACCGGGCTCGGGCTTCGTCCCGGTCGGCTCACAGGCCGCGTAACTATTTACTGGCCCTGATCGCCTCAAACACGCTGGGGTCCACCAATGTTGACGTGTCGCCGAGTTCACGGCCCTCGGCGACATCACGGAGCAGGCGGCGCATGATCTTGCCGCTGCGTGTCTTCGGCAACTCCGGCACGACGTGAATCTCGCGGGGCCGGGCGATCTTTCCGATCTCCTTGGCGACCTGCTCGCGTAGCTCGTCGACCATGTTGTCGTTGTCCTTGGCGTGCGACTCGAGGATGACGAACGCGCAAATGCCCTGACCGGTGGTCTCGTCACTTGCGCCAACGACTGCGGCCTCCGCGACGCCGGAGTGTCCGACCAACGCCGATTCGACTTCCGTCGTGGAGATCCGGTGGCCCGATACGTTCATCACGTCGTCGATGCGGCCCAGCAGCCAGACCGATCCGTCGGAGTCGACGCGTGCCCCGTCGCCCGCGAAATACCAGCCCTTGTCGGCGTAGCGCGACCAGTACG
>Ga0207665_10003688_pt1 | contig 10229 bp, 7 predicted proteins | sample LARL112metaG_FD_184351 | JGI IMG/M metagenome (GOLD analysis project Ga0207665, IMG submission 184351) | Corn, switchgrass and miscanthus rhizosphere microbial communities from Kellogg Biological Station, Michigan, USA - LAR L11-2 metaG... | ecosystem: Host-associated > Plants > Roots >...
ATTTATGAATAAGAATCTGCTCTGGAAAGTTTTGTTTATTCTCGGCACGATGTTGTTTTTCCTGTTCGGAATCTTCGGGATTCCGAAGGGCCTTTCTGGCGACGCGCTGGCCACGGCTTTGACCGATCACATCCACCTGGGCCTTGATCTGAAGGGTGGAACGCACCTCATTCTTCAGGTGCATGTGAACGACGCAATCAACGTCGATGCGCAGAACGCCATCGAGGTGCTCAAGCAACAGCTGAAGAGCCGGAAAATCGACTTCGCAGATATCACGCAGACCGATCCCCAGAACAATCCTGACCATATCGTGATCAAGGGTGTCCAGCCGGGCGCCCGCTCCGATTTATTGAGCATCGTGCAGGAACGTCTTCCGGAATACGAAATAACCGGCGCCCCCGAAAACAGCTGGAATATGGTCATGAAGCCTTCCATGATCTCCGACCTGAAGAACAAGGCGGTGTCGCAGGCGATCGAGACCATCCGCAACCGTATTGATGCGCTGGGAGTCAGCGAGCCCACGATCCAGGAGCATGGACTTGGGCAGTACCAGATTCTTGTGCAGTTGCCTGGCATTGACGATCCGGAGCGCGTAAAAGACATCATGCAGTCCACCGCCATGCTGGAGATCAAGCAGTCGCTCGGCGGGCCGTATCCGAGCGAGCAGGCGGCCCTGCAGGATAAGGGTGGAGTGCTGCCAGCAGATGCGATTCTGCTTCCAGGTCAATCCCAGCCGGGGGCCACTGAGGGGCAGGCGTGGTATTTGGTGTCCCGAGTTTCCGCGGTTAGCGGAAAAGACCTGCGCGATGCGCAGCCCAGTAGCGATCAGAACGGCCAGCCGAGTGTGAGCTTTACCCTGACCGGAGAAGGCGGGCAGCGCTTCTACAATTTCACTACCTCGCACGTGGGCGATAGTCTCGCGGTTGTGTTGGACAACAAGGTGAAGGAGGTCGCGAACATCAAGGAGCCGATTCGCGATCGCGGGGAAATCAGCGGCGGGCGCATGAGCGACCAGCAGGCGAAAGATTTGTCAATGATTCTCCGCTCGGGTGCTCTGCCGGCCAGTATCTCCTATCTGGAAGAGCGCACGGTGGGGCCGTCCCTCGGCGCGGATTCGATCCGCTCCGGCGTAAGAGCGGCCGTGATCGGGATGGTAGCGGTCCTGATTTTCATGTTGGTCTACTACCGCGGGGCGGGCATCAATGCGGACGTGGCCCTGATTCTGAATTTGATCATCCTGCTCGGGTTCCTGGGTTGGTCCACGATCGCAGGCGTGAACGTGGCGCTGACTTTGCCGGGGATTGCGGGAGTCATTCTGACGGTCGGTATGGGCGTGGATTCCAATGTGCTGATTTTTGAGCGTATCCGGGAAGAACTGCGGAATGGCAAGACGCCGCCATCCGCAGTGGATCAGGGCTTCAGCCATGCCTGGATCACGATTGTGGATACGCACGTGACGACGATCGTATCCGCGGCCATTCTGTTCATCTTCGGCACGGGGCCGGTCAAGGGGTTCGCAACGACGCTGACTTTCGGTCTGCTGGCGAACCTTTTCACTGCGGTGTTCGTGTCGCGAGTGATTTTTGATTGGATCTTGACCCGGAAGCAGCGCGGGGAAGCGTTGAGCATTTAGGGAATTTGGTAATTGGGTAATTTTGTAATTTGGTAATTGAAAACCCATGTGGCGGCAGCGCCAGATCACAAATTACGTACAAAATACAAAATCTTTTCCGTTGGATAGGGGCTTGACCGGTGGAGTTTTTTCATAACGTCAACATCGATTTTCTGGGCAAGAAGTGGTACTTTCTTGCGTTTTCGCTGATTTTCAGCGTAGCGGGACTATTCTCCATGCTGTTCTGGCACCACATTCCGTGGGGAGTTGATTTTCGCGGCGGCACGCTGGTTTATGTGAAGTTTTCCCATCCGCCGGACGTGAATGCGATTCGCGCCGACCTGGATCGCGCGGGGCTCAAGGATCCCAAAATCCAGCCCTACGATCAGCCCGCGCTGAACGAAGTGCTCATCGATCTGGACGTGCGCGAGACCAGCGAAAAAGCTCTCGATCAGGGCAAAACCAAGATCATCCAGGCGCTGGAGAAGAATGCCCCCGCGGGGAAAACGGACCTCAACAATGCCAGCTTCCTTGCCATCAAGAACTACCTGATGGATAAGGATCCCATGCATCTGGGAACGGATGCCGACCAGAAATACACCGCCCAGGCGCAGGCCATCGTGAACTTCCGGGACAAAGTGCAGGGCGGCGTTCTCAATTCAATGGACCAGTTGAAGGGTGCTCCTGGAGTCGATCCGGCGGTAGCGGCTGCAATCCCGGAAAACTTCTATCTTTCCGATTTTGGGGTCCGGAACGTGGAAATCGTCGGGCCGCAAGTTGGCGGCCAACTGCGTACGCAGGCTGGCTTGGCGACGCTGTATTCCCTTCTCGGAATGCTGGTTTACCTGGGATTCCGCTTCGAATGGATTTACGGGGTGGCGGCTGTAGTCACGGTGTTCCACGATACCCTGATCACTGTAGGCGCATTTTCGCTGACCAACACGGATATTTCCCTCACCGTAATCGCGGCCATTCTTACCCTGATCGGTTACTCCAATAACGACACAATCGTGGTATTTGACCGAATTCGCGAAAACATTAAGCTGATGCGGCGGGAGAAGCTGTCCGACATCGTTAACCGCAGCATCAACCAGACGCTAAGTAGAACAATCTTGACAGCCGGGCTTACGTTCCTTACTGTACTTGCTCTCTTCTTGTTCGGCGGCGAGGTGCTCCGTGGATTCAGCCTCGCGCTGGTAATTGGCATCCTAATCGGTACGTATTCGTCCATCGCGATTGCCGCCCCAATTCTGGTGGCATATCAGGATTGGCGGGTACAAAAGGGTAAGCGTCCCATGGCAATGCCGGGGAAAGCTAGGTAGCTTACCTGATGGTGTACGCGAATTCATTGGTTTAGGCCTTCTTAAGCAGGAAATTAGAGGGTTTGCTCAGAACGCGCCGCTGGTCGAAAAAAGACCTCCAGGCGAGAAACAAACCGGGAGCAAAGGAGAAACCGTCGGTGTCTAACTATTCGTAGGGGTCTGAACCAGTTTGGGGAGAATCACATGTTTGAAGATAGCCTTATTGAATCGGGCGGCAAGCTGAAGACGAAACGAGGATGGACATCCATTATCTCGTTCGGTTTGCAGGTCATGATCGTCGGCGTCATGATTCTGATTCCGCTGATATTCACGGAAGCCCTGCCTAAGGGTACAACGATGTTCATGCTGGTGGCTCCGCCTCCGCCACCCCCGCCACCGCCTCCGGCTGCAGCTCCGGTCAAAGTGGTGAAGCAGATCCAGACCGACATCGTGAATGGCGAGCTGCGCACACCTACCAAGATTCCCAACAAAGTAAAAATTATTAAAGAAGACGAGGCTCCACCGCCGGTGATGGCTTCGGCTGGAGTGGTAGGCGGCGTGCCCGGAGGAGTGCCGGGTGGCTCGATGGGCGGCGTGATGGGCAGCATTCTGAGCGCAACGCCCACGGTGGCTCCGAAGATTGCCACTCCGCAGCGCGTGCGGGTGTCGTCTGGTGTGAGTACCGGTATGCTGGTCCGCAAGGTGCCGCCGGCTTATCCGCCGCTGGCTCGCCAGGCTCGCATTCAGGGCACGGTGATCTTGCAGGCTACGATCAGCAAGGAAGGTTCTATCGAAAACCTTCAGCTGATCAGTGGGCATCCGATGCTGGCACCGGCTGCGATTGAGGCCGTGAAACAGTGGAAGTACAAACCGTACCTCCTCAATGGAGAGCCGGTCGAAGTTGAGACGCAGGTGCAGGTGAACTTTACCTTGGCTGGAGGCTAGGTCTTTAGTTCCAAGGGGCACCTGGAAGTGAGATTGTGTAGCCCTTCCCCTCCCACCTGAGGAAAAGCGGTGGCTGGGAAGGGCTTTTGCAAGCCTTGGATCCGCCAGCCATGTTCGGCTTAAAGATCCGGGCCGTCTGAGCAGTGTGCGCAAATCTTCGCACACCCGCGGGCGAGAGTTCTGGCCAGCGGTTGGCACCAAAAAGCGCATCAAAGTGTCCATTGAGCAATAGAGTTCTGATTAGTAATAGAGTTCCGAGGAGGAAAAGCAACTCATGTTCGCACTTCACGTAGGAGCAGTTCTGCATCACGTACCTGCCGCGGCCACCTGGATTGTCCAGGAAGGCGGCGGCGCCATGGCGACCGATCCCTTGGGCTTGTGGAAAGCGATGGGCTGGGTTGCTCGAACCGTGGTAATTATCCTGTTCATCATGTCGGGCTGGTCGATTGGCGTGATGATCGATCGCTGGATGGCCTATAGCGCTGCCCGTAAGCAGTCGCGCGCATTTGCCCCCGCAGTGGCGGGAGCTCTACGCGATGGCCGCATCGATGAAGCCATCAAGGTTGCCGAGCGCAACAAGAAGAGCCATCTGGCCAAGGTTGTCACCGCGGGCCTGATGGAATTCAAGGCTCACCAGGACAGCCCGGGCGCGATCCCCGGCGAAACGATTGAAGCCTCGAAGCGCGCGTTGGAGCGCACAGAGGCCATCGTCCATGCCGAGCTGAAGCGCGGACTGGGCGGGCTCGCCACGATTGGTTCGACCGCTCCCTTCGTGGGACTGTTCGGAACGGTGATGGGCATTCTGAACGCGTTCATCGGCATCAACAACTCGAAGGCCACTGGTCTGGCTGCAGTCGCCGGCGGTATCGCGGAAGCGCTGGTCACGACGGCTATCGGGCTGCTCGTCGCCATCCCGGCCGTGATGATGTTCAACTACCTGACCGGTCGCGTGGAAGCATTCGACGTCGAGATGGATAACTCATCCAGCGAACTGATCGATTACTTCCTCAAGAAGCGTGGCGACGTTCGCCGGTAGGAGTACCGGGGAGCGACTTCCGCAGTGAGTTGCTAGGCTGGCGCCGGGGCGAACCGGCGCCAGGCCTTCCCAACTTGAAGCAGGATGCCGGGCCCGGAGCCGTGTGGAAGTACTGGAGATTGCTGCTATGGCATTGGCAAAGAGAAATGAAGGAGCAAAGGTCAACTCCGACATCAACGTCACACCGATGGTGGACGTGATGCTGGTGTTGCTGATCATCTTCATGGTGGTCACGCCCATGTTGCAGAAAGGCATCAGCGTGGACATGGCCAAGGTGAACAATCCGGAGCAGATGCCGGACGCCGATAAAGAAGACGCCTTGCTGGTCTCGATCACACGCGACGGCAAAGTGTATTTCGGCAGTGAACAGATCCAGGACGTCGATGGCCTGACGCAGAAAGTGAAAGATCGGCTGTCGAACAAAGCGGATAAGCGTGTCTACGTGAAAGCGGACATGCGCACCCGTTTCGGCGGAGTGGTCAAAGTAGTGGACAGCGTCCGCGCTGCCGGAGTCGACGATCTGGGCTTGCTCACCGATCAACGGAAGACGAACACAGCGCCGCCGGCTCCACCCGCGGCAGCAGGACAATAGAGGAGAACGACCATGGGAATGGCAGTTGGCCCGAGCGGAGGCCAAAACGCGAATATCAACGTCACACCGCTCATCGACGTACTCCTGGTTTTGTTGATCATCTTCATGGTGATCTCGCCGGTGACGCCGAAAGGACTGGATGCGCTGGTTCCCCAGCCGCCTCCGCCCAACGCGCCGAAGAATCCCCCTACTGACCGCACCGTCGTGGTGCAGTTGATCGACCTTGGGGCTGGAAAGGAACCCGGTGTAAAAATCAACAACGAGGACGCGACCTGGGACAATTTGCAGACGCGCCTCACTGACATTTACAAGCAACGCGCGGAGAAGGTGATGTTTGTGAAGGGAGATGACTCTATTCCCTTCGCCAACGTGGCCAGTGTGATCGATATTGCCCATGCCGCTGGTGTGGACAAAGTCGGCCTGATCACCGCGAAGATCGAATCGGGCAGTTAATCTGCCCGTTGCAAGGCCAAGGTTCGAAATCTTCTCAATTCGCCACGGCACGGGGGCGCGAACGCTTCCGTGCTGCCAAGGCTCCGCTTGTCAAATTGCTGTCTCTGGGCCTAGGATGCTGTGGCGAGGGAGACTTATACCGCAATGAATAAAACTCTAAAACTGCTGACGCTGGCGGCAGTAATGCTGGCGCTCTTCTCATCTCTAGGCTGTGACAAACTGAAGGCCCGCGACCAGCTCAACAAGGGCGTCAAGGCCTACAAAGACAATCATTACGAGCAAGCCATCGATCATTTTCAGCAATCGGTACGGCTCGACCCGACTTTGATCAACGCCCGCATGTATCTGGCGACAGCATACGTTTCGCAATATATTCCCGGTGTCGATTCTCCGGACAATTTGCGCACGGCCCAGCAGGCGATCGAGGAATATCAGAAGGTGATCGACGCTAATCCCTCGCGCGACCAGAAGGTGAATGCCGCCAAGGGGATCGCCTACTTGTACCTTAACGAAAAGAAGTGGGATGACGCGAAAAAGTATTACCGCATGGCCTCGGAACTCGATCCGAACGATCCCGAGCCGTATTACTCCATCGGCGTTATCGACTGGACCGCGTGCTACCAGCCGCGCATGGAAGAGCGTGCCAAACTGGGCATGAAACCGGATGAGCACCTCAGCGCCAGCAACAAGGAACAGAAGAAAGTTTGCGAACAGCTGAAGCCCAAGAATGAGCCTTATATCCAGGAAGGCATCGACAGCTTGAACAAGGCGATTCAGCTGCGTCCTGACTATGACGACGCCATGGCATACATGAACTTGATGTACCGCGAAAAAGCCGACGTCGAGTGCGACGATGCGGCTGCTCGGACGGACGATCTGAAGACTGCGGACGGCTGGGTCGATAAGACCTTAGCGGTGAAGAAGGCCAAAGCTGAAAAGGCTGCGCAGAATCAGGGTGGCGGCATCACCATGGATCAGTCGAAGTAAGCGGAGCAGGATTGCTGGTGTAGGCTCCTGATCTGAGAAATTTGGCCTCGGACGTATTCGTCCGGGGCTTTTTGTTTTTGCCAGGAAGCCAAGTCGAACGTCCATACCCCCAAGAGCCTCGAGGTCATCTGCTGTAGAGGCGTACTTCTACTTTCGCGAAGCGCCATCGCTGTACGTTGGGGAAGAACTCCGGAAGCACCTGTGTCAGCATCACTGTCGTCGCATCGGGCTTCTCGTTCGTGCCGTTATTCATCAACATGAGCCAAAGCTGGGCGTGGCCGGATGCTGCCTGGCGTACCAGGTCGGGCGCAGGTTTGCCGGTGAAGTCCCGATAGTCAAGGGCCTGGCCGTGATGTGGGAAAACGATTTCGGGACCGAGTTTATCCGTGAAGTTGGCGCTTGCAGTGTCCCCTCCCGCGCGAAGTGAGCGTGCGAACTCATAGGGAATGCGCGTTTCCGCGATGTGAAACAGGATTGCGTCGCCGGGCTTGGCTTGATGGAGAATGAAGTTGCTAGCGGACTCTGAGGCGTCGCGCTCGCTGTCGAAATCGTGGTCGTAAATGAAGAAGACGCCCTGCAGGGAGAAGAAAAGCATCACGACGAGAGCGGCTCCGAGCATCCAGCGACGACGCAAGCGCTCCAGGCCGGCAGCTGCCAGAATCAGCAGCGGAGGCAGGCAGAAGATCATGTAGCGTCCCAGAAATATCGGCCTGGCAAAGGACAGCAAGACGGTCAAGACGATGGGGAAGAAGAACCAGATCAGCAGAAACTGCAAACGCCATACGTCCCGGCTGGGATGCCGTTTCCACAGGCGCGGGCCGACCGAAGACAGCGCAACAGCACAGGCCGCGACGTAGAGCAGTGCAAGGGGCCAGTGATCGCTTCCGCACAAATGCTCGAAGAATTCCACCAGATCTCGCGCGCCAGGGCGGTGGATCCAGCGAATGGGCCCGGCGCCCGTCTTTCCGACAAATACCAGCAGGGGAAGCACCAGGAGCCCAGTGGTCCACCAGGCTCTCCGCAGGCGTGAGCTTGGCAGATCCTCTGCGATCTGCGGCGGGCGAGCCAGCTTCAATGTCAGCCAATGCGCGGCGAGCAGCAGCAAGGCATAAAAATGGGAGTAGGCCGCCAGAACGCTGGCGGCAATATATTCTCGGAGGCGGCGCCGCGAGGGCTCTGCCAGCCACCAGACGAGCAGGCCTGAAGAGAACGTGGCCAGCAGCACGAAGAGCGAATAGCTTCGCGCCTCCTGTGAATAGCGAACGTCGTAGGCGTTGAACGTAAACAGGGCGGCCGCAATCAACGCTACCCGACGGTCGAACAACAGGCGTCCAAGCCAGTAGATTGCTGGCAGGGTAAGGGTCGCCATTAGAACCGAAAGGCTGCGAATGAAATAGGGGCTTTGGCCAAAGTGCAGCCAGACGCGCAGGAGCACGTAATAGAGCGACATATTGGCTTCCCGCCACCAGAGAAGGTGCAGGAAGTTGACCCAGGTGAGCCGGGCTACTTCGACGCTAAAGGCCTCGTCGAACCAGAAGGGTTTGCAAGCGAGGCAGACCAATCGAACAGTTAGGCAGGATACGAGGAGCAGTGCGAGGGTGATCCAGTGAGCCCAGGCGCGCGACGTGGACGTGGCGGGAGGTACGGTTGCGCTGTTTCCGGCGGCTTGCGGTCGCATCGTGAGTTTCAGTAGGCTGCCGCAATCATTATGAGGGAAAGCTCTCGACGTGCGGCAGTAGCAGGCTGGATGGCAGAGGATGACGGGGGTTCGCGCTGGTCCGTTACAATGTCGAGTCGCGATCTTGGCGGTATCTGTCGAGCTTCGCTCGACTGGGCAGCCGAGGGTGACTGTCGCTACACAAAACCCTGCACAGCCTGAGAGGCTGTCCCTACGTGCGACCGACGACTGTTGGAGTTGTTCCTACGTGAGCTTCAATGTTTAAGAAGATTCTGATCGCCAATCGTGGTGAGATTGCCGTTCGCGTGATCCGGGCTTGCCATGAGATGGGAATCTCGGCGGTCGCGGTGTATTCGGAAGTGGATCGTGCATCTCTTCACGTGCGCAAAGCTGACGAGGCGTATCCCATCGGACCCGCCGCAGCCAAGGAAAGTTACCTCAACATCGACAAGATCATTTCTGTAGCGAAGCAATCCGGAGCGGATGCCATTCACCCGGGCTACGGATTTCTTTCCGAGAACGCCCAATTTGCTCGAGCCTGCGCGGATGGTGGGGTGAAGTTCATCGGGCCGACCGCGGCTGCCATGGATTCGATGGGATCGAAAACGCGGGCCAGGCAAGCGATGGAAAAGGCCGGAGTGCCTTTTGTGCCGGGGACATCTCGAGGGGTGGATTCATTCGAGGAGGCGCAGGCCGTTGCCGAGCGTATCGGGTATCCGGTGATGCTGAAAGCCGCCGCGGGTGGCGGAGGTAAGGGGATGCGGCTGGTGCATTCGCCAGATGAGCTTCAGTCCGCATTGGAAGGAGCGCGGAGCGAGGCGGAGCGTGCCTTTGGCGACGGTGAAGTTTACCTTGAGAAGGCGATCGTGAATCCGCGCCACATTGAGATGCAGGTGCTCGCGGACGAGCACGGGAATACTGTTTACCTGGGAGAGCGGGAATGCTCGCTGCAGCGCCGCCACCAGAAGGTAGTCGAGGAGGCGCCGTCCCCGGTCGTCGACCCCGATATGCGGCGTCGAATGGGGCAGACGGCAGTCCGCGTGGCTCAGTCGGCGGGATACACGAACGCCGGCACGGTTGAGTTCCTGGTGGATCAGCAAAAGAATTTCTACTTCCTGGAGATGAATACACGTCTGCAGGTCGAGCACCCCATTACTGAACTCGTCACGGGTCTGGATCTAGTACATCTGCAGATTCATATCGCCAATGGAGAGCCTCTGCCGTTCCAACAGGATGACGTAAACATTCGCGGCCATGCCATCGAGTGCCGCATTTATGCCGAAGATCCCGATAACAATTACTTCCCGAGCCCCGGCAAGATCACATTGCTGCTGGCGCCTTCGGGGCCGGGCATCCGGCGCGATAGCGGGATGTATGAGGGCTGGACGGTCCCCATGGAGTACGATCCGCTGCTGGCCAAGTTGATCGGCTACGGCACGGATCGGGCTCAGGCCATAGGGCGTCTGCAGCGGGCGCTCAATGAGTATTTTGTTGGCGGGATCAAGACGAATATATCCCTCTTCCGGCGCATTCTGAGGGACCCAGACTTTCAGGCGGCCAAAATCGATACCGGATTTTTGGATCGGCTCTTGAAACAGAAGAGGGAGGCGGATGGGCACTCTGAT
>Ga0207665_10003690_pt1 | contig 10227 bp, 10 predicted proteins | sample LARL112metaG_FD_184351 | JGI IMG/M metagenome (GOLD analysis project Ga0207665, IMG submission 184351) | Corn, switchgrass and miscanthus rhizosphere microbial communities from Kellogg Biological Station, Michigan, USA - LAR L11-2 metaG... | ecosystem: Host-associated > Plants > Roots >...
CCCGCTCCGGCCAGGGCCAAGTCTCCGTTGCCGCCCCACGTGGTCCACGTCGCCGCGTTTCGGTTGAACTTGACCTGGAACTCCGAGCGCAAGGTGATGGCATCAAGAGCGTCGTCATGCGCAGAGACGCAGTAGCGAATCGAATCCGGAAAGGGCTCCACGGTCCCGGATTGAATGTTCTTCGTGGTGAAGGCGGTCATGTAATAGGGCCGGGTCGCCGCGGAATCATCATACAGCACCAGGGTGTCGGTATTGGTGCTCACCGCGGCCCCGGTTCGGGTATAAGTGCCGGAGGTGTCGAAGTCCCACATGACGTAGTAACCATAGTTGTTCAGGGTCTTGGCGCCGCTTTTCTTGATGGCGGTCCCGGCCTGGGCGATGACGATGAGGAAGGCGAAGAGAAGGAGGAATATCTTTTTCATGGGTGTCCTTTCGGGGGTTTAAAACAGTTTCGGCAAGGCGCGGGCTGCATTTCGCGTTGAAGTGCCGCGCGGCTTGGTGGTATCGATACGGAACGCATTCATCTGCTGCATGTATTCATTCGCCCAATAGGTGGTCTCCTTCGAAAGGTTGTCCGACTGCGAGTGATACTTCGTCAGTAATCCGCAGCGGAACAGGTATTCGAAATCCTGCGGCAGGTCCAGAACCGTCGTGGTGCTTCCGGTGGGGAAACGTCCGAGGTACCGGGTATGCTCGATGATGAGGAAGTTCGACGTGATGAGGTAGGATTCTCCGACAATGGCCAGGGAAGCGAGTTCGCCATTGATATCCGCGGTGAAGTCATCCGGGGTATTGCCCTTGAGGACCCGATATTCCACGGCATCGCTCCCATGAGTCACCGCAAGTAGCCGACCCGCTAGGGCGTTCGTCTCGAGGTCCGAGCCCAGATTGACCGTATCGTAAATCACGGTCTTGTCTTCGGGGGGCGTAACGGATACGGTACCTGAGATATCGTCATCGGAGGACAGGGAAAGTTCTTCCTCGAGGCGAATGGAGCTATTCAAAAGGCGGTGGGCGATGGGGTGATTCCTATCCGGAACCACCTCACCGCCAGGGACCGAATAAAGCCCCTTGATTTGCCGAACAGAATCCGGCAAGGTATAGTCGGTCACCCCGGAAATCAATATCAGCCCTGACTCGCCGGTGAAATACTCCGGGTCGCAGGACGTTTCGATTTCGGACAGAATCTCATTGGCCACGCCGACGCCGAACGTGTTCTTGTCGTACCGCCGGCCAATGGCCAGAGGCAAGAGGTCAATGAAATTCTGGAGGGTCTTGACCGACTTTTTCACAGGACCTCGGGAGGCTTTCCACTATTGGACGGGGCATCGAGGGATACGCCTTCGAGTGCGAGACGAGATTCTTCTTCCGCGCGGGCGATGGTCTCCTGCTTCGCTTTCTCGATTTCCTCGGCACGCTTGTCCTCGTCCGCCTTGGAAGGGGCGACGGGAGCTTTCGGAGCCTCGAAGGTAGGGAAGGCCTTGGTCCCGACAATGGACTTGACCACGAAGTGCTCGGTGGTGAAATGCACCGGGTTCTGGCGCTTCACCGAGAGATGCGCGGGCTCGAGCAGGAAGTACCGCTCGGGCTGGTTCGCGAGCAGGCGGCGCGCGAAGGATAGTGGGACGGTGTAGACCACCTTATCGCCCACGATTTCGGGAATGACGAACTGGGCCTCGCCCTTGGAGTCCTTGAACTCGAGTGGCTTGGGCGGCAGAGCGCGGACATTGGCGTCCGGGTGCCTGAGAAGGATTTTGGCCTCGGCCATGGTATTTCCTTGGTTGAAAGTGAAAAAAAGTCCGGGCGAGACTGCCCCGCCCGGACGGGAAGGGTTACGCGGCGGCTACGGCGCCGATGACGGTCCAGGTGGCCGCGGAGGTCTTCTGGTATCGGGACGCTCCTGCGACCACGCCCGCGGTGATTTTCAGGTGCGTATAGAACGACCCGATGGGCGCGATGGTATCCGGATAATCCGTTCCATCCGGCACGGTCGTGCCCACGAAGTCGAAGAACTTATGCCGGTCGGGCGTCTGGCCCGGCCAGGATACGAGGACCTGCTGTCCTACGTTCTTCGCGGCGATGAGGGCGTCCGAGGTCATGCTGCCAAGGTCGAAATGGACCTTGGAGCTTCCCTTGTCGGTTGCTGCGGTCATGATGAATTCCTTTGAAAAAGTGGTTGTTGAAAATTCGCTTGAGGGCTATCCGGCCTGGCTTAGAAGCTGAGGCCGGGTTCGTAGAACGCGCAGACCATGCCGCCCTGTTCCAGATTGATGGCGGTACGGCCATCCTTAGGGATGTAGCGGGTGCGCATGAAGGACTGCTTGATGCGCGCGCCGATGGTCTTGTTGTCGCCGTGGAAACCGACGTCCGAGGTCAGTTTCACGGAGCCGTTGTGGCCCTCGAGCAAGCAACCGTTGCCCCAAACGCACATGAGCGCGAGCTTGGACGTGGGCACGAAGTCGCGCTTATCGTCCTGGTTCACGCCCCAAACCACGTCACCGGCCGCGGAGATGTCCGGGCGGAACTTCTGGAGCCAGGGGTCCGGGAAGAACAGGATATCGTCCAGCTCGAGCGCGGCATGGCCGAAGGCGGGGTTGTTCTTGGAACGCTCCTGCGCGTCGACCCAGGCCTTGTACAAGGTCCCGCCGGGGGCGGTGATGCGGGTGAGCAATTCCGGGTCGCAAGGGGCCAGCCACACGTCACGACCGTCGAAGTTGACGGGGGCGATTTTCTTCGTGACCAGGGCGGCGCGAAGGTTGTGGATGAACTCGCGGGAGATGTAATCCCCTATGGTATCGGTCAAGGTGCCGAGGTCCGTCTTCATCTGGGTCTCAAAGGCATCGGAGCCCGCGACACCGGAGGTGAAGCCGTTGCCGGCCACGAGGAAATGCTGCGGCGAGACCTGGACTCCGGCGCCACGGCCGAGGTTCAAGGCCCGGCCACCATTGACCGCGGTGGCCAAGAGATTGGGAGATGCGCCCTTGAAGAAAGCCGTATAGGCCTCGAGCACGTATTCCTCGGCGAGATACATGGTCATCGAGTTGCGGGTCTGGGACTCGGGGCTCGAAATCACGTCCACCACGCGCTGCATGGACATTTCCTCGGGCAGGGGAATCGCGGGAGTCTTCACCTGGTTGAGGATGATGTTGGCGTGCAGGTAGGCCAGGTAATCCCCGACCATGACGGCGGAGTCGCCGTAGGTGGGCGCACCGCGCATTTGCTGCTCGAGCGTGAAGCGTACTTCGTCGCCCTTGGTGATTTCCTTCGACCAGATACAGGCGGACTCGCCGATATCCACTTCGCGGGCCTCGGCACCCTGGCCGATGGTCTTGGTCTTCACGGCCTTGGACAGCTTGCCCAGGGCGCTACGATGCCGAAACTCGTAGCTCAAATTCTTCTCGGTCTCGAAGCTGACGATGAAATCTTTCGAGCCCGTTCCCTGGGTTTCCCAGGTTGCCTGACCTACCGGTGTAGTCATTTTATTACTCCTTCAAATGGTTTTAGACTTTGTTCCCATAGCGGAGTTGTTCCAGTTTCAAGCGGGTCGGTTGGTCGGCGGTTTCGTAGAAGGAGCGAGCGTATACCGGGTCGGATTTATACCGCTCCAAGTCCAAATTCGCGACCGGCGACACCTGCGGAGATGCGGCACTCGGGGTATTGCGTCCAACCGTAGCAGCGGTCTTCTGCGCTTCCGAAAGGTTTCGAATGAACTTGTTGCGTTCCTGGCTGACGGTCTTTCCGATGGCTTGGTTCAGCGTGCCACTTGAGGCGAGATAGGCCGCGTATGCGGACTCGAATGGAGCCTTGTTCGCCGGATTGATGAAATATTTGTCCCCAAGATTCGCCGCAGTCCACTTCACAAAAGCGTTCGCGGGGTGCTTGGGGTCGCGTATATCGGAGACTCCGGCCGGGGCCTTGAGTTCGGGGTGCGCATCGGACAGGGACTTGAAGCCCCCTTCGATAAAGGACTTCCGCTCGGCGAAAGCCACTTGTTGTTGCGCCTCGTACTTCGCGGCCATGGTGCCGTTCTTGAGCCCGCCTTCGTGCGCCTTCTGGAGCATGCCGGTCAAGGCCGTTTTGAATCCCTCCGGGTCCGAAACGGGGTCCAGGCCCTGAAGGGCTTGGTCCGTCATGAACTCGGCGGGATTGAACGTCTTGGCCAGCTCTCCAGGCGACCACGGATTGCCCGTAGCGATTTCATCCATGCGGGCCTTTATCATCGGGTCCGTCATGAAGATTTCCATACCTTTGCCGAAGTTCTCGTCCATTAAGGGCGCGAACTCGTCCAGGCGCTGTTGCATGGTCTCCACGACCTTACGGGCGTTGGGGTCCATCTTGGCGAGGTCATCGCTGGTGATGAAGACTTCTTCTTCACCCTTGGGCAAATCGCCGGGAAGCGCCGCCGCGGCCGGGTCGGCTTCGGCAGGTTTCGCGGCGGGGGCAGGCTCGGTCCCGGAATCCCGGGCGTTCCATTCGTTCTCGACCTGCATCCGCTTTTCCGGGGAAAGCCCATCGAACGCTGCCCAATATTCCGGGGAATTCCGGGCGGGCAAGGTGTCGATAAGCCTCTCCGTCGAAGCGGGTGCGGCTGCTGCCGGCGCGGCTGGTGCTCCTGCTGCGGGAGCCGCTGCCGGGGCGCTTGCGGGCGCCGGAGCTGCTGCGGCCGCTACGGGGGCGGGGGCTGCGCTGGGTGCTGGGGCGGGGGCTGCCGCGGGCGCGCTGACTGCGCCTGCACCGCCTCCACCTTCGTTGTCATATAAAGCCATCGGATACTCCTATTGGGCCGACATCGCCATCGCGGGCGAAGGTTGAGGCGCCGGCTGTCCTTGGGGCATTTGATTACTACCGTCTTGCGGATTCATCGCCCCTGGGACTGCCTGCGTTTCTGGTGGAAGTACACCTTCCTTGACCAGAATCTCGATGACGCGCGGATTGTGAAGCAGGTCCTTCCCGTCGATGGAAAGGCTCTTCTTCATCTGTTCCGGTGCGGGCGGTTGCTTGGCCTGCGCGTCGAAATATTCTTGAAGTTTGCGGCCGAATTCCTGCGCCATCCGGTTCGGAACCGAGGTCAAGAGGAAGGGCCACATCTGCACCTGCGGCACTCGGGCCAGGCGCTCCATGATGTCATTGAATACGGCGAGCTCGTGTTCCTTGGCGGTGGCGGAGTTGTCGCCCTCGGCCTCGATATAGTCGTACTTGGCGCCGCAGAGGTTGTTCTTCACCTTGGCCACGCCGTCGCCTATCCAGGAGTAATCGGTCTGCTCATTGAGCGTGACCTGCTTATGTTCATTGGTCTTCGGGTCCACGAAGTGCATGATTTCCTCTTCCGTGTACGTGTACGGAATCATGAGGAGTTGCTTGCGTGTTACCCGTAGGTTGGTCAGATTGAAGGACGAGAGGTACGGCGAGTACTTCATCTGCGTCTGGACGTTGCGCTTCTCGATGGCCTTGCCGGATTCCTGGCTCGAGGACACGCCCCCCTCGAAGTTCCGGTCTACGGAGAGGCGGTCGATGTCGGCTAGGAAGGTCTCGGACATGTCCGACCATCCGAGCTGCTCGCGGTGGTTCAGCGGGAATTCAATATCTTCGGGCGTGCTGAACCGGCTCCGGACCAGGATACCACCCGTGCGGCCCTTCTCCACGGCGGCATCCGCGGAGTTGACCAGGGCGCCTTCCTTCACAATCATGAGGTCGTCATTGGACATACGAAGGCTATGGAGATGCTCGATTTTCGTGACATTCCGCCCCTTGAGCGAGCCTTTCAGGAACTCCACGACGCCGTAAATCTTGTTGTTCCACATCCTGGGGATGTAGCACTCGGCCGCGAATTCGTTCTCCTGGAACCAATGCCGCGAGTTCTCGAGCAGAAGACCCGTCGCCGTGCAGGTCGTAACCCACAGGATACGCATCTCCTTTTCGATTTTTTTGTACTCGGGATGGAACTGCATCCATCGGTTGATTTCCGGTTCGCCCCACGTCGGCGGCAGGATTTCCACGCGGCTCGAATGCGGTGAAGCCCATACCGTGGTGTTCACGAATACGAAGTGCTGGCGCTCGATGACGTACATGAGCCCCGTGCGGGAGTAGAGGTCGGCCGCGGAGTTGACCTGGTTGAACAGGTTGTCCCGCTCGGCCGCGGAGTACCCGGTCTGGTCGGCGAAGGGATTCGAGGATTGCTGGCCCATGCGCGGGTCACCCTCGATTTGCTTCTTCCGCTGCGGGTACTTCTGGATTATCTGCAGCCGGGACATGAGCCGTACGCGCGTCAGGCGCTCGGCATCGGAGTAGTCGCGCCTTGAGAACTTCGGGTCCGGAAGCACGGCATCCCATATCTCGTGGTAGACCTCCAGCTCCTTGTTCATGTCCGCATCGGAGGTCTTGTCGAAGAAAATCCAGGACGGGTAGCCGGCCACGATGCCATCGGTGAAGGTCGCGGTCAACTCGATATCGAGGTTGTTCTTTCGCTGAATGGACTTCAAGAGGTGCCCGATGATTTCCGTATCCGGCGCATCCTCGCCGCTGATAGGGACGATGATACCCTCGCGGCGCCCGGCAATCTGCATGCCCTCGAGCGCATTGATTTTCGGAACGAGTTCGGGAATCTGGAGGACCAACTTGTCCTGGGCCGCGTACTCTTGCAGCTCGCCGCCGGAGAAGATGTTGCCCGTCAGGGCGTCGAAGTTGCTCTTGCCATCGGAGAGTCGCTTGCCCCAGAACGATTGGTCGCCGTCCCAGTAAAGCAGGTTCTTGGCCACGAGGGCGCGCTCCTGGTCGGGAGTCATCTGCCCAATGGTGAAGTCCTGTTCGCGGACCTCCGTGGCGGAGAGGCTCATTGCGTGGGCTGGTCCTTCTGCATGAACTTCGGCTTGTTCATGAGGAGCCATCCAGTCAGGAATCCGCCGAGGGATGACCCGGCGACGGCCCACATGGAATTGAATACGTGGTAGGCGAAGCCCACCCAGTTGAGGCTATCGGCGGCGGGTACGGCTTGCATAGTTCCCCTTGCGACAGAGCCCGGAGACCCTGCTAAAGTCCCCGGGCTCTCTCATCGCTTGAAAGGTGGAAAACTCCACAAGTCAATATTAATATGAATGTTATGAAAATACTATGAGAAACCACTTTAAATAAACGACCTAAAAAAGCATTGTGGGCGGGTTTAGGTTGTCGAGTTGGATTATCTCTAATCCCCGAATCCACCTTGCCTTATGTTGTCGGTCGAGGTCCGCCCGGAGGGCCGCTTGCGTGGGTTTCGGCACCTCCGCCTTGAACCCGCACTCCGGGCACGGGACCTCGGCGGCGACCTCAAAAACTAGAGATTCCCAAGAATCCTCGCATATCGGGCAGTCCAGAATCAGGTGGGTATGCGGGTAACTCGGGCAGGGAAAGAGGTTCACTTTCGGACGCGACCGCCGATGATGTCGTTATAGAATTGCGTATAGGCGCTTACCCGCTTGAAAGGCTGGAGCCGCATCGCCCAATACCGGATGTTGTCCACCGGGTCCTTGTACTTCTTGTCCAGGTTCGAGGTCAGGGACGCGCCCTCGACGGCCTTCTTCTTGAACCCGTAACGCGCAAGTGACTTCGACGTGTTCTTCAGGCTTCGGAATATCCGTAGGTAAGGCCGGTTCGCCTCGTCAATGGGCAGCTTCGCGTTGTAATAGAGCATGGTCATCACGCGCTGGTGCCCCACCTGCAGGTCATCCTCGCTCAGTTCGAAGGACCATCCGGCATCATGGTATTCCTCCTGCACGGTCTTATTATTGTTGTTATACCGGTACTTCCCCTTGTTCGGGTCCATGAACCGCCAGATGACCTGGGCCCGCCATGGGCGCTCGATGTCCTTGCCGAGCGCGACAAGCTGCGCGATGGTATAGGGATTCTCGCCCATCTTCACGTAGTCCTCGGTCGGCCATTCCCGGAAGGCGAAGGCCTCGGTCTCGCTCTGCGCTATCCACGTGATGAACGGGGCCTTGCTGTCATGCGGGTCAATGATGCAGTATATCGGCCACTCCGGTGGGATAGGGAAGTCATCCACCTCATGCACCTGGGGCCCGTAGCTCTTGAATATTGCGCCCCGCAGATGCGTGAAGGTTCCGTAGACGCGGGCTTCCAGCTCGTTTGCATTGAGCCTTTCCCACTGGTGAATCTGCCGCTCGATGACGGCGCGGGAGAGGACTCCTCTTGTGCCGGGGATATCCTTGCAGTTGTCCCAAAGGGACCCGTTCACGACCACCACTTCCTCGCCGTCCGCGTCCTCGATGATTTGGTCTATCATCCACCCGGCGACCTCCAGCGGGGTCAGGAACATCGCTATGAACGCGCCTTCCTTCCGGCACCGGCCCACGGTTTCGCCGTACAACGGCTCCGGCATCGGCTCATCGCAGAACACGCCGTCGAGGTTCGAGCCCGCATGCGCGTCCTTGTCCTGGTCGTGGGTCTTGACGTCAAAGATGCAGCAGAGCTTCCCGTCCGAGTCGAAGCACTCGACCTGGCTGAAGTAGGTTTTCCCCTTCTGGTGCATCTTGAACCGGCCCTTGGGAAACCAATCCTTGATGGCATCGTGAACCGGCCCGTTCTCCTTCATCGCGTCGGCATGGCAAACAATCCGGTACCTAAGCGGCGTTCCCCGGATAATGCGCTTCTGCCGCTCCTGTTCCCATAGGGGATACCGCTCCATCCACTCGGACACCTCGTCGGGCCCATAGGCGCATCCGACCATCATGGCGCCCATGAGGCTCGTCTTGCCCATGCCGTTTCCGGCTCCAATCAGGGTGATGAAGGGCCTCTTGGGCTTCAGGAAGGCGTTGAGCAATCGTTCCTGGCCGATGTTCGGGATGAAGGTCAGGGCCGGGTTTTCCCCGCGAATCTGCTGTAATTTCAGCTTTGCCGCGTCTAAAACGCCTGTTTCGACGGGCTTCAAAATGGCATCTCAATGTGGGGAATGTTGTTTCGGCATAGGGCGCAACCGCTCGTATGTAACGTGCGTGTTACGTTAGGTCTGGGGTTTTTCTTTTTGGGGAAAAAAAAGCGAAGGACCGTTATCTTTATTCTTCGGGTCCCGCGCCGACAAAAAAACCCCATAAGCCCCCTCCGATTTGACTTTTCGGATGCGATTTCCCGTTGCCATTCCTCAGCCATCCATGCCGGCCAGACCGCGGAGTTGCTGCCATCGAGCTGACTGTTCACCCTTCCACCGTCCTGAACTCGCCATCCTGCACGTCCTGTTCGGCCAGGAGCTTGGTAAGGAGGCGCATGTGCTTCTTGGCTGAACCGGGAATGGACTTCTCGCCGGTGATGGTGGCCATGGGATGCGCCTTGCCAAGGAGAGTGAGGTAGACGGCCTTGTCGAAGGGGTCGCCGGAGGTGTGGGCTCGGGAGGCACGGGCATAGGCATCATTGAGGAAGGCGAGGCCGTTGGTCTCAAGGGCTTCGCGGACCGATTGGGCCTCGATTACCTCGAAAGAGGGCTTCTGGACGTCTCCAGACGGAGTTATAGCCTCTGGAACTGGGCTGGGAGGCGCTATATTGCCAAGAATTACCTCTCTTTGGCCCTTTGAGATGGGCGGAAGCCCGTCTTTCCTCGGCCTGCCCACAGGATTCTTCTTGCCCAGGCTGGCCCCTGACCTATGGACGCGGCGCTTGCCTGATTCGCCAGGCTTGAACAGCTGCGGGTTGGTGGAATAGCGGGCTTGTTGGATGGGGGTGAGGGATTCCCACTCTGAATCGGTGAAGTTTTCAGGCTTGGAAGGCTTAAATTTGCTTGATTTGGGCATTAGTTAACCAAAGAGAGCGAGGGTTCCTAGATATATACCGCCTAAACCATCATAATAGCACAATTTATAACCCGGGAGTTAACAAATAGGATGAGGTCATGAGCAGAACACCAAGTCACAAGAGGTATTGCAAGAAGCTGGAGAGGGTGCTTCCCACGGTATGGGGGAGGAAGGATGAGGCGGCATTCATCAAGGCCATGAAGGCGAAGAGTGGGTTATCGTGGCTGAATCTGGTATACAGGGGATTGGGGCTTCGCCGGAGCGACTGCCTCAAATTGATTAAAAAGGGGAATGACGTTACATAGGATTACACGAAATTACACCAAAAGTTACATTCATAACTCTATATATATCATATACTTATATAATATATAATAGAGTGTAATTCTGTGTAACTCAATTTATACTTCATGGAAACTTACCCCACTTACCAGAGCATACTATGGGGTACATT
>Ga0207665_10003694_pt1 | contig 10224 bp, 6 predicted proteins | sample LARL112metaG_FD_184351 | JGI IMG/M metagenome (GOLD analysis project Ga0207665, IMG submission 184351) | Corn, switchgrass and miscanthus rhizosphere microbial communities from Kellogg Biological Station, Michigan, USA - LAR L11-2 metaG... | ecosystem: Host-associated > Plants > Roots >...
TTGCCCGCGCTCTGCTTGGTCTGCCTATGAAGCGCGTTACCGTTGCTGAGAAAAATAAGGACGGAAACAGGGTGCGGACTACCGGTCCCTGACTGGAAGATTTTTCTGTATGAAGAAGCCAAACGGCTGCCCACGGGCAGCCGCTTGGTTTTAATGCATCGAAATGTCTAACCGCGCCTTAGCGAAGAGGCGGCTTCGATGGCTGAGTCGAAGTGGAAGACCCCGTTCCCATGTCGCTCGGGGGCGGCGGATTGCTCGGCACGGTTGAAGTAGCTCCGGCTGGAGTTGTGCTGCTGCCCGGCGTGCAGGGAGTTGCTGCCGTGGCCGAGGTCCCGTTGGGCCGCGACGGAGTTGCTGAAGCTACGGTTGAACTGGAACTGCTCCCCGTGCCGCTGCTGGTGGTCGATGTACTGGGAGACGCACTGGGCGTTGTTGAGGTCGTGCTGCCGGGAGTGGTCGTAGTTGAAGTCGACGTTCCCGTGCTGGTGCTGTTGGAAGGCGTGCAGGGAGCCACGGTGGTCGAAGTGCCCGTCTGGTTCTGCATGCTGCCGGTCGTGCCGCCGGTTACCGATCCAGCGCTGCCTGCAACTCCCGGCGTCCCTTGCGTAATTGCCGGACTTCCGGTGGAGCTGGCGCCGGGCTGCGACGTGGGCAGAGTTCCCGCCGAACCTGTTGACCCTGGCTGCGTTGTCGCAGAGCCAGGCTGGGTTGTTGTTCCTGGCTGCGATTGCGTAGTGGGTGTGCCTGTCTGTGTCCCCATGCCCGGGCTGGGCGTAACCGTGCCCGTGCTTTGCGCGGTGGCCATGCCTACCGCCAGAGCAAACACGGATGATGCAAATAAGATCTTGCGCATAGAAAGCTGCTCCTTGTGTACTTCAGTAGCCGGTTCTTTCAGCCACTGGGATCATTCACTCTCAAAAGCTTTGCTTCATAGGTGGGATGCCTTTTCCGGGGCGGAGAGATGTCGCGGCAGAGTTGCCGGAAGCCACTATTTGCGCCGCTTGCGCCACAGGGATTTGATATTCCTCTGGCAGGGCGCCGGCGCGTTGGACAAATGCGGTACTTTGCTTCTATCCTTCCGCCTGTACTTAAAATAAAATGCGAGTTCCTGCTTTGTAAGCTGATCAGGGACGTGTATTCGAACGGATGCGTATTATTTTTATCAGGGGAAGAGATTTGAACTCATCGTTAATGCGTAGCCGCATGCGTCTTGCCTGCCTGCTGGCGCTGGTTATTTTCTGCACTGTCCTTACCGGAAAGTCGTTTGCCCAGGATTCAGAGCTCTCGGCCGACGAGATTATCCAGATTCTCCAGGAAAATCCTGACGTGCTGGCGGAGGCGAAAGCGGAGATCGTGAATCAGCTTCGCGATCGAGGATATAACGTCTCTGAAAACGAAATCACCGATGAGCGCCTCTTCAATCAGATCCGTTCTGATGACCGCGTGCGCCAGCTGGCGGCCAACGAACTGGCCAAGCGCGGATTCGGGCCGGAGCAGCAGGGCGACCAGACTTCGACCGAGCAAACCGGGCAGCAAGCCGGTCAGCCCTCGGGACAAGCGGGCCAGACTCAGGGGCAGACAGGCCAGCAACCGTTCCCACAGACCACCCAGCGACCCGGCACAACCGGGCAGCCAACTTCGCCGTTCGGCCAGCAAGGCATGCGCGGCGGACAGGCGCGTCCCAGCCGGCCGCCACAGGCCAGCAAGGGACCTTCGCAGGACCATTATCCTTTTCGCAACCTGCCCGCGTTGCGTGATCTTTACACCCAGGCCACAACGGACGAAACCAAGCTGGAGCGCTTTGGCGCGGCGCTCTTCCGCAACAGCGCCGCTGCCGCGGACAAAGCTCCTTTGAGCGTGCCCGTGGGCCCGGATTATGTAATTGGTCCCGGTGATGAGCTGGTGGTGGACTATTGGGGCAGTTCCTCCCAACATCTTCAACGCACCGTGGATCGGGAGGGCCGTATATCGATCCCTGAGGCGGGCGCGTTGGTGGTGGCAGGGCGCACTCTGGGCGAGGTCCGTCAGGCCATCCAGAAGCAGCTCAGCCAGCAACTGCGCGGCATTTCCGTGGACGTGACGCTGGGCAAGCTTCGCACCGTGCGCGCTTATGTGGTGGGCGACGTGAAAAACCCCGGCGCATACGACATCAGCTCACTTTCCACCGCTTTAAGCGCGCTGATTGCCGCCGGCGGCCCGACAGATACAGGCTCGTATCGAACGGTGAGGCATTATCGCGGCAAAGCGCTGGTGGAGGAAGTTGATCTCTACGACCTGATGTTGAAGGGCGTGAGTTCCGGCGAGGTACACATTGAGTCCGGCGACAGCATTCTGGTGCCGCCCATTGGCCCGCAGGTCACCGTAGCGGGCAAGGTGCGACGGCCGGCCATTTACGAGCTTCGCCGCGAACAGACGCTGGACCAGGTACTGGACCTTGCCGGCGGCGTTCCGGTCACAGGAGAGCTGACCCGCATACGGGTGGAGCGCGTCCAGGCCCATGAACGCAAAGAGATGATGAACGTGAATGTGGGCACTGGCAGCGTTCAGGCTGCCGACGACGCGTTCAAACGTTTTCATATACAGGATGGCGACGTCGTCACTGTCCTGCCCATTCTTCCTTATAGCAACCGCGCAGTCTATCTGGACGGCCATGTTTTTCGTCCGGGAAAGTTTTCTTTTAAAGATGGATTCAAAGTCACTGATTTGATCTCGTCGTTTGACGATCTGCTGCCCGAACCGGCGGACCGCGCGGAGATTATTCGGCTGTCGCCGCCTGACTTCACGCCGGTTGTGATCCCATTCAACCTGCGCGACGTGCTTTCCAAGCGCGTGCCAGCGCCCAGCCTGGAGCCCTTTGATACTGTCCGCATCTTTGGCCGGTATGACGCGGAGGGTCTCAAGGTATCGATTTTCGGCGAGGTATTGCGTCCGGGCGAATATCCGCTTTCGCAAAAAATGACCGCGGCCGACCTGCTGCGCATGGCGGGCGGATTTAAGGGCAGCGCCTATCGGCAGGCGGCCGATCTCACCAGTTACTCCGTGATTGATGGCGATCACGTTGACCTGGAGCACCGCGAAGTCCCCATCGACAGGGCGCTGGCGGGCGAAGCGGATACTGACGTCCTGCTGAAGCCGGGCGATGTGCTGACCATCCGCCAGATTGGCGGCTGGAACGATATCGGTGGCGCGATTTCCGTAAGCGGTGAAGTGATGCATCCCGGCCGTTATGGCATTCAGCGCGGCGAGCATCTCAGCTCCATTCTGAAACGGGCGGGAGGGTTCTCCAGCGAGGCCTATCCCTATGCGGCCATCCTGGACCGCGCACAGGTGCGCCAGGCCGCAGCCAAGAGCCGCGAGGACATGGTCACACAGATTCAGGCGCAGCAAGCCGCTGGAGGCACGGCAACAACCTCGCGCACTACCAGCGTCTCCACCCAGGAGCGCGAACGGCAGCAGTTGCTCGCCAAACTGAAGCAGATCCAGCCCAGCGGGCGCATGCTGATCCACATAACGTCACAGATTGAGAAATGGCAAAACACCCAGGCCGACGTGGAAGTCCGTCCGGGAGATACACTCTATATTCCAAAGCGGCCAACCTTTGTCATGGTGGCCGGGCAGGTCTATAACCCAATCGCCATCACTTACAGCCCCGGCAAACATGCCGACTGGTATCTGAAGCAGGCCGGAGGTCCCACGACGCTCGCCCACAAGAAAGAGATATTCGTTGTCCGGGCCAACGGTACTGTGGTGGGCCATGGCTCAGGGGAATGGTGGTCCGGCAACGTTCTCAGCACAACCTTGCAAGCTGGAGACACCGTGTTCGTTCCAGAGAAGGGGGCCGGCGGAAGCATCTTCAAGAACCTGAGCCAGTCGATCTCTCTGCTTTCCGGCGCGGCCGTGGCCGTAAGCGTGATCAGGACGTTCTAACCGCAGAAATCGAGTTGACCCGAAATGGGAAACAGCAAGCTTGCTCTATTACTAATATTCTTTGTGTGCGCCACAGCATGGGGACAGTCGGCTGACGCGGGAGCGTCTCCCTCAGCCAAGCCCACGCCAACTCCAGTTTCAACCTCGCCGGCAGACGACGATTCGCGTCGCGCCAGTGACAATCCGGTAAAGTTTCTGCGCAATCTTGCCCACGACCAGAAAGACATATGGACCAGCCCCTACAAGGCGCGCGTCCAGGACCTGAACTGGATTATTCCGCTGGTGGGGATGAGCGCCGGCCTGATCAATGCGGATGCCGAAATGTCATCGCGAATCACAGGCACCAGCTCGCTGGGCCAGCACGCCAGCACGGTTTCCAACGGGACCGTCGGCCTTCTGCTCGGCGGCAGCGGCGCGCTCTACCTGATGGGCAAATATACCGGCGATGAGCGCAAGAAAGAGACCGGCATTCTGGCCGTTGAGGCGGCCACCAACAGCCTGATCGTGGGCGAGGTGCTAAAGGCGGCAACGCAGCGGGCGCGCCCGACCGATGGCAATTTCAAGGGCGAATTCTACAACAGCACCTCGATCGCGAACTCATCATTTCCGTCAGTCCATGCGTTGCTCGCCTGGTCTACGGCCAGCGTTTTGGCCCATGAATATCCTGGTCCTCTCACGCAGATAATGTCCTACGGACTGGCCACGGTGGTCAGCTCCGCCCGCGTTGCCGGCCGCGACCACTTTCCCAGCGACGTCGTGGTGGGCAGCGCCATGGGATGGTTGATCGGCTGGCAGGCTTACAAGGCGCACCATGCTCATGAGACGCCCACGGCCGATTATGGAAAGTTCGTTCCCCAGCCCGGTCCCGAAGGGTTTCCCCGAGCTGAACAGGGTTCGCCCTACATGCCGATCGATAGCTGGGTTTATCCCGCATTCGATCGCCTGGCTGCGCTGGGCGTGCTGAACGGCGCAATCGTGGGGCTCAGGCCCTGGACGCGCAAGGAGTGTTCCCGGCTGGTGGAAGAAGTATCCGGGGAAGTGGATGAAAACAATCCTGATGAAGCCTGGCGGCTTTATTCCGCGCTGGCCCGCGAGTTTGCCCCGGAACTGAGCGGGGAGCACGTCGATTACATCGGGCTGGATTCTGTATACGCGCGTGTGACGCACATCTCCGGCCCGCCGCTTACCGATGGTTTTCACTTTGGCCAGACCATCGTGAATGACTATGGCAGGCCTTATCAGGAGGGAACCAACGGCCTGACCGGCTTTTCTTCCACCGGCGTGGCCGGCGCGCTGGCCTTTTCCGTTCGCGGCGAGTACGAACATGCTCCTTCAAATCCCGGCGTTTCTCAGACCGTGCAGAATGCAATCCAGGCCGCCGACTTCAAAGGAGCGCAACCGGCTACGCCGATTCCAGCCTTCAACCAGCTCCGCTTGCTCGATGCCTATCTATCCTTGAACATCAAAGGCTGGCAGACCTCCTTTGGCAAACAGACACTCTGGACGAGCCCAACCCAGGACCCATTCCTGTGGAGCAATAATGCGGAACCTATGTACATGCTTTTGGTCGATCAGACACATCCGCAGAAATTGCCGGGCTTTCTGAGATTTCTTGGACCTTTGCGCACGCAATTCTGGGTCGGGAAGATGACGGGGTCGCATTGGATCAACACGCAGGATCCAATCATTGGGGAAGTATTTTCCCTGGGACGCACCCTTTCAAAGCAGCCGATGGTCAACGGCTTCAAGATCAACTTTAAGCCCACGGCCGATTTTGAGTTTGGCGTTGGCCGCACCGGCGTTTTTGGCGGCCCGGATTTTCCCATCACAATGGGTTCGATGAAGCACGCGCTCTTCTCCACCAGCAACGCCTTTGGCCGCGGCATCGATCCCGGAGACCGGCGCTCCACGTTCGATTTCAACTGGCGTCTTCCGGGATTCAGACGGTGGCTGACCTTGTACGATGACTCGTTTGTGGAAGACGAAATTTCGCCTATCGGATATCCGCGCCGTGCCGCGCATACTCCGGGGCTATACCTCTCGCACATACCCAGCCTGGAGCACCTTGATTTGCGCGTGGAAGGCTCTTACACCAACCTGCCGGGACTGATTCAAACTCCGCAGGGAGGCTTCTTTTACTCAAATGACCGTTACCTGGATGGCTATACGAACAAAGGCAATATCATCGGCGATGGCACGGTGGGCCGGCAGGGAATTGCCTTGCGGGCAGACAGCACCTACTGGTTTGCCTCCGATAAGACCATCCGGGTGGGTTACCGCAGTGAAATTGCCGACAACATGTTCCTTCAGGGCGGAAATCTGCGAGACATTCATTTGAAATCCGAGTGGAGCTTTGGCCCGCAGGTCTCGCTTACCAGCCTGCTGCAATACGAATGGTGGAATTTTCCGTTATTGAGCGCCGGAAAAAAACAGAATGATTTCACTGCTCAATTTCAATTAACATATTGGCCGCATTGGAGACTGAAACGTGGAAGCTAGGGGCCCGGCCACCGTACCTATCTACGCCCCCTCCATCCATCCGGAACTGGAGAAGCGATACTCGCCCCCGGCCCCGGACCCGGAAGACAAGAAAGGTGAAAAACTGTGGGCGCTGTGGCGCTCGCGCCGCTTTATCTGGGGCGTGGCCTGGAAGACCCTGCTGGCATCCATTGTTCTGGCCTTTGTAATTCCCTCGCACTATAAATCTTCCGTTCGCTTTGTTCCCGCTGAAAACTCCAGCAGCACCGGCAGCAGCTCCATGATGGGCCTGTTGAGCAAGGCGATTGGCGGGAGCGATAACTCCAGCATGGGCTTTGGACTGGATGCCGCAAGCCTGCTTGGCGCCAAGACTCCCGGCGCTTTCTATGTTGAGGTGCTCAAGAGCCGTTCCGTCCAGGACCGCCTGATCAATCGATTTGACCTCCGTGCTCGTTACAGGAAAGCCACTTACTTTGAAGCCCGCAAGAAGCTCACCAGTTTTACCGATATTGAAGAGGACAAAAAAAGCGGAGTGATCAGGCTTACGGTTACGGACTATGAGCCAAAAATCGCGGCGCAGATCGCCAACGCTTATATTGAGGAGTTGAACCGGCTGGCGGTTGACCTGAACACTTCTTCAGCGCATCGCGAACGCCAGTTTCTTGAAGACCGATTGGCTACGGCCAAGCAGGACCTGGCGCGCGCCTCAGCCTCTTTGAGCCAGTTCACCAGCAAAAATTCCATGGTCGATCCCCAAAATGAGGGCCGGGCCGTGATGGATGCAGCCGCCCGCATGCAGGGGGAACTCATCGCCAGCGAAACCGAGCTCAAGGGATTGCAGCAGATTTATTCTGACGACAATATTCGCGTGCGCACGCTCAAGGCCCGCATGGCGGAGCTGCGGTCGCAACTCAGGAAGCTGGTTGGTCCTGAAGGCGAAAGCTCAGGCCCAGGGTCTACAGATTTCTCCGCTCCATATCCGTCGATGCATACGCTGCCGGGGCTCGGCTCACGCTATGCCGATCTTTATCGCGAAGCCAAAATCCAGGAAGCGGTCTATGCGTTTGTGACGCAGCAATATGAGATGGCCAAGATACAGGAGGCCAAAGAACTTCCCATCGTGCGTGTAATGGATGCTGGAGTGGCGCCGGAGAAACGATCAAGTCCCATCCGCAGCCTGATTGTCGCCGGAAGCGTTCTGGGCGCGATTTTTCTGGCGTGCCTGTGGGTGCTGGGAAAGAACCGCTGGGAGCAGGTCGCGGCAGACGATCCATACCGTTTATTAGCGGCTGATGTTGCAGGAGAAGTCAGGTCCGTCCTGGGCAAGTTACGGGGCAGGCAAAGATAGAACAGAGAAGAGAGAAGCTGGCGTTTGCACAAACTTCTGATTAGGAGCATGCATGCCTCCCGGACATGAAGGCCGAGACCAGGAATTTCACCAGGACGCGGGTCGATCCATCAAAAAATATTTTCGTGAGCTCAATGAGCTGGTCCCCCAGCTGCCGTATGGCGCCATCGCCGGCATTGCCGCTGCTTTTTTGAATGCTTTTACGGAACAGCGCACGGTCTACGTTTTCGGCAACGGCGGGAGCGCCGCCAGCGCGTCGCACATGATGTGCGACATGAATAAAGGCGTTAGCGGACTGAGCGCAGGCCAGCGGCCGCGCGTGATGGCGCTTACCGACAATGTTTCGCTCATCAGCGCGTGGGCCAACGATTTTGGGTACGAGCGGATTTTTTCCGAGCAGCTGAAAACTTTTGTGAAGCCCCGTGACGTTGCTTTTGCCATCAGCACCAGCGGCGATTCTCCCAACGTTTTGCTCGCGCTGGAGACCGCCAGGGAATATGGCGCCCTGACGGTGGGTTTGGCCGGCTGCCAGGGCGGGCGGATGAAAGCGCTCTGCGACGTGTGCGCCGTTGTGCCTTCAGAAAACGTGCAGGTGATTGAAGATCTGCACCACGCCATGATGCATTCGATTTTTACCGCCGTGCGAGAGGGCCTGCTCGTCACGGCCGGAAACAAGCGGATGGCCAGGGCGGCATCTTTTTAAGGCTCGCCATGAAAATTGCATTCGACTTGCGCAGGATCGGCAACCCCGGCATTGGCAGGTACATGAAGTGCCTTACCGAGGCCGTGACCGCGCAGGCGCCGGAAAACGAATATCTGCTTATTCTGCCTCCCGGCGGGGACGATCTGGTGAATGCGCCCGGCGCGGAAAAGATTTGCTCGCCGCTGAAGTATTATTCGTTGCGAGAGCAAGTGGAACTTCCGCGCATTCTCAGACGGCACGGAGTTGATCTGCTGCACTCACCGCACTTTCTGCTGCCGCTGCTGCGGCCTTGTCCTGCCGTCGCCACCATCCATGACGTGATCTACCTGGCGTGCCCGCAAGACCTGCCGTCGCGCGCTGGACGGCTCTACTATCGTGCCATGATGAACGCCTGCGCCCGCATGGCCACGCGGACCATTACGGATTCTGAGCATTCGCGGAATGAAATTCTGCGCTATCTGCGCGCCACTCCGGAGACGATCGATGTGATTTATCCCGGCGTCGATCCGGTTTTCGCGCCGGTTACCGATGCTGCGCAACTTGCTGCCGTGCGTTCCAGGCTCGGCATTGATCGTGAATTCATTCTTTGCGTGGGGATTTACAAGCTGCGCAAAAACCACGCTCGTTTGTTGCGGGCTTTCCAGCGTTCGCTTGCGAGCGGTATGCAGGCGCAGCTTGTGGTTGCCGGCCCAATGGCTGAAGGCGAGTCTGTTCTGCGCCGCCTTGCCGCGGAACTAGGCATTGCCAGGCACGTGGTGTTTACCGGCTTTGTGAAGGATGCCGATCTGCGCGCGCTGTATTCGGCGGCCCGCGTTTGCGTCTGCCCATCACTGTATGAAGGGTTTGGCTTCACCGTGCTGGAAGCCATGGCCTGCGGAGCGCCGGTGGTCTGCTCGCGTGCAACGTCGCTGCCGGAAGTCGCTGGCAAGGCCGCGCTGTATTTTGATCCTCATGATCCGGAAGAGATGGCGAGCCAGCTTGGCCGCGTTTTTTTCGACGACGCCTTACGCGCCGCTCTAATCGAGCAGGGCCGGCACAACCTGCGACGCTTCAACTGGGCAGAGACGGCGAGACAGACTTTGGCCGTCTATCATCAGGCATTGCAACTGCCGATGCCCAAAGCGGCATACGCATGAAGGCCGCGGGCGATAACGGACTCGTTAAAGTGGCGTTCGACGCATCAGCGCTCAAGTCACGCTATAGCCACCACGGAATTCAGGTGTACACGCGCAATCTGCTCAACGCGCTGCGCGGTGCAGCCGGGGGCAGGGGCATGGAGATCAGGCCTTTTGTTCCCGAGAAGGATGAATCGAACGACATATTTATAGATGAACCGGGATTCCGTCCGCGCAAATCGGCGTGGGTCCGGTTCGACCGCCTGTGGCGCTATGGCGGCGCCACGGCCAGTGCGTGGCTGGATGGCGCCGACATCATGCTGAATCCCAACGGCGCTTCTCTGCCGGTTGGCACGCTGCTGCCCACCGTGACTACCATCCACGACCTGACTCCGATGGTGATGCCGTGTTTTCCCCGGCGCATGACGCTTCTGCTCAAATTTCTGTTGTCGCGCTCGGCCAGATCATCGGCTGCGATTATTACTGTTTCAGAGCATTCGCGGCAGGATATCGTGCGACTGTGTGGCGTGGCGTCGTCGAAGGTTCATGTTGTGTATGAAGGGCACGATCCCGCGCTCTTCCATGGCGCTCCGCCTGATCCCGCTGCGCTGCATGAATTGCGCGCGCGCTTTGGCATCGGCCGGCCTTATATC
>Ga0207665_10003697_pt1 | contig 10222 bp, 9 predicted proteins | sample LARL112metaG_FD_184351 | JGI IMG/M metagenome (GOLD analysis project Ga0207665, IMG submission 184351) | Corn, switchgrass and miscanthus rhizosphere microbial communities from Kellogg Biological Station, Michigan, USA - LAR L11-2 metaG... | ecosystem: Host-associated > Plants > Roots >...
TCCGCGTACTTCGTGTACATGCGGAACAGCTCGGCCGCGAAGAGGCCGGCCTCGTCGCCACCCGCCCCCGCCCGGATCTCCACGAAGACGTTCTTGTCGTCGTTCGGATCGCGCGGGACCAGCATGCCCCGCAGCTCCTCTTCCAGTTGCGCCTGGCGCGCGCCCAGCTCGTCGATCTCGGCCTGGGCCAGGTCGCGCATCTCGCGATCGGCGTCCTCGGCCAGGATGTGGCGGGCCTCCGAGGTCCGGGCGAGCACGCTCTTGTACTCCTCGAACTTGGCCACCGTCTCGGCCAGGTCCGCCGCCGCCTTGGCGGTGCGCGCGTAGACCGCGGGCTGCCCGATCACCTGGGGATCGGACAGGGAGCGGTTCAGCTCGCCGTAGCGCTCTTCGATCTGCCGGAGCTTGTCGAACATGGAGGTGCCTCAGGGACGGGCACACGGGGAACGGCGCCGCGGCGAAAGACCAGCAATCAGATGCAGCCGAGTGTGTGGCTCGGAGCGCGGAGCAGCGCCGAGCCCGGCCCTACCCCTCCGTGCGGCTCTTCCTCTTGTACTTCTGCTGGAAGCGCTCGACGCGCCCGGCGGTGTCCAGGAACCGCTGCTTCCCGGTGAAGAAGGGATGGCACTTGGAGCAGACCTCCACCTTGATGGTCGGCACGGTGGAGCGGGTGTGGATGACCTCCCCGCAGTTGCAGGTGATCGTGGTGTCAATGTAGTCCGGATGAATGCCAGCCTTCACGGCGCACCTCCTAAATGGGTCTCAGAGCATAGCAGGGCGGACGTGAAAAGGCAAAAATCCGGGCGCGGCGGGGGCTAGGCGAGCTGGTTCATCTGGTTCAGGAAGTCCTTGTTGCTCTTGACCATTTTCAGCTTGTCGAGCAGCAGCTCCATGGCCTCGACCGGGTTCAGCTGGGAGAGCGCCTTCCGGAGCAGCCATACTTTCTGAAGCTCGTCCTTCTCCAGCAGCAGCTCTTCCTTGCGGGTCCCGGTCTGCTCGATGTTGATGGTCGGGAAGATGCGCTTGTCCATCAGGCGCCGGTCCAGGTGCACCTCCATGTTGCCGGTGCCCTTGAACTCCTCGAAGATCACGTCGTCCATGCGGGACCCGGTATCGATGAGGGCGGTGGCCATGATGGTGAGCGAGCCGCCCTCCTCCACGTTGCGGGCCGCCGCGAAGAAGCGCCGCGGGCGCTGGAGGGCGTTGGCGTCGAGGCCGCCGGAGAGCACCTTGCCGGAGGACGGGATGACCGCGTTGTGGGCGCGGGCGAAGCGGGTGATCGAGTCGAGCAGGATGACGACGTCGCGCTTGTGCTCGACGAGCCGCTTGGCCTTCTCGATCACCATGTCCGCCACCTGCACGTGCCGCTGGGGGGGCTCGTCGAAGGTGGAGGAGATGACCTCGCCGCGCACCGAGCGCTGCATGTCGGTGACCTCTTCCGGCCGCTCGTCGATCAGCAGCACGATGAGGTACACCTCGGGGTGGTTCTTGGCGATGGCGTTGGCCAGGTTCTGGAGCAGCACCGTCTTGCCGGTGCGGGGCGCGGCCACGATGAGCCCGCGCTGGCCCTTGCCGATCGGGCACAGCAGATCCATCGCGCGGGTGGTCAGGTTGTCCGAGTCGTGCTCGAGCCGGATCCGCTCCATCGGGTAGAGCGGGGTCAGGTTGTCGAAGAGGGTCTTGTCGCGCGCCTGCTCCGGCGTCTCGAAGTTGATCGCCTCCACCTTCAGGAGGGCGAAGTAGCGCTCGCTGTCCTTGGGCGGCCGCACCTGGCCGGAGATGGTGTCGCCGGTGCGCAGGTCGAAGCGCCGGATCTGCGAGGGCGAGACGTAGATGTCGTCGGGGCCCGGCAGATAGTTGTAGTCGGGCGCGCGCAGGAAGCCGAAGCCGTCGGGCAGGACCTCGAGCACGCCCTCCGCGAAGATCAGTCCGTCGCGCTCGGCCTGCCCCTGCAGGATCTTGAAGATCAACTCCTGCTTGCGGAGGCCGCTGGTGCCCTGGACGCCGAGCTCCTTGGCGACGTTGTTCAGGTCCGCGATCGTCTTGTCCTTGAGCTCGGACAGATTCATCCGTTTTCCTCCTGCCCCGACCACCGCGGTGGTCGTTTCGGCGGGAATGGGCTCCGGGGCGGACGGCTTGGGGGCGGGGCGCTTGGGCGTGCGCTCTGAGGAAGAGATGGTGTTCTCCGGCGGGTTGCGTGTGTTGAGATCTACTCTGTAAGGAGGTTGGGTGCCGTGCTACGCGGATCACTGTCCCACACGGTTTCCCGCGCTGTCAACTCTGATTTTCACATGCGCACGTCGATGATCGCCCGCTGCTTGATCTCGATCAGCCAATCCTTGAGCCGCGCGTCGTACTTCTGGCGGTAGAGGATGTCGCGGACCTGGTTGCGCACCTGGACCAGGCCGTCACCGCTCAGCGTCTCGCGCGAGTCGAGCCGGAACAGATGGTAGCCCACCTGGGAGCGGAACGGGGTGGAGACCTCGCCGGGCTGCAGGCGCATGATCGCCTCCTCGATGTCGGGGGCCAGCTCGCCGCGCTTGATGTTGCCGATCACGCCCCCGTCCTTGCCGGACGGATCCTCCGAGTACTTCTTGGCCAGCTCGCCGAAGTCCTGCCCCTCGAGCAGGAGCCCGTAGATCTGCTCCGCCTTCTTGCGCGCCTCGAGCCAGCCCTCCTCGCCCTTGTTGGGGTCGGGCACCAGCAGGATGTGGCGGGGCGTGAAGGTGAGGCCGGTCTCGAGCTTCTCCCGGTTGTCGGCCAGGTACTTGTCGATCTCCTGCTCGGTCACCGAGATGCGCAGCGCGACCTTCCGGCGGATGACCCGCTGGACCATGAGCTGCTCGCGGAGCCGTTTGCGGACCGCCTCGACGGTGAGGCCCTGGGCCTTGATGATCTCCTCGAACTCCTTATCGTCCTTGGCCTTGAGCTTCTTCATGATCTCGGCGACGTTGTCGTTCAGCTCCGCGTCCTCGATCACCACCTTGTCGCGCTCCGCCTGCTGCAGCTGGATCCGGTTCTCGATCAAGGTCTGGAGCAGCCGGTCGCGCAGGGCCTTGCGGGCCTCGCCGTCCGACATCTGCTCGCGGGTCTCGGCCAGGTAGTAGAGCTCCGCCTCGTCCAGCTCGTACTGGGTGATCGCGTCGTTGTTCACCACGCAGATGACCCGGTCGACCACGTCGGGCGAGGACTCGATCTGGTCGCGCGAGGTCAGGATCGGCGCCGACGCGGGCGGCTTGGGCGCCTCCGCGGCGGGAGCGGGCGGGGCCGGACGGCCGAACAGGGGGACCCAGCTCGGGATCGCCATCGAGCAGCCCGCGGTGGAGAGGGAGAGCAGGGCGAGGAGGACGACGCGCGCGCGGTGCCGGCCGGCCCGGCGCCTCACCGGAGCGAGTCCAGGAGCTTCGCGAGGGCGTCGCGTACCGCGGACCAGGGCTCGGTCGGAATCCGTGCTTCCACCGTGTACTCCTTTTTCAGCGCGATGCCGCCTCGACTGGCCGCGATCGCCTTGAGGATCCTCTCGGGTGTGACCTTGGTCGACGGGGCGAAGGTGAGCACCGCCCGCCCACCGCCGGCCTCCACCCGCTCCACCCCGAGCTGCCGGGCCGCCACCCGGAGTCCCACCACGTCCAGCAGCGCCTCGACCGCCGGGGGCGGCGGACCGTAGCGGTCGGTCAGCTCGGCGCGCGCGTCGACGACTTCCTCGGGGCGCTCGATCTCGGCCAGCCGCTTGTAGAGGGCGAGTCGCTGGTTCACCTCGGGGACGAACGATTCGGGCAAGAGCGCTCCCACGTCCGCCGAGATGACCGGGTCGACGCGCTCCGCCGCCGGTTCGCCCCTCAAGTCTCGCACGGCCTCGGCCAGGAGCTTGCTGTAAAGATCGAACCCCACCGCCGCGATGTGCCCGTGCTGGGCCGCCCCCAGGAGGTTGCCGGTGCCCCGGATCTCCAGATCCCGCATGGCGAGCCGGAGCCCCGCCCCCAGCTCGGTCGACTCCTCGATCACCCGCAGCCGCTTCTGGGCCGTCTCGTCGATCCGGCCGTCGGCGGGCACCAGGAGGTAGGCGTAGGCCTGCTGCCGCTCCCGGCCCACCCGCCCCCGGAGCTGGTAGAGCTGGGCCAGCCCGAAACGGTCGGCCCGGTTGATGATGATGGTGTTGGAGGCCGGGATGTCGAGGCCCGACTCCACGATCGCGGTCGAGACCAGCACGTCGGCCTGGCCGTCCACGAACTTGACCATCACGCTCTCCAGCTCCCGCTCCGCCATCTGGCCGTGGCCCATCACCACCCGCGCCTCCGGCACCAGGGTCTGGATGAAGTGGGTCATCGACCCGAGCGACTGGATGCGGTTGTGCACGAAGAACACCTGCCCGCCCCGGTTCAGCTCCCGCTCGATCGCCTCGCGGATCACGGTGCGGTTGAACGCGGTCACCACCGTCTCCACCGGCAGCCGGTCGAGCGGCGGCGTCTCGATCACCGAGAGGTCCCGCACCCCGGAGAGCGCCATGTGGAGCGTGCGCGGGATCGGGGTCGCGGTGAGGGTGAGCACGTCCACCGAGGTGCGCAGCTGCTTGAGCCGCTCCTTGTGGGTGACCCCGAAGCGGTGCTCCTCGTCCACCACGAGCAGGCCCAGGTCCTTGAACTGCACGTCCTTCGACAGCACGCGGTGCGTGCCGACCACCACGTCGACCGCGCCGGTGGCGAGGCCGGCCACCACCGCCTTCTGTTCCTTGGGGCTGCGGAAGCGCGAGAGCAGCTCGACCTTGGCCGGGAACGGGGCGAAGCGCTCGACAAAGGTGTTGTAGTGCTGCTGGGCCAGCACGGTGGTCGGCACCAGCACCGCGACCTGTCGGCCGTCCGCCACCGCGCGGAAGGCGGCGCGCAGGGCCACCTCGGTCTTGCCGTAGCCCACGTCGCCCGCGACCAGGCGGTCCATCGGGCGCCCGCCCATCATGTCGCCCTTGACCTCCTCGATGGCGCGCATCTGATCCGGCGTCTCCTCGAACCGGAACGAGGCCTCGAACTCGCCCTGCCACGGCGTGTCGTCGGCGAAGCGCGGCCGCTCGGCCACCGAGCGGGTCGCGTAGAGCTTCAGCAGCTCCTCCGCCATCTCGCGCAGGGCCGCGCGCACCGATTCCTTCAGGCGCTGCCACGCGCCGCCGCCCAGCCGGTCGAGCCGCGCCGCGCCCTCGGGCGCGCCCATGTACTTCGAGATCAGGTCGAGCCGCTCGACCGGCAGGTAGAGCCGGCCGCCCTCGGCGTACTCGAGCAGGAGGAAGTCGGCGTCGTGGCCGTCGGTCGCCAGCGTGCGCAGCCCGTGGTAGCGTGCGATGCCGTGCTGCTCGTGCACCACCAGGTCGTTGGGGGCCAGGTCGTTGAACGAGGCGATGGCCGCGCCGCGCTGGAAGAGGGGCCGCCGCAGCCGGCGCCGCTGCGCCCCGAAGATCTCCTCCTCGCAGAGCACGACCAGCCCGAGCGCGGGGAGCTGGAAGCCGGCCGAGCACTCCCCCACCAGCACCCCGAGCCCCTCCGCGCTCCACAGGGTCGCCTCCGGCCACGCCTCAAGCTCGTGCTCGGCCAGCATCTGCCGCAGGCGGTCGCGCTGCCGCTCGTCGTCCACCACCAGGCGCACGGTGAAGCCCTCACCGCGCCAGTCCCGGATCTCGGTCGCGAGGGTCTTGAACTGGCCGCGGAAGCCGCCCACCGAGCGCGCGCCCATTGCGATCCGCGGCCCCGCGCCGTCGCCCCGCTGGAGCAGCGGCAGCTCGAGCCGCTGGAAGCGCGCGAGCAGGGTCGCGAGCGGCGCGGCGGAGGGCGCGTCGTCGGGCGGCGCCTCCAGCAGCGCGGGATCCTCCAGGACGATCACGGTCTCGGCGGGCAGGTAGTCGAGCAGGGTGACCGGCGCCGCGTCGCGTGAGCCGAGCGGCAGCACGGTCAGCTCCCGGAGCTGGCCCACCGAGCGCTGCGAGGTGGGATCGAAGAGGCGCAACGACTCCACCTCGTCGCCGAAGAACTCGGCGCGCACCGGCTGGGCGTGGGTCGGCGAGAAGATGTCGACGATGCCGCCGCGCAGGCTCCACTGCCCGACCTCCAGCACCGTCTCGACCCGCTCGTAGCCCGCCGCCTCGAGGAGCGCGAGCAGGTTCTCGCGATCGCTCCCCTCGCCCACCGTGAGGGTGAAGGTGCGCCGCTTGAACGACTCGGGCGGCGGTACCGGGATCGCGAGCCCGGACGGGGTGGCCACGATCGCCACCGCCTCGCCGTCCAGCAGCCGCCGGCAGCAGAGGGCGCGCTCGGCGTCCGGCTCGCGGTGTCGGCCCCCGCGCCAGGAGGCGCCGGTGCCCGACGGGAACTCCAGCACGCGACCCTCCCCGACCGGCCCGTCCGCGGCCCCGCCCGAGAGCGTGGCCAGGAAGAAGGCGGTGTCCCGGGCGGCCTGATGCCGCTGGACCGGCCCCGGCGTCAGCACCAGGATCGGCCGCCCGCTGCGCTGGAGCAGCCCGGCGGTGGCGAGGGCGCGGGACGAGCCCCAGAGGCCGTCGGCACGCAGGCAGGGTGCTCCCTTGGCGAGGGCCGCCAGCACCTCGTCGAACGCGGCCCAGCGAGACAGGACGGACGGGGCAGACACGCTCATCACACGCAACGACCCAACAGAGGTACCACCGGGGGCGCGCGGCGTCAACGCCGCGGGACCCTCAGCGAGAGCCCTGTGCAAGGTAGAAGGACAGGGTCTCGAGCTCGATGGCCAGGTCCACGTTCTTCAGGCGGACGTCCCGACCCGCCTTGATGCGGCCCGGCGCGAAGTTGAGGATGGTCTTGATGCCGGCGGCCACCAGCTTCTCGGTGACCGCCTGCGCGGACTCTCCCGGCACCGCCACGATCGCGATCTGGAGGTTGCGGGCCTTGGCCTCCTTCGGCAGGTCCTGCATCGGCTGGATCGTCACGCCGTCGATCGCCTTGCCCCACTTGGTGGGGTCGTCGTCGAAGATGGTGGAGATCCGGAAGCCCTGGCGCGCGAAGCCCTTGTAGTGGAAGAGGGCCGAGCCCAGGTTACCGAAGCCCACCAGGGCCACTTGCCACTCCCGGTCGAGCCCGAGGATGCGCTGCAGCTCGGCCTTCAGCCCGGAGACGTAGTAGCCGATGCCCCGCACCCCGAATTCGCCGAAGTAGGCCAGGTCCTTGCGGACCTGGGCCGAGTTGAGGCTGAACCGCTCGGCCAGCTCCTGCGACGAGATGGTCTTCACCCCGTCCTCTTCCAACTGGAGCAGACTGCGCGTGTAGACGGACAGGCGGCGCACCGTCATCTCCGGGATCCGGGGGATCTTGAACGGTGACCGTCGTGCCATGTTCGTCTCGGCGGCGCTGCTCGCGCCGGGTGGGGCATTCCTTCCGCGGGCGGGCCCGCGTGCCGTCCCGGGGCTCGGGCCCCGGGACGGTGCCTACGAGCTCCTCCCTACGACTTCACGAACAGCAGGATGACCGCGATGACGAACACGAACAGGACGAGCGACTCGATGAACGCCAGACCCAGCAGCATCGCGGTCTGGATCCGGGCGATCGCGCCGGGCTGCCGCGCCATGGCGTCCACCGCCGAGCCCGCCGCGCGGCCCTGACCCAGGCCGCAGAGTCCCGCGGCCAGGCCGAAACCGAGGCCGGCGGCCAGGACCGCGAAGGCCTTCGCCATGTCGCCCGAGCCCGCGGCGTCGGCCGCCCAGGCCATCCCCGGGACCGCCAGAATCGCCAGAACACTCACGGTGAGAATGCGTTGCACGGCTTTCCTCCTTGTTGAGGGGTGACTGCGACTAGTGGTGCTCGGCTTCCTCGACCGCGGCCGCGATGTAGAGCATGGCCAGCTTGCAGAAGATGAAGGTCTGGATGAACGCGACCAGGATCTTCAGCGGGAGCAGGAAGCCCACGACGAACACGACCATGATGATCGCGGCCGGGGCTCCCACCACGATCCCTCCGAGGGACCCGGAGAGCGCCCAGCCCAGCATCCCGTCGAAGCCCATCATGAAGAAGAAGATGGCGAGCAGGATGTGGCCCGCCATCATGTTGCCGAAGAGGCGGAGGGACAGGGAGAGCGGCCGCGCGCAGTGGCTGATGATCTCGATGACGAACATCAGCGGCTTCAGCACCGTCGGCACCGGCCCCGCGAAGTGCTTCATGTATGGGATGAAGCCCTGCTTGCGCACCCCGATCACGTGGTAGGTGATGAACACGATCAGCGCGCACGCCGCGGTGGTGTTGAGGTTGGCGGTGGGCGCCACCAGCCCCGGGATCAGCCCCATCAGGTTCGAGGTGAGGATGAAGAGCCCGAGGGTGGCGATCAGCGGCAGGTAGCGCCGGCCCTCGTGGCCGATCGTCTCGTCGAGCTCCTTCAAGAACTGATCGAGCACCAGCTCCATGAAGTTCTGGCCCCCGGTCGGCACCAGCGAGACCCGGCGGGTCGCCACCAGGGAGACCACCACCAGGATCCCCATCACGATCCACGTGTAGAGAATGTGGTCCGGGATGGCCGGGATGTGGAGGATCGGCGGGTGCTCGATCAGCTCCACGGCTCAGGCCTCCTTCCGGGCGTCGAGGAGACCCTGGGCCAGGAGCACCGGCGGCAGCGCGGCGAGCCCGATGCCGACCCCGACCGGGTGCGCCCAGCCCTGCGCCACCAAGAGGCCCAGCGCGCCGAAGGTGACGAGCTGGCGGAGGCCCACGCGGCCGATGCGCCCGACGCCGCCTCCGCCCTCCGCGATCAGCGCGGTGGCCCGGCTCACGTCGCGCGCGAGCCATCGGAAGTTCAGCAGCGCGATGGCCCCGCCGCCGCCCACTCCCGCCGCGACCGGCGCGCCGCCGAGCCACCAGGCGCCCGCGGCCATCGCGGCCACCGTGGCGCTTCCCGTCCACGTCACTCGTGCTGCGAGATCAGCGATCATTCGAATCCTGCTCGTTCAGTGTCTTGATCGTCCGGTAGAAGTTCACCGCCGCCGCCACGATGCCGAAGCCGAGCCCGAGCAGCAACAGCCACGGGCTCGTTCCGAGCCACCGGTCGGCAAAGTAGCCCGCCGCGAGGCCGACCGCGACGCACGCGAACAGCATCGTCCCGAGATTGACGAGCTGAGCGGTCGGCCCTTGCGACGGCCCCCGTTCTCCCGGAGCCATGTGAACAGGAACACTATCACACGCCTCCGAGGCTGACAAGAATCCTCAAGCTATTTATTTAGCTGATAATTATTCTCTTTACCGATTGCTGCCCAGGTACAAAGTCAGGCTCGGTCGGGCTCGATCCATCCGCGCGAACGCTCCACCGCGCGGCGCCACCCAACATAGCCGGCCTCGCGCGCGCCGGGCGACATGGCGGGGGTGAACTTCCGCTCGAGCTTCCAGCGACCGCCGAGATCGCCGCTCTTCCAGAGCCCGGCGCCCACGCCGGCCAGGTACGCGGCACCGAGGCCGGTGGTCTCGGTCACCGAGGGCCGGAGCACCTCCACCCCCAGCACGTCGGCCTGGAACTGGCAGAGGAAGTCGTTGGCGGCCGCTCCGCCGTCCACCCGCAGCGTCGTCAACGGGACGCCCGCCTCGCGGCGCATGGTGTCGAGCACGTCGCGGCTCTGGTAGGCGATGGCCTCGAGCGCGGCGCGGGCCAGGTGCGCGCGCGAGGTGCCGCGGGTGACGCCCACGAGCGTGCCGCGCGCGTAGGGATCCCAGTACGGCGCGCCCAGGCCCACGAAGGCGGGCACCAGGTAGACTCCACCGGTATCGGGCACCGACTGGGCGAGCACCTGCGTCTCGGCCGCCTGCTTGATGAGGCCGAGGCCGTCGCGCAGCCACTGCACCGCCGCGCCCGCGATGAACACCGCGCCCTCGAGCGCGTAGGCGGTCGCGCCCTCCACCGTCCACGCCACCGTGGTCAGCAGGCCCTCGGTCGAGGCCACCGCGCGCGCGCCGGTGTTGAGCAGCGCGAAGCAGCCGGTGCCGTAGGTGTTCTTGGCCATGCCGGGCGCCACGCACGCCTGGCCGAAGAGCGCGGCCTGCTGGTCCCCCGCGATGCCGGCCACCGGGATGCCGGCGGGCAGCGGCGGCGCCGCGCCGGCGGTCGTCTCGCCGAACACGCCGGCCGACGGCTTCACGGTGGGCAGGAGCGCCATCGGCACCCCGAGGAGACGGCAGAGCCCCTCGTCCCACGCGAGCGCGTGGATGTCGTAGCAGAGCGTGCGCGAGGCGTTGGA
>Ga0207665_10003699_pt1 | contig 10217 bp, 9 predicted proteins | sample LARL112metaG_FD_184351 | JGI IMG/M metagenome (GOLD analysis project Ga0207665, IMG submission 184351) | Corn, switchgrass and miscanthus rhizosphere microbial communities from Kellogg Biological Station, Michigan, USA - LAR L11-2 metaG... | ecosystem: Host-associated > Plants > Roots >...
CCTCCGCCATCCTGACCTCCCACTGCCCCGGTTCGAGGGACGCCGCGATGTCCTCCGCGTACCAGAACAGGTCAGGGTGCCCGTTCCGCGCCGCGTGCAGGTCGTCCGGGTGGTGCGCGATCAGCAGCAGCGTCCCGCCCGGCCGCACCGCCGCCGCCAGCCGCTGGTGGAACGCGGTCAGCTCGGCCCGCGGGAAGTGCATGAACTGCGCCGACACCAGGTCGTAGCGATCCGGCTCCGGCACCCAGGTGAGCAGGTCCTCGCGCCGCCAGCCGATCCGCCCCGCCACATCGGCGCCTGCCGCCCCGGCCGCTGCCGCCGCCCGTTCCAGGGCCACCGCCGACACGTCCACCGCGGTGACGGTCCAGCCGTGCCGGGCCAGCCAGATCGCGTCGGCGCCCTCGCCGCACCCGGCGTCCAGCGCCTCGCCCGGTTCCAGGTCCGCCGCGTGCGCCGCGAACTGCGCGTTGGGCTGCCCGCTCCAGAGCTGGCCGGCCGAGCGGTAACGGTTATCCCAGAACTCCTGGGTGAACTCGATCGCTTCATGACTCATGCCGCCACCATGCCGTCGCACCGCCGCCAACGGCAAGCACCGTTGCCGTTCTGGCAAAATAAGCCGCGTGGACTCCGACCTCGGCCCCGACCTCGGCCCCGATCTCGGTCCCGATCCTGGCCCCGATCCTGGCCCCGATCTCGGCACTGTGCTCAGCGCGGTCGGCCCGCGGCTGCGGACGCTGCGGCGCCAGCGCGACATCACCCTGTCGGCGCTGGCCCAGAGCACCGGGATCTCGGTGAGCACCCTGTCCCGGCTGGAGAACGGCCAGCGCAAGCCCACCCTCGAGCAGCTCCTGCCGCTGGCCAGGGCCTACGGCGTGCCGCTCGACGACCTGGTCGGCGGCCCCGCGACCGGCGACCCGCGGGTGCACCTGCGCCCGGTCCAACGGCACGGCATGACGGTCGTCCCGCTGACCCGCCGGCCGGGCGGCATCCAGGCGTACAAGCTGATCATCCCGGTCCGCCGGTGCACGCCAGACCCGCGGGTCCACGAGGGCTACGAGTGGCTCTACATCCTGGACGGCGAGCTCCGCCTGGTGCTCGGCGACCGCGACGTGGTGCTGCGGCCGGGCGAGGCCGCCGAGTTCGACACCCGGGTCCCGCACTGGTTCGGCAGCCGCGGCCCCCGTGAGGCCAGCGGGGCGCCGGCCGAGGTGCTCAGCCTGTTCGGCCCCCAGGGCGAGCGCACCCACCTGCGGGCGGCCCCGGGAACCGCGAAACGGGATTCACGGTAATTCGCCGCCAGAGTTTCCCTTCGCCTTAGTTGTCACTGCGCCCGTTTTCACGTAGGACGGGTGATGGGAGATATGTCGCCTCGCGGTGTGAAAGGCAGTGCGGGGAAGCTGGGACAGGGGAAGCGGGGACCGATGCCGTGGCATTCCTCGGCGGGCTCACGCTGGATCGTGGGCGCGCTCGTCCTGGTCGTCTCGGCGCTGGCCGGCGGCGCGATCGCCTGGCCGTTCACCGTGCCGCCCGCCCAACTCGCCGACGTAGCGCACGGCCAGCCCGCCACCAGCGCGGCCGCCGCCAGCAGCCCCTCGATCCCGGCCCCGGTGGAGAGCGCCCCGGCGGGCGGCGCCCCTCCGGCCTCCTCGCCCGCCGAGTCGGCCTCCCACGCCAGCGGCGTCACGGTGACGATCGGGTCCGGCGCCGCGGCACAGCCAGGGGCCGCCCGCGTCGCCGCGTTCATGGCCGGCTACTTCGACGCCATCAACCAGCGCGACTACCAGTCCTACCTGGCCGCGTTCGACGAACAGGCCCGGCCGGACTACACCAGGCAGAAGTTCCTCGGGGAGTTCGGCACCACCACCGACACGGCCCCGTCCCTCACCGCCCTCAACCCCGCAGGCGGCGGCCTGCTCGCCACGGTAACGTTCACCAGCCACCAGAGCCCGGCCAAGAGCTTCACGCACACGGCCTGCACGGCCTGGACCCTGCGGCTCTACCTGGAGGCTAGCGGCGCCAGCTACCTGATCGGCCGGCCGCCCCCCGGCTCACCCCCGACCACCGCCCAGGCCTGCTGACTCCTCAGTCCCAGAGCGCTAGTCCCACAGTGCTAGTCCCAGAGGGCGCTGACGTGCCGCGCGTCCGTCCCGCAGCACCCGCCCACGATGGCCAGTGACGGCAGCTCGGGGGCCAGCTGCCGGTGCCGCCCGGCCAGCAGGCCGATATCGCCCTCGTCCAGGTCGTCGGCCTCGTCCAGCTCGGCGTGGCTGCGGGTGGAGGCGTTGTAGCGCACCCCGAGGATCCGCTCCCGCCACCCGCCCGGCTCGGCCAGGGCGGCTGCCACGTGTACCGGATGGGCGCAGTTGACCTGGAAGTACTCCGGTCTGGCGGCCGCGTCGACCGCGGCGATGGCCTGGGCCAGCGTCTCGCCGCCCGCGAGCCTGCCGTCGGTTTCGGTGGTGAAGGAGATGGCCACCGGAACCCCGGCCGCGCGGGCCGCCCGCACGATCCCGATCGCCTCGCCCACGCTGGTCAGCGTGTACGCCGAGACGATGTCGGCCCCGGCCACGGCCAGCGCCTTGACCTGCGGCGCGTGGTAGTCGGCGGCCTCGTCAGGGGCGGGCTCCTCGCCCGGCTGGTAGCCGTCACCCCGCGGGCCGACCATGCCGCTGATCACCACGTCGGCCAGGCCGTAGCGGTCGCGCAGGCCGGCCAGCATGGTGATGGCGTCCCGGTTGACCCGGGCCAGGTCGGCGGGGGAGTAGCCGAGCTGGCTGCCCCAGTCGGGGTTCGCCCGCCAGGTGGCGGACTCCAGCATCAGCCCGGCCCCGGCCCGCCGGGCGATGGCCGCGTAGCCGTCGTAGTAGCCGGCCAGCAGCGACCGGCCCGCCGGGTCGTCAAGCAGCGGGAACGCGGCGAACAGCGGCAGGTCGGCGCCGTGATGAAAGATGAAGTCGGTCTCCATGCCGCCGTCGGTGACCATCGGACGCCCGGCCAGCTGCGGCAGCCGCCCGGCCTCGGATACGGAGTTCACCGTCACCACGCTACCGGTGTCTCTTATGTCGCAGCGATATCGCAACAAACCGAACTCAAACGCACAATAACGACCGTGTAACAAATATACTGTCAAGTCTCGCCACAACCGGGCATTTCAGCTCTGATATGGACCAGTGCAACAGATCTTGCACCTAACCCCCGGGGTCAACCACATGGGAGGGTTTGTGGGCGTGATATCTCGCCCGGTCCGCGTAGGTGCCGTCGCCGTCTCGGCGCTGGCCATCACCGCATTTACCGGAGCGCTCGCGTCAGCGGGCGCCGCCACGGCCGCGCCAGCGGCCGGGCAGGGTCTCGTCGCGCTGGCCGGCAGCGTCTCGCCGACGACCGACATCATCACCGGCAGCTACTCGAACGCCAGGATGCAGATCGAGGTGGCCGTTGCCCCTCGGGACCAAGCCGGGCTGAATGCCGAGCTCAGCGCGCTGTACGACAAGAACAGCCCGCAGTACCACCACTGGCTGACGACCGGGCAGTTCGACGCGCGCTACGCGCCCACCTCGGCCGCCCAGCAGGCGGTGGCCACGTACCTGCGAGACAGCGGCCTGAAGGTCGAGTCGTCGGGCTCGCCGTTCCTGATCCGTGCCGCCGGCTCCAGCGCCCAGGTGTCGAGCACGTTCCACACCACCCTGAGCATGTTCAAGGGCTCGCACGGGACCCCGTACTTCGCCAACTCCACGCCCGTCTACGTGCCGGCCAGCGTGGCCGGCACGGCCATCGGCGTGGTCGGCCTGACCAACACGGTCCGCGACGCCCAGCACGTCTACCGCTTCAACAACACGATCCGCCCGTCCGCGGGGTCGAAGTCGGCCTCGAACTGCGAGACCGGTTACCCGACCGCCCAGCAGCTGTTCGACAACATCGTCGGCGGCCAGCCGCTGAACCTCGGTTACGGCGCTGGCCCGGGCTGCAGCGGCCTGACCCCCTCCCAGACCAACTCGCTGTACGGGGCGCCCAACCGCGGCCCGAGCACCAAGGGCGCCGGCGTCAACCTGGCCGTGTTCGAGCTCTCGGCCTACCAGCACTCGGACATCCAGACCTGGGCGCACCAGTTCTACGGCCCCCGTTACACCCCGCCGCTGGTCGACGTGACCATCGACGGCGGCCCGCTGAACCCGGTCTGCCCGAGCGGCGACCAGTGCCCGCCGCAGTTCAACCAGTACTCCGGTGACATCGAGGTCGTCGCCGACATCGAGAACCAGCTCGCCGTCGCGCCCGACGTCAAGGCCCTCACGGTCTACAACGCGCCGAACGACTTCACCGGCCAGACCTCGCTCGACGAGTGGAGCGCCATCGCCAACGCGAACAAGGCCGACGCGGTCAGCTCCAGCTGGGCCGTCTGCGAGCAGGACATCACCGCGACCTACGCCCAGGCCGAGAACACCATCTTCGAGAAGATGGCGACCCAGGGACAGAGCGTGTTCGGGGCCTCCGGTGACACTGGCGCCTTCGGCTGCATCCGCTCCGACGGCACGACCGGACCCGCCGTCATCGACCCGCCGTCCCAGCCGCTGGTCACCAGCGTGGGCGGCACGTCGTTCGAGAACTTCAACCCGGGCACCAACCCGCGCCCGAGCTACCCGGCCCGGGGCGAGGCGCCCTGGAACGTCGACAACCTGTGCAGCAACGCCGGCCCGGGCGCGGCCAACGACAACAAGGGCGGCTTCTTCTGGTGCGCGGCCACCGGCGCCGGCGGCGGCGGCAACAGCATCTACTGGGGCATGCCGTCGTACCAGAAGGGTCCCGGCGTCATCAACTCGGGCACCTCGACGAGCTGCTCGCTGGCCAAGGCGAACAGCCCGTGCCGTGAGGTGCCGGACATCTCCGCCGACGCCGACGAGTTCACGCCGTACGCCGAGTACTGCACCGGCAACGCGAACACTCCGGGCAGCGTCTGCGGTCAGTTCAGCCAGGACCAGCCGGTCCCCGGGTGGTTCGGCATCGGCGGGACGAGCCTGTCCTCGCCGCTGGTGTCCGCGATCGTCGCCGACCGGGACAGCTTCCAGCACCACCGCACCGGCAACTTCAACGCGGTGATCTACAAGCTGTACCAGTTCTCCCCGTCGTTCTATTTCCACGACATCACCGCCACCGGGCACGTCGCCAAGAACAACGGCCTGTTCCCGGCGGTGCCCGGGTTCGACCTGGCCACCGGGGTCGGCACGCCGAAGATGACCCAGCTGATCACCGGGTTCTTCTAGGCAGTAAGCACGACACAGCGGTAACCGCCGGCGGCGGGGACGGGACCATCCCGTCCCCGCCGCCGCATTTTCCGGCCCTGCGCCTCAGGCCTCGCGCTATTACACTTTCCGATGTACTCTTTTTGGAGACATACGGAAGGCGGCGTACAAGGGGGCCTGCCATGACGACCGATTCCATCCGCGGTTCCTCCGACCGCAGCATCCTGGTCCTGACCAGCCTGGCCGACTGCCCGAAACACGGCTACGCGCTGATCAAGGACATCGAGGCGTTCGCCGGGGTCAGGCTGGGCGCGGGCACGCTGTACAGCGCGCTGGCCAAGCTCGAGCGGGCGGCCCTGGTGGAGCCGCTGCCCGCCGAGGAGCGACGCCATCCCTACCGCATCACCGAGGCGGGCCGCGAGTTCCTCTACCAGCGGCTCACCGAGTCCGCCCGGATCGCCGAGGTCGGCCTGCGGCGCATCGCGGTCGCGGTGGCGTCGTCATGACCCGGCGACTGAGCGCGCGGCGGATCCGGGAGCTCGACCCCCGGCTGGCCTGGCTGCTGATGATGCTGTACCCGCGGGCCTGGCGGGCCCGCTACGGCGCCGAGGTCCTCCGGCTGACCCGCGAGCTCATCGCCGCGGGGGAGACCACGCCGGCCCGGGCCGCGGTCAACCTGGCCTGCGCCGCGGTCGTCGAGCGGGGCCGCGCCCTGGGCCACTCGTGGCGCCCCGCGCTGGCCATGTCCGTCGCGGCGCTGCTCGCCCTGGCCGCGGGCCTGTCCGTCACCAGCCACGCGCACCGCGCCGTCTCGGCCAGCGCGGCCCCGGCCCCGGCGAGCCTGGTCCGGTTCCTGTGCTCCGCCCGGTCGGCGCCCGGACCTAGGAAGGTCCCGTCCGGCCGCCTGTGCGCCGAGTTGCCCATTCGCTGCCGGATCGGGACGGGACACGCGGTCAAGGTCATCCCCGCCCGCCCGGCCGGCCGGGTGACGGTCAAGTCGGCCGACTGCGTCCTCGCGGCTCCTGACAAGGCGCGCACTTCCGGTCCATAGTCAGAGGATGCGCGTCGTCGAGCTGTCCAACCACCCCGGCGACATGCTCGACCACGCGGCGCGGCGCCGCCAGGGCGCCGAGCGGCGCCTGCTGTCCGTCTACGAGGACGACCTGGTCAGGTACCGCGCCCGGGTCCAGGTGGCGAAGGTCGAGAAGGACCGGGCCCGCGCCGGGCACCGCTGGTGGGCCTGGCTCCGGCTGTCGGTGACCGCCTGGCGGGTGAAGCGCACGATCCCCCGCCCGCCGGTCCCCGCCGCCGGGCACGCCCCTTACGGCCTCAGCGACCTCGAAGAGAAGATCATGGCCGGGATCGCCGGCGAGAACCTGGTGGCCGCCGAGCTCGGACGGCTCCTCGGGGACAGCTGGACGCTGTTCCGCGGCTACCACAACCGGCGCGGCGAGATCGACCACCTGCTCCTCGGCCCGCGGGGGCTGTTCGCGATCGAGGTGAAGAACCTCAACGCCACCGTGCACATCGACGGCGACCGGTGGCGGGCCGACAAGTACGACAGGTACGGGAACCTGGTCGAGCAGCGGGTGATCGCGGACCGGCTGGGGCGCTCGCCGAGCGTCCAGCTCAACGAGCCCGCCGACGAGCTCGCGCGATTCCTGGCCCGGCAGGGCCAGCGGGCCGTGGTGCAGCGCGCGGTGATCCTCGCCCACCCCAGGTCCAGGCTCGGTACGGTACGGGACCCGACCGTGCTGGCCGGCACGTCAGCCGGCTACGCGCTGGACCTGGTCGAGGTCTCGGCCAGCCGCCTGGACCGCGACCAGCGCGCCGCGATCGCGGACCTGATCCGGCGCGACCACGCCTTCCACGGCAAACGTCCCCCCACCGCCCGGCCGGGCCGCTCCCGGCGAACCCCTTCCCGGTAAGCCCTATCCACTAAGCTGGGCAACCGTGCCAGTCAACCACCAGCTGCGGCTGTACAACTCGCTCGGCCGGCGCACCGAGGACTTCGTTCCCGCGGGCCAGACCACCGGGCTTTACAGCTGCGGGCCGACCGTGTACTACTACCCGCACCTGGGCAACATGCGCGCCTACGTGTTCGCGGACACGCTGCGCCGCGCACTGCGCTGGCAGGGCACCGCGGTCCGGCACGTGGTCAACATCACCGACGTGGGGCACGCCGTCGCCGACAGCGACACCGGCGAGGACAAGCTGGAAGTCGCCGCGGCCCGCGAGCGCCGTTCGGTCCTGGACATCGCCGCCTTCTACACCGACGCGTTCTTCGTCGACCTGGCCGCGCTGAACATCCTGCCCGCCGACGAGTACCCGCGGGCCACCGCCTACGTCGAGCAGATGATCGAGTTCGCGGTCAAGCTGGAGAAGGAAGGCTTCACCTACCAGCTGCCCTCGGGCCTGTACTTCGACACCGCCAAGGACCCCGGCTACGGCGAGCTGGCCCAGATGAGCGCCGAGGGGCAGCTGGAGGCGGCCCGGCTCGAGTACGTGGAGGGCCGCCGCCGCAAGACCGACTTCGCCCTGTGGCGGGCCGAGGACCCCGGCCAGCGGCGGGTGCTGCGCTGGGACTCCCCCTGGGGCTGGGGCGCGCCCGGCTGGCACCTGGAGTGCTCGGTGATGAGCATGGCCCTGCTCGGCCAGCACTTCGACATCCACACCGGCGGGGTCGACCACCGCGAGCTGCACCACGTGAACGAGATCGCGCAGAGCCAGGCGTACCTCGGTGACGGCCAGCCGTGGGTCCGGTACTGGCTGCACAACGAGTTCCTCCAGCTGGGCTCGGAGAAGATGGCCAAGTCGGCGGGCGGCGCCCCCCGGCTGGCCGACCTGACCGAGGCCGGCTACCACCCGATGGCCTACCGCCTGTTCCTGCTCGGCGGGCACTACCGCAGCCAGCTCGACTTCAACCCAAATTCCCCCGCCGCCATCGACGCCGCCCAGGCCACGCTGCGCCGCCTGGTCGCCCGGGTCCAGCCGCTGCACCCGCTGCCGGTGATCGCGACCCGGGCGGCGGCCCAGGCCGCCACCGAGCAGGACCCGGCTGCCCAGCGCCTGCTTGAGGTCATCGACGCCGCCATCGCCGCCGACCTGAGCACCCCGAAGATCCTCGCCGCGCTCCAGGACGCGCTGCGCGAGCCGGCCCTCACCCCGGACGGCCAGCGCGCGGTCATCGCGGCCGCCGACGCCCTGCTCGGCCTGGGCCTGGCCACCCTGGCCCCGGCCGACCTGGAGCAGCGCCGCGCCCTCACCGACCTGTCCGCCGAGGAGCAGCGGGCCATCGAGGATCTCGTCGCCGACCGCACCCAGGCCCGCAAGGACAAGGACTGGGCCCGCGCCGACCAGATCCGCGCCCAGCTCGACGAGCTCGGCGTCGACCTGACCGATACCCCCCAGGGCCCCGTCTGGCAGCTCCGCTAGCCGCCCGAAGCTACCCGGTACCCAAGCTGTCGCCGGAGTTCCGGCGGCGGCCGCGGCCATCTGCGATGGCACGCCGAGAAGCTGCTCCGGCCTCGGAAGGCATCGAAGCTTGGCGTCCTGCTGGTTAACGTTCACGGTCTCGCCGGTGAACGGACCTATTGACCTATGTTGCTCTTTGTGTAAATATTTTGATACAAACTCATATATGTAAAAAACTGTTTGGATATGTGTGCGCCGGCTAGCGAGTGCATGTTCAGTTCTTGCGCGAACGCAAGCGTCACGTGCTGCCTGGGCAGCAGCGCGGTGCAATGCGGAGACTTGTAGGATCCGCCGTCCGGCCGGTGCTAGCTGGAGGGGGAAAATGTTCGATTCGAGAATCGGGGCCATAGCGGCGAGTCTGTATGGTCATGAATCTCCTGCCCTGCTGACTGGCTAAGCCGATGGAGCGGACGTCGGTGAGCATCAGCGGGCCGGGCGATGCGGAGCGCCTGACCGGCGGTTTGCGCGTTCTGTACCTGGGCGGGTTGGGCCGCAGTGGCAGCACGCTGATCGAACGGCTGATAGGCCAACTGCCTGGTGTCTGCTCGGTCGGCGAGCTGGTGCACCTGTGGCAGCGCGGCGTGCTGGCGGGAGAGCGCTGCGGGTGCGGCGCGCCCTTCCACGATTGCCCGTTCTGGCAGCGAGTCGGAGCGATCGCCTTCGGGGGGTGGCACGACGCCGACGCCGACCGGATCAGCGTCCTGCGCAGGCAAGTCGACCGGAACCGGTTCATCCCGCTGCTGGCCGCGTCGGACGGACCGCCGGCGTTCAGGCGGGCGCTCCATGAATACCTGTCGGTATACCTGCGGCTCTATAACGCCGTGGCCGAGGCGAGCGGCTGCCGGATCGTGGTCGACTCCAGCAAGCTGGCCTCGCTGGCGTTCTGCTTGCACCGGTGCGGCGGTCTCGACCTTCGGGTGCTGCACGTCGTCCGGGACAGCCGCGCCGTCGCCTACTCCTGGATGAAGCACGTTTCCAGACCCGATGTCGCGCCTCCCGGGTCCGATGACCGGCTCGCCCGGAAGACGCTCGCGGCCCACACCTATATGACGAAGTACCCGCCGGCCAGTGCTGCCCTGCGCTGGAATATCCAGAACAGCGCCTTGCACGCGCTGGCCCGCACCGGAACCCCCACCTCGCTGGTGCGGTACGAAGACGTGGTCCGCGACCCGGAGTTCGTGCTGCGCGAGGTGGCGGCGTTTGCGGGGGTACCGGTCAGCGATGAGGCGCTGCGGTTCCTCGGCGGCGGTAACGGCGCCGGCCACCACGCCGAGCTTGGTGCCGCCCATACCGTATCCGGCAATCGCGTGCGCTTCCTGAGCGGGCGGGTCCCGATCCACCAGGACGACGCTTGGCTGGCCGCCATGCCCGCCAGGCAGCGTCGCGCAGTGACCGCGCTGACGCTTCCGTTGCTCGGCCGGTACGGCTATGTCGGCGGCGGATGGCGTGCGCAGAAACGGCGGTGTGCGTCATGACATCGTCTAGCGCTCCTGGTCCGCGCGTCAGCGT
>Ga0207665_10003700_pt1 | contig 10216 bp, 9 predicted proteins | sample LARL112metaG_FD_184351 | JGI IMG/M metagenome (GOLD analysis project Ga0207665, IMG submission 184351) | Corn, switchgrass and miscanthus rhizosphere microbial communities from Kellogg Biological Station, Michigan, USA - LAR L11-2 metaG... | ecosystem: Host-associated > Plants > Roots >...
TCGCCTAGCCCGGCCGGCTGGCGAGACGAGAGCTGATCGCGCAAGCGCTCGCCGGCACGAGCGAGCACGGTGCGCACGTGCGTTGTGGCTCAGGCGCTGCGGTCGATGGGGCGTTCCCACGGCGGCTCCGGCTTCCTGAGCTTTCGCCGGCCCGCGCAGCACGTGGGCCACGCCGACCGCGATGATGGCACCAGCCACCGGCCCCACCAGGTAGACCCGCCAGGTGGACAGGTTCCCGATGGCGAGGTCGGGTCCGAAACTGCGGGCGAGGTTCATCGAGGCGCCTTCGTAGGGGCCGCCCATGGTGCCCCAGGCCAAGATGTAGGCGCCGACGGACAGCGGCACGAACGGGCCGTTGGGCTTGGGCCCGTTGGCCAGGTTGAGGATCATCAGCACCAGGCCGAAGGTGATGATCGCCTCGAACCCGGCCGCTTGCCAGGACTGGCCGGGCTTGGGCATGGTGGCGGCCAGTTGCCCCTCGGGGCCGAAGAAGCCGCGGGCCAGCAGCGACCCACAGGCGGCGGCGATGAACTGGACGACCCAGTAAGCGACGGCCATCACCCAGCCCATGTCGCGGCGCAGCGCGAACGCCAGTGTCGTAGCCGGGTTGAAGTGGGCGGAGATATCACCGAGGAAGTAGACGGCCACCACCAGCCATAGCGCCGAAACCAGGGAGAGCACCAGTACGGTCTGCCAGGGCTGCAGCGGGTGGCCGCCGTAGCGGACCAGGATGGCCGCCCCCGGACAGAACGAACGTCAGCCCGGCCATGCCGATGAACTCGGCCAGCAGCCGCCGCAGCCGGTGGTTCGGGTTGGCCCAATCGGCCCAGCCCCGCTGACCGCCAACCGACGCGATCAGGGCCGCCCGGCCGACCGGCTGGGAGCCGTGGTCTGCCCCCTTTTTTGTGGAGGGCGGCATGTCAGGCTTTCCCGGGGCCGGACGGCAGGTCGGCGCTGCCGGGACGGGTGAGGTTGATCGGGATGACGATCTTGTCGTACAGGTCCTCGGACACGCCCTTGGCCAGCGCGGCCTGCTTGAGGGTCAGGTCATGGTCGATGGCGTAGTAGGAGATCGCCGCGGCCTTGTCGTAGCCGATTACCGGCGACAGCGCGGTGACCGTCATCACCGAGTTGTCGATGTTCTCCTTCAGCTTGGCCTCGTTGAGCCTGGTGCCCTCGATCATGTACTCGCGGAAGTGGTCGCACATGTCGGCCAGGATCAGCGCCGAGTGCAGGTAGTTGCTGATCAGGATCGGGCGGAACGCGTTCAGCTCGAAGTTGCCCTCGGCGCCGCCCATGGTCACCGCCAGGTCGGAGGCGATGACCTGGATCGCGACCATCAGCATCGCCTCGGCCTGGGTCGGGTTGACCTTGCCCGGCATGATCAAGGACCCGGGCTCATTCGCCGGGAAGATCAGCTCGCCGATCCCGGTCCGCGGGCCGGACCCGAGCCAGCGCAGGTCATTGGCGATCTTGAACAGGGTGACCGCCGCGGCCTTCAGCCCGCCGTGCGCGCGCACCAGGCGATCCAGCGTCCCCTGGGCGGTGAACTTGTTGGCTGCCGTCACATAAGGAACGCCCGTCATCGAGGCGATCTCCGCCGCCACCTGCTCACCGAACCCGGGCGGAGCGTTCAGCCCGGTCCCGACCGCCGTGCCGCCCATCCGATCTTGACGACATCGGCCCACCTTTTCGCGTTGCGCTCGACGGCGTCGCGGAGCCTTCTCAGGGCGGGGACCGTCTTGCCCGTGGCCATCGTATAGGCCGCGATGTGCATCGCGGTGGGGAACGTGTCGTTGCTCGACTGGCCCATGTTCACGTGATCGTTGGGGTGAACAGGCTCCTGCGAGCCGAGCGTCCCGCCCACCAGCTGGATACACCGGTTGGAGATGACCTCGTTCACGTTCATATTCGACTGAGTCCCCGAACCGGTCTGGAACACGTACAGCGGGAACTCGGCATCCAGCTCCCCGCTGATCACCTCGTTACATACCTGCTCGATCAGCCGGCCCTTCCAGGGCGGCGGCCGACCCGCCTGGGTGTTGACGACCGCCGCCGCCTTCTTCACATAGCCGTAGGCGTGGTACACCTCCTTCGGCATGCGGTCGTGGCCGATGTTGAAGTGCTGGAGGCTGCGCTGGGTCTGCGCGCCCCAGTAATGGCCCGCCGGAACCTCCACCGTGCCCAGACTGTCGAACTCCTGCCACATCCCAGTGGCGTCCAGGCCGATCGGCAAATCAAGGATCCTCGGCGCCTGCTCGTTCGTATCCGACGTGACATCCGCCTCCCACATCCAACAACATCATCGTTGAGTCCTAGCGACCGGAGAAGAACCACTCCGGTATTCATCCGGCTGTGGCGCAATAGCTGGCGAAAAGGTCCGCCAGTTCCTTCGGGCGGCTGAGCGCGACGGCATGACCGGCGGCTATCTCATCGGGAACGACGCCCAACCGGTCGGCGACCAGCCGGCGCATGAACTCCGGCGGGAAGAACCGGTCCTCGGTACACAGCACGAACCGGGTCGGCACGGGTGGCCAGGCCTCCAGTGGCCATGGGGCGTGGCCCGGAGTGTCTGACTGGTCGCGCGCGTTGCGGCGAGCCTGCTCGGCCAGGGCCCGGGGAACGTCGTGATAGATCAGGTCCTGTCCGGCGTACCGCTGCGCCTGCTCGCGCATGACCTCATCGAAGCCGGTGTTCGCGGGCCAGTCGCCGGGAGCCTCTTCCGGGGCCGGGATCATCCCGGCCACAAGGACCAGCATCTCGACGGGAACGCGGGCCGCCACCAGCGGCGCGGTGAAGCCGCCGAACGACTGCGCGGCTACGATCACGCCGCGGCGGTTGCCGATCGCACTTACCACGGTGTCGGCGTACTCGCCCAGTCCAGCGGAGTCGTCGTCACACGGCAGGTCGGGTGCGAGGGTGTCATGGCCGAGCTGCCGCAGTTCTCGCTCGACCAGGTGCCAGTACCATCCGACATCCCCACCGCCATGGATCAGCACGAAGGTGGCCATTGTCAGCTCCATCTCGGCGCGAAGTCATCAACGGGTACCGTCGGGCACCAGCATGCCAAGCGGCTTACCCGGCCGCGACAACGGCAGGTCAACCTCTGTGTCGGGGTCAGGGGTCACTGATCTGAGAGCGTGTCCGGGCTGGGTCTCCAGACACGCTCTAAGCTGCGGTGGGTGACCGAATGGTCGACGATCGCCTCACTCGCGACCGCTGGCGGCACCCTGGTGCTTGCGGTGGCGACCTTCGCTTCCATCCGATCGGCGAACCGCTCGGCGCGGATCTCGGAGCGCGCCGCTCGCACGGCCGAGCGGTCGCTGCTCGCGGGCCAGCGCCCGCTGCTTGTGAACTCGCTACTGCAAGATCCCGCGCAGAAGATCCAGTTCCCCGAAGGAAAATGGCTGTCGGTCGCCGGCGGCACCGCCGGACTGGAGCTCACCGACGATGTGGTGTACCTGGCGATCTCTATCCGGAACGTCGGAACCGGCCTCACCGTCCTGCACGGCTGGCATGTGCAAGTGGGCCTGCAGACCGAGCGGTCCCATCCGCCGGTCGAGGAATTCACGACCCAGAACCTGGACATCTACGTGGCGCCCGGCGACGACGGGCTCTGGCTGGGCGCCCTGCGCGACCCGACGGCCGACATCTTCCAGGCCGTGGCCGACGCGGTCAATGCGGGCGAACCGCTGGTGATCAGCCTGCTCTACGGCGACCTCGAAGGCGGACAGCGGGTCATCACCCAGTTCACGCTGCGCCACGCGAACGAGCGCTGGCTCGCGCAGGCGACCCGGCATTTCAACATGGACCGGCCCGATCCTCGCTAGGCCTGGTGCCCGGTTATCGAAACCTGGGCCCGCGGGTCAGCGGCGCAGGTTAGAGCAGCTGAATGTGGTGGCCAGCTCGGTCTTCGTCGGTCCCCACCAGTCAGGGAAGGTGACGGTGATCGTGCCCGTCGGGGCGTGCCGGCAGTAACGAAGCCACTTGTCGGCCGTGTGCACCCAGGCCGAGGCGGGTCCGGAGTAGTGGCGAACCGGGTAGCGGAAGTCGGTGACCCAGCCGGCGGCCAGGACCGCTACCAGCGCGACGACCGCGGCAATGGCCCGGGGGCGCGGCCACCACCGGCTCGCGTACGCGTCGGCCGCGACGATCAGCGCTGCGTCGAGCAGCAGGGTGGGCACCGTGGAGTACCGGGCCCCGTGTTCCACCGTGATCGTGACCCGCTGGCCCGGCCCGGCCCAGGCGAACGCCGAGGTGATCGCCGTGAACACCAGTCCGGTGACCACGGCGGTAACCACGAACACCCGGCACCGCCTGGACTGCGTGGCCACCACGCAGGCGAGAACGATGACGATGAGGCCGCCCACGAGCACGGTGGCGCCGGTTAGCCCGACAGCGTCGCGGAGGTGCCAGGAAAGGTGCCAGCCGAGCGTCGGCAGAAGGACGTCGTGCGCGTAGTACAGCACCGCGTTGACCGGATTACGAGGGATGAACCGGGACAGGTGGCTGGTCAGGATGACCAGGATCTGCAGCACGCAGCCGAGCGCCCAGCCGGCGGTCGCGGCGTGCTCGCGCAGACGCCGGGGCACCACGATTGCGCGCGCGGCGAACAGCAGCACGAAGAAGATCGCGAGCGAGCTTGAGGCGGCCGCGGCGAACGCCATGACCGCGGCGGCTGCCGCGCCTGCCCGCGTGCGCGGGCGCCACAGCGCGGCCCAGAAAAGGGCGACCAGCAGGTACCAGATGGTATTGACACCGTTGTCGGCGATCTCGAGCGGCGCCACCGGCAGCAGCAGTATCGACAGGCCGAGCAGGCCACGCAGCCAGCGCGAGCTGACGTGGCCAGCGCAGGCGTGGTAAGCGAATAGCGCGCACGCGGATGCGACGAGAGCACCGCCGACCGCGAAGGCGACCGAGGCGTGCCTGATAGGCAGCAGCGCGGCAAGCTGGCCGATCAGGCGGGGGACCAGCTGCAGGTACCCGCCGTACGACTGCAGCAGGTGCCATGGATGCGCGAGCGCCCCGGGCAGGTAGATGCCCGGGTCCTCGGCGTAGGCGCTCTTCCAGACCGGCCTGCCCGGGATACGGGCCAGCATCACCAGCCCGCCAAGGGCGACCGCAGCGACCTGGACGAGCAGGAACACCCAGCGGGCGAGGCCAGCACGGGCGGCCGGCTCGGCCGGCTCGGGGAACAGGTCGGCGAGCACGGCGCGGACCCGGTGGCCCTCGGCCGCCGGCAGATCCGCCCCGGCCCCGGCCTGGCCGGGCGCCCGGAGCTCAGGCGCCGACACGGCTGAAACCTACCACCAGCCGGCCCTGCGTCAGCAGTTCAGGCTGCTCACGGCGCGGCGGAACGGCCGCCAGCGGCCCGCACGCTCCGCGGCGCATCGCCGCCCGCCGAGTCAAAGGCCGCCCCGGCCGCATCTGCCGGCGCTCGCATGGCCGCACCCGCCGGGCACGCCCTGATGACGTCAGCCGCACCCGCTCCTGCCAGGCATTGTCAGGTAGTCGGCGCAATGAGAGGATCCGCTCGGAAAGATCACTAAGGCCGCCGGGACCTGACGACCCGCGGGCTCCAACACCGGCCGCCCGAGGATCCCTGACAGCGTTCGCGGAAGGAAGCCGGGTATGAGCGTCAATCATGATGCGCTGCAGGACCGCACGCGCGGGGCCCGCGCGGCGCTGTGGCGGCTGGCCGGCCCGTGGTGGCTGCTCCTGCTGACCGGCGTCGCGTGGCTCATCCTGTCATGGGTGGCGTTGCGGTTCACCCCGGCCTCGGTCACCACTGTGGGCATCCTGCTGGGCGCGCTGTTCTTGTTCGGCATGGTGGACGAGTTCCTGCTCGCCGCGGTCGGCGTCAGCTGGCGCTGGCTGCACGTGGTGATGGCCGTCATCTTCGCCTTCGGCGCCGGGTGGTCGTTCGCCCGGCCCTACAACGCGTTCTGGACGCTGGCCTCGATCCTGGGGCTGCTGCTCATCTTCCGGGGCACCCTGGACATCATCACCTCCGTCGACGCCAGGGCGGTCAACGGCGTCTGGTGGCTGGGCCTGCTGGCCGGCATCCTGGAGATCCTGCTCGGCTTCTGGGCCTCCGGGCAGTACCTGGCGGTGCGCGGGGCGCTGCTGCTGGTCTGGGTCGGGCTGTTCGCCTTGTTCCGGGGGATCTCCGAGATCGTCATCGCCTTCGAAGTCCGCAGCCGCCAACGGGCTTAGCGACGAATCGGTCACCGCCGCTATCGCGTTGCGCGCTACCCGGGGCCGACGCCAGTGGCCTGAGCGGTTTCCGCGGCGGCCTTCATCGCGCGCAGGGCGGCGCTCATGTTGGCCCGCAGCCCGTCCCGCCTGGCAGCGATGATCCCAGCAGCCTGCCCCGGCGCCTTAGCGGCGACTTCACGCAGGTAGCTGAAGCCCGGTCCGTGGGTGAACCGCTGCCCGACCCTGCTGCCGCCGTCGGGGAGCGGGTCGATCCGGTACCGCCACGACGAGGACGGGCGGGCGGGGTCACCGGTGTCATCCAGGACCACCCACGCGAACGCGCGGGGTCGGTCCGCCTCGGTGACCACGCAGGTCACCTCGTACTCGAAACCGTCCGGGAACCGATTGCGCCCGGTGAACCTGGCGCCGGGCTGCGCTCGGCCGGGCTCCCCGAGCCAGGCCGAGTGGATGCATTCCGGGCTCCACCCGCCCATCCGGGTGACGTCTGCCACCAGATCCCACACCAGCTCCGGGGGAGCGGCGACCACCTCCTCGGCGGTCGCCGTCAGCCCGGTCACCTCGTAGGCGATCTGGTCGCCGTCGCTGCCTGGGAACTCGGTCATGTCTTCCTCCACGATTGCTCATCGTCCTGCTCTGGCGGCAGGTTCGGGCCTGCGTCCAGTCGGCGCACGGCGATCAGGTAGAGCCCGAGGTCGCGGACTTTGGTCAGCAGCTCATGCAGCGCGGGCTGGTCAGCGAGCAGGCCGCAGATCACCGTCTCCTCGCCCTGGCCGCTGATCTGGAGGCCGTTGAACCAGGCGGCCCACTGGCCGTCCAGGACGCCCGCCACGCGGATCTCATACCGGGCAGCCATCCCTGTCCTTCCTGCCGGTTGCGGTTCCTTCATGTGTGGACGGTAGGAGCGAGCGCGGGGGCCTGGCGTCACCCGAAGGTGGCATGTGAGTGGAATCTTGCGGTGGTCGGCGGCCGCCGCGAAGGGCCCCGGCAGCACGGCTCGGTGAGCCGCGCAAGCGATAATCTGCTTGTGGTCGGACGGCGAACGGTGACTCACAGCCCTGGGTCGCTGCCGGGCCGGGTGGAGATACCCAGATGACGGACAGCGGTGCGGTTGCGCGCGATATGCCGACTGACCGGGGCGGTACGTCACCGATGGCCGATCCGTCTGCGGCGGCCCCGCCGGGGGTCGTCATGTCCGGGCAGGATGTCCTGCTGGCGACCAAGCTGCATACGCCCCGGCCGCAGCCGGGTTTTGTGCCACGCCGGCGTCTGGTGGAGGCGCTGGACGAGGGGCTGGCTCGGGGCCGGATGCTGGTGTGCGCTCCGGCGGGATTCGGCAAAACGGCGCTGCTGGCCGACTGGGCCCGCGGTGGCGGGCGGCCGGTGGCGTGGCTGGGCCTGGATGGCGGCGACGGCGACCCGGCCCGCTTCTGGCGCTACGTGGTGGCCGCGCTGGACCGGGCCCGGCCGGGGCTGGCCGGGCGGGTGGGCCCTCCGCCTCCGGGTTCGGTAGAGGGCCTGGTGACGGCCCTGATCAATGAGCTGGCCGCCGAGCCCGGCCCGGATGAGGTGCTGCTGGTCCTGGATGACTACCACCTGGTTGACTCCGGCCCGGGGCACGAATCGGTGGCGTTCCTGCTGGAGAATCTGCCGCCGGGCCTGTGCGTTGTGGTGTCCAGCCGGTCTGACCCGCCGCTGCGGCTGGCGCGGCTGCGGGCCCGCGGCCAGCTGGCCGAGTTGCGCGCCGCCGACCTGCGGTTCACCCCTGAGGAGGCGGCGGCGCTGCTGGGCGAGACAGCGGGGCCGGGCATGCCGGATGCGGCGGTGGCGCTACTGGTGGCTCGCACCGAGGGGTGGGCGGCGGGGCTGCAGCTGGCCGGGCTTTCGCTGCAAGGGCAGGCGGATGCGGCCGGGTTCGTGGCTGCGTTCAGCGGCAGCCACCGCTTTGTGCTGGACTACCTGGCCGATGAGGTCCTTGACGCCCAGACCGGGCAGGTGCGCGCGTTCTTGCTGGAGACCTCGGTGCTGCAGCGGTTGACCGGGGGGCTGTGCGATGCAGTCACCGGCCAGTCGGGCAGCCAGGCGATGCTGGCCGACATCGAACGGGCCGGTTTGTTCTTGGTGCCGCTGGATGAGGTGCGTGGCTGGTGGCGCTACCACCACCTGTTCGCCGATCTGCTGCGCGCGCGGCTGCAGGCCGAGCAGCCCGGCCGGGTGCAGGGGCTGCACCGGGCCGCGGCCGCCTGGTGCGAGGAGCACGGCCTGGCCGATGACGCGGTGCGGCACGCGCTGGCGGCCGGGGACGCCGCCTGGGCGGCGCGGCTGGTGGAGCGGCACGTCGAGGAGCTGCTGGGCCGCAGCGAGGGCGTCACCCTGCGGCGCTGGCTTTCGGCGCTGCCGGCCGAGTCGGTCCGCGACCGGCCGCGGCTGTGCCTGGCCCAGGCGTACGCCGCCGCGCAGGGCTTCCAGACCGAAGCGCTCGAGGCGCTGCTCGATGACGCCGAGCGCGCCCTTGCGGTCGGTGGCGACGAACCTTATGAGCCGTCCCTTGGACCGCCGCAAGGCGATAGCGTGCTCGCCAATGTCCCCGCGGGGATCGCATTCCTGCGCGCCTCGCTGGCGCGGCTGCGCGGTGATGCCGCCCTCGCGGCCGGCTACAACCGGCAGGCCCTGGCGCAACTGGGCGAGGACGAGTGGCTGATGCGCTGCTTCGTGCGCTGGAACCAGGCGGCGACGGACTGGCTGGAGGGCCGGCTCGCGACCGCCGAGCGCGGCCTGACGGAGGCGCTGGCCGAACGGCAGGCGGCCGAGGAGGCCTTCGCCGGCTTTCTCCCGATGCGCGTCTCCTATGACCTGGGCCAGGTGCAGTGCGCCCAGGGCAACCTGGACGCAGCCGCCGCGACCTACCGGCAAGCACTGGACTCGGTCGGTCACAGCAGCCAGGCGGCTCTCACAGGCCTGGCGCACGTCGGCCTGGCCCAGGTGCTGTACCAGCGGAACGAGCTGACTGCCGCGCTTGACCATGCCACCCGGGGGGTCAGGCTGTGCCAGCAGCTTGCCGTCACCTGGCCGCTGGCCACCGGCCTGGCTGTCCTGGCCCGGATCCGGTACGCCCAGGGTGACGCGGCCGGGGCCCTGGAGACGATGAGCGAGGCCGGGCAGGTCGAGCTGAGCCCGCAGGTGATCACTCTGGTCAACCCGGTGCCCTCGCAGCGGGCACGGCTGCTGCTGGCCCAGGGCGATGTCCACGCGGCCGCTCAGTGGACAGCGGCTGCTGATCTCAGCCCGGATGACGAGCCGGATTACCCGCGGGAGCCGGCCTATCTGGTGCTGGCCCGGGTGCTGCTCGCCCAAAACCACCCCGGCCCGGCACTCGCGCTGCTCCAGCGGCTGCTCGAGGCCGCCGTCAGCCAGGGCCGGACCGGCAGCATCATCGAAATCCAGGCGCTGCGGGCGCTCGCGCTGGACGCCCGCGGCGATCACTCCGCCGCCCTCGGCGCGCTGACCGAGGCGCTCGCGCTCGCCCGCCGGCCTGGCTACGTCCGGGTCATCGCCGACGAGGGCGCGCCGATGCGCGCCCTGCTCGCCCAGCTGCCCGATGCCCGGCCGGGCCAGCAGCACGCGGTTCGCCGCGTCGACCCCGGCTACCTGGCCGCACTCCTGAGCGCCTGCGGCCAGGCGGACGCCGGGCCGCCGCGGAGGCGAGCCGTCGCCGCACCGCCGGGCCTGGTCGAGCCGCTCACCGACCGCGAACTGGAGGTGCTGCGGCTGCTCGCGATGGGCAGGTCGAATCAGCGCATCGCCCACGACCTGGTCGTGGCGCTCGACACGGTCAAAAAGCACGTGACCCACATCCTGGGCAAACTCGGCGCGGCCAACCGCACCGAGGCCGTCGCGCGGGCCCAGCAGCTCGGCCTGATCCCCTGACGCTGCACCCTCTGCTACCGCCCCCGGCCGGGCCCGGTAGCACCTTCGGGTGAGAGATCGCCGCGCGGCGACA
>Ga0207665_10003703_pt1 | contig 10208 bp, 10 predicted proteins | sample LARL112metaG_FD_184351 | JGI IMG/M metagenome (GOLD analysis project Ga0207665, IMG submission 184351) | Corn, switchgrass and miscanthus rhizosphere microbial communities from Kellogg Biological Station, Michigan, USA - LAR L11-2 metaG... | ecosystem: Host-associated > Plants > Roots >...
CCATCGTTTGCCCTCCTGTGGAATTGAAACGGCACAAGTGTGGGCAACCGGCCTTGCAATGCAAGCAAGCTCGGATAGTCTCTCGCGTCCAGGGATCGCTCTATGACCAAGGTGCTCGTCTCGCCCGCCCTGCTGTTGTCGCTGCTTTTCTTTTGTATGTCTGGTGCCATGGCTGACACTATCCCGCGCAACGTCGTCACCGAACTCGCGCCCACCGGCAAGCTGCGCGCGGCGATCAACTTCGGCAACGTCGTACTGGCGCAAAAGGACCCGGCGAGCGGCGAGCCGCGCGGGGTGTCCGCCGAGCTCGCGCGCGAACTCGCCAAGCGCCTCGGCGTGCCGATCGAATTCGTGACCTTCGACGCCGCCGGCAAGGTGTTCGACGCGCTGGCGCGAGGCGCCTGGGATATCGCTTTCATGGCGATCGATCCGGTGCGCGCCGCCGGCATCGACTTCACCTCGCCGTATGTCGTGATCGAGGGCGCCTACATCGTGCCGGGCGATTCCCCGCTCAAGAGCGTCGAGGAGGTCGACCGCGAGGGCGTGCGCGTCGCGGTCGCGCGCGGGAGCGCCTATGACCTCTTTCTCACGCGCGCGCTCAAGCACGCCAAGCTGGTGCGCGAAGCGAGCGGCCCGGAGGCACTGGCCTTGTTCCGCAAGGAGCGGCTCGAAGTCGCGGCCGGGGTGAAGCAACCGATCGTGGCCTTCGCCAAGGAGCACCCGGATACGCGCGTGATTCCCGGCCGCTTCATGGTGATCGAGCAGGCCATGGGCACGCCCAAGGGCCGCGATGCCGGGGTGCATTATCTGCGTGAGTTCATCGAGGAGATGAAGGCTTCCGGTTTCGTCGCTAAAGCGCTCAGCGCGAGCGGCCAAACCGACGCGGCGGTCGCACCGCCATCGCCGATCAGGTGAGTCGGCGCATCCCACTGCGCTTCATTACAATCAGCAGTTAATTCGCCCGCAGGCGAGGATGCCGTATTTGCTAAAAAGCGCGGGCAGAGGCTTGCATTGGAACCGGTTTTCGAGTATTCTGTTTGTTTTTTCGCAGCTCAGCGGTTTGAGGCTGAGACTGCGAGGTCACGGCGTCACATAGACGCCGCCAAGGTGTGTCATGAACGCGAATCTGTTGAGTACCGCAAACAGTTCACCGATTCAAAGTATGACCGAGCGGCCGCAACTCGTCTGGGGCGCTCCCGCCGCGGCCGAACGCGGGCCGGTGATCGCGACCCTGCGCAATCCCGATCATCGCAATGCGGTGGGAAGCCACGCCGGCGGCTATTCGGTCTACCGCGCGCTCGCTATCGCGGCGCGAACCCTCGCCCACGATCACATCGCCGACCTGACCGATACCGCGCCGGTCGAGCGCATCGGACCGCACCCACAATGGTGCGATGCTGGGAAGATCGTGTCGCTCGATCCGTGGGGTCACTTGGTGGGCGAGGTGTTCCGCGAGCACCTTAAACGCGGCTACGACGTGCGACCCACCATCGCCGTCACCCGCGCGCATATCGACATGCCGGAAATCCGCGCCGCCATCGCGGCGCGCCGCATTCGCGCCGACGGCGACATCGTCTCCGCCCACGGCAGCGTGCGCGTGATGAAGGCGGCGATCGATCCGGTTTGGTACCTGCCCGGAATCGCAGAGCGCTTCGGGCTTGACGAAACCGACTTGCGCCGCGGCCTTCACGAGCAGACTGGCGGCATGTATCCGGAGCTGGTCTCGCGCCCCGATTTAAAGGTCTTTCTGCCGCCGATCGGCGGCGCCACGATCTACTGCTTCGGCGATTCGGCGAAGCTCGGCGACGGTTTGACGCCGCTCGCCTGCCGCGTGCACGACGAATGCAACGGCTCCGACGTGTTCGGGTCCGACATCTGCACCTGCCGACCTTACCTCGCACACGGCATCGAGATCGCGATCCAGATGGCACAGGCCGGCGGTGTCGGTCTCGTCGTCTACAATCGCAAGGAGGGCCGCGCGCTCGGCGAGGTCACCAAGTTCCTGGTCTACAATGCGCGCAAGCGTCAGAAGGGTGGCGATCGTCCGGCCGACTACTTCGCGCGCACCGAATGCGTCGCCGGAGTGCGCGACATGCGCTTCCAGGAGCTGATGCCCGACGTGCTGCATTGGCTCGGCATCACCCGCATCCATCGCTTCGCTTCGATGAGCGACATGAAGTGCGACGCGCTCCTTCGCCAAGGTATCGCCATCGACGAACGCGTGCCGCTGCCCGACGACATGATTCCTCCGGACGCGCGCGTGGAGATCGAGGCCAAGCTCGCCGCCGGATATTTTGCCGGCGAACGCCCGCGCGGCGATTATGCCGGCACGGTGGGGCGAGGCCTCCACGAGTGAGGCCATCGTCGCCTCACCCGGTGTCGACAGCATTTCCACGACGTGGGCTCGAAAATGAGCGGCGCAGAGTGCTGAGCGCGGTTGCCAAGCTCAACACCGCCGCCGCCGTGCGCGAGCGTTGCGGCATGGTTCGTGATTGGGTGGCCGACGGTCGCTCCTCGCATTTCGCGCTCGACGAGACCCGCCTGGCAGCGATCGCCGCCTACGTGGCCGACGTCACCCGCGAATCCTATCCCGGGTTGAACATCCCCGATCACAGTCGGTGGCGGCATTTTGCAGCCGGCGGGGTCGACCGTTGGAACATGCTTGCGGGACGCATCCACGAGGACGCGCTCGAGCTCGCGCGCATTGCCGCCGATTTGGCGACCGTGAGCGTTCTCCTCGATGCCGGCGCCGGCGACCGCTGGCGTTACCGCGAACGCGCAAGCGGGCTCTCGTTCGCGCGTTCCGAGGGGCTCGCCGTTGCGAGCTTCGATATGTTTTGCGCGGGAGCATTTTCCTCCGATCCCGATCGGCCATGGCGAGTCGACGCGGCTGCGCTGGCAAGGATCGACGCCGCGACGCTCGCGCGGCATTTTCAAGTCGACGCTGAAAATCTTCTGGTCGGATTGGAGCAACGCGGCGCCCTGTTGCGCCGGCTCGGCAAAGCGCTCGTCGAGCACGCGGATCTGTTCGGGCCTGCGCCAGCGCGACCCGGCAACCTGATCGACTATTTTCTCGCGACCGCTAGCGAGCGGCGCGTATCGGGGGCGCGGGTCTTGACCGCGCTGCTCGACGGCCTGTCCTCGATCTGGCCGTCAGCCCTGATGGTCGAGGGACGTCCGATCGGCGATGCCGGCCGGCATCCTGCCGTGCGCACCGGCGACGACACCGACGGCATCGTGCCGTTCCACAAGCTCTCGCAATGGCTGGCCTATTCGCTCTTCGCGCCGCTCGAGGCGGCGGAGCTCACGATCGAGCGGCCGGGCGAGCTCACCGCGCTGGCAGAATATCGCAACGGCGGGTTGCTCATCGACCTGGGCGTGATCCGCCCGCGCCCGGCCATCGATCCGCTGCTACCGCACGAGGTCGCCTCGGAGCTCATCGTCGAATGGCGCGCCTTGACCATCGCGCTGATGGATCCGTTGGTCGATCTGGTGCGAGTAAGGTTGGGACTGGACGCGAGCTTCGCCATGCCGCAGCTGCTGCAGGGCGGCACCTGGAGCGCGGGACGCAAGATCGCGCGCGCGTTGCGCCCGCCTGACGGTCCCCCGCCCATTGCAGTTGCTGCCGACGGCACCGTCTTCTGACCGCGCGGCCGTCGCTTCCCTCTCCTCGCTGCGCGAAAGAGAATTCACAGTTTGTGTTATGGCGAGCCCTTGTCTCACGACCGGAGCACGTGTTCACAGCGAAGCGATTCAAGGCTGCATCTCCTGCGCGGATGCGCTAGGCTCCGGCGCCGCATGCTGCCGGGCATGCCTTCAAAGAGGGAGTTATCATGCTCGCCCGGCCGTTCAAGCTCGCGCTGCCCGTTCTCCTCGCAGCGCTCTCCATCGCGTTCCCTCCGCAGTCTCATGCCCAGGACAAGGTGCTCAAGGTCGGCACCTTGAAGCTCATCCACGGCATCTCCGCGTACTTCTATGAGAGGTTTGTGCCAGGCGGCTACACCGTCGAGGTCATCCCATTCGAGAGCCCCACCGACGGAAAGAATGCGGTGCTTACCGGCACGGTGGACACCTGCATCCACGGCATCGCGGCCTTCCTGCTCGGCGCCGCGGCCGGCGAGCCGGTGGTGATCGTGGCCAACGCCAACAACCGCGGCATGGCGGTCATGGCCGGGGTGAACACCGACATCAAGACGATCAAGGATCTCAAGGGGAAAAGGGTCGCGATCTGGCCGGGATCAACGCAGGAGGCGGTGATCCTCGAACGACTGCGGATGGAAGGCATGTCGATAAAGGACATCCAACCGATCCGGCTGCAATTCAGCGACCATGCGGCGGCGCTCGCGCGCGGCGACATCGACGCCTATGTCGGCGCCGAGCCGGCGGCGGGCATCAGCCTCGCCAACGGCACCGGCCGGCTGGTCGAGTATCCCTACTCCACGCCGATTGGCCCCCTCAACATGATCCTGTCGGCAAGCGAGACGGTGGTCAAAGAGAATCCTGCACGCATCAAGCTCATTGTCGACATGCACCGGCAGGCAGTCGACTACGCCATGGCCAATCCCGCGCAGATCGTCGAGATGGCGATGCAGAAGCTCGGCCAGCAAAAGAAATCGGTCGAGCTCGCCGTGCCGAACGTGGAGCTCGCCTGGAAACTTGACGACGTGTTTATGGAGCGCGCCAACGCCTATACGCGGCTGATGTTCGAGAACAAGCAGATCCGTCAAGTGCCCGACCTGAATCGCCACATCACCAAACAGTTCATGTAGGCAAACGAGGGCGCCTTGAGCGAGCAGGTCACGGCGCTTCCGGACGCGACATCGCACTCCATACCGCAAGCACCGTCGCCTGTTCGCCGGCGCAGCCGTCTCGCGGAGAAGGCGCGCGCCATTGCGCTGGGCGCCGGCTTCCCGCTCGTGCTGATCCTCCTGTGGGACCGTGCCGTCGCCCTCACCGGCACGCGGCTCGTTCCGAGCCCGCGGCAAGTCGCGGTGATGATGTACGATTTCTCGTTCGGCGGCGTCTATGACGATGCTTTCAGCGCGACCATTTTGACCCACATCTGGAAGTCGATGACGCGGGTCTATGGCGGCTTCTTCCTGGCCGCGCTCATCGGCATCCCGCTTGGCCTGATGATCGGGCGCATCCGCGTTCTGCGGCAACTGCTCGACCCCACCATCAACCTGTTGCGGCCGATTCCGGTCACAGCGTGGCTGCCGCTGTCGATGATCTTCTTCGGGCTAGGTCCGAACGCGGCAATCTTTCTGGTGTTCCTCGGCGCGTTCTATCCGATCCTGCTCAACACCATGTTCGGTGTGCGCTCGGTCGATATGCGGCTGTTCGAGGCCGCCGCCATGCTGGGCTGCTCGGGCCCCGCGATGTTCCGCCAGATCGTGTTTCCGGCCTCGCTGCCTGCGATCTTCAACGGCCTTCGCATCGCCCATGGCTTTGCCTGGATCCTGATCGTCGTCGGTGAGATGACCGGCGTGCCCACCGGACTCGGGTCGGTGATCATGGATGGGCGCACGCTCTCACGCACCGACCTGGTGGTAACGGGGATGATCGTCATCGGCGTGTGCGGCTTCGTGACCGACCGCATCATCGTCGTCATCAGCAACCGCGTGCTGCAGTGGAGTCCGCAACATCATGCGTAACCCCGAGCGGCCGCACGTCGTCATCCGCGGCGTCACCAAGCGATTCCAAGTCGGCGACGGCGCGGTGGAGGCACTTGGTCGGATCGACGTGACAATCGCAACTGGGGCGTTCGTCTGCCTGATCGGCGCGTCGGGCTGCGGCAAGTCGACATTGTTGCGCATCGTGGCGGGTTTCGAAGAACCCACAACCGGCGAGGTCTTGGTGGACGCCAAACCGGTCACCGCGCCCGGCAGCGACCGCGGCATGGTATTTCAGGACTATGCGCTGTTCCCCTGGATGACGGTTCGGCAGAACATCGGCTTCGGGCCGCGCCAGCGCCAGTTGCCGCGCAAGGAGGTCGACGACATCGCCGACGAGTTCGTCAGGCTGGTCGGCCTCGAGAGCGCCGCCAACCGCTATCCGAGTCAGCTCTCGGGCGGCATGAAGCAGCGCGTGGCGATCGCCCGGGTGCTCGCCAACAACGCCAACATCCTGCTGATGGACGAGCCGTTTGGTGCGCTCGACGCGCTCACCCGCGAGCAGCTGCAGCGCGAGCTGTTGCAGATCTGGTCGCGCACCCGCGTGACCGTCGTCTTCGTCACCCACTCGGTTGAGGAGGCGGCGCTGCTCGCCGACCGCGTCCTTGTCATGAGCGCCGGACCGGGACGGATCGAAAGCGACATCAACGTCGATCTACCGCGACCGCGCGAGGTGTCTTCGCCCGAGTTCAACGCGGTGCGCCGCGAGCTGGCGCGGCGGCTGACGAGCCACATGGCGTCCGCGCGCGCTCGAGTGGATGAGCTGACATGACTGAAACATCCGCGCGGCCGGCGCCTGCAACCGCGGTCTATCGCGGGATGGACCGCGCCTCGCTCGACGCCGCCTACAATAACGGGGCCGCCGTCGTCGACAGCGCGGATTGGCTCGCGCGCTGGCTGGAATTGAGCACGGCAGTGAGATCAAGCCCGCGCGCGCGCCTCGACATTCCTTACGCAAGCCGGCCGCGCACCCGCTTCGACTACTTTCCCTCGGGAGCCGCGCGGGCGCCGCTATTCGTGTTCATCCATGGCGGCTACTGGCAGCGGAACGACAAGGACATGTTCGCCTTCCTCGCCGATGGACCGCGCGCCCACGGGATCGACGTCGCCGTCGTCGGCTACACGCTCGCACCAGAAGCGCGCCTCACCGACATCGTCGAAGAAATTCGTCGCGCGCTCAGCGTCCTCTGGGAACGGGCCGATGATCTCGGATTCGACCGCGATCGGCTATTCGTCGGAGGATGGTCGGCGGGTGGACATCTCACCGCCATCGTATCGGGCCACCCGGCGTTCCGCGGCGGGCTTCCCATCAGCGGCATCTTCGATCTCGAACCGATTGCGCTCAACTATCTCAACGAAAAGCTCGCCCTCGATGCGTGTGAGATCGCAATGCTCTCGCCACTTCGCGTGCTGCGCGAGCGTTCGGCGCCGCTGCGGCTGTTCGTCGGGAGCGACGAACTACCGGAGCTCAGGCGGCAATCCGCGATCTACGCCGAAACGGCACGCGAACGCGGCCTGCCGGTTGCGCTCACCGTCCTACCGGCGCGCCATCACTATTCGATACTTGACGAGCTTTCCAAGCCTGAGGGCGCGATCGCACGCGCCCTGGTGGAGTTGACGGAAACCTGTAAGATGGATTGATCGCAAAAAACCCATAGATGCCTTCCGCGGCGGGAGGAAATTCCCATGTTCCTCAGAAACTACTGGTACGTCGCAGCCTACGACAGCGAGATCACCCGGCGTCCGTTCGGACGCACCATTCTCGGCGAGCCAATCGTCTTCTACCGCTTGGAAGACGGCACGCCGGTCGCGCTCGAGGACCGCTGCGCGCATCGCCATCTGCCGCTCTCCATGGGCACATTGGTCGGCGACACGCTGCAGTGCCTCTACCACGGGCTTCGCTACGACAAGACCGGCACTTGCGTGCGGGTGCCGGGCCAGGACACGATTCCGCGCTCGGCGCGGGTCAGAAGCTATCCGGTAGTCGAGCGCTACCACTGGCTGTGGATCTGGATGGGCGACCCCGCGCGCGCCGACCCTGACAAGATCACCGATTTCCACTGGTTCGACGATCCCAACTGGGGAGCCAAGGGCGAGTATCTCCACGTCAAGGGCAATTGGCAGCTCGTGGTCGACAACCTCCTCGACCTCACCCACCTCGCCTTCGTGCACGGGACCACGATCGGCAATCCGGCGCTAGTGGAACAGGCGCAAGTGAAAGTGCAACGCTCTGGCGAAGACATCACGGTCACGCGATGGATCATCGACGCGCCGCCGCCGCCGACCTTCGTGAAAGCGGGCGGCTTCACCGGCAACGTGGATCGCTGGCAGATCATCAATTTCACTCCGCCGGCGTTCCTGCGGCTCGACGTCGGTGCCACGCCGACCGGCACCGGGGCGCCGGAAGGCAAGCGCGTCGGCGGCATCGGCATGTGGAACCTCAATGCCATCACGCCGGAAACGGAAACCACGAGCCATTATTTCTGGGGGCAGGCGCACAACTTCGACATCGCCAACCCGAAGACGACCGACATGCTGATCGAGCAGATCAGGACCGCCTTTCTCGAGGATGTCGGGGTGTTCGAAGCGCAGCAGCGCAACCTCTTGCTGATGCCCAACCCGCCGCAGACCGATATCAATGCGGATGCCGGAGTGATCCAGGCGCGCCGCATTCTCGATCGCCTCTATCAGGAAGAGCAGGCGGCCGCCGGCAAGATGGCGGCGGCGGAGTAGCGATACGGCTCAATCGAAACGCCGCTCTCGCCACGGGTCATTGCGGCTCTAAGCCCGCGGCCTTCACCACCTGTTGCGCCAGCGCGCGGTCGTTCCTGATTTCGGCGGCGAATTCCTCCGGCGTGTTGGCCGCCGGCACTAGGCTGCGCGCGCTGAGATGACGGGCGCGGAACGCCGGATCATCGAGGATGCCGGCGACCTCGTTGGCGAGCTTGTCGACGATCGGCTTCGCCGTGCCGGCCGGCGTGAACAGGCCATACCAGCCGCGCGACGGCGGCCCGGTGTAGCCGGTCTCCGCCAACGTCGGCACGGCCGGGAAATTCGGCGAGCGGATGTTGTTCAGCATGACCAGCGGCGTCATCGTGCCGGCGCGAATCTGCCCGATGACGTTGCCTTCGCCGATCAGCGCGATCGGCGTGGAGCCGCTCAGCACCGCGTTGACCGCCTCGCCGCCGCCCTTGAACGGCACACGCACCCAGTCCGCGCCCTTCTCCGTCCTGAGCGTCTCCATATAAAGCGCGAGCGGCACTGAGGCGGTCAGATAATTCAACGTGCCGGGCTTGGCCTTGGACAGCGCAATCAACTCGTCGATCGTCTTGACGCCGAGTTGCGAATTCACCACGAGCGTCTGGATGAGATGGTAGAGGTTGGTGACCGGCTGCAGACCCTTTTCCGGATCGAACGGCATGCTCTTGAGCAGAAACTGATTGTACGCGATCGGCTCGGCGTTGAGGATGCAGATGGTATAGCCATCGGGCGGCGCTTCGGTGCAGGCGCGCGCGCCGACGTTCTGCATACCGCCGGGGCGGTTCTCCACGACGATCGGCTGGCCCCAGCGCTTGAGCAGTTCGTCTCCGAGCGCGCGCATGAAGACGTCGCTGATCCCGCCCGCGCTGTTGGTGGTCAGCGCCTTGATCGGGCGCGTGGGATAGTCCTGCGCCGACGCCGGACCGGCGGCCGCCACGAGCGCGAGGATCAGCAGGAATTTCCTTATCGCGGTATAGTCGCGCCGGGCCGAGTTCATCATCTCACCCCGCCAGCAGCTGTTTCACCCATCCGCTCGCTTTGGCGAAATCCATCCTGCCGGCAAAGTCCTGCTTGAGCGCGGCCATGACCTTGCCCATGTCCTTGATGCCGCTGGCACCCGTCGCCTTGATGGCGTCGGCCGCGGCCGCTTTGCCCTCCGCTTCCGACATCTGCTTGGGAAGATAGGCGCCGATGATCTCCATCTCGCCGCGCTCGCGGGCGGCAAGTTCCGCGCGGCCCGGCTTTGTCGTAGAGCTCGACCGCTTCCTGGCGCTGCTTGATGAGCTTCTGCAGCAGGCCGAGGATCTCCTCGTCGGACAGCACCGGCTTGCCGCGGCCCTGCGCCTCGAGGTCGGCGTTCTTCAGTGCGGCATTGACCAGCCGCAACGTCGACACACGGCGCTCATCGCGGGCTTTCATCGCCTCCTTGAGGGCGGTGTTGATCTCGTCGCGCAGCACGGCTATGGGCTCTCGCAAATCGCGCCCGAGTCGGGATCGAGCCGAAGGGCTCGCGAACGTCGGCGCGCAGAACACTTAGGCTTTCGATGAGCGAGAAACAACCGGCCGATTCCGGCGAGGATCACGCCAAAGCGTCTTGGGCAGAGCCAAAGCCGAGCGCGCTCCTGGTCCTTGCCGATGGCACGGTATTCGAAGGCGCGGGTTTCGGGGCGACCGGCCACGCGGTGGGCGAGGTCTGCTTCAACACCGCCATGACCGGGTATCAGGAAATCCTCACCGATCCCTCTTATGCCGGGCAGATCATCACCTTCACGTTTC